>Ga0181571_10000533_pt1 | contig 25182 bp, 14 predicted proteins | sample 101ome_17_FD_132440 | JGI IMG/M metagenome (GOLD analysis project Ga0181571, IMG submission 132440) | Coastal salt marsh microbial communities from the Groves Creek Marsh, Skidaway Island, Georgia - 101407AT metaG (megahit assembly) | ecosystem: Environmental > Aquatic > Marine > Intertidal... | reverse complement strand
GAAATCGGACGCGCCTGCGCCGCCTGTTCCTCCACCCCCACCAGGATTGAAGGTTGTGACTGGGGCTGCCCCTCCGCCACCACCACCTCCTCCCCCAGCTCCTCCAGGTTTCAAATCCTCAGTCGTTGGCGCTCCTCCTCCGCCTCCTCAAGGATTCAAAAGCGGCGGTGCTGTACCACCACCACCTCCTGCACCACCAGTTTTAGGGATCTCAGCGGTCGCACAAGCACACGCTTGGGCGAAGAAAGCTCGCAAAAAAGTGAAAATGCTCCACTGGGAGAAACTACAAGGTGCCGTGGACGGAACTGTGTGGGAGAGCGCGAACAACGATGAGCTATCACTGAATCTGGAAAGTCTTGATGAAATGTTTGCTATTGAAGAAGCCAAAGCAAAGGTTCGGGCGGCGAAGAAGAAGGAAAAGAGTGTCACTTTGATCGAGCAAAAGCGCTCACTGAACATCAGCATTCAGCTCGCCGGTTTGCGTATGCCATTTGATCGTATCAAGGATGCACTCATCGCAATGGATGACGAAGTATTGAAGACGGAACAACTCGAAGTGATCTCCACGACTGTACCGACGTCGAAAGAGATGAAGCTCATCGTGGATTATAAAGGAGCAAAGGAGGAGCTCGCCACCGTGGAGCAATACTTCATGCACATTATGCAGATTCCTCGACTTGAAGGTCGAGTGAAGTCGCTTTTGTATAAGTCTTCAGCATCAGAGACGCTGCAGAAAGTAACGAGTGATTACAATTTGCTTTCTGAAGCGTCACGTTGCCTTCGAGAAAGTACCATATTTGTGAAGGTTCTCAAGGGAGTTTTGGTCGTCGGCAATCACTTGAATACTGGCTCGTATCGTGGCTCGGCGTCTGGTTTTAGATTGGATATGCTTCTTCGACTGAAAGATTTCAAAGCAATCGATCGAAAGACGTCTCTTTTGCACTTTGTTTACAAACAACTCGTCAAGACAGAGCCTGAAATCGGCGATCTTTCTTCAACTCTCGAAATCGTCAAGAGAGCCGCGAAACTCTCCATCGAGACTACATCTGCTACGTTGGGTAAATTACAGGATGGCTTGAAGGTCGTCAAGGATGAACTGCTTCACGCTGGTGGTATTCTTGGCGAAGAAGTTCACAAAGCCTTTTATGAAAAGATGTTGCCCTTTGCGGAGGACATGGATCAGAAATTGAAAGAAGCGTCCGAACTATCTTCAGTTGCGATCGAGTCCACGAAAAAAGTGACCGAATTCTACGGTGAACCGTTCAAGCCAGACAATCCAATTCACATCCTTCGCGTTGTGAGTGACTTTTTGGACATATTCGACAAAGTTCGTGACTCCATCAAACTTGAAGCCTCTACAGAGTCCTTAAAGGCGCGCCTTGACGCGGCGTCGAAGGAACAGAAAGCCATCAAGGAAAAATTGAGTCCGAAGCAACCAAAGAATCAAGTGCGAATGTTTGATACCGTCGACGCCATGCACGCAGAACTCATCAGTAAAACCAAAAAGCTTTCACCGATTCGTTCGCCTGGCAAGGAGCAAAGATCTCCAGTGAAGGATCCTCTCGAGTTGTCCCCACGGGCGCGGTTCTTGGCGCAGAGACAAATGACTCAAAGGGATCTCTCGAGTGACTTTAACGAAGAAAAAGTAGAGTTAGATGAATCTTAGATTTGTAGAACGTATGCATAGCTAAAATTAAAACAGGCGTGTCTATTCGTCCATGTCCGCGATTTCGAGAGCAAAATCATCGCGAAGCACAGAGTTGGCGTTCTTGTCCAAAGCCATCTCTGCGAATGACTTCCCGAATTGCTTCATGTATACTTCCTCCTCATCTTGCGTCACGCATTCCACATCTTCCTTCGCCGTCGCAACACACAAAAGTGCGTATCCTTGATCCCGAAGTTCCTTCGAGAGTCCTAGAGATTCGGGTTGCTCCACGGAGCCCTTGCTCATTTTCACCGCACACTTTGTGCACCCGCCCATGCGACACGCATTCGGAAGCACCCATCCTTGCTGCTCGGCTTCAAAGAGAATGTATCTCCCCTCCGGAACGTTCAATTCGAGTACCTCTCCAGTCTCGTGATCCGTCACTTTAACGTTACGAATTGGCGCGTTGACGTCCGCCGTCTTCATTCCCGCCCAGGCGTAGTTTTCAATATTTACGAGCGTGTCCGCGTCTTCGCACGCTCCCGCTTTACGAGAGGCGATATTGAAATCATCCTCGAGCCATAAATCGACAGTGCCGTCCGTCTTCACGTATCGCTCGCGCCATTCCGACGTGTTTGTCTTCGCGATGCTCTTCGGTTTCTCATACGTCTCCGTCTCCTCGCCCTCTCCCTCCGCCGCTCTCGATTTCACCTCGCCCTCCTGAAGCGTCATCCCGATCGGACCGAGCGACACGCCCACTTTCTCCGCCATCTTTTCCACCGTCGTGAACAGTCCCGGTGCCTTCTCCGTCGTCTTCTCCTCCTCCTTGGTGCCCTCGGCGCGCGCGAGCACGCGCCTCCCACGCGCCAGGTTCGTCATCGTCGTCGTCCTTCTCGTCGTCGTCGCTCGATCCGCGCCTCTTCGCGCCACCACCGACGTCACCGTCGTCATCATCGTCGTCGTCCTCGTCGTCCTCGTCGTCCTCGTCGTCCTCGTCGTCGCTCTCTCTCTCGCGCGCGTCCGCCTCTCTCTCGCGTTATCCGTCCCGTGCAGCTGAACGAGCGGCGAACGAGGGGGCGGAGGGGGTGCACCAGGGTCTGGGACTCTTGGTAAGATAATAAGACCCTCGGCACGTATTGGAAAAGATTGAGATCAATAACAATAGACAAAGCGATGGATAGAAAGCGCGCGCGTGACGTCGCCTCGTCAGTCGAGCGCGCGTGGCGAAGACGAGCGCGACGCGGGCGAAGATGGCGACTCGAGCGATGGCGACGACGACGGCGACGACGCGTTCCGGTGTGACCGCGCGATCCGTCGGGGGTAAGGACTCGCGAGTCGACGGTGTGGTGGTGCGACGGGGTCGAGGTGGACGCGACCGTGGGTCGGTGGCGGTGTGGGCGACGAGCCGTAAGATTGCGGTGCGGATGGCGATGGCGCGGTTTGAGCGCGGAGGACGCGCGTCGGTGGAGGGAAGAAACCGTCGCGGCGACATCGTCGCGAGGGCGACGTCGGGGTCCGTGGATGCGCAGGCTGGGAAGCTCGGCGCGCTGGGGGCGGCGATTTGGAAGTTTGTGCGTCCTCACACCATTCGGGGGACTTTACTCGGCACGACGGCGATCGTGTCGAAGATTTTGATGGGCAACCCGGAGATGATTTCGTTACACTTGGTGCCCCGCGCCTTGTTGGGGCTCTTGGCGTTGCTCATGGGGAACGGATACATTGTCGGCATCAACCAAATTTACGACGTCGACATTGATAAGGTGAACAAACCTTTTCTGCCGGTGGCTTCCGGTGAACTCTCCGTCTTCGTGGCGTGGGCTTTCTGCGCAATCACCGCTCTCGGTGGCGCCGCGATCGTGGCCACCAACTTCGGAGCCTTAATCACGAAGTTGTACTGCTTTGGTCTGTTCCTCGGAACGATTTATTCCGTGCCGCCGCTGCGCTTGAAGCGGTTCGCGCTCCCGGCGTTTCTCATCATCGCCTGTGTGCGCGGATTTTTGCTCAACTTTGGCGTGTACCACGCGACGAGAGCTGCGATTGGCTTACCTTTCGTTTGGAGTCCCGCGATCACGTTCATCACCATTTTTGTGACGACGTTTGCGACGGTCATCGCCATCACAAAAGATTTGCCAGACATTGAGGGAGACCTGAAGTATAAAATTGAAACCTTCTCCACGCGTCTCGGGGTGAAGACTGTGTCTTACATTGGTTCTGGGTTATTATTGGCCAACTACATCTTCGCCATCGCCCTTTCGGTGCAGAATCCGACGTGGTTCTACCAACCTTTGATGATTGGATTCCACGCCCTCTTCGCCCTCTTCCTCGTCGTGAAGACCAAGGCGCTCGAGGACGCCAAGTACTCCCGCGGCGCCATTCAACAATACTACCGCGATATCTGGGCGCTCTTCTATTCGGAGTACCTGCTCTTCCCTTGGATCTGATCCGCGCGCGTCGATCAGCCGCCCACACGTAGCTCGCTTGAAATGAAAACTTTCCATCCAAAAACATGGCAACCGACCGCTTCACCCGTCTAGCGGCTCAACACCATCCACCATCCACCAATCATCACGCCACTTGCTGTCGTCCGACCGACGCCATGTCGGCGGTGTCGGACGAAGAGAAGGCGTACATTCTCATGCAGCATTACGATGGTCGCGACGTCGAGACGACGACCAAGTCGTCCTCGAGCGCGACGTCGTCGGTGCCGTGGTACAGACAAGCTGCGTTCGTGGGATGCGCGGCGCTGTTCGCCGGTGTCGTGATCGGGCGCGGCCTCAGCTCGGACTCGCGATTAGAGAGTCAGATTGGGCGCGAGGAGACGATGCCGTGCTTTTGCGGTGGAAACGAGACGAACGCGCTCCCGGCCAATCTCGCTGCGGAGGAGAGAGTGGCGGAGGAAATCCCAGAGAAGCCGAAGGTTGAACGTGAACAACGTGTGGACGCGCAGAAAAAGTTCAAAGAAGAACTCCGGAAAGAATACGGAGAAGAGAGGCTCGAGCGTCGCGAACACCGCGAGCACGCGCCGGTGGCCTCGAAGCGGGAGAAGGAGGCGGAACAGAAAAACGAAAAGGCTGAGAGAGGATCGAAAAGTGAAAAAATCGACAAGGGACCGTGGCGTCGCCGGCTTCCAAACATAGTTAGTGGGCTCATGGACGTCGAGTCGAGCCCATACGAGACGGCACACGGCGTAGGTAACGCCAAGGAGGCTGGAATCTGCCGAGATCTCGCAAAGAGTAGTAAAGAAAATTACGTGGCTTGGGCCTGGAGCGGCGCCAGTGCGCCGGATGCGAAGCTGCGTGAAACGTGTCTCTTTTACCGCCAGATCAAGCCTTTCCACGGACGACCGGGGGATCACAATCACGTGACGGGCTGCACAAACTTCGCTGGTTCTCCCTTCACAGGATGCGCCAAGGAAGACCATGATGATTCTAAGAATATTGGTCAGTCGAGAACGAGCGCGCAGTCGAAGCGTTTGGAGGGTTCCCGCAAAAGTGATGACGATTCAAAAAAAAACCGTCACCATAGGTCTCAAAACGTGGACAAGTCTAAACCGAACACCGTTCACGGTTTATTGGGGGCAAATATAGCCTTTGAAATTCCTCTTGGAATGGGAGAGTCCACGAGGGCTCGTGAATGCCGAGAGTACGCGGAGCATCATCACGATGAATTTGTGGCGTTTGCGCACATAAGCAGCGAGTCAAAAAGTGAAGCTTTGCGATCGACTTGTTTGTTCTACAAGGAAATAGTACCCTTTGACGGTATTCCTGAGGAGTCTGTCGTGATAACGGCGTGCACGGATCCTGGTCTTTCGCCCGTCACTGGGTGCAAAGGCAAGGTCACAACGTTTAAGCGCGAGGATGGTCAAGCCCCGAAATCCGCCGATATCGCGAAAGATGAGCGCGCAACTCCTTCTAAAAAAGAAACTCTGCGCCTCACAAATACCAACATTGTGCGCGGTTTGATCGGTATGGATCAGGTGGACTTTGAAACCCCACTCGGTACTGGCAACGCTCGAGATCCAAGCTTCTGTAGAGACTACGCTTCTGATGAGGCACATCCCTACACAGCTTGGGCTTGGATCTCGAACGAATCAGAGGATGAGGAAATGCGGCAAACGTGCTTGTTTTACGCAACTTTCAAAGCGTTCGCTGGGCGTGATGACGACAAAGTCCACCTAACCGGTTGCGCAGACAAGTCTCACTCACCCACCTTTGCTTGTGAACGTTAAGATTCGTTTTCCTCCTCGAAATAGCAGCGACAGCTTTGTACATATATTTTGGTATACGTCTTATTGACTAATAATCAATTTGGTCTTGCACCAGTTTACCGCTTGCGCGCGAACGAGCGAACGGTTGTAAGCTCGAATGAATCCGAGGTGTTTGAACTGCAATTAATCTACCATATACTAAAACCGAGTGACTATCACGGTGAGTCCGCGACCGACGTCCAACCTGGACGTCGAGCTCCAGGTTCAGCCCACAGCTCGAGAAGTTTTCCAGGAGTGCCGGGCTCGTACGCGGTCGGTAAAAGTGTTTCGATGGACTTGTACACGTGTTCAGGAACCGCGCGACGACCAGTTTCAGTAGTTTGGACGATATCCAGCGTCACGTCGGAGTTCCGTTGGTGTCTCAACTCAATCTTTTTGCCCTCGATGAAGCGACTATCGCGCACGTCCCGCCTGAAGATGAGCATCGTTCTGTGGGAACGCCCTATATAACGCGCCGCCGACTCAACGATAGTGTTGTTCGGCTTGAGGTGCACCCACGTCAAGTTTTCTACGTACACGAAATTCTTCTCGCTCATAATATCGCACACTCGGGACAAGTTTTCCTTTTCAACCCATATGAAGACGAAACCGAGCGGCGCAAGCCGTTCGACCGGGATGGCTTCGATGTCTTCCAGGGTGACATCGCCACGATCGGGGGAGTCTTCGATATCCCACGGTGGGTTCATCAAAATTCCCAGATAGTCGGTACCGAGCTTGCCGTAGTCCATGTACCTGATATTCTCCTGCAAGTGCACGCAGTCCTCAACCTTGTCCAACTTTGCCTTGCGCACGGACTTCGGTTCGTACGGTTGAATAACATTTCCCCAGCTGACTGGGATGGGATGAGAGGGTACCTTGATGATAACTGGTTCCTTGGGATCAATGAACTTTTTCTTTCTCAAGAATAGACCTTGATCACTGTTGTACGCGGTGATCATGTGTTGCGCAGCTGCCTTGTTCATCGTGGCGGCGCGCTGTCTCGGGACGCGCGGTCCGCCGCTGGATTTCTTCTTCTTACTGCGCTTCTTACCCGTCAAAGCTTCCCAGAACTCATCCTGGGCCTCCTCGTCGTCCGAAAAATACACTCCATCTCCGTAGATTGCCATCGAATCACCGTAAAGAGTGCTCGAATCCATCACAGCCTCCTTGAGCGTAAACGTAGACGTGTTTTCAAACAACATCTTCAGTTGCTCCTCATCTAACGCTCCCTCTTCCCCTTCACCCGCGTTCGACGCGTCCGCCGCCGCGTTCGACGCACCCTCAACGTTTTCCTTATCACCTTCATCCTTCGTCTGCGCCTGCGCCGCCTTGGACGCCTGTCGAATGCGCTCCATCTCTTCAAACTTCTTCATAATCTGTTCCGGCGTCTCATCGTCTTGCACGTATCCCACGTAGTGCGCGCTCGACGGCGCATGCGTCGCTCGGCGCCATCTCTGCGCTCTCAACGCCTCGCTCGCCTTACGCTTCGGCCTCGTCGCCGTTCGCGCGGCGCCTCCGTCTTCCTTCGCCATCTCCCCCCGACGACCGATGTCTGACGACGACGACAGGCGACGCGTTTGAATTTCCCTCGCGTCGTCTTCGGTTCAAATCGGCGAGACGTATGTGCGCTCTCTTCTACGTAAAAATACCATCTTAATACAATACAATGAACCGTAAAGTGACACCAATGAAATCAAACAATGATGGTAAATACTCTTCTCGTTTTTCGGGCACCGAGCGACCGAGAGGGGAACCGGCTCGTCGTCGGGGCGCGGCCGTTGGGACGACGACAGACAGACGCGCGCGGAGACGTACGGACGCGCGACGGACGGACTCGGCGCGCGCGAGGGAGGGGACGAAGACGCGCGGGGACGACCGAACGTCGAGTTCGACGGGTCGTTCGCGTCGACTCGTCTCGACGCGTCTCGCGACATGTCGACGACGACCGAGGACGATGCGACGATGACAACGAGACGGGAACGCGACGCGGACGACGGTGAGGCCAAGGGACGGCGACCGCGGTTGGCGATCAAGAAGATGGTGCTGGAGAATTTTAAGTCGTACGCGGGAGCGCAACACGTCGGACCGTTTCACAAGGTACGCACGTAGCGATGCGTTCGACGCTCGTCGCGCATCGATTCGGACGCGGAGGCGAGAGACTGACGGCGACGTGCGCGCGCACGCGCGCGACGGATGATGATAGTCTTTTTCGTCGGTTGTCGGACCGAACGGAAGCGGTAAATCGAACGTGATCGATGCGATGATGTTCGTGTTCGGGAAGCGAGCGAAGCAGTTGCGTTTGAACAAGGTGAGCGAGCTGATTCACAACTCGACGGATTTCAGAAACTTGGAGTACGCGCGCGTCGAGGTGCACTTTCACGAAATCATCGATCACGAGGACGACGAAGAGGGATACGACGTGGTTCCGAATTCAGATTTTATCATCTCGCGCGAAGCGTACAGGAACAATTCGAGCAAATACTTTGTCGACGATAAGACGAGTTCGTTCACCGAAGTGACGAAGCTCCTCAAGTCGAAAGACGTCGATCTGAACAACAATCGTTTCCTCATCTTGCAGGGGGAAGTTGAACAAATCTCCATGATGAAACCGAAGGGCGCGGCACCGGGAGACGAGGGCCTCTTGGAGTATTTGGAAGATATCGTCGGTACTTTGCAATACGTTGAACCCATCGAAGAGGCGAGCAAGAAGCTGGAGGAACTCAACGAGAAGCGCGACGTCATGGTGAACAGATTAAAGTTCGTCGAAGGCGAGAAGGACGCGCTCGCGATTGTCAAGGCTGAGGCCGAGGCGTTCTTGGAAAAAGAAAAGGAGCTTCTGTCCACGAGGTCGACGATGTACCAACTTTTCATCCAGGAGACTCAGAAAAACTTGGCCACGATTCAAGAGAATAAAGATGCGCTCACGCAAAAGCTCGAAGAGGAGCGCGCGAAACATTCCGAACACGAGGATGCTCTGAAATCTGCGGAAGGAAGAAAAGGAGAGCTCGCCGGAGAGTTATCTAAGATTCAGGCTGCTTACGACAAGAGCGTCAAAGATTTTGCTGATTTCGAACGTAAAGATGTCAAATATCGTGAAGATTTGAAGAATATGAAGGCTAAGGTGAAGAAGACCGAAGCCAAAATTACGAAGGACACTGAAAAGCAAAAGCAAATGGCGGTGGAGTGCGCAGAGATTGAAAAGGATGTCCCAGCCTTGGAGTCGAAAAAGGCTGATTTGGAAAGCCGTGTTGAGAAAGAAGAGGCAGCTCTGAGCGCTTTGCTTGACAGCTTGAAGGGTGAAATGGCTGAAATAGGCGCGCAACTCGACCATGTGCAAAAGGAGTTGGCGCCGTGGGAAGGAAAGCTCGCGGATGCGCAAGGAGCGTTCGATGTTGCCACTGCCGAACGAGCGCTACTTCTCGACAAACATGCCGAAGCGGAGAAAGCCCTCATCACGGCGCGAGAAGGCAAAAAGGATGCTCTCACAAAGGCGAAAGAATTGAAGACCACCATCGGCGAAGAAGAGGAGGCATTGGCGTCGGAACGCTCTCGAGCCGCAAAGGCCAGAGCGGCTGAAGCTGAAGCCAAAGAGAAAGAGGCATCGGCCCAAGCGGAGACACGAGAAATTCGTGGTAAACTCGAACAACGCCGAGCCGCGGCGGAGTCGGAACAGAGTCAGAATGCCATGGTGAAAGCTTTGCTCGATGCGCAGGCGGCTGGCGCACTCAAGGGCGTGCTTGGCCGTCTTGGTGACCTCGGTGCGATCGATAAAAAATATGACATCGCCGTCTCAACCGCATGCGGTTCGCTCAATTATATCCTAGTTGAGACTACGGCTGATGCGCAACAGTGTGTGTCTTACCTGCGTAAAAACAACCTCGGCAGAGGTGACTTTGTGGCGCTCGACAAGCAAAAACACTACGTGCAAAAGATCCAGGCGAATGTTAAAAATCCGGAAAACGTGCCTCGATTGATCGATCTTATCAAGCCAGCTGAAGAGCGTTTTGCAGTCGCTTTCTACCATGGTGTCAGAGATACACTGGTGGCCGATGATCTTGACCAGGCGTCGCGTTTGGCATATGGCGAGACGCGTCGTCGCGTCGTCACGTTACAAGGTCAGCTGTTTGAAACGAGCGGTACGTTGTCTGGCGGCGGCTCGAGACCTCGCTCTGGCGCGATGCGCGTTGGTAATGAAGCACCAGTGGTTCAAAATGCCGCCGAGGTGGCAAAAGAGATTCAGTTGGCGGAGAAAGAGCTTGAGAAGGCTGGGACTCTGTACGAACGCTGTCGTAAGCAGGCGCTCACCTCTCTTCAAGAGGCTCGTGACGCAGAGGCAGCGGTCAGCAAGATTGAGCGAACACTTCCGAAATTGCAAGCTGAATTAGACGCTGCTGAGTCCAAGGCGACCGATTTGTCGAATCGTTTGGGTGAGCTCGAAGCTGCGCACGAAGCGAGCAAGGATGACGCAGCTGAACTCAAGAGACTCGACAAGGAAGTTGAAAAGGCCAAGAATGCATTGGATGAAGTCATCGCCGGGGCTTCTGCCTTGAAAAACAAGGAGCAAGAGTTGCAAGAAGCTCTGGATAACGTTGGAGGTGAACCATTGCGAAAACAGCGCGCGCTTGTGAAAGATCTTACGGTCGGCATCACCGCGGCTGCCGATGCAGTCACGGAGAAACGCGCCAAGGCCAAGTCTCACGAAAAGACGACCACTCGTTTGTCCAAGGCCATCGAGGAAGGTCAAGCAGAAGTCGAACAGATCAAAACTGATATTGAAAATAGTAAAGCTGAATTCAAAGCCCTGGAAGATGGTGCTGCTGCGGTGCTGGAATCTCAGAATGAATTCAAGCAGCAACTCGACGCCAAGGGAGGTGAATTGAGCGAGGCGCAGAAAGCTCTTGATGAAATCATGAAAATTGTCGGCACGATTCGAGGCGTTGAGGTTGACATTCAAGCGAAGTTGGACGACATCGCCGTCCTCGAAAAGGAAAACAAGGAAAAGGAAAAGCACTGGAACAAGGAAATCGCCAAGGTGACCAAGGAGCGTACTCCGCTTTATGCCGAAGGTGAAGTGCCAGAGTTGCTCGATGACGAACAGCTCGCGCAGCACACCACGGACGAGATGCAAGAAAAGGCTGTCATGTTAGAAGAAGAGCTCGCGGCGGCCAAACCAGACATGTCTTCGATAGAAGCGTTCGCAAAGAAGGCGGAAGAGTACGAGGAGCGTGCGGCTGAGTTGAGCGCGGCAACCGAAGAGCGTGATAATATTCGCGAAGCCTACGATAAGCTGAAACAAAAGAGACTCAACGAGTTCATGGACGGATTCAACATTATTTCACTGAAATTGAAAGAAATGTATCAAATGATCACTCTCGGTGGTGATGCCGAGCTGGAACTTGTCGATTCACTCGATCCTTTCTCGGAAGGTATCGTGTTCAGCGTACGCCCGCCGAAGAAGAGCTGGAAGAATATTGCCAACTTGTCTGGTGGAGAAAAGACGTTATCTTCACTCGCTCTCGTCTTCGCCCTCCACCATTACAAACCTACTCCGCTTTACGTGATGGATGAAATCGACGCCGCGTTGGATTTCAAAAATGTTTCCATTGTTGGTCACTACATCAAGGAGAGAACAAAGAATGCGCAGTTTGTGATCATCTCCTTGCGGAACAACATGTTCGAACTAGCGGATCGATTGGTTGGCATTTACAAAACCAACAACACCACTAAAACAGTGGCAATCAATCCAGGCTCATTCAAAGTTGGAGCAAATGAACTCGCGCAGCGTGAGAAGATGCAGGCCGAAGAACGTGCGAATCAGGAAGCGGTGACAGCATGATTACAAATGTACGATATAGCGAACAATCTTTAATCGAATTTCTCTTTTTCCTACGGAATCCTAATCTAACCTAATGATACTAACGTTTTTCCAACGCACATGCCAATCAGTGTCGCCACCGAGTATCCAAAAATGCCCGTCATCACCGCCGGTGAAGTTGCTCGATGCCAACCTCGCGCTGAAGCCAGCGCGGCAGCAGTAGCCGGACCACCCACGTTCGCGTTCGTGGCGACGAGCACGGCCCACAGAGGGATCTTTAATAGCTTATGACCGACAAGGAGCGTAAATACGAGCTGAGTGACGAGTAGAATGCCGATGAAAGCCAACATCGGCAAAGACGCCAACGCGCCAGAGCGCAAATCTACCATTGCGCCGAGAGTTGCGAAAAATACAAGCATGAACGCGCCGCTGATTTCTTGAGCCCCAGGCATCGCAGTGATGCTGCATAAATTCCAAAGACGTACATTTTCCATTTGCGACACTTTTCTCATAGCCCATGCGACGCATGGAGCCAAAATGCACGTGATGCCAAGATTAAAACTCGGGACACCCGCAGCCGCTGCGAGTGAATGCGAAAGACGCAGCACGATTAGTGCTACCGCACACGTAGCACAAAGCGAAGATTTCGTTGGAATCTGGCGCCTTGTTTCAACTTGATCAATATCGGCGTTTTCAACCGGTTTCGGCCCGTCCGTCTTGATGAGGAATAGAATTCCCAGATACATCGCCATCGCCAAGTTATCGGCAGCCATCCCCGCCGTCAGTAACGCCTGACCCCCTGAATTGACCATATCGAGCGCCTTTGCCGTTGCTGCAAAATTAATCGATCCACCTATGTATGAAGAGCACAGACAACTCGCAATTTTCCAGCCGTCTGCTCCTAGTGCTCGACCAATGCACGCAAACGACAGGTACGTTCCGACAATCGTTCCGAACGCACCGACGATAAATCCGCGCAACACCTGCCAACCGGTATCTTTGTCTATTTTATCACGACTAGATGCAACGCTCGAAGAAGATAGCAGAGCGAGCACGACGCCTATCGGCATCAAATGATCCCACACGACGTCGTATGCAATGCTCGCCGTCGGCAACAACCCAGCCGTGGACAACGCGCTCGTCGTCGCCATCGCCAAAATGGGAGCTGAGACGCGAGAACCTAATTTACTATTGTCCTCCAAGTGTTGCCCGATCGCCGCCGCGCCCGTCAAGACCGCAAACACGCCCTCTGTCGACGCGATAACCGACGCTCGAGTACTGCACCGCTGCGCGCAGCGCGCCACCGGCGCCTTCATCGTCGCCCTAAACCGCGAGCGACGCTCGCACCGCGGCGTGGCACTCGCGCGCGCGCATTTCGCCGCGGCGCGAACGGGCACGCTCGACGGCGCCATCTCGCGACACGGCGAACACTGAGTACTGGAGAGATTTCGACAGAATTCGACGCCCGACACTCGTCATGGGCGTCGATCCACTCGCGGCGATGTCGAGCGCCATGCTCCTCATCGCCGTGAGCATAAACGCGGCGGAGCAAAGACCATCGGTCCTGGTGCGTAAAATCCATCGGCGCTCGCGTTGATCGAGGCGTGGTCGAGCGAATCTGGACGACTGACCCATCGTGAACACCATGCGCTTTCCCTTCGCAGAGTTTTGGATTTTTGATGGCTTTCGCGGTGGATCGCGTGTACGACGGGAGAAAGAATACTTTTGTTCTCTCTCGAACGCAGAGAGACGCGTGGTGGGGGGTATTGGGATTGTGTATGTTCGTTCTTCTAGGAAATTGCGCGACGCAGAGCGCGTACATAATCTTTGGGCCGACTTGGCCGAAGAACACATGGCAAGCGAACGTATTGAGGTATATAGGATTTGGAAAGTTAGATGGGGTGATAGATTACGTGCTGTTCTTTGTGCCTTACTTTGGGATAGCCGTGGCGGGAGCGAGCAAGCTTTACAACGACAGGATGAGCCAGAGTGAGCTTGACGGCTCGACAGCACCGACTGCACCGGCAAGCTCGCAAAAATTAGTTCTGAGATTGACGGTGGGAGCGGCATCGGTCGCGACGGTGACAGTTCCATCACTGTCGTCTGTTGTGTACTTGTTATTCGTGGTGTCGTATTTCGTCTCAGAGTTGCGAAACGGCAGTGGCAACTTGAAATTTGAAATGGCGAGGGAAAGATTGCTGAAATTGCCATCTAGCGCTGCCATGGGATGCTTATGCTATACGGCGATCCACTTTATGACGATATACATGTATCAGCTACCAGAATTACAAAGCGCAGCCCGAGAGTCATCAGCGCAACTACTCGGTCTGTACTCGATGGATAGGACCGAGGGACCGGTTGCACGACTACTGCGCTTGACTCAAATAATTTCGATTGGAGTGTTATTTATGGGCCTGTGTGCGTTAGAGGCTAATGGTGGTGAACCTGTCGTTGAGCGAGATGATGATATCCGCAGACCGTTGATGGAGGACGATGCTCATTCAGACGTTCCTGATGCGCTCGGTCGGGACATCATAGTTGATCGCTTATTAGCTCGTTTCGGAGGTATTCTGGGAGGATTTGCATTGTTGCTCGTGGGATTGCTAGTGAGCAACGTTGTGGCGTATCCGATGCTTTTAGTCGGCCTCGTGCTCATCGTACATCCCGTGCGACATAAAACGTTCGCCAAGATTCTTGGTCCGTCGATTTTCACGTACTTGGTGGCGTGGACTTTGGGTGAGTACATCTTGCTTTGCATACCACCAATCGTGATAGCATCGATGAACGGTAAAGTTAGAGCTCTTTTGGACATTTTCGGGGCGCTACCAGCGCGTGATGGAGAGCAGTCTGGCACCAACGCATGTTACATGGGCATCCTGGTATTGTCTCTTGTACTCGTTGGTTGGCTCACAAAGAATGCTAAAAGTACTCCGACGGACGATGAGCTCGAAGAATGTGTTGAAAACGGCACTCTTACGGATTTCGTTCCGTTAGATGATCTTGAAATAGAGCAGCACCAGGCGGAGAGCGCCAGAGATTTGCCGCTTGTTCAATTGATATCGCACTTGTTGGTACCGTTCGCACTCTGGATCGTGGCACTGTCCAGAGCAGACTTCATCCACGCAGCATTATTGTTGGCCTTCCTATTCAACATTGTCAAACCGGGTGATCGTACAATTTTACACCTCACAGCACAGATTTTAGCAGGTATCATCGCTGTGTTGTACTTTTGGGCGATAGCGACACGCATCGGTATTTTCAGTGGATATGAGTCACGATGGAAGACGACGTTAGGGTTGGTGGGACTCGGGCAGTCGAGTACGATCCACACAACGGGACCGTTTGCGTGCATTCTCGTGGTCATTTGTATCGTTTTGTACCTCCAAAAAGTATTGAATGCGCTCACGCCGGAAAGTGAGCCCTCGGAGATGGCGAGTCAAGGGACTTTGAATGCCATCACTTCATTGGGAAAAGCTTTGCTTTATGAGTTCTCATCGATGACTATGAAACTTGTCGCTCGTTTCGGCGCATATTTCGTCCTTCTGGTAGGTTTAACCACACTGGAAGTGTCAAAATGTTCGTTGATCAACCTGGTGCTGTTGGCACTTCTAGGTCTCAACTGCATCGTCAAACGTCACCCACATGAAACCGATTCCAGACGATGGCGACCAATTCTTTTATACTGTCTGTGTAATTTGGCCGTGCGTTACGCTTTTGGTGCTTTTCCACTTGATAAGATATTTGGATTTTCGAGTGATTTGACCGCCTTTCTTGAAAACACTGTTGGTTTAGCTCAAAATGTGGAGCCTGGAAAGCTCATGTCAGAATTGCTTGGACCAAGTATCTTGCTTGTTTTCACTTACTTTCATGAAATCGGATTGCTTTCGTTGACCAGCTCGATGGACGAACGTAGGAGCTTACCATTGGCTGCAACTGAACTTGGATTTCTTCCGCTTCTTAAGAGAGCAATAATTTTACACGCAAACAAGGTCGTGACCATTTGCACGATCTTACTCGTATTAGAAAGGCGCGATCTTCTGGGTCTTCTGATGCTAGCTGCTCTCATAGCGTCAACGTTTTCCATGAAAACGGCGGAGGGACCAACTGAGTTGGTGGGTACCATCGCGTTGGTCTCGGCAATCGTGGATTACGCTTACAAAATCCAGTGGATGCAACACGGTGAACATTGGAGTATTTTACAAGTACTAGGTGCTCACAAATGGCCCAAATCGTCCGTTGGGTTCGTTCCTGAAAACGAATCGATGCTTCGCTATCCAGTTCTGGTGATTTTCTCAGTAGAATTGACGAAGGTCACGAGAGGATGGTTGAGTAAGTTACCGCCGGCGCTCAAGTCCGGCTGCTCTCCTGAGCCATGTCATTTATTCTGGCCTCAACGGGATACACGCACTGTGTTGATAAAAAGAAAAGCTGAAATGATGGAATCGAGCGTGTCGATGGATAGCGTAGACGTCAGTGATGATGAAGCGGAATCCGATAGCTTGTCTGACTTGGGAGATAATCACAGTAATTCTGGAAGCGACAAAGCACGTTTAGAATTTATGAAACGGATACAAGAAAACGCACGTACAAACTTTGGGCAGCTTGCGATGTTCTTATCTATAGTGCCGGAATTGATTGAAGGCATGTTGGGAAATCTCATGCCGGGCTTGCTGTACGTCGTCTTTGCCATCGTTGGAATCGCTTCAACAAATGTTCTCTCGCTCTTGTATTTGGGAGTCACATGGAAGTTAGCCAATAGCAAACTTGGTTCATATCCTCGAGATAGACTACTTCTGTGGCGCTTCACTACGATGGTGTGTGCTTTAATCGTCTTGTGGCAGTATAGTGTATCGATTGAAGTTATAGGTAGTGGCGTTGATGGGTTGACTCCTCCTCCACCCCCGTCCCCACCGCCAGCTTTGAGATCCCTTCTTTCTGTCGACTCTAAAAAGCTCAGATTGACTCGAGAAACAAAGCAGTGGCTCGCTTTCCTTCCGTGTAGCAAAATGATGTTGTTTGGTTACTTCAGTGCCTTTTTCATCGCTGCATGTCAGCTGAGGATGGATGCCATTTTAGCTGGTTTGGAAGAGCGAGCTAGACTTACAATCGAAGCTACGCAAGCTGAAGGTGAAGAAATGGACGATCAAATGGTTGCAGAACTTGTTTCAACTATGATTCCCCGTCAGACCCCGACTCAGACAGCCCTGCTTCCGGCGCGGGCTCAAGAGACGTCATATATGGATATAGTTTTTGCACCGCTTTCGTGGGAGGCGAGTGCCACGTGGACGCTGTTGGAGTGGGTACGGTATTTCTATTTGAGATACGCCGTTGAGTGGGCGCTCGTATCAGTGATTGTACTCGGCACTTTCTCAAGGGATTTGATACACGTCGGCTATTTGATTCTGCCGTTTTACTTCCTCCGATCGCGCGACGCTCTGAGTAAGGATAGTCAGACAGGTTTAAGGCTGCTACAAATCTACAACATCACCGTCATCGGAGCCGTTCTCTTATACCAGGCGCCCATGGAAGCCTTACTGGGGAGTTGGTACGGCCCGTCCGATTCGGAATGTTCGTTTCTTCAGGGGATGGGCTTTTACAAGCTTCCGACGGTGCTCGGAATGCAATCCGGACAACTTTCTCCAGATTTGTTCATTTTTGGCGTCGTTCACCTCCTGCGGAGTATCATCACTCAACCAAAATACAAAGCGGCGATGGTCATGATGCGTCAGTCGATCGAAGCTGAGCAGATCGTGAACGACGCTCTCAAACACGGTTGGGTCCGCGAAAGTCTCTCTGCGTGTTTGGCAAAGATGAAGGAAAAAGATAATCGACGTCGACGAGTCGAGGATATCAGAGATGAAATCACGACCTTATCGCGAGAAATTTTAGCCGTCGAAAGTCGTAGGCAAGGTAGTCCACGACGCCACACAGGTGACCGCAAACCCCCTAGTGACACATTGCGTCGTAGACGAGGTCAAGGCGGTGATCCCGATGACCTCACAGATGAGTGGATGGAAGAAGATGTGACGGACTATCAGGGTTTTGAAGATGACCTTCCACAAGAAGAAGCCGATTCAAATGCAGAGAACATCCACGAGTATGAGATGAACATGCGAAAGAGCTTGCAGGACAAGGAAAAGACGTTGACAACGCTGCTTCACATTTGGCTCATGGATAAAAGCTCGACGTTTGGTCTGGTGTTCGGAGCTTTTCTCAAGACATGGCCGTGGATCGCAGCGCCTCATTATTCGATGTCTTACTTTTTCATGCTCCTGTCATTTGCTATCGATTTTTCCCTCGTCACAATCGTTTTCCCAACATCCATACTCGCATATGGATTGATGGCGTACCCGAAGGTACCGCATGGATTCTGGCGTTTGATTCTCTATTATGCGGAGTCGATATTGTTGATTGGATACGTCTTGACGATTCCATGCACTCTTCAGTGTACGGATGTGACGATGTGCTCGTACGTACCTTTGATATTCGGGTTTTCCACTGCGAATGTTGCGTTTATACCCAACGTGATTGGTGCATTCATGGCGTACGTTGTCGTGATGATACATCACAACGCGCAACAAACTCTTGTGCATGTTGACAACGCAAAGACGGATGAGCCAGATGATGAGAACGACGAAAGATCATTCGCTATTGATGCCATCTTTTCACGATTGAAGAATTTTAACATTGGCACTTACGAGCTCCACACGGATGCAGAGTCTTCGCCTCTGCACATTGAGGTGTCGCGAAGTATTCTGGCGGAAGCTGATAATTTCTTTCAGCGCATCTTGACTGAAGAGGCGGAGTACGGACCTTCATTCGTGTCACTTTCTGTGTTATCAGAAAAAAGCACACTGACCGATTGGGATGACATGACAGCGCGCGTGAACGAAGCTCTCGTCAGTCATCAGATGTTGTCTGGCGACGCGCCATCAACGTACTACACGCTTGAATTCGTCCAAGCAGACGCTGAAGGTTTGCAGAACGATCCAGAACACTCCGTCGCGATATTTCGTATTCTTGCGTCTACGTCACTGTTGTGCCCTAGTGCCGAAGTGAGTAAAACTTTGAAAGCCTTGCAGCTGCGAGAAGCCGCCGGCGATGCGGACGCTCTGCCGCTAGGTCTCACATCGGTTCGCGGTTTCCATCAAGAGGGGCAAGATTTCTACACCGCAACGCTTTGCTTTGATATCTTGGCAATCATTTTCGTCGCTATCTTCTACCAAAGCACCGTGGACTCTGACTCCGATGCGCTGGTGGAAACCTACTATCAAGGCTTGTTCAAAATTGACTACGTCGTCTCGGTGTTTGTCTGTCTGGTGCTCATCGTCGCCGACGGAGTCATTTACATGAAGAAAGCAAAGGTTGCTAAAGTCTTCTATCATTACTTGACGTACGCCGGGTTCGTTGCATTTCTTTTGAGGATTTACCACAACAATACAACGACTCATCATTCGTATTTACAGTTTTTCTTCTTGGTAAAGTCTGTATCCTTCGGACTAGGGGCCCGCCAAATTCGCTCTGGCTTCCCCGCCGAAGTATTCACAAACAGCTTGATTTTCCAACGATCTGATATAATTTCGTTCGGTGCTTTCATGACGTACTTTTCCATACCGTTCATGTACGAGTTACGCGTCTTGCTCGAGTACGCGTGCACGGATAGCGCCCTGGATCTTTACGATTGGTTAAAGCTCGAGAATATCTCGCGGGATTTGTTCAGAATCAACGTGCGTAACAATACGTACAGAAAATATCACCCGTTCGGAGCACCGCAGCCGTGGTGGAAAAAAGTGTTCCTCGAAGGAGGCGGTCTATTCACAATCATCTTCAGCTTGCTAGTGGTGCCGTTCTTCGTATTCAGCACGTCCAACCCACAAGTTGACATCAATCCGGTGTACGACGTACGCTTCAACATGAGTTTGATCGGAGCTGAGAACACTTTCACGTACCCCATCTTCGACGGTGGTTTTAGGAAAACTATTCAAACTGCGTCGTGGCAGGCATTACGAACAGATGCTCCGATGCCACTGATAAACAAACCGGGTCAGATTCAAGAAGTATGCCTCGCACGAGACAGCGATTCGGTTTGGTCAATGCCTCCACCGTCGATCGAAGCTCTGAAAAAGTCACTCTCAAAGGGTGCCAGTCTAAACACAGGTTGGATATTTAAACGTCACCTACCCCTGGACAATCCCATTTTGTACTCCGATGGCATCGATTACGAGTTTTCGCAGGAGGAAGCGGAAGCCTTGATCAGAGTGATAAACGGAGAACAGATAAATGTTTTCCTTGAAGATATTTACCCACGAGTGTGGCATTTACACGGAAAAGGTAGACCGGTGCCGAAATATTCGAGTGAGCAAAGCGTAAGCTGTACACTAGCTCTGAACAGTATCAATTCGACGGCGCCGTGGTGGTCGGTCGATTGTGGCACTTACGTGACGGCAAAACGCGGCACATCCACGAATGGACGTCAACGCCTAAATTGGTGGCAGCCTTGTCACGCGTTCGAAAACGGTCCAGAAATCGTCCTGATATCTTCTGAAGTTCCTACCGGCGTTTTCGCCACATTCAGCCAGTTTGTCGGTGGTCTCACTGGTGTGTATGTCGTATACATTTTGACGCTGTCGTCGATCGTGAGAGGATTCACGAATAATTTGGTCGGTAGTATTCAGCACATCGATTTACCTTCGACGCATCGCCTCATATCACTATGCAGCGATATTTATAGCGCTCGTCAAGTACGCGACTTCTTATTGGAAGAGCGCCTATACTGGCTCCTCATACGTATCTACAGATCTCCGGCGGTGTTGTTTGAGTTCACGCGGACCTCTGATGGATCAGCGATGCCGTTGCGTCCCATGCGTCCAAAGACGGCGTAGCGCTTGATCATCATCGCTCAAATGTAAAATAGCAATTTAGAAATAATAGCTCTGAGATGAAATATCGATTTCAGCTCATTAGAAGAACTGCAGATCGCGAGCGATGGATTTTTCACATTGTTCAATCGATGCGCTCGTCATGAAATCCGAGAAAGCAGAAAAGCCCGACACTTCTCGACGCGCGTCGCTCGACTTCGCGACACGACCGACGCGCTCGGTGAGCAGAAAAAGAAAACAAAAATGGCAGAGGGTGGTAACGCCGCGAGCAATGCGTCGCGCGCTTCAAAGGTGAAGAAAGCTAAAACAGCACCGAAGAAGGCACCAGAGACGAAAACTCGTTGCGTCCGTGAACCGGGGATCTGTACCTGCACGCTCGATGCGGTGCTCGCGCAATGCAAGAGCTGCATCGACAACAACCCTTCTTGGTCTTGTTTGACCTCCTCTTACTCTTCGACGATGCAGAAACTGTTTCAGAATCCGAAAGCTGAAGAATCTTTTCGTTGGATGCAAAGCAACAACGTTCAGTACGACGCGAGAAATGCTCTGAGATGGGCGATGCGAACGGACAAGTTTGAGATTTTTAAAGACATTTTCAACGACAACAGAGCCAAATACTTTCCTTCTCCAAACGTCTTTCCTGATTTCTATACCGAATTTCTAATCAACACTGGGTTGATTTCACATTCGATGGTGCCTTACTTGGAGTTCCTAGCCAAGGAAGGGGCGGTGCCGACGAGTAATCACCTCACCACATTGATAAATAATTGGAGCACTGTTCATGGCGCAGATATAGTGCGCTGGTTGATTGATAACGGTATCCAGGTGGATCGATCGCACGTCGAGAGCGCAATTTTCTGTTCAAACGTGAGTGCGTTGAGATGCTTTTGGAAAGATGTTCACTCTCCGCTGCGACAACAAGAAAAGTTCTTCGCGCATCAAGCGGCTGAAAATATAGATTTCGAAACCATCAAGTTTCTGCTCGATGAAGTTGAAATCCAAGTTTCGATTCCTGAATTGTTGAAAGATCTTCGAATTGCGTGGGAAAATTCAGCCATGATCGAAGACAGACGTTACGATGATCCAATGGGCATGGAGGCGGACTACCGGCGTCTTAGACAGTATTTGCTCGCCAAAGAGGGATATTCACCCGAGCGGGACAGAAAGCGTTTACACAAAATTTTGCAACTGTTCGAGGCGAACAAGGAGGCTTACTCGTGCGCGGATTATCTGGACATGATGAAGTTTCTCAAGCACCTGCACGATGAAACGCTTGACTAAAACGTGGTGTGTGATGAAGCGCGCGATGATGACTCCATTTGAGTCGGAGAATGTATGCTACCACTAAAATTTGATTGTTACAAACTAAGAGCATGAATGAATTCCCTCACAGAACGACGATTTCATCGCCAGCTCCACCGGAGTGACTACCGTATCTCTTCGCCTGTTCCTTGACGCGCTTGACGTAGTTTGCTTTCGATCGCCGCAACTGATCGTACGCCTCTGCCTGCGCTGGATCGTGCATGTTCGGCGAATCCAGTAACTCCTGCACTCCAACCAAAATTTGCTTGATGGAGACGGACGGTTTCCACCCCTTCTCTTCGTTCAGAATGCTCAAGCACACCTTGCCGGTTGGATACACGTTTGGGTGAAAGAATCCAGCTGGAAACGCCACCCGGGGAGGTTTCGCCGGGTAATCGTGTCCGAACTCCAACCTGAGCGGATACAGCCCTCCGGCCCAGGGCGTGTCGGGCTTCCCTGGGATCTTACAGTCCCACACCTGCAGATTCGTCGTCACGTCACCTTTGGCGTCCCGAGTCGTCGATGGTTTCGCGATGAAACCGTGCGGGTGGTCTTTGCGCCAGTCCTTGCGCTCTTGCGCCAGTCTGGACGTGATCAGAGATGACATCTCGCGCTCCCTTCACTCTTGGCGGGCTCTCGCGGTACGGGCGCTTCGACACGACGCGCGACGACGAGTGCCTTCCAGCTGAGGTGTCTCGTGATTTGAACGCCGACGAAGCACGAGACTATTGTTTCAAATTTGGAATTAAAAGCTACGACTACCGACGAGACGACGCGCTCGTCGACTTGATGCGAATCACTCGCGTATCGATCACAACTCCATGCCGCCGTACGCGCGCTCTAGCTGTCGCGGCGGTTTCATCCCGCTCACCCAGTCCGACGCGTGCGTCGGCAAGAGTCCCATGTTGTTGAGTTTATTCAGCGCCAGATACAGTCCGATCAACTGTATCCCGCAAAACATCAATCTCGGCACCGCCACGCTCACGTTCTTATCGCCGTCCACGAACCTCTCGAACGTCGCCCTGGAGTGTAAGATGGCCTTGGTCGTCTGCGCCACGCCGCCGAAGACGGCCATGATGCTAAACACTTGCACCGAGTTGCCGCTCATCCACATCATGAACACCATCATCGCGATCGAACTCATGGATGATTTCGCAAAGGCAAACGCGCGTCGTTCCCTGAGCTTGCTCCGCTCGCGCTCCATCGCGCTCTCGTCCATCGTCGCGGCGGTGGTCGTCGTCCCCGTCGAGCTCGTCGTTCGATCGGCGTCGCGCGAGCGCGTCGTCTCACCACCGCGCGCGCGCGGGTCGTACCCCGGCGGGTGCGGCACCGATCTCGAGGCATCGTTTCCCTTGGCGCGCGCGCGGGGGCGCACCGCGTACGATCCGTCCATCGGTGCGTTCGCGCGCGACGCGATGTGACGGGGTGACTGCGCTTGGCTCCGTCGTGCGTTACTCGCCACCACGCGCGAAACGCACGCGGTTCGAACCCGCGAGGGGGGCGCGGCGACGCGTGATCGGCGAGACGCGCGCGGAAAAAAATCGACGCGAGCGTTCGAACGGGCGCGTGCGGCGATCGGTGGGGAGACACGCACGAGGACGGACGGGGATGGGGCACTACAATCCGCTTCGGAGACAAAGTCTGCGCCGACGCGGGGAGATGGAGTCGACGGATGAGGACGAGGACGAGGAGACGAACGCGGCCGAATTCGCGGCGAATGAGCGTGAGATATCCCGACGGCGGCTCGCTCGCGGTAATCGGGCGAGACGCGAAGTTGAGGAACAAATGCGGCGGGTGCGAGAGGTGCAGGAGGAACGCGCGAGGCGAGCGGAGATGGAGGCGGAGATGGAGGAAATCAGGCGCAGGCTAACGGAGATGGATACGATCGAAAATGCATACAGTACGAGTCAATTAGACGCCGAGCGCGCGGCTGAACGCGCGGCTGAGGCCATGACTGAAGCTTTAGATGCTCAAATCAGCGGCGAAGCCGAGGCGTATGCTTTGATGAACGCATGGTCGCTGTACGAATCTTCGTGGTCAAAGCTCGATGAACGCATCAAGAAAATACGTTTCAGCGATTCTTCAAAGCACGTCGTCATTCAGATGTGCGACATTCCATGGCCACCGGACGAGAGCGTCATGCTCACGCAGATGGCTGCGTTGGAAAGGTGGACCAAACGACGCGATGCAAACAAGGAATCCAAACACGAGGAGTCATCAGCCGCGTACAGAAGGGCGTTCAAGCGGGCGTCTCTGCGTTGGCATCCAGACAAATTCGCAGCCAAGTTTGGAAAGTATCTCGATCCGAAGCACTCGAATGAAATTTGTCAACGCGTGCAGAGTATTTCTCAAATCATCAACGACGAGTGGTCGTCCCGTGTGGTGAATTTCCCAAAGTCCTAGGCGCTACCATCCGTGGACTCGATGATGTACGACGGCGCGATCGAATGCAGCTAAAGCGGCGTACTCAGAATACTCGCTCAGCACATCGTAAGAATATGTTTCATCTAAATCGATTCGTAGAGGTCCCGCGAGTTGTTGACCGTTCACCGTCTCAATAAGCGTCGTGTCACAGTGAATCATCGCCCATTTCACAAGCTCAACGATAGTAGCGAGCGAAATCGAAGAGTTCCAACCGTTCTCGATCCCGGTGACGAGAGTTGGAAGACATATGCCTCCTCCAGCCGTCACGTGACCGGTATACCAGACGCAGCGCGGCCTCACAACGCGGACAAGTGGCGCGAATACTGGCCACTCGCCGTGCGGGAAAGAAACCTCGACAAGAATGTTATCCGTACCGTGGCTCGCCTTGAGCTTCTCGAGATCTTCTGCGAGAGTTTTACCGCCGGGACATGACGTGTCGAAACATGAAGAGTCGAGTTGAAACCGCCATCTCGATATGTCGCCCTCAGCCAATGACAAGTTCTTGAGCAAGAACCCATCCGCGCACTGCCGCTCGAGGCACTTGAACTCGCGCAGCAACAAGGCGGCTTCTCTGTCTTGAATTTTCCTTCTCGCGAGGCTATTCATGTCGGTCACGTCCAAAAAATGAGGTAGGTTTTCTTCTCTCTCGGAGACATACGTTGCCTCGCGGAATGTACGTCGCTCGCTTTTAGATGTGCTCATGATCCTTACATCCGATACTTCTAGTTCTAGAGATGGTACGCCCCGATGAACTGCGTCCGATGTTGCGAGTAAGGTACAACAATTCGTGATTCACGCGAGAGTGCGTGATCGTACAAGTGAAGGTGAATGTGCGTGACTTTGAGGGTGTACATTGCGTGCGTGCGTGCGT
>Ga0181571_10000532_pt1 | contig 25194 bp, 29 predicted proteins | sample 101ome_17_FD_132440 | JGI IMG/M metagenome (GOLD analysis project Ga0181571, IMG submission 132440) | Coastal salt marsh microbial communities from the Groves Creek Marsh, Skidaway Island, Georgia - 101407AT metaG (megahit assembly) | ecosystem: Environmental > Aquatic > Marine > Intertidal... | reverse complement strand
TCTATGAGATTTATTGGGCCGCCATTTACATTTGGCTTGCAACAGCTTGCTTCTAACATAACTATCATTGGTCCAAATGCCGCCGTTGGGACCGAAGATGTTGTTTACTGGATGGGTATTGATAACTTCTATACATACTCTGGACAAACTCAACAACTTGAATGTACTGTAAAAGACCATGTATTCAATAACTTCAACTTGTCTCAAACAGACAAAGTGTTTGGCGGCGTTAACTCTGAGTTTTCTGAAGTTATATGGGTTTATCCATCTGACTCAAACTCACTTGCTAATGGTGGAACAGGCGAAAACGACCGCTATGTAATATACAATTACAAAGACAACATTTGGTACTATGGTACACTTGAGAGGTCTGCTTGGATTGACAGAGGCACAAGACCATACCCGATTGCAACAGAGGGTGGGTATTTGTACAACCATGAGTACGAGTATGATGCAGACGGAGTTGCTATGGACTCGTTTATAGAGTCAGCGCCGATGGATATTGGTGACGGAGATAAGTTTAGCCTAGCCACAACTGTTGTGCCTGACCTTACTTTTGTTGGCTCAACAAGTCTAGCAAGCCCGCAAGCTACATTTACATTAAAAGCTCGCACGGAACCCGGCGCGGCATATAATAGTACGTCTAGTGGCTCGGCAGTCAGAACCTCCGCTTCTCCAGTAGAGACGTTCACAGAAATTATAAATCTTAGGGTTAGAGGTAGGTCATTTGCTGTAAGGGTTGAGTCATCTGCCTTGGGTACAAAATGGAAACTTGGGTCACCTAGAGTCGATATCAGGCCGGATGGTAGGCGCTGATGTCTTTACAGAATGTGCCGCCACCCAGATTGCCTGAGCCAACAAGAGAGTATTCTGTAACATATATGCAGGATTTGCTTCGTGCGCTTGAGATATTTATTGAGCAAGAAAGAACGCCGGGCGAACTCAGAGGGACAAAGATAACTTTAACTGACCTGCCAACATCTGCAAGTGGGCTTGAATCGGGAGCATTATGGAACGACTCAGGGACGGTAAAAATAGTACCGTAGTACAAATGACAGCAGAGGCATTTTTTAAGCTAAAGCTACTGCCACGCGCCATGATGATAGCAATGACTATTATGTCTTGGCGTGTTGTGGAGTGGTTTATGTCCTTGCCCGACCCGACTCCATCTCAAGCGGGTTTGGTTTCTGTTGTTACTGGCGCTATGACTGGCGCCTTCGCAATATGGATGAACCACGAAGGGAAACCACATGATACAAGCTCTAATAGGACCAGTAACGGGTCTTCTTGATAAGTTTATTGAAGACAAAGATACAAAAAACAAGCTCGCCCACGAAATTGCCACTATGTCAGAACGACATATGCAAGAGCAAATCATGGGTCAGCTTGAAATCAATAAGGCTGAAGCTCAACACAGAAGCATATTTGTCGCTGGTTGGAGGCCTTTTCTTGGCTGGGGACTAGCCTTTGCGATGATATGGCACTTTGTAATAGCCCCAATAGTCATATTTGGTTTTGCTTATGCTGGCATGACCGCTCCTGATTTGCCTGTTTTTGATATGGATTCCCTTTTAACTGTTTTGCTCGGTATGCTTGGCTTGGGTGGCCTTAGAACGGTAGAAAAGATTAAAAAGGTTACAAAATAGCCATTAAGGTGTTATTATTGTTATAAAGTTCCATGTAACTAAATAACACCACTGGGGGATATCATGGCTAATATGGGATTGCCGGACGAAGTTCTGGCTGAAATGGTTAAGGTTTATAAGTCGTTTAACAACAACGCGCAAAAAGCGGCCAAAGCATTAGGTTTAAATTATTCTACCTTTCAGTCTAGGATAAGGGCGGCAAGAAACAAGGGGCTTTTTTCTGGTCATTCCACTGGGAACTTAGCAGAGCCAAAAGAAAAAGTTGTAGAGGCTACGGTCGTTGTACGTCCTACATACAGGGTACAACAGAGAAAGTCTAAGCCAGATGAAACAAAAAGGGTTCTGGCTATTGGTGATTGTCATGACGGCCCGAAACTGCCTGACAAGACACGCTTTTTTGCTATGGGAAGGTATGCAAAAGAAAATCAAGTTGACCAGATTGTGCAGATAGGTGACTTCGCCAGCGTAGATTCTCTTAATAGATTTGATAGAAACGACACAATAAAGGGGCAAGAAAAGCCCACATTTAAGGAGGATATGAGAAGTTTTCAGCAGGCCATCCGGGCTTTCCACAAGGGCTTAGATGGGTATGATGTGCCAAGGCATGTTACGCTAGGCAATCATGAGGACAGAATATGGTCATACACTAACAAAAATCCAGAGATTGTTGAATTACTTGACCAAATTTTGTTTGCTACTCTGTCTGATTACAACTGGACATACTCTCCATATGGGGAGTTTTATTTTATAGGGGATGTGGGATTTACTCACGCCCCTCTTAATGTGATGGGGAAGGCGTACGGTGGTATGTATTCTGAGAACCAGATAGCCAGAGATGCCCTGCATGATGTGGTTTATGGACACACTCACAAAAGATTAGATAAGACTTTCCCTAAAATGGGTAATCAGTTTTTAAATGTAATCAATTTAGGCACAAGTCTACCGGAAGGCCACTTAGAAGAGTATGCTAAACATACATTGACTGGATGGTCATATGGGGTCTACGACATCGGCATAAAAGATGGTAGAATAGAAGAAAGAACTTGGATACCAATCAACAAACTTATTGAACGCTATGGTGAAGGATATGCGGGAGATTAAAAAGATAATCGTACACTGCGCTGACACCCCCGAAGGTCGGGAGGTAAAGACAGAGGAGATAAAGCGCTGGCACACTGAAGAGAGGGGCTGGAGCGATATTGGTTATCATTGGGTTGTTGAGCTTGATGGTTCGGTTCATCAGGGTCGTGATGAGTCTATTAATGGCGCTCACTGTCGGGGTCACAACAGCGACAGCATCGGCATCTGCTATGTTGGCGGCGCTGACTCTGAGGGAAATCCTAAAGACACACGAACCGAAGGGCAGAAGGATTCACTTGAGACCCTCATCAGAGAAATACTTGACAGACACCCGGAAGCGGAAGTTTTTGGACACAGAGATTTTTCAGAAAAAGCCTGTCCATCATTTGACGCAAAAACAGAATACGCAGGCTTGTAAGGAGTAAAAAATGTTACCACTGATAATGGGATTAGCGGGGTCTGGTTTAGCTGGCGCTGGTATGCTTGGGGGCATGAGCGCATTAACTGCTGGTGCTTTAGGCTCAGGACTTGGCTCATTGATGCAGGGTGACGATTTAGGCACTGCTATTGGCACTGGCCTGATGTCTTATATGGGTGGCAAGGCTCTTGACGGATTGGGTGGCTTTGGCGCACCACAAATGGCTCCGGGGGCGCAACTTGGTAGCGTGACATCAACCACCCCCTTGCAAGCCGCAGAATTAGCAAAAAATGCTGGCACATTGGCTGGGGGTCAAGGCAGTGGTGCATATTTAAGAACAGGGCTGGACACTGCTGGCTCTTTTGTCCCCAGTGGAGAAATCGCAGGGCAGGGGATGAGTGGTGCCATGAACGCCCTTACAGGAAATCTAGGTCAAACCGCTGGCATAGCCCTGCCGGGTCTGATGGCTATGGGACAGCCTCAAGGCGATTTCAAGTCTCAGCTAGATGACGAAGATATTCCAGAGGCCGCCGCTCCAAATAGAGTTCAAAAGATTATGCCTGCTGGTTATCGTGGTGGAATTGACCCAGAATTTAGGTTCTTTAATGAAGGCGGAATCGCATCGCTACCCTATCAAGAAGGGGGCGAAATGGATATGTCAGAAGCCCCCAACGATAAAGAACTTATTTCTGATGCCGTAGACGCGATTCAAGGCCGTTCAGAGACCCCTGAGATTGTTCTTGGTAGGTTCATGGCTCGCTACGGTGAAGAAGCCTTGCGCGACCTTGTAGAGCGCGTTCAGAGCGGTGAGTTTGGCATGAACGCCGAAGTCACTGAGGGCAAGGTGAATGGTGTCGGTGACGGCATGGACGATATGATTCCTGCAACCCTAGAAGGAGAGCAAGATGTGGTGCTATCCGATGGAGAGTTTATTGTACCTGCGGATGTGGTTAGCGGGCTGGGCAACGGCTCGACTGACGCAGGCTCGAAGGCTCTTTATGAAATGATGGACAGAGTTCGTGAATTACGCACAGGCAAAAGAGAACAGCCAGAGCAAGTTCCATTAGGAAATATGATGCCAGCATGATTGTAACAGCCGTTCCGAGTGAAGCTCTGGACGTTGTTTGGGGAGACGTTGCGAGCATTCTGCATAAGTCAGTAGAAACATCAAATGGTAAGTTTCATATTGACGATATATATAGAGACGTTAGTAGGGGCGATTTAGGCCTTTGGCTTGTTCTTGATGAAACTTCTGAGAACCAAGCCAGCCCAGTAGCCGCTTTTACTACAAGAATTATTCCTTATCCAAACCGCATGGCTCTGGCTATGGATTGGGTAGGCGGAAGCAAAATGGGAAAGTGGTTGCCAGTGGTAATCGAAACCCTAGAAGGGTACGCCAAAGAATGTGGGTGTTCACATTTGGAGGGGTACGGAAGAAAGGCTTGGATGCGTTGGTTAGGCAAGTATGGGTGGAAGCCCGAATATATAGCTTACAGAATGGAGTTAAGTAATGGGTAAAGGAAGCAAATCCGCACCCTCTGAACAAACCGTTGTTCAATCTAATTTGCCGAAGTATGTTCAACCATACTTTGAGCGTCTTTTACAACGTACAGAATCAGAGTCAAAGGCCGCATATCAGCCGTATCAGGGGCAAAGGTTGGCCACGCCCGGTTCTGATATCACTCAAGCCCAACAGAACATTAGAAATCTTGCTAGTCAAGGCATAGCCGGGCTACCACAAGCGCAGTCAGCAACACAGGCTGGTTTGCAAAGAGCATTGCAAGGGATGGGTTACCAAAATCAAATGTTTGGTTCCCAGCAAGCACAACAATATATGTCCCCTTACATGCAGAATGTGGTAAATGTTCAAAAACAGCAAGCTATTCAAGATTTCCAACAACAAAACGCCGCAAGGGCGGCACAAGCAGTTCAGGCAGGGGCATTTGGCGGCTCAAGGCAGGCGGTCGCACAAGGCATGGCTGGTCAAGAATTGTCGCGCCAGCTTGCAGATATACAGGCTACGGGGCAACAACAAGCGTATGAGCAGGCACAAGCCCAATTTGAAAGAGACAGAGCCGCAAGAGAGTCCGGAGAGCGTCTAGCTCTTGGCGCGGCTGAGTCCGCTGGAGCGCAAGGCGCACAGTTGGCACAGTTAGGCCAATTGGCTAGAGAAGGTGATGTTCAGGCCGCACAGCTACTAGAGCAAATCGGCAAGGACATTCAGGCTCAACAGCAGGCTGGACTCGATATTAATTATGAAGATTTTGTACGTCAGCGGGATTACCCCCGTGAACAGTTGCAGTTCTATTCATCCGTACTTAGAGGTGTCCCAGTACAGCCATCTACGGAAACGACTAAATTTCAATCTTATAATCCTGTTCAGCAGTTACTGGGAACGGGCATATCCGCGTTAGGTTTATATAAAGGTATTCAAGGAATCTAATATGAATATCATTGACATCCAAGACCAGCTAAAAAACTTCTCTGAAGAACAGCTTATAAATGAGATGCAGACTCCTTCTGGGTCTGCACCACAGTTTCTTGTTTTGAGCGAGATTCAAAGGCGCAAGCGCGTAAGAGATGACTTTAACAAACGTCAAGCCGCTATGGAGCCTTCTGTTGCACAAGAAGTTATAGCCTCCGCTGGAGTCCCACAACAGGGGATTGCTGGGATGTCTGAGGCTATGGCGCCAAATAGTACTATGGCACAAAATGCAGTTGGTTCTGCTATGTCACAGCCTATGAGAATGAACTCAGGCGGCATATTAGGATTGAACAGAGGCGGCCCAATGGGAAGCTCTGACAGCCTAACAAGAGATGATGTTCAGGGTTTTTTAGACGAAGTTGAAGATGCCGCAGAAACAAGATTTGGTCTAGGCTCTGACGGGTTCGGTTCTGGAATGTCTCAGAAGGGTGGGGGCTTCCGCAGACCTACAGACGTTGGTGGTCGCATGGCAACACCACAGCCGATAGACTCAAGCCAATTCATGAACCGTCCAATGGTTCCAGATTATTCTGTAGGCTCTCGCTACGTTAATCAGCCTACAAATAGCGTTCAAGCAGGTATGTCTCAAAAGGGCGGACCCAACGCTTCTGGGATTGGTAGATTTGCCAGATTCAACAATGGCGGCCTAGTAGAAGGACTGTTTTCAGGCACGGATAGAGGCCAGCAAATTTCAGAAAGAGACTACGAAATTCGCACGGGCAAAGACGGCAAGAAGTATGTGTACAAAAAAGGCACTAACATTATGATTGGTAGTGCCGATAAGCTGTTTGACAACAAGTATGACGGCGGAGTTTTGAAGGCTCAAGCCGGAGCTTACTTTGACCCAGATGGCGTAGCCACAGACGAGCTTCTTCGGGCAATTATGATGCAAGAGAGCGGTGGCAACCCAACAGCCCGCGGCTCTTTGGACGAGGTTGGCGCATTTCAGATTCGTCCCGGAACAGCATTAATGCCGGGATATGGCGCCAAGTCTATGTTCCCAGACATTTCTTCTCAAATAGGGCCGGGCAAAAAATATAAAAACGTACAAGAAGCCTATGAGGACAACAAAGAACTCATTGACAAAGGCCTGTCTGACGTAGAAGGCTCTCGCTCATTTGGAAGAGACTATCTTACACAGCTACGCAAACGCGCTGGCAGTGACGAGGGTGCTATTGCCGCTTACAACAGAGGTCTTGGCGGCATTAAAGATATAGACATCCCTAATCTTGATTATGTTAAGGGTGTTAAAAGTTACATGGGGATGGCTGGCGAACCATCATTAGATGAGTCCGCTTCACCAGAGCCGTTCATCCCAGAAGAAGGCACAGAAACACTCACAGATATTCTTGGTGGTGGAAAGCCCGCTCCAAAGGCAAGCGCTGATGACCTTGGCGACCCAGAAGGTGACTGGCAAGAGTCTCTTCAAATACAGCAAGACAACATGGAATCTGAAGAAAAGACGCCAACAGGCGCGTCTACAACAACGCAAGGCAACACCGCTGGGGCGCCTTCAACCCAAACTGGAAAACCAAAGGACGGCGCAGATGCTTTAGCAGGGGCGTTGAACTTCCAATCAACTGGCGATGGTGCAGAGGGCGGCATCTCAGCAGAGATTGCAGAGCTAAAAACCAGATTGGCGAAGAACGCTGAGAGCGACAAGTGGCTTGCCCTTGCCCAAGCTGGCATGGCTCTTATGTCATCCAAAGACCCTACACTTATGGGTGCTTTAGGTGAGGCTGGTATATCTGGTCTAACAGCCATGAGAGAGGCGCAAAAGCGTTACGATGAAGGGGTTATTGACCTTATCAACGCAAAGGCTAAAATAAAGCCAACGGGAATAACTGAATCAAAGTCAGCAGAATTGATGTCTAGCATATTTGAAATCTTAGGCAAAACTGAAAAAGACCCAATCACTGGGGAAATGGTTCCAGTTGTGCCAGCAGGACCAGAAAGGGAAGGATTGCTTCGTCTTATTGACGCCCTAAAACCAAGAGTGGGCGGCTACAGAGAAATGCAAACCTCGGCATCAAAAAAGGCTAGTTAAAAATGCCTATAGTCAATACTATTAGTCCGCTTACTGGCAGGAACTACAGGGTAGAGATTGCTGGCAACGAGCCGACTCAAGAAGAGCGTGTAGAGATTGCCAACTGGCTTCTGCAAACAGAGGGCTATTCACAACCACAGCAAGAGCTAATCGAACCTGAAGAGGGTGGACTCGGAGATGTGGGCGACCTTTTTCAGGGAGCCGCTTCTGGGTTTGCAAAAGGCTTTGCTCAAATTCCGGGTGGCTTGGCATCTTTGTATGCCGCAGGAATGAAATACATACCCGGTGACCAAGGCGAAGAAGAGGTCGAGCAGTTTGGTCAGTCAGTGACACAGGCCGCAGAAAGCGGCATTGATTACGTTTTGGGTACCCCAGCGGACACTATTGCTGGTAAATCTGGGCAGGCCATTGGTTCTTTAGCATCATTCTTTGTCCCATATTTAGGTGCGGCTAAAGCCGCGTCTTTAGCTGGTGCTGGCGTAAAAGCCACCCGAATGGCTGGGGGGATTGCTTCCGGTGTTATGGGTGTGGCTCTTGGCGCACAAGAACAGGCTTCTAGGATACAAAGACAGCTAGAGCAGGGCAAGGAAGTAGACTCAAAAGATTTTGCTGTTCTTACTGGTGGCGCTATTGGCGCTACAGAAGCCCTTCCTTTGGGCAAAGTGTTTGGCGCTGTTGGCAACATTCTAAAGAAGGTTCCAAAAGAAGCTAAAGATGAGGCTATTAGGACTATTCGGGGAAGGCTGAAGTCTGCTGGTAAATCCGCGATTGCTGAAGGCTCACAGGAAGTAACAGCGGCTATTCTGCAAGACCTAACGGAAAAAAATCTATACAACCCAGATTTAAATATAGCGGCAAGCGCGTACACAGATGATGCCATCTACGGAGGCGGCGCTGGCGGTGTGTTTAACTTTGTTCTTGAGTCAATAGCTGGCAGAAGAATCAACAAGTTTATTAAGGGTCAAGCACAGCTTGTAGCAGACCAACAAGAAGAGGGCGCTGAAGCTAGGGACATGGCGAACAGAGGCAAGGCGTCTCTGGGTGGCACAAGGTTTGATGCTGACGGAAATGAAATACCAGAAGGCCAGCCGCAGATTGCTGGCCCAAGACTTATGCTTACTGGTCCAGACCAAGAAGTAGAAGAAGATAAGCAAATTGTACCCGAGGACAAAAAACGTGCCTCTGAGAATTTAAAAAAGTTAGCGCTCGACCCGGCGCAAGAGCGGCAAATACAAATTGAGTCTGCAAGAGAGCTACAGACAGGGCTGAATGAAATTGATTTGAAAGACCTCCCGTTAGCAGAGGCTCAGATTATTCGTCAGACACGCCAAAGAAGAGGCAGTCAGGATGTAGATGCGCCAATCACGCTAGACGAGTTGCGTGAAGTTGTTGGCCTTGACGCCTATAATAGAGAGGGCGTTAAACAAAAGCCCAACACCTTTGAAAAAGGAAAGACAGCAGAAGAGGCGGCAGAACGCTCAGAGGCTCTTAACGCAAAGGGGGTTGTTCTTGAAAACTATGATGCCGCAGTTCTTGCCGCAGAGTCAGGTGAAGTTACCAACAAAGACGGTACTATAAGCCGCGCAAAGCTACAAAGAAAATTAAAGGTTAACGCCCGCACATCTCAAGCAATAATTGACGAGATGCGTAAGCGCGGTGTTATAACGCCTATATCTCCAACCAAAGACCGCGTTGTAAATCCAAAAGAAGAGCCGACACCTCCAAGCGAAGAGGAAATTCGTATCCGCGAATACGAGTCTGCCATAAATGCCTTAAAGGTGAAGCACCTTGAAACTCAGTCTATCTTGGAGCGCATGAAGCAAAATGTGCAGACGCCAGAAGACCAGATTCAGGTTGAGAGAGTTCAGGCAGAGCTTGATACCACAACTGCACAGATACAATCTCAAGAAAACAGACTCGCTGAATTTAAGGGGATAACAAAGCCAGAGGTTTCTGCTGTTCAGGTTTCAGCAAACGAAGCCAGAAAAGCTCAAGATGAAGCATCTGACTCTACACCAACGGAAGATTATAGACGCAAGCTAAATCGCATAGCAAATGCACTGCGTAAAAATCTGTTCAAAATGGGTTTGTCTGATGTTGATTTGGTGACAACAAATGTCATTGAGCCTGAGTCAATTGACACAAATGTCACAGAGGGACTTTTTGAAAACAACGCTGACGGCAGACGCATCATAACTCTTGCTATGGAGTTGTATGACCCCAACATGACTGACGCAGAGCTTGAGCAAAGACTTGCTGGCGTCATGAACCATGAAGTAATTCATGCATTAAAGTCTCTTGGCCTTTTCAGTGAGGCAGAATGGCAAACCCTTGTTAAGGCCGCTCAAAACAGAAAGTTCACCAAGCGCAGTGGCGGCAGAACCATTGAGCGCGAATACACATTCCTAGACCGCGCAGAGTATATGTACCCAGACCTAGACCCAGAGGGACAGCAGGAAGAAGCTGTAGCCGAAATGTTTAGGGCATATGCGGACGGAAGGCTAAAGGTTGGCGGCAAGCCAAAGGGTCTATTTAATCGCATTATTGGGTTTATTAAAGCAATATTCAATGCACACTCTGAAGCAGGGTTTAGAAATGCCGCAGAGATATTTGACGGTATTAAATCCGGGAAGGTCGGCAGGCGCGAAAGAAACCTAGATAAAGCTCGTCAAGCTCCAGCAGAGTCTCGTTACTCTACCGCTGGTGTCCGTGCTGGGTTCTTGATTCCAGAGCGAGGCAACGTAGAACGCATACAGCAGTCATTCAAAGACGTAACCAAGCGCATACCTCAGCTTACAGAAGCCGCTCAGAAATTGTCCGATGGTACAATTTTGTATGACGAGTACGACCGCTTGGTAAATGAGTTTAAGCCAATCATCCCGTATGAGACAGTGCCAGCACCAGAAACAAATGAAGATATGCTTAACGCACTTCAGGCTTCTGACCCGAGAAAAGTTGAGAAGCTGGGGCAGGCCGTAAATATTGAAAACGGCACACGAGTTAAATTAAGATTAGATATTCCAGCATACACCCGGCAGGGCGTCTGGATTCCGACTATTCACGGTCAAGACAACCGCACAATAGCTCATGAAAGCACAGCGATAGTTACAAATGCTGGGTTCTCTGCCAGTCAAAGAACAGCCGAAAGAATCGCAGTTGGCGGTGCGAAGGGGCCATTTGCGACAATAGACGGTAGCTTTGTGCAGGCTTCACCAGAGCAAGCGTTCGCCATAGCCCAACAAATGATGAACGACCCTGATGTTGTTCAGGTTGGGTTTGACCCAGAAAGACACTCGTACTTCTATGACCGTATGACAACACAGCCAGTTATTGGTGCTGAACAGGTTGTTCAAATCGGCCCGCTTGTGCTTGCTAAAAATCCTGTTTTTGGAAATAAATCAGAATTTAAATACTCAGTACGCAGACTGCCAAACACGCCAGAAAATCTTCTTGGCCCAATACCTGTAGTACATGATGTGAAGACTCGCTATCTACAGTCTGTAGGAATGCCCAATCGCAGACAGGCTGAGTATGTAAAGGTTAATGAGGAACTTGCAAGACGAATAGCTTTGGCGTTTGAGGAGGCGGAAGACAGCCCGAACAACCCAGATGTGCGCGAAGCATATCAAGCTATGGCAGACGAGACTATGGCGCAGTGGCAGTTTATTAAAGACACTGGCATAAAAATTGAATTTATCAAGCCTGACATGGACAACCCATATCCAAATGGCTCTAGGGATGTTTTGATTGATATTCGTGACAACAATCATATGTGGGTGTTCCCAACAGACAGTGGCTTTGGAGAGGCTGAGTTTACAGCAGAAGAAGAGGCCGCCAATCCTTTGCTGTCAAAGGTTGGGGAATTTGTTGACGGCATAGATATGCGTGTTAATGATGTGTTCCGAATTGTGCATGACTACTTCGGTCATGGCCTAGAAGGAGCTACATTTACCGCTCGCGGCGAAGAAAATGCTTGGCAAGCTCACGTTAGAATGTATAGTGGGTTAGCGGCCAAGGCTATGACCACAGAAACAAGGGGGCAAAACTCTTGGGTTAACTTTGGTCCATTTGGGGAGCAAAACAGGGCAAACCCAGCAGATACCACTTATGCAGACCAGAAGATGACACTTCTTCCTGACTTTGTGGTTGAAGAAGGTGTTGCCGCAGACTTGGAGTCAGTTAATGAAAAAGACAGAATTGCTAAAGAAAGCAGACGAGCTATTGGCGCAGGAGCTACAGGGCCAGACAGCAGAAGAAGCTCAAGAGTTGGAACAGGACAAACTGATGTCGGAGGCGAGGTTCAAGAGGGCGAAAGATTTGACCCAGAAGCGCCTAAACCAGCAGTTGACGAAAACGGCCTAACAAAACTAACTCACTACTCTAAGATAGCTGGACTAGAAGAGATAGACCCAGAGAAGCAGGGAACCAATTATCAGGTTCGCGGCAAAGAGTACGAGCGTAAAGTAGGTTACCCAGATATATATGTGCCTAGAAGCTACTTCGGGTTGAACGTAGGCAAAGATGGCGGCTACGATAAAGAGTGGTCTGTAGGCACAAATGCGTATGAAGTGGATGTTCCTATTGATGGAATATACGACTTAGAGAACGACCCCAAAGGTTACAAATCAAAAGCCGCCGACATGGTTACTCCAAAGATAATGGAGTATGAACAGGGTGACCCAGAGCGGTTTGTTGTAACGCAAGCCGAAAAAATGATAAAGGAAGACGGTTACGCTGGATACTGGGGCAACTCCAGAATGGGGCTTGTCGCGGTTATGTTTAACCCACTAAAGGTTCGCTCTTATAACAAGGCAGACTCTGAAGTAAAGCAATCAAGACGCGCATTACCAGCAGGATATGCTGACATCAAGCCGCTTCTTCTTGAAGACGAGCTTGAGCTTTCAGAATCTGGTATGCGCCACCATGTTGAACAGCGCACAAGAAAGCTGGTTGATATATTTAACAGCCTGCCAAGCTCAGAAGAAATGGGCGCGGTTGCAGTTGCTGGTAAGGCAAAGCGCGGATGGTACAAGAACTCCGCACAAACAATCCTTGATATATTCGGTTTGTTCGATGCTCGCAGATTTACAGCATTGCTCGCCGCGACATCTCCTAAAACTTCAGTTGAGTCAAACGCTATCAACACCCTAAATATATGGGCAAACTGGAACAAGGCTGGCAGACCCAAAGATAGAGAGTCAATCTTAACAATTATGAGTGAGTCTGTTCAGGGTGATAAGGGCAAAGATTCAATACTCCCTGCGTGGCTAAATAACTCTTTGAGAGCGCTGACAGCGCCAGAGGGTTCTGAGATGGAACTGTCTCTGTCTGGGCCAAAAGTTAATTCGTTTATGTTAAATTTGGTTGGCGCTGTTGACGAGGTGACAAACGATACATGGATGGCTAACTATGCCCTTATAGACCAAGGCACTTTCAAAGGCGCCAAATCCAAAAGGTTTGCCGACCAGTTTGGGGAAATTGGCGTAAAGAGTCCGGGTTATATAGCATTTTCTGCAAAGGTGAGAAGCGCGGCAAATGCGGCATCTGAGCTTACTGGCGACAGATGGACGCCATCTGAGGTGCAAGAAACAGTTTGGTCTCTTGCTAAAGCCCTCCTAGAAAAGAGAAAGTCTGCTGGCATTGATATGTCAGCACCTGAAATGTTACGCGCTGGACTCATCACAGACGTTGATGTGGCAGATGTACCCGACTTTGAAACACTGTTTTCAAATGGTCTTTACTCAAAAATATTAAAGGATGCAGGTTATGAAGGAGAACTTGAAGCTATCAGAAGCCGCCAAAGAGGCGGTACAAGAACAATTGAAAAGAGGCCAGTCTATGGCACTGAAGACATCTCGGTTAATACGGAGTCTTTCCAAGCAGAACTCGACCAGTTCGCAGAAAGACTAGAGACCCTTGCCCGCAAAAAATTAGACGATAGTACAAAACGCAGTAAAAGAGCTGTAGGTGCTGTTCCTATTAACTTCGGTCGCCCGAACCAGCCAACAATAAACGAGGCGGTTGGAGACGTAGAAAGAGCCTATGACAGAATTACATACAATAACGTAGGCCGTGTTCTTGGCAAAGTTTTTGGCTCGATACCTTTTATTTCAGACGAGACAGCCAACAGGTACACACAATATTCTGAAAGATTTCTAACAAAGTTCCAAGACTCTATGTTGCCAGTCGGCAAGCTGATGGATGAACTTCGTGCAGACGGCTACAGCGTAGCGGATGCTATGGACGTTTATATGAGAGAGGAGCTTGCTCAAGGTTATATGGGGGCAAAGCTGGAAGCCAATCAGCAAAACCTGTACGAACCTCTCACAGAAAACATTCGTGACCTAGATATCTCTGATGCAGATATAGCTAGACTAGAGGCTTTGTCTGCGTTCTTTAGAGATGCTTCCGGTGCATACGACAAGAAGCTGGCTATCGCAGATGCGTATGTGTACGCCTTACACGCGGCAGAGCGTAACGCTTACGTTCTTAGAAAGTTTCAGCGTGGCATGGGTTCCGGCATGTCAAACGAAGAAGCACAAGCAATTATCAATTGGGTCAATTCGCTAGATGTAAATTCTCGCGCCGGGCTACAGTCAATAAATCAGCTTGTTAAAGAAATTATTGAAAGCACCAACAACGAAAGAAGAGAGGGCGGCTTGATGGCTGATGAATATCAGTTTGATAACTACGTTCCTCTTCGTGGTCTTTTGGACCCAGACAGCGAATTTGCAGAAGAGAGCAATAATTTACCTCTTCCGGGCCGGAGAAGAAGAGCAAATTTGTATGGCGGCAGAGTTAGGCAAGACCCACAAATACGCGAGGGTAGAGGCGAGCAGTACGCAACAGACATTATTGCGAATGTTATGACACAGAACCAGCGTACAATTGTAGATGCCGAAAGAAACAAGGTTGGCAAATCTTTCTTAGACCTCATTGAGAGTCAAGAAGTAGACATGACTGGCATAGCTTCTGTTGTTGATTCCATCACACCAGAAAACGAAAACAACATATTAAAAGTTAAAATTAACGGCAGGGTAGAGCCAGTAAAAATATTTATAAACGATGACAGAATAGCCAGAGCGATGAAGGGCGCATATGGTGACGGCACTACCAGAAGCGCAAACTACGTTAAGTATCTGCGTCAGTTTAATAGATTCCTGTCGAACCTTAATACCACTTGGAACCCAGAGTTTGTTATCACAAACTTTGCCCGTGACTTGGGTACTGTTGGCGTGAATGTCAATCAATACGAAGAATCAAAGATTGTTAGAGAGGTTGTGGCTAACGCTCTTCCAGCAATCAAAGGAATTGCCTCTCGCATAGACGCCCCACTTGCTGGCGATACTACAGAATGGTCACAAATATTCGATGATTTTGTTAAGGCTGGAGGCAAGAACTCTACCAACCAAATCGACACTGTAAAAGACCAAATGGAGAATATCCAAAGAATATTAAAAACAGTTGGCGAAAGCGGGAGCAATGTTGCTAAAGCTAGGGCTGGGTTCAGAGAACTTGGCAGATGGCTGGACACATGGAACACAGCAGTTGAAAATGGGGTTCGTGTTGCGACATATAAAGCCTTGCTTGACAGAGGATATACAAAAGACAGAGCCGCTCAAGCCGCAAGAAACGTGACTGTTAACTTCGCCAAAGGCGGTGAAGAGAAGATGCTGATGAACTCTCTGTACCTGTTCTACAACGCATCTATACAAGGCTCATTTGCGCTGATGAATGCCGCAATCAAGTCCGGTAAGGTTCGTAAGATTTGGGCTGGCATGTTGCTTTACAGCATCTTAGCAGACCAGATAAATGCCCTTCTGTCAGATGATGAAGACGAAGATGGAAAAAAAGATTATGACGAGCTTACAGATTATACTCTGGAACACAATCTTATATTCCCAACACTCGGCCTGACAAAAGAAGGTTTTGTAAAAATACCTCTTGGCTACGGCATCAACATGGCGTTCAACTCTGGTAGAGTAATGAGCAGATTCATGAGAGGCGAGTATTCTATTGGTGATGCCTCCAATTCTTTCTTCGGGACAATATTTGAGTCAATGAGTCCAATCGGCTCCATCAACGACTTCGGTGAGCTAGGTGATTACGGAAACCTTGCCGCTCCGACAGTCTTTGACCCGTTTGTCAGCTTGCTTGCAAACAGAGATTATGACGGCACACCAATTTACAAGCCGGGTTCGCCATACGGACTTCAAAAGCCGGACAATCAAATGTACTGGGCAAACGTGGGCGCTACACCAAAGGTAATATCAAACATTCTTTCTATTTATGGAACTGAGGTTACTCCGGGCTTCATAGATATTTCCCCAAATGTGGTTGATTTTTGGATTAACTACCTAACTGGTGGTGCTGGCTCTTTTGTTGTCAATGTCCTAGACCTTCCAAATGATATAGTTAATAAGATGAGGGGCGATTTTGAAGGCAACATAACAAGAGAAATACCTTTTGTTAAAAAGATTTTTACATCACCTTCCGCGCAAGCGGAAACTGGCGATTTTATGGAATACAGAGACGAAGTGCTGAGAGCAGTGCAAGAGTTGAAGTACGCTAGAATGTCTGGGGACACGCAAAGAATTGAAAGCATAAAGGCTAGGTACGCCAAAGAACTCTCTATAGCCGGAAGAATTAAAGCCTTAAACAACTATAGAAACAAACTGGTACGGCAGAAAAACAAAATAAGACAATCGCCAAGAATACCAGAAGAACAAAAGAAGGCACTGATAAGAAAAATCAACGAGCGCATAACAGAGGTTGTACGCAATGCGTCAGTTGTTATGAGAGATGCTGGGGTTATGTAGACAGATAAGACACTGGCAGAAGAACGCCTTTGCTAGTGTCACTGTCACCGCCAGAAGCTATTCGACCAGATTGGAACTCCGCACGACATTTATCTTTTAGCCTGTCCGTTCTTATTATCACGACAGTTTCGTTTTCAAGAATGAAAGCCCAGTGCTTGGCTTGCGTTGTTGCTATACCGGATGGCTTACCCCTGCTTTCATACTCAACAAAAACATTGCCAGTGCGGTGAGCCAAGAAGTCCCTTTTTACCTCTATAGTCGAGCCGGATAGAATTTGGGCAAGCATTTTTTCCTCTACTTGCCCAACTTCTAAGTCATATTTGAAGTCACTATTGAATTTCATTTGTACTACAGTACAATTATTTTTCTAGTTTAGAATCAATCCAAGCTACAACCTCCGCCTTTTTCCACCTTTTTATTCTTGGCGAAAGAACAAGGGGTTTTGGGAAGGTGCTATCGCTTTCCATTATGTAATAGATTGATTTGGGTTTAATGGACAACATATCAGCTATTGTCTTTTGGTCGATAAAGTCATTTGACATTACACTCTCCCTTGCTTCCATCTTGTAAACTCCTCAGATAAAGATTTGAATTTCTCCCTTGCTTGGGAGTTTGTTTTCATGTCAGCCCTACTGGGTATGCCCAGATAAGTACGCAGACCATGCACCACCTGTTCCTCACGCTTATCATCATCTATGGCGTTATAGTCTTCGATAAGCCCCTGCTCATATATGTAATGAGCAAAGTCCAAATTCCGACAGAGCATCCCAGCACTAGCAATAAGCCGTTCTGTTTCTCGTTGCTCTAAAGAAATATCAGGCTGGTCATGGTCATCTAACTTAACCATAGCTACCATGTAGCGCGAACCAACCCAGTCGGTGTGAAGACTGGGTGGAACTTCGTTGGGGTGTAGTGCCAAGCGCAATATTGTACCCTGCTTGCTCTGAGACATTGATGTCTTCACCGCCTCAAAATGAAAGGCGGCTTCTTTCGGGTCCACCTCATCAAACATTTTTGTAATCCCTTCCTAAAAATTCAGACACCCTAGCATCGTAGTGTGTGACGCCAGAAAAATTGCGAGTGTGTGTGGTTCTCTTTACGCCATGAACAGTCATTTCATACGTTACAAGTTCTTGACGAAATATGTTTGGCTGGTTTTCGGGAAAGTAACTATCATCTAACTTTCCCTTCAACGAACACAAACCGTTTGTTGGGAAGTAGCAGAGGTCTTCCCTTTCTTCTTCACTTCTCATTACGAACATTCTCCTTAACTGTAATAACGTGAAAGTCCCCAAGAAACATTCCTTGTTTTTGCGTTGTTTTTTGTTTGTTTCTAAACATTTCTTCGCAACGCGAAGCCGCTTCTTCCTTTGAATTTGCCCTTATTGTTTTAAAGTGTTTGCTATACTCAACAACAACAAGAACATTAAAAGAGGTGTTAAACTTCTCCTGTTTCTTCTTCTTCAAAATCAATTCTCCCCAATGCAACATCCATCATAGCACACCACATATCCAACCTGTTGTGATGTTGAGGCAGTTCGCCAACAACCGCCAACATATCATCAGTGGGATTTCTAAGCGCAAGCATCGCCTCTGCGGCAAGAATCTCATATTCTAATGGCATACCAAGTTTTTCCATCTTCTGATGGGCGCTTTCTATAGCCAAAGAAACTTTATTTATTGCTTTCATTAAACTTCTCCCAATTTAACCTAGCCCATTTTACAGGGTCTACTCCCTGCAAATCCCACCATGTCCGCTCATCACCAAATCGGTGTAACTTCATATGGCAAGAGTGGCACAGAGGAACACACCAATTGTCTCCCACCTTCATTCCCATAGCATTAGGCTCTGCGAACATGATGTGGTGTGCCTCTGCGCCATACCCACAGACTAAGCACGGGCTACCGCGCAAAGTCTTTAGGTATTTCTGAGAGCGAACTCTCTTAGAACGGTACTTCGTCATTTAAGGCAGTAGATACTGGCTGTGACGGCTGGGCGTTAGATTGAGGGCGTTCCTCAAACTTGTTCCCACGCAAAGATAAATATGTCGTGCCATTCTTCTGGGATACCTTTTTCCAGCCAGCCAAACTAAGTTTAGGCTTTGTAATGCCGCGAGATATTTGGTCAACCAAGTCATTAACAACCTCATCAGATAATTCGAGGCTACCTGTATAGTCAGGCTGTGTTTCCTTAGACTTGCGATTGTTGGTGAACAGAACACCAGATGGTGGATAATCATTCATGCCGCTTCTCCTGATGGCTCAAGTGTTTCCTTATGTGCTTTGAAGTTTTCAAACACATCATCGTAAAGTTTTTTGTCGCCATTTTCGAGTATTTTAATGGCTGACTTGTTTATACCCCAGAACCCGCGCAACTCTTCTACTGTTTTGCATTCTGGGATAAATTTATTGAAGACCTCGGCAACGAGTTCCAAGCCCTCAACTTCCTCTTTGTTACCCTTATTGTCTTCTACGGTAACTGTAGGCTCTACGCCTTGAGGCAAATCTTCACCAGCGTAGATGTAGTGACCAAGGCCATGCATAGCACAGCACTTTGCAAGACATCTTTGCAGTGAGGTGTTGACAGAAAAGCTGTCTGGATTTTTAACAGCCTTGTTTCTGTAATCAAGAACAGGCAAAATTTCAGTCTGTTCTTCGCCAGATATTCTCACGGTAACAGAAACGAAAGCGTACCCTTCACTGTCAACCATGTATGGACGCATCCCATTTGTACCATCGAACAAATTCTTTTGAAATGATGCTGAGGGGTAGTTTTCTTTTACAATTCCCCAAGCCCACGCCCATGAAAGATATGTCAAATCACCCTTCTTTTCGGTGTGTTCTGAAACATCAATCTTGGATAATTTCTCCCATACACTGCTCATTAAGCAATCTCCTCTTGATAAACCGAACCAAACTCTTTGTCTTCCATTTCTGTTGTCATCATCATGTGGAAAGGCACTTTGCCTATCTTTAAGATGTCCAAGTATGCATCTTTGTTTCCGGCATACTTGTGCTTGAACCACTCAGACAAAACTGGGGTTATGCTTGTAAGAACTTCCTCGTTTTCAATTCTGCCTACGTCCTCGTAGTAATCACGCCCCTCTGAGGTTCTGCTCTTACTCATGACCCAAATCTCGTAGATGATATTTTCCGGTCTACTGAGAAGTTCATCGTCAAAGGCTTGCTTCAAAACGCCAGCCGCTTCTCTTGGGTCAGACACAGATGGGTCAATCATCTGCGCCATTTCAACACCCTTTTTGGAGAGGGTGATTGTTTGTTCTTTGCTCATTTACTAATCTCCTTCTTATACTGAGAGCAAAATTCAGCAACTCCACAATAGTTGCCGTTACACCGAACAAGTTCCCCTGCTCGATATTCTATTTCGACAGGCACTGACTGCTCTGCCATAAAATCTTTTGCGTCATCTTCGTTATCAAAAACACGCATAGCCCTTTTGAGACCCTTCTTCTTAACTGCCCACGCATCACTTCTCTTCCAACGCTCTTCGTCATTGCAGTTTGAAAACCTTTCCGCTTCTTCTGTTTCTAGGTCATATTTCAAATCTGCCTCTTGGTGCAGGGCGATGCGCTTATGGATATATTCTATTCTCTTCATTTCATCCCACATGGGGATGTCAACAATTACCACTGGCGATTGAGGATAGTCTGGCTTCATCTTTGCCTCGCGGTTACTCCAGTCTCGCAGTATGGCGCATATAGACAGCTTCCTTACTTTTTTGCCTTTGTTGCGCTGAACCAGATAAGCATAAACATTTAGCTGTCTTTCCCAGTCTATTTTGCCGTGAATTACAGACCAGACACTTGTTACCTTGTAGTCTGTAATCTCTACAGCTTGACCATAGATTTTTTGATGGTCAACAGCGCCCGACAAAACCCACCCATCAACAGTGGCAAACATTCTTTCTTCAAGAACCACATCATCTGATGGCTCTGAACTTTCAAGAACGTGGTGTACGGCTGTGCCAAACAAAGCCCAAATGTTGTCCACAACATCCACAACACGATGCTCATGGAAGTGGTCACGCATCTTGCGTACCCTTGGGCTATCAATCAAAGATGTAACTGAAATATCCGCATTCCCCTTGCTATATTTGTCATTTCTGGCAAAATCAACAAAAGACTGCGGTAAATTGTGATTGTTGGTAATTTTCATCATGTCCTCCCAAAAAAGAATAGCTTGTGAATACCTCAAGTGTACGTTACTCGAGCCGTACACCATCTCCTTCCCTTCATCTAACGATTGGCTTTGCGACCGACACACTCGGCATCCAACCCTCTTCACAGCTATTATTGTGTGCTTAACTAATACATAGTGAATGTTCAAATAAATGTCAATAGGAAAAATAACATGATTAAAGAGCATATATTCCAAATACTTGGAGAGCCAGCATCAAAGGCAAATAGTAGAAAAATAGTGCTTATAAGGGGCAGGCCAGCATCAATTAAATCTGACAAGGCAAGAAAATATGCCTCATACTTCCTTGAGCAATGCCAGCCGCTTGACGAACTTTTTGAAACCGATGTAAAAGTTGAAATGTTAATTTATTACGCTTCTAGGAGACCAGACCTTGACGAAAGTTTAATTTTAGATTTGATGCAGGGGGTAATTTATAAAAATGACAGACAAGTTAAGCAGAAGAATATTTACTGGGGGCTTGATAGGGAGAGGCCAAGAACTGTTATCAGAGTGTCGCCTCTGGAGAGCGGTGATATCCCAAGCTATCTCAGATGCATATCTGAGTTATGAAAGAGAAAAGTGCGAAGTTGAAGAATGGATAAAGACCGAAGACTTTGAAACTGTATGCGACCTTGCCGACCTAGACACAGACAAGATGAGAAATAATTTTATTTATATCTTAAAAGCAAAACCTGCAATTGCCATGTTCGAGGGCAGGAAGCTAAAAGACCTAATAGATAAATATTAATACTATAATACAAATTATATATTAATATATATTATATATATAATAATAATATATATATCCTTTACTACACGGCACTTCAAAATATCAGTTGACAGTGGAAGCGGCTGGACATATCGTTAATCCAGTCGTGGAGATTTGTAATGCAAACTGATATCATTATTCGCGGAGAAGCTCTCCGCAGGGGAGAAGGGCAACATAAAATCGTCTGCCCAACTTGTTCCCAACAACGAAAAAAGAAGGGTGAAAGAACCCTATCAATCAAAGTAGATGGTGAAAGCATTTTATATAATTGCTGGCACTGTCAAGCATCTGGCGTTGTCAATTTAGAAGAAAGACAAATGCCTCAAAAGAGGAGCAAAACTGTGACATTGGCTGTTCAGCATAATTGGGAAGACTTAAACAAAAGAACATTAGATTGGCTTGAGACACGCGGCATTTCGGAAGAGACTGCGCGTACTGTAGGAATAAAATCCGGCAAGCATTTTATCTCGGCACTTCAAAAACAATCAGACTGTGTTGTGTTTCCGTACACAAACAAGGGGCAAATGTATGCCGCCAAGATACGCTCTGTAGAAGACAAGGGCTTTTCTTGTAACGGTGCGCCAGCATCTTTTTTTAATTTAGAGAATGTTGTGGCTGGGGATGACCTGTTCATTTGCGAAGGCGAAATGGACGCCCTTTCACTTGTGCAGTGCGGATACGAAAGCGCGGTTTCTGTGCCAAATGGCGCGGTCATGAAGGTTGTGGACGGTAAGATAGACCCACAAGAAGACAATAAATTTAAGTTTTTATGGGATGCAAAAAGAATTATCGACTCAGCAAACAGAATTATTATCTGTACAGATGCCGACAGTGCTGGTCAGGCTATGGGCGAAGAGATTGCCAGACGTATCGGGAAGGATAAGTGCTGGCTTGTTGAGTGGCCTGATGGTAGCAAGGACGCAAATGATGTTCTCACAAAAGAAGGCTCAAAAGGTCTTCACAAGGTCATAGCAGACGCAAGGCCGTATCCTGTAGCTGGGCTGTATGATGCCGCACATTTCTACGACCAGCTTGACGAAATTTACGAAAAGGGTATGGGTCGTGGAGCATCTACTGGCTACATGAATGTAGATGAATACTACACCATAGTTGAGGGGCAACTGACGGTAGTTACTGGTCATCCTTCTTCTGGGAAGTCAGAGTTCATTGACCAGATAATGGTCAATCTTGCAGAAGAAAAGGGCTGGAAGTTTGCTATCTGTTCTTTTGAGAACGAGCCGCGCCTACACATTGCCAAGCTAATAAGCAAGCACCATCGTAAGCCGTTTTTCACTGGCGTCACTCCGCGCTTAACAAAAGAGGAGCTGGACACCGGAAAGAAATTTATTCAAGACCACTTTAGTTTTCTGTATCAGAATGACGGGTCTATGGCTACAATCAGCGACATTGTTGAAAGGCTCAAGATTGCGGTTATGCGCCACGGCATAAGAGGCGCAATCATAGACCCATATAACTACATCCAAAAGAATGGTGATATGTCAGAGACAGACTGGATTAGCGAAATGCTTACTCAGTTGCGTGTGTTCGCTCAGTCTCACGGCATCCACTTATGGTTTGTAGCACACCCCACGAAAATGTTGAGGGGTCAAGATGGTAAAGTGCCAGCGCCAAAGGGATACGATATTTCTGGTTCAGCGGCATGGTTTGCAAAAGCCGATGTGGGGCTTTCTGTTCATAGGCCAGACCCAGTTGGTTCAGCACTCAGCGAGGTTCATATTTGGAAATGTAGATTTAGCTGGGTTGGCAAGCAGGGTGTTGCTGACTTGTATTTCAATCAGGTCACATCTAGGTATTCAGAGCAAGCAGAGGATAACTTCCCACCAGTTCCATCTGTTATGGGGTTTGCGCCAGAGGATGTTCCTTTTTAACACTCCCGATGCGAACCATGATAGTTATAGATTTGTACGATGGTAAGAAAAAAATGAAAGAACAATCCGGGAACAAAAATACACAAAGAGGAAAACAGCTTTTGGAAGAGGCGGTTAATGTTATTGACGAAAGAGGCGAACACTACGGCCCGCCAAAAGAAAATTTTCAAAGAATAGCTGATTTTTGGTCTGTGTATCTAAAAGGTAAGCTGAAAGATGGCGAGGCAATTACACCGCTCGACCATGCACTCATGATGGATTTGGTGAAAACTGCGAGGCTTATGGAAACGCCCCAGCACTGGGATAGTTTTTTAGATAAATGCGGGTATGCGGCGGTAGCTGTAGAATGTTTTGATGTTGACTAGATTTGTATCCTAGTATAAATTCACAAATGCAACTGTCACAATAGTTGTTTCCTCCCGACTGGGGGCTGGGTTTTTCTCAGCCCCCTCTTTTTTGTCAAAAAAAAAGGCGAGCCGAAGCCCGCCTTTAATTTATTTTTTTGAGGATGCGTCCACCGCAAGAGAGTAAACACGATAAGGACGATGGACGCTTTTTCCAGCACTCCCCAAGCACTGTCAACAACACCCTATCGTGTAACCGTCATCGCTTGGTATTCCAGTGCATAGCAGTTATTGAGCCATTGGGATACATATCAACGAAGTCACCATTTTTATCGTTGCCCAATGTATATTTTTCTGTGTAGTGGTCATAGGTCATATATGTAACGTGCTGAGGAACAAGCCCGACCTTATGACACTCATCTATGTAAGCCTGTTTTGCTTTTGCTAAATTAAGTTCAGTCATATTTCTGCACCATTTTAACAGTAGACCAAATAACCCCAGTTATCCCAGAGTATATAATGACCATGCCCATAAGGACGCTGTTGTCGGGGTTTTCGATATAGGACATACCTGATACAGAACACAAGAAGCCCACCCAAAAAGCCATGCAATAAAACATTTTTAACTCCCGTAAACATTTAGAAACATTACATCAACGTGATAAGTAAACTCATCATATGATAAGAACTTATACGGTGATGCGTCAATGGTGTGTATAGGCAAGCGCATTTTATACTCATTGCCCTTCACATATACATCGTGCATTGCCTTCCTTACACCGTCATCATATTCTATTATTTCTGGGCGATACACATATCGCTTGTATTCATATTTTGGTGCGGTGTTCCAACTAATCATCTTTTACCCCCTTCATTAGGTAAGCCACTTTTATACTTTCTGATTTTGAAGAAAATTTCAGTAAGCACGGCAGGATTGTAATCACCTGTTTCTTCACTGTCATGAAAGTGATTTAACGCCCTGACCAAAAGCCGAAACTCAGCGTCAGAGAAAAGAGAAACTTTTTTCTTTTTAGCCATTCATATCTCCTTCTTATGCGCTTGAATTACTTCTGTTGATATAGCACCAACTAAGTTAGTCACCTCTTCACTGGCCTTTGTCTCAGCCTCACTAATATCCTTAGCATCAACAAAGACAGTGCGCTGAACGACTGCCTCGACAGTGACTTCATACTTTTTTTGTACCATAGTACAAATCTCCCTTTATAAAAGTTACAGATTGAATAGCTGGACGCATTAAACGTCCAGCATCTTAGTTAAGTGCCTTACAGTGCGAGACTTCATAAGACTAACTGCCTTTGGCAGGTTAATACCGAAGGCGTGAGGCACTAGCGTTTCCCTTTGGTCATTTACCAGTGGGCTGTGTTTGTTAATCTCATTTGAATTATGGGTGACAACCCACCCATCAACCAAATAACAACAGCCCTTTTCAGAGCCGATAGCCGATACCTTCCAAGCCGTCATGCCCTCTTCATTAAC
>Ga0181571_10000526_pt1 | contig 25310 bp, 19 predicted proteins | sample 101ome_17_FD_132440 | JGI IMG/M metagenome (GOLD analysis project Ga0181571, IMG submission 132440) | Coastal salt marsh microbial communities from the Groves Creek Marsh, Skidaway Island, Georgia - 101407AT metaG (megahit assembly) | ecosystem: Environmental > Aquatic > Marine > Intertidal... | reverse complement strand
GCGCAGTGACCGAATTGGAAATTTGTCGTGACATCCCTCCAGGTGAGGTTGCCGAGTTGACGCCAGGTAGGGGATCGTCTGATGGAGGCACTGAAGTGTTCCTTGTCATCGAAGGGAAAATTTCTCATCCTGATGACAATTGCGGTACGTTGCGAATATCATGCCGAATCGGAACGGTGTGGCCCGTGCTTGGTCAAGTCACAGATCATGGCATCAGTTGCATCACACCGGCACATGCGCCATCCAAAGTTCAGGTATCAGCACCAAAACTTGTGGATGGTCCTGGACAGCAATTCAATTATTTCATGCTCTCCCCGGTCTCTGCTGATAAAAGCATCGGAGAGACGACGAATGATACTAATTATCACGTCACCAGCTCCCCAAAGCTTGGCACACCTGGCGCTTCAATTGATGTCACTGCGACAAAATCGTTGATGACACCTTTCGCTTGTTTATTTTCATCTCCTGTTCGAGCTCTGGCGCCACAAATCTATGCTTCGCATGCATATGTCATCTCGAGCATCATGGTTCGATGTGAAACTCCTTTAAGTATAACAGTCTCTGGCGTCTCATTCGTAGAGCAAGTAAGCATTGAAAGATCGGCTCCAAGGGTTTCGTTCAGCGCATATCGAGAGGCTCCAGAATGTTACATGAAGCAGATCAGCCCGAAAACGAGCTCGACAACCGGAGGAGTTGTCTCGAAGGTTACTGTCGAGTGTCTTTCTTCCGGGTCACTGACGAGCATTGATGCGCGCGTTGGATGTCGATATGGAACTTTAGGTCCAATCACAGCAACCATGGGTGAGGGCGGCATCCATAATATTGAATGTGCCGCTCCTGCACATGCTCCTGGACCTGTCCTGCTTGCTCTTACGACGAACTGGCGAGATGTTAATTTCGAGACATCAAGCTCAACCGACAACCAGATTGTGCAACTAGCTTACGAAGAACACAAGGGAGACACTTCGGCCAAGGCTGAACTCGAGTTGCTTCCAATGCACCGTTTTGATGCTTCTGTCCCCATGATGTCTGGCGTAGTTCCTTGGCTTGTCTGGGGAGGCAATCTTCTTCATGTCACCGGAAGAGGGTTGCCAAATGGTTACAATTCTGTCTGTATGGTTGGATCCGTACTTGTCCCGGCTCATTCGATATCGTCAGCTCTTGTTCTTTGTGATCCGTTCCCCGTCCCGATGCAAAATCGATCCTCGAACGGCATACTCGCTGGTGGTTTGCAGGAGATGTCGCTAAGTGTCGCATCTTCTGAGCATGGTCGTCTTCTCTCTCGCGGTGATGTTACTCCGCTCAATTTGCTCGTCATCTCAGAGGCACCTGTGGTCGGCGTTGATGTTCTGAACGGATGGGAACAAGGAGGTGGTCACGTCAATGTGGAGCTTGGGGGCTGGGCGCCCACGGGTCTGATGGACTGTCACTTTGGAACAGTAGTTGTGCACGGGCGCGGCGGTGGCGGAGCTGGTTGGGCAGGGCGTGCGGCGATGGGAAGGGCAGGCGAGTGGTGGTCAGAGGCGACGATTGCTACCGATGTCGAGTGTGTGACGCCTGCTCGGCAGCCAGGGAGCGTTCCTGTGGGTGTTTCGCTCGCACACTCCACATCGCCCTCGTATGGTAACATCGAATATAAGTATTTGTGACAAACGTGGGAGCGTATTTCGCGTCCTTCCTACTACAAAGTAGAGGTAGCTACTTAGCTAGAGTTAGGCAAAGTTGGGATATTGTTGTTAGACCCCATAATATCCCCCGTCATCAAAGCCTTCGTATTCATCATAGAAGTCAGCGTACTGCGAAGCGTACCGCTCATATCGATCCCCAAATTGATCTGCATAGAAATCACTTCGGGCAGTTGTGTGTGCGCGCGACAAGTAGGAATCCTGATGATCTGCTCGCGCCTGTGCACTCTCCCACTTAGATCTCTCCGCAGGGTTTGTGAGGATACGCTGAGCCTCCCCCACGAGTTTGAATAAAATGCTGGACATGTCCGCCCGTGCTTTTGCAACTGCCGCGCTTACCCCCCCTCTACCAGCTTTGTCGGGGTGGTGCACGAGAGCAAGCTGTCTATAAGCTTTCTTGATGTCGGCGGCACTTGCAGATGATTTGATGCCGAGCAACTTATACCAGTTCACGGGCCGGCTATTCTTTGCACGAGCACTCACTGAAGCAAGGTTTGCACTCGCTTGCATTTCCTCGTGGCTCTCCAAAGGCATCTCCAACATCCTTTTGTACGCCGCTTCTGCTTCAGTGAGCATACCGAGCTCCGTATACAGTGTTGCCAGACGGCTGTGTGCTTTTACGAAAGTGGGCGCGATGGCAACAGCGGTGCCTGCAGATGATAGCGCATCTGCGTATTTACTCATGGCTTGCTCACAGGCGCATATGTTGGACAGGAAAAGCCCCTCAAGCATTGGCGCTCCGGCAGACAGGACCAAGGCTTCTCCGTATAATTTTGCGGCTTCCGAGTGCTTACTCTGCACAAAAGCTTCTCTGCCGTTGTCCTTGCATGTGTTTATTTTCGAAGCATTTTGGAGCAGAATCAGCAGACCTTCCGGATCGGGAAGAGATGCGAGCTCCTTGATATTTTCGTCATCCTCTGCGACAGAATCGTCTTTGTTCTCCATCGCAGCTTTGAGGGTAAGTTTGAATTCAGGGACCATCTGAAGCAGTTCTCTGACGTGTTCGCCAGCCTCCACACAAGCCGATACATTACCGAGGTCGAACTGAAGACGAACTTCGATGAACCGACGACGCGAATTTATCGCCTTCTTACCCGAAACAAGGGACAGAGCCTCCTCCAACTTGCCCGCAAGTCTCAATGCCTCCGCTTTGAGAGTGACGAGATCTGGAACTTGGGGAGCGATCACCATGATTGTTTCCAGCTCGTCCAGCATGGTTTTAGCGAGAGATGTTGCGTCGAAATCGTCGCCGCCATCACCAGTCCGCAGTGTCATCTGAATCCTTTGAAGCTCATCCCCGACAGATTTCATCGTACCCTCCAGCAAGTCAACATCCTTCAACACATTCTGCGCTTCGTTCTTTGATTGAAGCTCTGCACTGTCCCGCGCAATGACGTCTGAGGCTTCCTGACGCGCCTCTGAGAAGTCACCGAGCTGAAGTAAGCAACGCGCCAGCCGAACTTGCGCTTTTGTGTGCGTGCTATCAAGTCGAAGTGCAGCGCAGCAATCCTCTGCCGCAGGCAGAGGATTGCCCTCCATGAGGTGTGCAGCCGCACGGTTCGTGTGAAGACCAACCTTGACAGACTTGAGCGCATCGGTTTCAATGGCGTCAGCGGCGGCATTGATGGCCGCATCGTACCAGTGAAGCGCACCCGAGTAGTCACCGCGACGGTAGGATTCGTTGCCAACCAACCTATCCCGCTCAACCGAGGCGACCAAAATCTTCTGATTTTGTTCGCTTGCCGCATGAATATCCTCCTCAGTGGCGTCAGGGGAGAGGCCTATCTCGTCCACATGTTTCTTAGCCGCATCGAGATCACCAAGTTTAATGCAGCAGTTCGCTGCGCGGGAGAGAGCCCGTATGTTGTACGGGTTTATCTCGAGGACCAGTTCACACTCACTGAGTGCATCCCGCGTGTGACCTAGAGCCATCAAGGCAGCTGCGCGATTGGTGCGTAACGTGAGGTGACTTGGCTCCTCCAGCACGATACCGCAAGACTCGAGCTCATCTATCGCTCGCTTATAGTATGTCTCGGCATGTTGGCTGTTGCCTTGTCGATAAGCCTCATTGCCCTGCTGCCTCAGCTCATCGGCCTCAATGATGGCGCGAGCCTGTCTCTCAGCCAAGGCTTTGGTAGCGTCCTCCTCTTCCCTGCGTGTTTGCTCAACCTGTATGAGGCGTTCAGCCTCTCCAACCTCTTCCCACGCTTCGTGCGCCTGTCGCTGCATTTCCTGTTGCTCGGCCTCTGCTTTTTCGAGGGCTTCCTTTGCCTTGCGAACTTCTTCTTCTGCGGACACGAGCTTCAGCTCCAGCTCGACATGGCGGAGCTCAGCGCGTCGAAGGTTCATCTCCAGGTCAGCGTCCATCTTGCGGCGCTGCTCTGCCTCTTCCTCGTCGTCGGCGTCGAGGTTGTGACTGTCATCCATATTGGTCCCGGCGTGACTGCCGAAATCGCCATCGAGGTCGTAGCTTCGGTCCAGCATGTTGCCAACCGAGTCGCCATCGTCGAAGTCGTCGTCGCCGTCGTGCTCTGAGCTCTCGATGTCCTGCAGGTTGAGACCCGCGAGTTTCGCTGGCACGGTCATGTTCTCCTTATCGGAGTTGTGCAACTGCTCCTCGTCATCCACGGTAATACCTTGGGACATGACCTTCGTCAACGATGCCGGCGCACTCTCGTCCGGGGTCGAGGGCCCGGTTTGATGCGAGGTGCCCGTTGGTCTCTTCGACTCCGGTCCGATACCCTCCACTACATGCTGGACACGCTTTGAGGACACGTTCAGGTCGTTAACTTTGGTCCAAATACCAACATCTTCCCCGCCCGCATCGTACACCTTGCCGCTCACGCCCGCCATGATGTCCGTAGCGAGGACCGTTGCCGTTACCGTCGATCGACTCTCGTGCCTCGAGGTCAGTAGTCAACCGAGTCACAGTTTCGCGGCGGAGCCAGCGCACGTCTCCCGGGAGCTATCTCCCTTCTCCTGTCCCTTCGTCGCCGCTCAAACACCTTACGTGGATCCACCGATACGCCCGTCACCGCGCACCTGCTTCGCTCCCACCTCCGCGATGTGTTATGGCGACTTTGAAGGGCCCGCGGCTCTGGTTCTTAAAACTGTTGACCGGTTGGCAAACTCTCGTTCAAATTTCGGCTGTCACGCGCCAGAAGCACGGGAGCGCTTCAGGCGGATAGGATGAGGGAGATCATCACAGTTCAGGTACGCATCACTTACAGACATTCCCCAAACGACCGCGACGATCCTGTTAGCCCTGACCGTTCGCTCCACCTCCGTCGCGATCCCCGCTCAGGTTGGCCAGTGCGGAAATCAGATCGGGTGCCGCTTCTGGGAGCTGGCGTTGAAGGAGCACGCTGCGTACAACACAAAGGCGAGATACGACGACGCCCTGAGCAGTTTCTTTCAGAACGTTGACACGCGTCATGAGCCAGCCATCAAGCTTCCCGTCGGCGATGGCAAGGGATCGATACGCGCGCTCAAGGCTCGTGCTGTGGTGGTCGACATGGAGGAGGGTGTGACGAACGAGCTTCTCTCCGGTCCGATGCGCGACGTCTTCGACACGAAGCAGTTCATAACGGGGCAGAGCGGTTCTGGGAACAACTGGGCGTGCGGTTCGCACCACTACGGACCAATGTATAGGGATACGCTTCTTGAGGCTGTCCGGCGGCAGGCGGAGGATGCGGACTCACTGCAGAGTTTTCTGTTGCTGCACTCACTGGGCGGTGGCACGGGTTCAGGGCTGGGGAGCTACATGCTCGGTGCGCTCGCAGACGAATACCCTGACGTGTACAGATTCTCGGTGTCGGTTTTCCCCTCCGAGGATGATGATGTGGTTACGTCCCCATACAATGCGATGTTATCTTGCGCGGCGCTGGCGGAGCATGCGGACTGCGTCATGCCGGTGGAAAACCAGGCGCTCATGGACATCGTCACGTCGATCCAGTCCAAGTCGCTGGGGTCACAGCGCGGCAGCTCTCTGAGCGGTCTTGACAGCGGGGACGTGGGTGGGCGCGCGGGACACGGCGGTAAACCCTGGGATGGCATGAACGGTATTGCGGCGAACCTTCTGCTGAACCTTACGGCAGGCATGCGGTTCGATGGATCGCTGAACGTGGACATAAACGAGATCACAACCAACCTTGTTCCCTTCCCAAAGCTTCATTTTCTACTTTCGTCGATGTCGCCCGTGGCTGTGTCTGCCGATAGGGGGCGAAATATACCGGCGCCCAGAACCATGGATCAGATCTTTACAGAAGTTTTCGGCCGCGACAGACAACTCGCGAGTGTGGACCCTCGGCGCTCAACATACTTGGCTTGTGCGCTGATGCTGCGCGGCGGTGTGAACATATCGGACGCAAACCGCAACGTGGAAAGGCTCAGACGGGGTTTGAAGATGGCACACTGGGTCTCGGATGGGTTTAAGGTGGGACTTTGCGACCGCGCTCCAGTGGGAACGCCGTATTCGGCTCTTTGCCTGGCGAACAATTGCGCTATGCAGCGCCCGTTGGATGCCATGAATGAACGCTTTGGAAAGCTTCGTAAGCGGAACGTGTACCTTCACCACTACACCGAGTACATGGACTTAGCAGACATAGACGGCGCCGCGGAGTGCATCCAAGATCTCGGAGCTGAGTACGGTCGTCTGGACATTGCCAGGGTGCCGGACACAGTTCCATCCATAGAGCCTCTGGGCATTAGGTAGAGCAGGGTTGGAAAACAATCTATTTATTTCAAATCCCGAGTGGACCGCCGCTTCAGCTGAGCCGGTTGAGATCCTTCTCGAAGGATCCCGTCTCGACTCGTCGAGCCAAATCGTGCGTCTCGAATTCACCCTCTCGAAACATCTCCAGCACTCATCGCTCCTGTGTTCCTACGTACACCTCCGTACTCAACTCCACCTCGCCAACTCTCACAGAGCCAGAACCATCACAACCCACCCGTAATCAACCTTGGGCATAGCGGCGCGTCCACTCCACGGCCGTCTTGTCGTGCGCCGCGCGGTCGTTCAGGAACTGCTGAGCGATGTTACCCACGAGAGGATCATGCGGGTTCGCGTCAGTCAGGAGTGAGCAGATGGAGAGCAGAACCTTGGAGATGGTCAGCGCGGGGCTCCACTGGTCTTTGAGGATGTCCAGGCAGATCTGGCCGCTGCTGTTCACGTTGCAGTGGTAGATCCGAGTGCGAAACGTAACCTGCGGTGTCACGGCACGGGCGATAGACGGGTAAGTGGGCTGGAAAGAATCGCAATAGACTACGAATGAGCTTAGGCAAGCCGCGGATGACGATGGAGCTCCGCTTCGGTGCGCACCTTTGGGGGCTTGAAGGGGTAGTCCGAAGGAAAGTGAATGTCGAGGAAGAAAACGCCGCCGGCGTAGGGAGAGCCTGAGGTCGCGGAGTGAGGATAGTACGTCAGATCCATTATGTGCATGTAGATGAGGCACAAATGTCTGTCGCTGGAGGAAGAGGATGAAGGATTGCACACGGATGACTTACCTGCGGGACCCATGATCGAGGAAACCCACTCGTACAAGTTGTCGCCCTTGGGTCCGGCGCTGCAGTTCGTCGGGGGCTCCAACGAGATCTCCGCGAGCTCTTTCTGTATGCGCTTCGCCGCCGAGCTCATAGACCCACCCTTCGACATGATCGCAGAGGTATGTTCGCCAACTACTTCAAGCGGTTCCGTACCAAGCGGCAGTGGCCACCGCGGCGACCTTTTCAAAAACTTTTCAAAAACACACCGAAACAGCTTGTACGAAGTCGTACCTCCGAATGTAATCTTAGGTTCAGAAAAATGGTTCAGAATGCGTAGTGAATAAGCAGTTATCGCGTATCTAATTATGGGTTAAGTAGATTCTGACTAGTCGCCATACTGGAAGCCGCATATTGCGTCCTAAACTCTAGTTCTACCCTTGTACCTTCGTATGTTTCTACTAGCTAGTTCGATCGGGAAGACTTGCGTTCAAACGCCCCTGTGAGCTGCCCGCAGGCCGCTTGAGCCACAAGACCACGCGTTGCACGAACGGAGTATGACACCCCACGCTCAGCGGCCAATATGTCGCAGAAGCGATTGACGGCAGACTTCGACGGTCTCTGGTGGTTTGCTCCGGCAACTGGATTCCAAGGAAGGAGGTTGATGTGGCATCCACGTCCAACTTTGGAGCGCAACAACTTGGCAAGCGCGCGGGCGTGGTCCTCGGAATCGTTTTCTCCTGCGAGCAAGGTATATTCGAACGTTACACGTCGCCCGGTCGCCTTTCTGTACATCCTAACCTCCTCGAGCAGCGCGTCGAGCGGGAATGCCTTAGCGGAGGGGATGAGCCTCTCTCTTAACTCCTGGGTCGGGGCGTGCAACGAAACCGCTAGGGTGGCTTGCAATCGGTGTGCGGCGAGTTTGGATAATGCATTGGGCACACCAACCGTGGATATCGTGAAGTATCGACCGCCGATGCCAACGTCGCGGTTAAGACAGCGGTGCGCTCGGAGCACTTCCCTCAGGTTCAGGAGAGGTTCGCCCATTCCCATCATCACAACGTTCGTCGCTCGTCGTCCGAACACATCCTCCATCGAGAGAACTTGATTCACGATCTCGTCCGACGTAAGATTGCGTCGGAAACCCTGACGTCCCGTCGCGCAGAAGGAGCACCGCATGGCACAGCCAACCTGGGAGCTTACACACACCGTGAACCGTCGCCTTCGTCCTGGGGTCTCGTCCTCCTCTTCGAGCAGTTCATCACCATCCTCGTACAGGTCATCATCTGGGTTGTTCGCGGAGCGAACCTTTGCACGCTCGACCGGAATACCTACAGCCTCGATGATGCTGCCACACCTTAGCTCGAACAGCGCCTTCCGCGTCCCGTCCTCATCAGAGACGATCTCAACCGGCTCTCGCCTACCAGTCTCGTAACCGGCATCGACGAGCGCCTGTCTGAAGCCCAACGGCAGCTGTTGCATACCTTCTATTGTGGTTTTCCTCATCTCGCCGTAGATCGCGTCGTGGATCTGCTGGCCCCTCCACTGCGGGATAGCAAACTCGGCTGAAAGCTCTCTTAGTTCGTCCAATCCCAAGCCGAGGAGGGTCCGCTGGCTGGAGGCCGCAGAAGAGGCCATTCTGTTCCCTTTGACCCGCTCGCGTGCAAGATCGAGCAATACTCGCCGTGTTCCGCATCTTCGAAACAGCGAAACCGCCCCCGTAGCCATCCCTAGAGCTAGACTATGTAAAGAGCAGCCCTCTCTCGGCCTGAGTTCAACCATTATTTTCCAGCTGTCTGCTCTCATCTCAGAGGACTGCAGAAAATAACCGCCGCCGCCAGAAATCCCACAGAGCACTCTGCAACGCGCAGAGTGCGGCAGGACCATGGCCAAGGAGAACAAAAGAAAGCCTAAGACCCCGAAGAGTGCAAGGGCGAAGCAGAAGCCAGCGGAGGCTGCAACGGCTGTCGCCACGGACGGAGTCGCCAAGAAGAAGAAGAAGGTTCGGGTGCCAAAGACGCCGAAGGGCAAGGTCGCACAATCGCCGGCGGGGAAGGGAAAGGGAAAGGGTGACAAGGATGCGTCGGAGAAGTGGAAGCATGGAGACTGGGCGTGTGCGAAATGCGGCGCGCACAACTTTCGCGGCAAAGACACGTGTTTCCGATGCAAGTACCCAAAGGCAAACTCCGTGAAGGCTGCGAGCGCAGAGACGGCCCATCAATATTTGCAGTCTTTCACAACGAAGATGGATTCCGTACAGCACCTCTGGCTGGCAAAGAACGTGTACGGACGGGACGTCAACGACGCGTGCTTTGACCTATTCGCATCCTATGTCAGAAAGGTGGATAATAAGTCCAAGCTGCAGCTGCTGACGGGTGCACAAAAAGCTGTGGAGCGCGCGAGTAAGATTGTCGAAGCGCTCAAGGACACGCCAACGGAGGTTGAGGAAAACGGCGACACGCCAAAGAAAGCGAAGGGCAAGAAGCGCAAGGGAGAAGAGAAGGGAGTGAAAAAGGCGGAGAAGGAAAAGCCGAAAAAGAAATCAAAAGTGGAGAAGGCTGAGGATAAACCCAAGGACGACAAGAAAGCCGCGAAGAAGGAGAAGAAGGAGAAGAAGAAGTAGAGAAGACTTAGTTCGCCCGTGGAAATGAAATCCGTCAACAAATATGTTGCTTGCTCGTTCAGGGCCCTTCCCTGGACATCGTCCTCTCACAGGTCGTCGGGGTTGACCGAAGACTGGAACAGAAACTCCTCGGTCGCGTTCACGACCGACTTGAATTTGAACTCTTCGGTCGCGTCCACAATCGGCTTGAACTGGAAGTCCACAGTTTCCTCAGGAACACCGCCTGTGCTGCCCCGTCCCACTGTCACCCCGGTGAACTCAACCGCGTCCATACTAGCACCACCAAAGCTCATCCGCTTTCGCACATCAGCTGTGACCGAGGCAGATCCTGGAGCCGAGTTGGAAACGTCCCCGAAAGGGCTACGGCCGACGCTCATCGCGGTGTTTCCACCCGACGCGTGCAGCAAAGACTCGGCTCTGCGCCTCGCCTCCCTGCAGGTTGTGATGAGCTCAGAGAGGGGCACGTCAGGGGGAGCACCCGACGGGGTATCACCTTCGCCTCGATTGCTCTCGGTTGTCTTCTCAAGGGTGCCGTCGCTGGAAATCGAATCGCGTGCTGAACCGGAGTCGCTTTCCGGGCTGAGTTCAGCATCCTCAACGGGCGGTTGAATGACTCCGTCCATCACGGCCTTGTGAAGGCGGTTTGTCTCGGCATTGAGTTCAGCCGTCTTCGCCTTGAGCTCATCCTTGGCCTCGATGTCATCTTGGAGCTCAAGCAATTTAATGTCCTTATCCAGGAGGTACATGGAATAGAAAGGGCAGCGCTTGTGGCTCTTCTGATGACCCTCCACCCGCTTGCTGAACATTTGGGTGCAGACTGTGCACGCCGGACCTTTCTTAACAGCATCTTTTGCTTCTTTGGCCGAGACGCGGCGGACTCGGCCGCCGATAACCGCGGGTGTCTGGCAGTCTTCGTTCCACTCGGGGTCATCGTGTTCAGCGAGATCCACCTCGTCTTCCGACTCTGATTCCGAGGTCTCGGCGTATTCGATGGTGGACACCTTCTTTTTGGGCTCAGGTTTTTCCTCCTGAGCCTCTTCAGGTGAACCGCTGAGGCTAGAAGGGCCAACAGCCTGCCAAGGAGGACGCACGAACTTCTTGGGTTTCTTCTTCGCGGATTTGAGCTGACGAAGCACGGCATCGGCCTCTTCCACAACCCCCGAAGCCCCGGAGGCCCCCGAGGGAAGCGAACCCGGATCAGTTTTGCGTCGCGCGTTAGTTGCGGTGTTGAACATGATGGTGAGCAGAGATCGCGCCTCGCCGAGGGACCTGACGCGGGACCATCTTTTCATGCCACCGCGAACCTCCTCGCGCTCATCTGATTGATACACGCGCTCCTGAAGCATCGCGATCTGCTCTGTAACAGCGCGCATTTCCTCCTCGACGGCTTCGTCCACAGATCCACCAGGGGTGAGCGCATGACCTGGGGTACGCTCAAAAGCAGACTTACCAGGAGAGGCGAGGTGGGGAAACCGCCTGCCGAGTGCAGCGCGACGAGCCAGGGACTCCTCCAGCGCGTGTCTCAGCTCTGCTTGCTCTATCGCAGCAGAAATCTCAGACTCAAGCCACGCTTTCCGTGCATTGAGGCCAAGGCCAGTGCCCGGACCGCCTTTTCCTGGTCCGGGGATGGGGGCAACCTCAACCGAAGGCGCGACAGCTGAAGCCACCTGCGCAGCAACCACCGGAGCGGCCACAGGGGGAGCTGCTGCCGTAGCTCCGGGTTTCTTCCTGAGGTTCGCCTTTGCCGCGGCCTGCAGAGCACGAAGCTGGTCTCGCGCGTTCGCAGCCTCCTCAGTCTTGCGGCGGAGCACAGCAGCCTGTCTATCAACCGCAGCCTGAGCCTTCTGCGCAGCAATGGCGTGACGGCGTCCTTCCTTCCTCGCAGCCTCGAGCGCGCGTTCCGCCTCCCTCTGCTTTGAGATTCCATCCTTGGCAGCCTGTTCCATGCGTCGCACAAGCTCAACTCGCGCGGCACGGAGGCGCTGGATATCAGCCTGCAGCGTCTTTGCCGCTTGGTCACTCTTTTCCCTCAGCCTTTGTGCCTCCTTATGCTTCGCTGCAAGCTTATGCAACTCCTTGATGCGTTTCTCCAGCTCCTGCAGTCTTGCCCTGTTCTTTGCTTCAACCTCCTTGCGCACATCATCGCCCTGCTTGGCGGCAGCAGCGAGTGCATCGAGGAGCTTATCGCGCTCAGCTGCTAGCTCGGACTTCTCAGACTCGAGCGACTTCAGCAGCCTGCCGTACTTTTCCCTGAGTTCCTCCACTACCTGTTGCTCGGGGCTGCCCAGGGTGGGTGCGCTGTCACCGCGTGCCATAGTGGCGGCGTCGACTTCGTCCTGCAGCTTTTGAGCCGCGGACGACATGGCGCGCATGCGAGCCTCCTTTGCCTGCAGTGTGCGCTCGACAGTGGCAAGCTCCGCGTGGAGCTCGTCATTCTCGAGGTCCTCGTCAATTTCGAGGGGTTCCTCCTCATCCTCGAGGTCCTCGTGTTCTTCCTCGAAGTCGAGAGCGTTGTCGTCGAGGTCGTAGTTTGCCGCGGGGTCCTCGCCATATGGATCTGCACGTCCCTCCTGAAACGCCTTTAGTTGGTGGCGCAGCCTGCTCTGCTCAGATCGAAGGAGGGCAATGGTGCTGAGATAGCTCCTTATAACGTTAGAGCCACCCTCGTCCTGTTCCGGATTCATACCTGAATCCTCAATCTTGAGAGCCAGGCGATCTCGATCGACCGTTGCCGCAAGCTCAGCAGCCTGTGCGGCTGCAGCAGTTTCCTCAGCTGCTACCAAATCTGCGCGGAGCCTGGCTGCCTCCGCCTCCGCAATCATGGCACGAGCTTCCATCGCCTCGAGTTTCGTCGAACCCACGAAGCCGTTAGTGTCACTGCCACTGTTGAAGCCACTCACACCATTGAGCTTGAGGTGCGCCACTTCAGCACGTGCAGCGGCCAGCATGCGTCGAAGCTTCGCCACCTGCTGAGATGCATTCTCGTCGAAGGTTACCGTGGGCTTGTTCATGATATTTCTCGCTCTGTTGGCATACTTCAGCGTGTTGAGGGTCTCATCCAAGTTTGCATCCGCAGGCGAGATGCAGGCTACCATCACTGTGCGAGAGTTACCTCCGAGCGAGTCCTGCAGCAGCCGGGTGAGTTTTGAGTCACGATATGGGACGTGACCACCTGCCATGCGTCGCTTATCATCCCCGAGAGCGCTGATGACGTTACCCAAAGCCAGCAGACCCTTGTTGATCTGGATACCCTCCTTCAGCCTCTGACCTTCGGCTTTTGTGCGCTTCGCCCTCTCGGAGCCGGCGAGGTCGACCAGGTGGATCTTTGCGCGGGTCACATCTGCTGGGTCAGCACCCTTTCGCTCAACATGGATGGTGAAGATGGCGTGCGAGCGCGAAGACCTATGATTCATCCCTGTCGCCGCGGTGGCTCGGCTCTGCGATCCACTGGCCAGCGCGCCGGCCATCTTCTCGAGGGTGTTTACCGGCAGTTCCTTGACACCCATGAGGACCACGCCGCCCGTGGCGCCGGGTGCATCGCGGATGGACACGTTCTGGTTGTTACTACCCAGCAGATCTCTGATGTCCTCCTTGTGGATCTCGATGAACGACACTTTCAGATTCACCATGACGTCGTCCGAGAGCGCCGCGATGTTCGAGAAGAGTGCATTCATGACGCGAGGGATGACACCCTCGGTTGCGCCGCCCGGCTCATATGCTGTTCCCATGGTGTGCGTCTTGCCTGAACCGGTTTGGCCGTACGCCAGCACCGTGGCGTTGTACCCGGAGAGCAGCCCGTTGACGAGGGGCTCTACGCACTGCTCGAATAGCCTCTTCTCGGTGGGTCCATCGCACTCGGTTCCGGGGTGATAGACGTGGTCGTAGGTGAACTTGTGGTCCGACACGAGCGTAACGGAAGGCTCGGTAGCACTGGGAAACACGCAGGCCTGGCACCCATCCACGAGCTCAGGACCAACCAATGGACGCATCATGAGCGCAACGGTGACCGGAAGTTCTTTCTCCTCCTCCATCGCGTGAGAGATGGCGTCATCCATCTCGGCGAGCGCAGCACCCACCGCAGTGTCTTCGTCCGCACCCATCTGAAGGAGGGGGAAGAAACAAAAGTTGGTGAGGTGACGGGGAGAAGGATGGTGGCACGGCGCACCCGGGCGGCAGAATGAATTGGGCAGCACGCACCGTTCGCTTGACTGAAAAACGACCCCTTGGTGACCTGCCTGAGACGCGCAGCAGGGAGTGTCGCTATGGCCAGATCGCAATCTCGAAACCCAGATTCATCGGCCTTTTCCCCAACGACAGCTCCCAACGACTCTCAAAAAACTTGGGAAAACTCCGATTGAAGGGACTTTGTTCTCAACTCTACGCTACTCACACGGCCGTGTTGTTCCTGACCAGCATGACTCGGTAGCACCTCCCGTTGGTCGACGTCGTCTGCACCTCGCGCTCCGTGGGCACCCCCAGCGGGTTCTCGTCGAGCCAACCTTCGCGGTCCCCCGCCGCCGCCCAAGCGGATCGCCAGCCGTCACCCTCGTCATCGGCTTCCGGCGCAGCCGGCGTGGGTACCTCCTTGGCTTTATCCTTGGCATCCTCGCCGTCAGGCTTCTCCGCATCCTTGCGTCGTCCCGGGTATCCCTCCTTCTCCGCCTTTTCGCGCCTGAGCCGGGCCTTCTCGTCCTCCTCGAACGCCGCCGCCGCCGCGTCCACGGCGGACTTTGCGTTGGCCTTGAGGAGCTCGGCGTCCACCGCGGAGGTGTCGTGCAGGCTGGCGTCGAGGTCGAAGAGGTGCGCGCCGAACCTTTCGAACTTGTCCCGCATGTCCTCGCTGACGTCCTTGACGTCGGACTGGAGGAAGACGCGTGCTCCCGGGGTGAGTCCCTCAGCCAGCGCCCTCACGAGCGCGGGCTGCACGACGCGGCGCTTGTGGTGCCTCTTCTTGAAGTGGGGATCGGGAAACTGGATAGCCACCGTCTCCACCTTGGAGCCGCAGTCCTCGGCGTAGGACTTGAGCCATTTACCCATGGAGACTGTGGCGTTACACTCAGCGAAGTGGAGGTTGTCAACCACCCCGGCGTACTCGCCCCACTTGTTGCCGCGCTCGACGAGTGGAGCGCGAATGTCGACGCCCAAAAAGTTCGTCTCGGGGTACTTCTTCGCCATCATAAGGTCGAACCGACCGCCGCCGCACCCGATATCGACAACCAGGGGTCTCGCGGTGGATGCGTATACATCAGTCCATGCGGGCACGGGCGCCTGGCTCTGCAGGCTCGCCTTCAGCGGGTTGACGTGCTGCCTCACGCGGACGCCGCCGACTTTCTGCGCCGCCTCCGCGAGCTCCAGCTCGGCGAACACGGAGTCCTCCATCATCAGCTTCGCGCCGTGGTAGCGCTTGAAAGGGACGTTGTCGGGGGTGTCGGCGGAGGTCTTGACCCTCTTGGCATCCTTGTCATCGTCCACGACGACGGCATCTTCGTTCGCGGTGGAGTGCGGACGCGCGATGGCAGCGCGACCGCCGCCGCCGCGAGCTTTTTTGGCAATGTGCGACATGGAGGCACGCGGGATAGCAGCAGCGCAACCACGAACAGCAGTCGCTCCCATATGCGGACCGAACTTCCTGTAGTCTTACCGGAGCCGCGTCGACAGTAAGTGTCAAGGCGTGCACGCGGCAGAGTGGGCGACGAGTGTCTGAGGAGGGAACAGCGGGAGAGTCTTTTTGGAACCCCGGATAAAAATGACCGGCTGGGACTGGCAGGCAGCAGATCGGAAATATCAGCTCCTCGGTAGTGACGTGTCCAACCCACTCTGAACAACAAGCAAGCATGGCGTTCGTCATCGTAGCAGCCCCTCGCTTGCTCCCCGGGCTCAAAGCGAGGGGGTATGGTTCGTCTAAGCCTCGTACCCCGCCCCCCCGGGTCGTCCGTGCCGCCTCCGGCAAGGTGAGCTACCCGCTATCTCAACACGAAGATTTATCCGTCCGATCGCTGCCCTTCGTTCTCTCCGTCCTCGGACCGATCATCTCAGCCAGCGTCATTTCAACGCAACAGGACGACTCGCCCATGACCGAGGGAAATATGGCGGACATGATGGCCAAGTTGGCGGCAGCGGAGGCTGAAGCGGAGAAGCTCCGTTCGGAGCTCAAGGAGTCGGCCAAGGCCCCTGTCCCTACGGGAACAATCGATGAGCTCGCCAAGCAGAAGCCCGCCAAGCCGGAGAATCGCATCGACGGCAAAGGAGGTCGCGAGACGCTCTTTGGAACAGCTAAGAATTCGGGCGATGCTTGGCTGAAGGACGGAATGCAGTTTTTGGCGCGCGACCAGCCCAGTGAGCTTGGTGAATCTGTGGAGATGTCAAAGGAGGATCAGGATACCGTCAACCGCCGCCTTGCCATTGGTCTCCTCGGCACCGGAATCTTCGTGGGCCTGAGCCAAATAAGCGTTGAGGCCCCTGCGCCTTCTAAGCCACTGTTCTTTTACCTTGTTCCCCTCGTAAAGACCCGCGAGCTTCTGAAGCAGGCCGCAGACCTAGCAGAGAACGGATACTGGTGGGTATTTGTCTCTCTCCCCTTCTCTAACTTTTTCTCTACTGATTCATCAATGGGATTGGCTCTAACTACAGGGATGAGCTATCCACGGTGTGCCGCCAGATTGTCGTGGCGAACAGTGCCAAGGAGAACCTGTTCAAGGCTGCAGCGTACCTCGACGCGAGGCAGGAAGAGAAGGCGAAGCAGGTGGCCTTCGACTTCCTTGAGCTGACAGAGAAGATCGACTACAACAAGTATTATGAGAGCATGGGTGCGGTGAGCGGCCAGAAGGCTGCTGAATACAGCAAGTTCAGCAAGAAGGCTGCCATCGCGGCTGCAGCGAAGCTCGACGAATTTTTCGCGTTGATGGATAGGGACCAGCTGGAAGCGGCCAGGTCACAAGTGATGGCCTTTGCGGATCCTGCTCCAGAGGCTGAGGTTGTGACGGATGACAGCGGAGCTTCAACGGGGGAGGTAGCGACAGGTTTCTCAGATGGTTATGAGGCCGAACAATAATCACAAATAGCGCGGATAGGTATGTTCTATTATCATGTCTAAGTGACAGGAACACGGGCCGATGAGCAGGATCGAGGAGCAGTTTTTCAGCAGCAGACTCCGCTCACTAGAAATCATCTTCCTCTGTGCTGCTGTCTTCGTTATCTTCCTGCAATATTTTCCAACCCTCCGCAATGAGCTGCTTGCGCACAAAAACAATGAGGGCATCATCAACTACGCCATTATCTGCCAACGTCTTGTCGTCTTCGAGCTCGCGACCCTTGTACATGCTACGCGGGGAGGAAAAGGTTGAGAAAAAGTTAGTGGGTCACGTCGTTTTTAGGCCGAGCGAGACGAGAGCTTCGAACGCGGCGCGAGGGAACGAACGGGCGCCTACCACAGTTCCCAGGGCTCGACGAAGCTTTCAAGGCGGCAAAGGTCGTCCTCGGGGCGCATGCCGATCGTCTCCGCTAGCTTACGTCGAAGCTGCATGGCAGTCATGACCCCGGGGTCGACTTCGATATCGAAAGGGTCGAGCGTGAAAGTGTGCGTGGCCATAGAGCACTTCCAGTAAAGGCTCCACTTGTGGTTCTCCTGGCGAGGCTTGATGCGGAGCTTCATCTAGACGACTTCGTGCGGGATGCGTAAGAGGCTCGTTCGGGCAAGGGGATGAGCCGCTGTGGTGCTCGGGGGTTCTGTGGCGTGGCCCTTCTCTCGACCTTCCGAGGCCCTGGAAAGACGAAAAACGCTCGCCTCGGTTCTTCCGAGATTTGTTTGCGGTTTGGTTTCGACAGTCCCCGAACACTGTCCTCGGGTACGTGGCATGTTCGCTGCGCGCGCGCCCTCGGGGGGGTTGCGCGCGATTCTCTCGCGGGTGAGACCACGTGCAGGGGATGGCGGAACCCACCCTATCATCCTCGCGGCCAAAGGAGCGAGGAAGATGCAGCGCGATTCGCTGATGCGGCGGAACGATATCCGGGAGGACCAGGAACCTGGTGAGGCTGCCCGTGGTTTCTGTCGCAGGTGCGGGTCGACGCATAGGTTGGAGCGCTCTCAACGCGCTGAATCCGAGGCGAACGGGCTCATGGAGCGTATTCGCGCCGCGGGGCGACTAGACTTCGACGCTGCCGTCCCGGACCCTCGTTTCGCCGTCGAGCGAATGTATGAGCAGGGCGGCGGGAAGATGCTCGGGGTGCTCCTCGCGGCTTCGCCTTCGGGAGTTCCGTGCGGCGAAGGGGACGGGGACGATGTCGTCGTGATCAAGGCATTCTCCGGTCAGCTGTACGGCGAGTGGACGGTTCAAGGCTGGGCTCCTCCCCTGTGCGGGCTGACCCACGACCACCCGCACTACGAGAAGGAGCACGCGAGGATAAAGGCTCGCGTGGACGCGGCTGGGGAGATAAAGCTCGCGGTGGAAGAGTTGGAAAGAGAGATTAAGGTCAGGACGAAGAGATGGGACGATGATATCAAGGCGGCAGCTTCACGGCTCAGAGAGGAGCGCGAGAGGCGACGGGCGACGCGTGCGGCTCTGAGGGATGCCGGGGACGCCGCCGCGGAGGTTGTCGAGGAGGAGCTAGCAGAGGAGAGTCGACGCGGGAAGAGGGAACTCGCCAGACTTCGCGAGGGACGCTCGGCGGACGTGGGTGACATCGAAGCGGCGCTGGTAACGGCGCGTCGAGAAATGAAGGAATTGAGGGACGAGCATCGCTCAATGTCGCACGTGCTCCTCGGACAGATATTTGATTCTTACAGGCTGCCGAACTTTCGTGAGGACGGTGGCTTCGGCCATAGACACAGTGAAGGGAGAGTGGCAGAGGCTGCTGACGACTTCAGCGGAGGGATGTCGGGCGCAACATTACAAGAGGCGTTCGTGTCTGATGAACATCAAGAAATCTCTAATGCCGTGGCTAACCTTCCGTGTGGCTGCGGAGACTGCTGCGCGCCAAAGTTGCTCGCAGAGGCATCACGGAGAGGTCTTGTCCCCCTGTCCATTGCCGAGGTGTGGATGGGAGTTCCTACGGCAAAGGAAGGGTATCGACAAGAGGGGAGCTTCTATGGTGCATGCCGTGGGAGATGCCGTCCGATTCTTGGACACATGCTCTGCGGAGCAGACAAACTCAGACTTATTGATCCATCAGCAGACGCGATTGAATTATGCTAGGCTAAGATTAGGTCTACCACATCTATGTTGCTCGCATTGCGTCGCGGGACTTCCTTGCATTGTCCTTGCGCCGCAATTCGCCAATCATCTCCACTTCACCGCTTCCTGTAGAAGAAGGAGAGTCAGAATCCTCCTCCAGCACTTCGTACCGAACGCTCGCTAGCGACGCAGATGATCCACCAATGCCATGGGTCAGCGCAGCAGCTGCGGCAGAGGCCACCTCTACGTCCCAGTCCAACCTTGTGACTATCAGAAACAGTACCACGCCGCCGACAGTAACTCCGAGGGCAAGTCCATACCACAATCCAATAACGCCCGCTTTCAGAAGGAAAGTTATAACGTAACCAGAGAGCACACCGACAAGCCAAAGTGCAATTATATTCATCCACGCAAGCAGCGCCTGACGACCACACGCGCGAAGGACGCCATTACTGGTGCCGAGCAGGCCGTCAAACACCTGAAATACCGCGGCTATCGGTGCAATCTTTGCCGCAAGTATAACCATCTCGTTGTCTTTATCACCGACGAAAACTTCGCCAGTCTGCCTCCTGAAGATGAGGATGAGCGCTGCCATGCACGCCATCCAAGCCACACCGAGTGCCACGCTCACCCGTGATGCCACCTTCGCCCTGAATCCAGATCCTGCACCGAGGAGATTACCAACCCGCACGTTCGCGGCAATACCGAACGCCATTGGACCGGTCATGAAAGTCAAACCGGTGATATTCAGCATGGCCATATGTGCATTCATCGCCACCTGCGAGATTTGCGACGCGAACACCACGGTGACATCGAACGATGACGCCTCCGCAGCGACCATGACAGCCCCACGGCTGCCAAGCTCAAACATCCTCTTGCACATGCATGGCGTGGTGGTACGCCAGACTTCGGTCAGCGCACCCTTCAACGTGCATCTCGGGGCTTCGTGCTGGACTCCGTCTTCCTCGTCCGTCTCACCAGTGGAGAGCAGCACTCGGCGTCTCACTGGTGCTCCAAAACCGCTCACGTCAACCACGGCGCTCCACTGGTCCGAAAAGCGCAAGTACGCAGCGACGAGGATCAAGTTGACGACCCTGGATGTCGTCGTAGCCAGTGCCGAACCATTCAATCCGAGATTCATTATCCTGATGAAGAGCACGTTGAGCGCGATGTTGAGCAAGAAGGTTGCCAAGCTCGTCCAAGCCACCGGTTTGACCACGCCGCGGACTTGCAGGAACTTCTGCATGACGAGGGTCCACGCCGCGGCGAACAGACCGACGATTAGCAAGGTACAGAACCTGCCGACCCGTTCTGATGTGTACTCATCCTGGCTTAGGATTGTTCGCGCGATGCTCTCGCCACATGAGAGGACGATGGCCGCCGGGACGCAACACGCGGTGAGGAAAGCGGCGGCGAGGAATGCCCACTGCCGCACCGCTGCAAAGTCCGCTGCGCCCTGCGCCTGAGAACCCAGTGTATCGAAACCCGTGCCGAATCCGGCGACGCCGAACCACAACAAGTTGAATATCGTCGTGCACAGGCTGCCTACTGCAAGCTCACTCCTACCAAGGTGGCCGAGGAAAAGGAGGTCCGTAGCTACCATGAACTGCTGGCTTCCCATTTGCACTACGATGGGTAAGACTAGCGCCCACAGCGCCAGAGCCTCGGACCTCCATATCGACCCCGGCGGCGACACCGTCTCCATGGTTGTCGAGTCCTTCCCTCTCTTGAAAAGACGACGACAGTTCGGCGATGACCGTGGGTGTGATGAGCACGGCCCACGGTCTTTCTGCTTGTAAGCGCTACGTCACCGATGGAAGGAAACTTGGTAGACTTAAGAGTTTGTTTTTCGCAAAGGTACGGGCATAATCACAACATTATCACTATCACTACTTTTAGTGGTGCGGGCAGTTTTCAGTCAACCTCTAGACCTCTCCATTGGCCACCATCTCCTCGTACCTGGCCTGCCTCGACATGTCATCCTTGTTGATGCAGCAAACCTCGTAGCCCTCCCGCATCATGAGTATCTCGCTGCACTTGTTTGCCACCTCAAACGCGTTGACGAAGGTGTCGGAGAAGTCGAACTCGATGAGATCGGCGGCGACGCCCATGACGAGCGAGCCCATATCCTCGCACCCTTCCAGACGCATGGACGTGCACTTCTCCGCCGCCCTGAGTCCCAGCTCCTTGTGTGGCTCCTGCAGGCTCCACTCGTCATCCAGCCATAGCTTGAGCATGCCCCCCAACCACTTGACCTCGGCATCCTTCTCCTCGGGGGTGATCTGTCGCATGAAGATGCCCTGATCCGAGTTACCCGGCGTGTTGTCGTCTTCGTCGGAAGATGCACGGCACGCGAGGCGGGGCGCGCGGCGAAAGGCGACACGCGACAACGCACTCGACGAGGAACGCCTGGAGTACGTCACGGAAGGAACCGTCGCAATCGCGAGGGAGGCCACGGCTGCCATGTTGACAGGGAGCGCGCGCGAAGGGCCAAGAGAAGGAAGAGAAGGCGAATTCGCCTCTCGGTACGTTGACGAGCCTTAGGCCCCGAGCGCGCCTGTCCGCTTCGTTGTGAAGCGCGCCTCTGGCAAGTAGTGCCGCTGGCTACTAGCTAGGGGTGTGCCGAAACCACCAGGCCGAGAGATCTCGATCATCTCGGATTGGGGAAGTGGGATCACAGCTCCTCCGCAGTCGAGGACGGCCTACCAGAAAGGATCAGTTTTTTTCTCGTTGGACCCACTTTCAGTTCGTGGCTGAATCTCTTTTGGACTCTTCTTTCGGACAGGTCCATGGTAACCAGCAAAATCTCTAACTGTTTGCCTGTGGAAGACGACTTCGCAATTTCAAAGATATTTTGATTGATTCCGTATCCCCATGAGAGGCCACAGAGATCCACAGTGGCAATAGCAATATGCTAAAAAAGATCTCGGACACTTTAAAATCAGACCGGCCAAACAATGGTCTCAGCTTTAGCACTAAGGGATTTATGGGTTCCTTTTCCGGTTCCCTCCCGCGTCCTTAACAAGGTCCCAGTGCTCGAAAGGTCACAGGCTAGAGAACGCGCGATAGGGCTCCCCAGGTGAGCGATCGATGCATGCGTCAGACAACTCACGTACAAGTACAAAGACCCCTTGGGGGACGTCGCGGTCTAATATGGCCGGTCAGCGCTCCCCCAGCTAGAAATACGCGTCAAACACCCGCCCCTCATCCCTTGGACGACGTGGTCATTGATTTTCGCAGCTTGGAGAAGAAACCCTTGTTCGGCACATTCTCCGTTTGCGAGTCCGTGTGCTTGAGCAGCTCCACGATCTGCTCGAACTCCGGCCGCGCCCAAGGATCCGGTTGCCAGCAATACTGCATGACCTGCGAGAGCACGGGGTGGCAGAGCGGCGGGACGGTGGGCCTGAGCCCCCGCTGCACCACTCCCACCGCTGCCTGCAGGGGCGTGTATCCAGGATAAGGAATGTCACCGCCACTCACAAGCTCCCACATCAGGATCCCGAAGGAGAAAACGTCGCACTTGTGATCGTACTTCTGGTGCGAGATCACCTCCGGCGCCATCCAACGATACGTCCCCGTCTCCGCAGTCATCGCCTTCCCATCCGTCGCCTTGACCCTCGCCACTCCAAAGTCAGCCACCTTCACCACCTCGTTTTCGTCCATCAGCAGATTCGCCGTCTTCAGATCACGGTGGATGACGTTAACCTTGTGTAGGTAGTCCATGCCGAGCGCGACACCCGAAGACAGCTTCAGGAGCTGGTTGAGCTTCAGCGGAGCCCTCTGGTGCAGATACTGCAGCGCGCTCCCTCCCTTCATGAACTCCGTCACCAGGCACAGGCGCGGGGGTTTCGTCATCGCCCCGATCAGCTGCACAATGTTCTTGTGTCTTACCTTCCGCAGGATCGACAGCTCCTGAGCGAACTCCCTGTACACCTCCTCCTGCGAGCTCTTCCCTCCCGTTTTGAGAACCTTGATGGCCACCTCCTGGCCGCAGTAGCTGCCCCGGTACAGCACCCCGAACGCGCCGCTCGCTATCTTCTCCATGAAGTTCAACTGCACCTCCTGAATCTCCCACTCGCTGTCACTTGCTCCCGCGAGCGCCTTCTCGCCTTCGCCCATCGTCGCCCCGTCGCTCGTCCCTGGCTTCACGCCCTCGTCCCAATTCACCTGGTCCAGACGTCGCTGCAGCTTCTCGTTCAAGGTAGCCTCGTCGTCTGCCCTCCACCCGGTGACCACGAACACGTCCAGAGCGTAGCCGTCGTCCGAGCAGAACACGTGTGCCTCCGAAATGTTCAATCCGATGTCGAAGAGCGCGGTCGAAACGCGGCTGAGCATCCTCGGCCGGTTCAACCCCGAGAACGCTATTTCGTACGCCGCCCGCGAAGCTCCGGCTTCCCCACCCAGGTGCTCCTCGAGGGTATGCAGGTTGAAGGACGACCCGAACGTGGGAGCCCGCAGTCGCTTGGTCGCGCCAGGAGACGACGACACTTCCATGTTCTCAGTCGAATTTGACATGTCGCCGAGCACGGTCGACACCCGTATGCCGCGAGATTCGCAGAGCACTCCGCCGGGTTTTTCCACCGCCGACCTCTCCAGCAAACGCATGTGCGTCATGAGATCCTCGAGGTTATGTATATCCAGGGCGTATCGACGCGGGAGACGCATGAGATGGCGCTTCAGGGCCATCTCGAGGTTAGGGTCATCACCTATCTCAGCCCACGTATCCTTGAGTCTGTCGACCACCTTCAACGCGACCTGCTCCTTCGACGCCCGCGGCACGACCGGAGGTGTCATTGCACCTCCGGGATTTTCTCGCCCGAAGGATTCTCTCCGCTTGACGTCTTATTCCGGCTATCGGCCCGCGCCGGCGCCCGCGACGTATCTAGCGGGAGGAGGACTGGATCTGTCGGAAGGCACGCTCCGTCGACAGAAGGCCGCCGGCCCGTGAGGCGATACCCCACGCGCTCGAACCCCGGAGCGACCGTTGTGTCGGGTGGTAGCGTCTCTCCGGTGCTTCTCTTGCGTGAGAAACAGGAAATCCATCCATATTCACCAACGCACGCGCTTTCATTGAAAAAGGAACCCGAATCTTCCAGTTTGACCTTCCGCTGTCAAGATGGCAAGAAGCACGTGCTTTTAGAATCGGTCGTAATTGGACAAAAAGACGACGTTATCATTCGACCGTTATGTCACGTTTTGCCGATGGGAACCAGTCAGGAAATAACGAATTGTCGATCATGACCTCAGGTCATCTATGACGTCACACATCCAATTTCGAAGGGACTCCGGATGCAGACGACATTTTTTTTCAACCTCATACCGCGTGGCGAGACGACCGATCCCGGCTTGGCCGGAAAAGAGTTTTCCCGCGATCCTGAGCGGAAACGCTTTTCCCGGTGACGTTCACCTCAAGAAACACACAGCACTTCAAGTGATGTCCTATTCATCGAATTCATCATCTTCGTCACCCTCGTCTTCTTCAGAGTCGCTCGGAGCGATGGTGATGAAATCACCCGCGGGGATATCCCTCACGGCGACGATGCCCATCACGCTCCTCACCTCCCCTCGCTTCGTCTCAACCTCCACATCGCAGAGGACACAGTTGGGGTCGTCGGACCGTCCAGCCTCGCACGTCGGGTCGTCCAGTTCCGTCACCACGATGTCGCCCGCCGCTATCGGTCTCTCCGCGTACATCGCGTCAACGTTAGTGAAGCGGTCGGCCCTCTCGGCAGCAGCCGCCGCGTTCTCCTCGCCGCCGTGTTCGTCGGGCAAGAAGAACTCACGCGCATACGAGACGCTGGGTTGCGAGCCACGGGGAAGCGCCGTCTCGTGCCACCACGCGCGCGTATCTATTAGTAGCAGGTCGTTTTCCTCACAATGTAGTCTGAGCCGCCTGCGGCCGCTCGGGAGCAGCGGCGCCGGTGAGTCTTTCCAGGCGGAGGCGTCAACGCACGGTCTCAGGTACCATATTTTTCCCCCGGAGATTTGATGGTGGTACGTCCCGGAGCACGCGACTGAGTCTGTGTGCTCAGGGCGTCCCGCCAAGTTCTCTCCGTCGTCCGCTTCGTTCGTTTCCGCGGGGCGTTTGTTGTTTTTCTTCGCGGTACCTGTATCGTTCAAACCCATGAAAATCCAAATACAGCCGCCCTGAGGGAGGGATCTCCCCAAGAAACCTGGCTCGGAGACGGCTGTGGGCACCGCTTCCTTCAGCACTTTCGCTGCGACCTCTGAGCCCAACACTGTGGAGCAGTAGAATTGCGATGGCATATCCACCGTTTTTCCCTGTAATCGTCGCGTCAGCTTCTCAATGACGTCCAAGGCATCGTCTAGCCCTTTAGCGCGCGCAGCATT
>Ga0181571_10000524_pt1 | contig 25353 bp, 25 predicted proteins | sample 101ome_17_FD_132440 | JGI IMG/M metagenome (GOLD analysis project Ga0181571, IMG submission 132440) | Coastal salt marsh microbial communities from the Groves Creek Marsh, Skidaway Island, Georgia - 101407AT metaG (megahit assembly) | ecosystem: Environmental > Aquatic > Marine > Intertidal... | reverse complement strand
GTCGTCGGTCGGCTCTGGACGGGCCTTGTGAACCAGCTCTTCTATCTGCTTGGGCAGGTCGGCAAACTGCGCGCCCAGCGTTTTGGAAAAGAGCGCTACGGTGGCCCCGCGTTCGGCGGTGCGCGCTTTGAGGGCGCCGCTCCCGTGCAGATCCTCAATTTCGACGGCGGTTATTTCATTTAAGGGCAGGTCGACAATGTCGGGCGGGCCGCCGCCGTCCGGGCTGTAGGCAAGCAGGCGTCGGTCGGTAGCCAAGAGCCAGGCCGAGCCGTAGAGGCCGTCTAGCTTGATATCCGTGCAGCGCGAAAACTGCACCTGTTCGTCGGATGCGAGCAGGTCGAGGGCTGCGGTGGGTGCGTTGTGTTCTTCTCCGTTCACGCGCCTAGTATAGGACAAGGGGTGATACTCAACAAGGGCGTAGCCGATGGATTGATGGGCACCCTATTGCATGGGAGAAAAAGAAGTGGGTACGAGGTGTTCAGAGAGGACTTCTTCGACAATCGGGCCATTGGCCTCGGTGCGTTCGCGCGTCTCTATCCACTCGCTGTCGGCACGGAATGCGGTCCAGGCTTTTTCCATGGCCGCTTCGTCGCTGTAGCGCATTAAGTAGACGAGGGCATACTTGTCCTCGGGTTTGCTAACCGTCCAAAAGCCGACGACTTCCATATCGTATTTTTTGAATAGGCGCATGGTGACGTCCTCAAAGCGGCTGAGAATATCATCCATGCGGCCGCTGGGTATGAGGTAGGTGCGCAGTTCGTATAGCATGTTCGGTCCTCTCTGTATAGCCCGCTAAACGCGGTTGTGTGTATTGGCTTTAAAGTCGGCCGACTCGTAGTAGGCCAGATCGCGACCTCCTGTCTCACGCCACCACGCATCAGCCCGCTGGGCCAGCGCGTCGCGCTGATCCTCGTGCCGTGGATGGGCCGCGATATTGTGCAGTTCGCGCGGGTCGTTCTCCAAGTCGTACATCTCTTCGCAGGCATCGTCGCCGTAGTAGCGAACATACTTGAAGCGGCGGTCTCGCATTGCATAGAAGGGGTGGAGGCCCCAATAGGCCGCGTAGTGTTCAAAAAAGATATGTTCGCCTTCGGGTGCTTCTGTCTGGAAGGGTGCATCGTAAAAATCGCCGTTGTGAAACTGGGCCGGCACGTCTATATGGGCCGCCTTAAGGAGCGTGGCGGGCGCCTGGACAGAAGAGACGAGGTCGTCGACGACCGCGCGCGCGACGCGGGTGCCGCGCGGGAGTTTGAGCATGCAGGGAATGCGGTATAGCTCTTCGTAGGGCAGGGTGCCTTTGAGGCGCATGCGGTGCGCGCCCATCATATCGCCGTGGTCGGCGATAAAGAGCACGACGGTGTCGTCCCACAGACCGAGGCGTTCGTACTCGGCTCTAATGCGCGCAAAGTGGCTGTCCATTTCGGCGATCATAGTGTAGTACTGTGCCAGTTCGCGGCGCTGTTCTAGTTCGTCGAGTGCGCCGTGGTTGCCGTCGAGCGCGTGCTCCTTTTGAAAGAGGGGCTTGTCGGCGAAGGTTTCCTCGTAGTAGCTAGGCGCCAAGTCTAGTTCGGTGGCGCGGAAGCGTTCGGCCCAGCGCGGCTCGGTAAAGAAGGGCGGGTGGGGCAAATTGGTTGAGAACGTGAGAAAGAGCGGTTTGTCGCTAGGTTGATAGGATCGCAGAAAATCGACCGTCTGATCGCAGGCCCTATAGTCTGGCCTCAACGGCTTGGGCACGTGCCGCGTGCCCAGCCTCTCGGCTTCGTCGTCGTCTATGGGACTGTGCTCAACGCCGGTGTCGTAGCCCAATTGGTCTAAGGGCACGCCAAAATGGGTTTTGCCAAAATAGGCCGTTTGATAGCCGGCTTCTTTGAAACAGTGGCCCAGCGTTTGATACTTTGGAGTCAGACGCGCCCCGTGTCCGTGGAAGCCGTAGATGACCATAACGCCGCACTCGTGTGGGTAGAGTCCCGTCTGGAAGGCGGCGCGGGCCGGTACGCACTGTCCGTGACAGGTATAGGCATTCTTGAAGTAGACGCTCTCTGCGGCTAGGTCGTTGAGAAAGGGCGTGTGTGCGATCGGATCAATAAAGTTCATGCGACTGTGCTGCATCTGGTCGCACATCAAGACGAGCACATTGGGATGGTTGCTTTGAGGCACGGTAAACACTCTTTCGAATCCGACTTCGTATCTGTGATGGGCAAGCTAAGAAAGCGACTAGGTGTCGACAAGCCGTGCGATTGACACCTCGGTGTGGATTGGTTAACCAATAAGCTAACCGGGAGAATACATCCCCCAGTGGAAGGTGATAGGAACATGGAACAGGTCTTTACAGATGCGCAGCGCACAGAGTTTGAAGAGCGCGGTTACGTGCACTTGGGACGCGTGCTCGGAGAAGACTCGCTGCGTGCGCTGCAGGAGCGGATTGACGCAATTATGCTGGGGGAGGTGCCCTATGAGCATATGCGATTTCAGCTCGACAGCGAAGATGGCGTATATGGGAACACGCCCCCGGAGACGGTGGGACACAAGGGGCCTACCCTGGCCTATAGAAAGATCATGGACCTAGAGCAGGATCCCCTCTTTCTGCGCTACATGCAGCATCCGCTGTTTCGCCAGATCACGCGTCATTACATGGGGGAGAGCGTGTCCATTTTTCGCGCCATGTTTATGAACAAGCCGGCTGATCGCGGCACGGAGCTGCCGTGGCATCAGGACGTGGGATGGGGATGGGGCGTCGATACGACGCCGACGATTACCGTGTGGACGGCCTTAGACCCATCGACCCGGGACAATGGCTGCATGCAGGTCATACCGGGGAGTCATCGTCACGGCGTTATTGCCGAGCGTCACTTTCCCTCGACCGAAGAGTTGGCCCGCTACGCTCCAGAAGATGCGGTGGTCGACCTAGAGGCAGAACCCGGTGAGGTTATCTTGTTGCACAACCTGCTGCTGCACCGCTCGGGCACCAATCCCAGCGGGCAGTCGCGGCGCGCCTTTAGCATCGCCTATATGGACGGCGCAACGCGCTTGCGCAGCACGGGCGAACGCTTTCCCATGATCTTTGGCGCCGATGCGCTCGTGGCGTAGAGGGGCCTACTAATGAATTCGCTGCGCATAGATGATTTGCACTTTGTTCGCTGGGAGGGCAATCCCATCATGGCCCCACAGGGAGACTCTTGGGAGGCCAAAGACGTATTTAATCCGGCCGCTATTGTGCGCGATGGTCGAGTCCATCTTCTCTATCGCGCCGAAGATTTTTCCGGGACGGGACAGTGGAACGGCACGAGTCGAATTGGGTTGGCTACGAGCGAAGACGGGCTGCACTTTACGCGCGATGCCGAGCCCATTGTGTCGCCGAGCGAGGACTACGAGCTGCCCGGCGGATGCGAAGATCCGCGCGTAGTAGAAGCGGAGGGTCGCTACTGGCTGACCTACACCGGATACGACGGTGCTAACGCGCGGCTGTGCTTGGCCTCTTCGGCCGATTTGAAGACGTGGGAAAAGCACGGCGTGCTGTTTCCCGAGTTGGAGTGGAGCAAGTCGGGCGCCATACTCGACGTGCCCGTTGATGGCCAGTACCTGATGTACTTTGGCGATACGCACCTGTGGCTGGCCCGCTCGACCGACCTAGTACGCTGGCAGCTAGACCCCGAGCCCGTGCTTTCGCCGCGCGAAGGGTTGTTCGATTCGCGTTTGGTTGAGCCGGGACCGCCGCCGCTGCTGACCGACGAGGGGATTCTCTTGATATACAATGCCGCGCGCTGGCCCGACACGCGCTACGCCGTCGGGGCCGCCGTGTTTGATCCGAGCGACCCGCGCCGCGTGCTCAAGCGCCTTGACGCGCCGTTTTTGGAACCCGAAGAGGTAAGTGAACGGGAGGGTCAGGTAAACCAAGTGGTCTTTGTCGAAGGCTTGGTGTACCACGCCGAGCGCTGGCTGCTCTACTACGGCGCGGCTGACTCGAAGATCTTTGTGGCTACGGGCGAATAGGGCTACGGTACTAGCGACTTTTTGGGCCATTCCAGCTAGGCGGGCCGCGCGGCGTTTTGTGCTGCGCGGCCCGTAGAATTAATAGAGGGTCTGGTAGAGTTTGCGCTGGTAGCTAGATACGAGTTCGTTCTCGCGTCCGAGCAGGTGAAATACGGCGACCATGGCGTCTTTGGCCGCGCCTTCGGCGAAGTCGGGCTTGCGTTCGACGATGCTGAGCCAGGCCGAAAGTGCCTCTTCAAACTGTCCTTCGGCCGCCTGACAGCAGGCCATCTGGTAGCGCGCCTCTAGGTCGTCGGGTGCGGCCAGCGCGCGCTGTGCACAGGCCGCCTTACCGCCGGCCGCCTGGCATTTTTGCGCAAATTCAATCTGCGCTAGCAGGGCTTGAGCCTGCTGGTACTGCGGCGTGCCCTGTTCGATGAGATTGACGAATTCGTGCACGCCGTCTATGTGCCCCTGCTCTAGGCTGATACGGGCCAGGCCGAGCAGGGCGTCCCCGTCGTCGGGTTTTTCTTCCAAGATTGATTTGTAAATAATGGCCGCCCCGTCCAGATCGCCCATGGCCGCGCGCTGTTCGGCCTGTTCGGCTGGTTCGATATCTGGTTCGGGCGCGCTGGGGACCAGCGGGCGCAGGATCGCCTCAATTTGTTCGCGGGGCACAGCACCGGTGAATTCCTGCACCAGCTTGCCCTGATGGATAATCTTAACGGCTGGAATACCCTGCACGCGAAAAGCCATAGCCAGCTGCTGGTTTTCGTCTACGTTGACTTTGGCCAGTGCAATGCCCGGTCCGAGCGAGGTGACGACTTCTTCTATGATGGGACCCAGCGTTTTGCAGGGGCCGCACCACGGAGCCCAGAAGTCGATAACGATAACGCGCTCTTCGGAGCCGCGGATAATGAGTTCTTCGAAATTGCTCTCGTCGGCATCGAAGATTTGTGGTTGGGGTTCAATTTCCATGACAGTCCTCGTTGAATTGAAATGTTACTGGCTCTTTCCGCGTCCGGCGACTTCCCATACGTCCACGACTTCTCCATCGCGCGTGGCGTATAGGCGATCGTGCAAATTCGTCGTCATGCCACCGTGTAGAGGAATAAAGGAGAGCTGCTGGCCAACGGTAAATGTATGCGATGATTCGGTGGTGTCCACGTGACCGTGCTCCACGGACATTCCCTTGATAAAAACTTCGGGATGCTCTATGCAGTAGCCGTAGGGCGTAGGTGGATAGCTGGTAAAGGCCTTTTGGCCCGCGTCGACGATCAGTTGGTTGGGCCGCGCCGTGCTGACAATGGTGGTGCGCAGCCGCAGCGGGCAGCGGTCGGGTTCGAGGTCTTCGCGCTTGCTCACGCGGGTCATGCCCTCATAGGCGTACGAGCCGATGCGCGTCTCCGTACAGCCCAGCGATTTAGAGATTTCCTCCGAGCCGGTGCCCCCTCCGCTGATAATGTGCAGGGGGAGTCCGGCCCCGTCCATGAGCGAGCGGACCTCCGCCAGGATGGGTCGCACGCGTTCGCTGCTGGGGTAGGTCATCACCCCCATAAAGTCCAGGCCGGGGAGTTGGTCTATGCGCTGGGCTAGCGCCAGCGTGTCCTGCGGAGATTGGGTGCCGCAGCGGTGTCCTCCCGTATCCATTTCGACCAGCACGCGGAAGGTGCAGCCATCTGCGCTGGCCTGAGCAGAGAGTCCCTCGACGGTTGTCGAAGAATCGGCTGCTACGGTAATCGCGCTATCGCTTTCGCGCACAAGCTGGCTCAGGCGCTCAAGCTTGTGCGCGCCGACGATGTTATAGGGAATGAGGATATCCTCAATGCCCGCGTCTGCCATCGCGGCGGCTTCGCCAATTTTTTGGCTGACAATGCCTATGGCACCGGCGCGGATTTGCATTTGGGCAATGGCCGGCGTCTTGTGCGTTTTAGTGTGCACGCGCAGGGGAATATCCAGCGCATTACAGGCGCTCTGGAGGTCGGAAATATTTTTTTCCAACACGTCTAAGTCGACGCAGAGCGCCGGTGTGTCGAGCTCTTCAACGCGCATGGGGCGCCCTCCCTTCAAAGACGTTCATGTACTGATGCGCAGCTGCGTCCCAGGTGTAGTTGGCGCGCACGTAGGCGCGACACGATTGACGCACGCCTTCTCGCTCGGCCTCGTCGAGTGCGTAGTAGGCGTGGACCTGCGCGGTAAAAGCTGCGTAGTCGTCGGGTTCAATGAGGTAGCCTCCCTCGCGCACGCTCTCGGTGAGAGCATCTACGGCAAAGGCGACGACCGGCATGCCGGCGTGCATGCACTCGAGCTGCGTCTGCCCAAAGCCCTCGACGTCGTTGGGCACGCGAATATTGGGCATGATAAAGAGGTCGCAGGCGTAGCGCAGCATCGTCAGCTCGTCGTCGGGAATGCGGCCGAGCACGATGATGCGCTCTTCGAGTCCCAATCTGTCGCGGGCGTCCGCGATGCGTTCTGCCTCCGGTCCTTGGCCGCCTATGATTAGCTTGACGTCGTCGTCGAGCAGGGGCATGCCCTGTTCAATAAAATCGGCCATGCCTTTGCGCCGAACTTGGCGGCCAAACATAAAGAGAACGCGATCTTCCCCGAAGCGAACGCCGTGCTGTGCCTCAAAACGCTGGCGCACGGACACGAGCTGTTGCTCGGGTAAGGTCGGCGGTTCCACGCCCAAGTAGATGGTCTCTAGCGTGCTCTCGTCAATGCCGACGTCGGCGGTAATGCGGTAGGTGTTTTGGCTGATGACGACCACCTTTTCGCACGCGCGAGCTCCGGCCTGCATTAGGGTGCGGGCAATGGGGTTTTTGTAGGTCATCTCGAGCCCGTAAATCGTGATTACAAAGCGGGCTGGGCCAAAAGGACGGACAAAGGGTGCGATAAATCCGGCGACGCCGTCGGCAAAGTAGATTACGTCGCTCCGCCGCAGGAGCACGGCCCAAAAAGTAGTCCACAGGCAGTAGGGTAGAAACCAGGCCAGGTGGAATAGAGAGCGGTGTCCCAGAGCAACGAGGCGCACGTCGGCCTGTTTGACGAGGCGCGTGTAAAGTTCGTGGCAGTGGGTCTCAATGCCACCGATGCTTGGCGGGTAGCGCCGGGCTAGGAAGAGTATGCGCGTGGGGCGGTGATTGGACACGGGTTGGGCGTAGATCCTCGGTATAGTGCGGGCTGTGCCGCTTTGCTCTAGCTCGTTTCCTGCTGCATCAAAGATAACGGAGAATGGATGCGTCGGTCAAAATAGAAAAGGGGTGGTCACCCGTGCGGATGGCCACCCCTTCTGCGTGCGTATGCAGCGCTTAAAACTACGCCAGATCGAAGCGATCCAAGTGCATGACCTTGCTGAAGGCAGCGGCGAAGTCCTGCGCAAACTGAGCCTGTGCATCATCGCAGGCGTATACTTCGGCGATGGCGCGCAGCTGCGAGTGCGAACCAAAGACCAGGTCGACTGCGGTTGCGGTCCACTTGGTCTCCCCGCTGGCGCGATCGCTGCCCTCAAAAACATCTTCGGCGGCAGAAGTCGCTTTCCACTCGGTGGACATGTCCAACAGGTTCACGAAAAAGTCGTTCGTGAGCTTGCCGGGCTGCGCCGTTAGGCGCCCAAAGGCCTGGCCGGAGTTGGCGTCGAGGGCGCGCATGCCGCCGACGAGCGCCGTCATCTCGGGGGCAGACAGCGTCAGGCGATGGGCCTGATCGATTAGCAGCTCTTCGGGGCGTCCGCCGTGTCCCTTGGTCAGGTAGTTGCGGAACCCGTCGGCCTGCGGTTCGAGGACGGCAAAGGAGTCGACGTCCGTCTGCTCCTGCGCCGCGTCGGTGCGACCGGGTGCGAAGGGCACCTGCACGTCTTGGCCGGCATCGCGAGCGGCCTGCTCTACGGCAGCGCAGCCACCCAAGACGATGAGGTCGGCCAGCGAGACTTTCTTACCGCCGTCGGCCGATGCGTTAAAATCGGACTGAACCTGTTCGATCGCCTGCAGAGCCTTGCTCAGTTCAGCTGGATTGTTGGCCGCCCAGTCTTTCTGTGGGGCGAGCCGCACGCGCGCGCCGTTGGCGCCGCCGCGCTTGTCAGTGCCGCGGAACGTAGAAGCCGAAGCCCAAGCGGTCGATACCAGCTGCGAGACGGAGAGTCCGGAAGAGAGCAGCTTTTCCTTAAGCGCTGCGATGTCACCGTCGTCGATCAGCGCGTGATCAACGGCAGGCACCGGGTCCTGCCAGATCAGCTCTTCCTGCGGCACTTCCGAGCCGAGGTAGCGCACGACGGGGCCCATGTCGCGATGAGTCAGCTTGAACCACGCTCTGGCGAAGGCGTCGGCAAAGGCGCCTTCGTCTTCCAAGAAGCGGCGCGAGATCTCTTCGTAGATCGGATCGGCGCGCAGTGCCAGGTCGGTGGTGAGCATGATCGGCGCGTGCTTTTTGGACGGATCGTGCGCGTCGGGCACCATGTCCGCTTCTTCGCAGTTGGTCGGAACCCACTGCTGTGCGCCGGCTGGGCTCTTGGTCAACTCCCATTCGTATTTGAACATGAGCTCAAAGTAGGCGTTGTCCCACTGGATTGGGTTGGGCGTCCACGCACCTTCCAGACCGCTGGTAATGGTGTCACCGCCCTTGCCGCTGCCAAAGCTGTTCTTCCAGCCAAAGCCCTGCTGCTCTAGGCTGGCGCCTTCGGGCTCTACGCCGACGTTGTCGGCCGGGCCGGCTCCGTGCGCTTTGCCGAAGGTGTGACCGCCGGCAATCAGGGCGACGGTTTCCTCGTCGTTCATGGCCATGCGAGCGAACGTTTCGCGAATGTCGCGCGCCGACTTCAAGGGCGTAGGATCGCCGTTGGGCCCCTCGGGATTGACGTAGATGAGGCCCATCTGAACTGCGCCGAGGGGATTGTCGAGCTCGCGGTCGCCGCGGTAGCGCTCGTCGGCCAGCCATTCGGCTTCCGAACCCCAATCGACGTCGTCTTCCGGCTCCCATACGTCTTCGCGACCGCCGCCGAAGCCGAAGGTTTCAAAGCCCATTGACTCGAGGGCAACGTTGCCGGTTAGGACCATGAGATCGGCCCACGAGATTTTGCTTCCGTACTTTTTCTTAACCGGCCAGAGCAGACGGCGCGCCTTGTCCAGGTTGCCGTTGTCGGGCCAGCTGTTGAGGGGAGCAAAGCGCAGCTGACCGGCGCCCGCGCCGCCGCGACCGTCGCCGATGCGGTAGGTGCCGGCCGCGTGCCAGGCCATGCGAATAAAGAACGGTCCGTAGTGACCGTAGTCGGCCGGCCACCACTCCTGTGAGTCGGTCATGACCGCTTCGATGTCCTTCTTAACCGCGGACAAGTCGAGCGACTTAAAGGCCTCGGCGTAGGAAAAATCAGAGCCCATGGGATCGGGGCTCGTGCCGTTTTGATGCAGGATATTCAGGTTGAGCTGTTCGGGCCACCAGTCTTTGTTCGATCTGGAGCCAACGGACGTGTTAGCGCCCGAGTGGAACGGGCATTTGCTTTCATTTTCCGACATGGGTTATTGTCCTCCACGATGGGTTATGGATGCGTTTACAAGAGCAGAATTTATCGAATGGCAGTTGATTTCTAAAATCGATTATTTTTATTTTTTTGATAGGTATAAACTATCAAAAAAGGAATTTGATTGGGTTTGCGCAAATGAATATACGCGATTTGCGATACATTGTCGCCTTGGCGGATGTAGGTCACTTTCGCCGCGCTGCAGAGCGCTGTTTTGTGAGCCAGCCGACGCTGAGTAGCCAGGTGCGAAAGGTCGAGGAAGAGCTGGGCGTCGTCCTCTTTGAGCGCAGCAATAAGTGGGTCCGTTTAACGCCGATCGGCGAACAGGTGGTGGAAAAGGCGCGCGAAGCGCTGCGCATTGTGGGAGAGATAGAAGAAGTCGCGCAGGATTTTCGCGATCCAAACGTGGGCTCGCTGCGCGTCGGGATCATTCCCACGATCGGTCCCTATTTGATTCCGTTGGTCATAGAAGCGCTGCAGGAAGAGCTGCCGCAGCTGCAGATCATTTTCTTTGAAGAGATAACGGAGATGCTCCTGCAGCGCCTCAGGGGAGGTGAGATTGATGCGGCTTTTGTAGCGACGGCCAGCGAGGAGCCAGGTTTGGTTGAGGTGCCCCTGTATGAGGAGCCATTCCTGCTGGCCGTGCCCGGAACGCATGCGCTGGCGGATAGGGCCGTCGTGCCGCTGGAGGCCATTGATATGGATGAGGTGCTGCTGCTGACGGACGGCCACTGCTTTCGCGACCAGGTGTTGGACGCCTGTAACGCCTCGTCGTCGCTGCGATCCATCAACATGCGCGCGACCAGCCTAGAAACGGTGCTGGCGCTGGTCGCGGCCGGTGAGGGGGTCACCTTGGTGCCGGCCTTGGCAAGAGCGCGCGGTGCAATAGACGAGCGTATTGCCCTCTGTCAAATTGATTCGGAACGCGCTCGGCGCGCGGTGCGCCTGCTGTATAGAGCGCCCTTCCCACGCAAGATTGCCATAGAGCGCCTCGCCGAAACGGTGCGCAGCTGCATGCCTGCTACGGTGCGTCCGATTGGCTGATTTACCGCCCGCTCTGACTAGTGCGTAAGGTATTCTTCAACAGGGAGATAGGTCCCCGTCTTGCGATCTTGACAAGGGGTTGGTGGGCGTTTAGTTTTAAGTCCACTTATGAATGCGAGACTACCCATACAGAGCAGTGCTTGGTGGCGTTGGTATGCTGACAGAGCAATAGATGCGTCCACTTAACAGCGTGACTGATACACACTGAAATTGACACCGCGGACGCCAGGGCGTTCGCGGTTTTTTTTTGTGACACGGGAATGAGATGAAAACGACGGATACGTACGAAACGCAAGGCGGTATCCAGGTGGTCCGATCGGTTGAAGAGCTGACGCTTGAAACGCCCCTCCAAGACGTGCTCGACGGGCTCAATCGTCGGCGGGGCGCCCTCTTTGCTAGCGGCTACGAGTATCCCGGGCGCTACAGCCGGTGGGATATTGGTTTTATCAATCCACCCATAGAATTGAAGGCGCGCCAGCGCGCGTTTGAGTTTCGCGCGCTCAACGAGCGGGGTCGCGTGCTGCTGGACATATTTCGCGCGGGCTTAGAGGGACATCCACACCTTGAAAGCCTAGAAGTGGTGGACGGTCAGCTGCACGGTTGCGTTCAGCCCATGCCGACGCACTTTCGCGAGGAAGAACGCTCCAAGCAGCCGACCATTTTTAGCGTGCTGCGCGCGCTCGTGGAGCAGATGCGATCCGAGGACGAGCCGCATTTGGGATTTTACGGCGCGCTGGGATACGATTTGGTATTCCAGTTTGAGCCGATAGATATGCGGCACGAGCGGGCAGAGGATCAGCCCGATTTACACCTGTTTGTTCCCGATGAGCTCATCGTCGTGGATCATCGCAAAGAGCAGGCGCTGCGCTACGCGTATGAATTCTCCTACGAAGGCGAGTCTACAGAGAGCCTGTCGCGCGAAACGGGAGAAGCGCAGGCCGTGCGCGGAGAGCCGAGCGCGGTGCGCAGTGACCACGCGCCGGGTGAGTACGCCGACAAAGTGCGCACCGTGATTGGCGGCACGCAGCGCGGCGACTTTTTTGAAGTCGTGCCGAGCCAGGTATTGAGCGCGGGATATGCCGGCACGCCGAGCGAACTCTTTGAGAATATTCGCACGACGAATCCGAGTCCCTATGAATTCCTCATCAACTTGGGCGGCGAGCAGCTAGTCGGGGCTTCGCCGGAAATGTTTGTGCGCGTTGAGAACGGGCGGGTTGAAACGTGCCCTATTGCGGGCACTATCCGTCGCGGGAGCACGCCGATTGAAGATGCCGAACAGATTCTCACATTGCTCAATTCGCAGAAAGACGAAGCCGAGTTGACGATGTGCACCGACGTCGATCGCAATGACAAAGCGCGGATCTGCAAAGCCGGCTCCGTGCGCGTAGAAGGGCGGCGGATGATCGAACTGTACTCCAAGCTGATCCACACGGTTGACTACGTCACGGGCGAGCTCAAGGATGAGTGCGACGGCTTTGATGCCCTGCTTTCGCATATGTGGGCCGTGACGCTGACGGGGGCGCCCAAGCCGGCGGCTATGCAGCAGATCGAAGCATTGGAAAATTCGGCGCGGCGCTGGTATGGTGGATGTGTGGGCATGCTGCGCTTTAACGGCCAGGTCAACACGGGTATTACGATTCGCACCGTGCATTTGGAAGAGGGCCAGGCGCAGGTGCGCGTGGGGGCCACTGTGCTGTGCGACTCCATACCGGAAGAGGAGGAACGCGAGACGCGGACCAAGGCAGAGGCGTTTATCAATGCGGTCTTGGGCGTGCCTGCCGAGCAGCGCGATGGGGGGGGAAGCATAGCGCATACGGGGCGCGGCAAGAAGGTCTTGTTCGTAGACAACCGAGACTCTTTTGTGCACACGTTGGGAGACTATGTTCGGCAGACGGGGGCCGATATTACTACGGTGCGGGCCGGTTTTCCGCACAGCGTGTTCGAAGAGGTGGATCCAGACCTGGTCTTTGTCTCGCCCGGTCCGGGTACGCCCGAGGAATTTGGCGTGCCCGATCTGGTGCGCGAGTGCGTGCGACGCGAGCTGCCCGTGTTTGGCGTATGCCTAGGCTTACAGGGCATGGTGGAGGCGTTTGGCGGTCAGCTCGGCGTGCTGTCGTATCCCATGCACGGGAAGCCCTCTCCAGTCCGCTGCACGAGTGAGGGTATTTTTGACGGATTTCCGCAGGAGTTCACGGCGGGGCGCTACCATTCGCTCTATGCCATTCGCGAGGCGCTTCCCGACTGTTTTAACGTGCTCGCCGAAACGGAAGACGGCGTGATTATGGCCATTGAGCACGAGAGCTATCCAGCGGCCGCGGTGCAGTTTCATCCGGAGTCGATTCTGACGCTGCAGGGCGACTGGGGACTCAAGCTGGTAGCGCAGGTGATTGGGCGGCTGGCCAAGTGATGGGCTCGGCTGGCTGGATTTCGACACAGCATACGCGACCGATTGTAGGCCGCGAGATGGCTCTGTGTAAAGGGCTGTAGTGCGCTGCGTGCAGAAGATTTTGCTACTTGATAACAACGATTCCTTTACCTACAATTTGATGCAGTATTTGCAGGTATTGGGCTGTGAAGTCGTGGTAGTTGAGCGCGACGTTCCGTTCGCTCGCGTCGAGGCAATTGCCCCCGAACGCATCGTGCTGTCGCCCGGTCCGGGCACGCCGGAAGAAGCGGTCCGTGCGCGCGAGGTAACCGAAGCATTTGCCGGCCGCGTCCCGCTCTTGGGCATCTGTTTGGGGATGCAGGTAATAGCCAGCGTCTTCGGCGCCCGCGTCGTGCGCGCGCCCGCGCCCGTGCACGGCAAAACGAGCGACGTTTTTCACGATGGACAGGCGCTTTTTCGCGGGCTGCCCAATCCCCTTTCGGCCATGCGCTATCATTCGCTGGTCGTAGAACGCGACGGCCTGCCCGAGCAGCTGTGCGTCTCGGCGGAGACGGCCGATGGGCTGATCATGGGACTGCGTCACCAGAGCTTGGCCGTGACGGGCGTGCAGTTTCATCCCGAATCCATCATGACGGAAACGGGCATGCCGCTCTTGGCCAATTTTCTCAAGCTGTATTAGGAACAGAGAGGAACGACGAATGATACAGGAAGCCATTCAATCGCTGGTGTCGGGTGCAGACCTCGGTGGCGAAAGGGCGCGCCAGGTCATGGAGCAGATCATGAGCGGTCAGGCAACCGATGCGCAGATAGGCGCCTTTCTCATTGCGCTGCGCATGAAGGGCGAGACGGTTGAAGAAATTGCCGGCTGCGCGCGCGTAATGCGCGAAAAGGCCACGCCTATTGGGACGACGCGCACCGATCTGGTCGACACCTGTGGAACGGGCGGCGATGGATCGGGCACGTTCAATATTTCAACGACGGTTGCCTTTGTCGCCGCCGGGGCAGGTTTGGGCGTTGCCAAGCACGGCAACCGCGCCATGTCGAGCCAGTGCGGTTCGGCCGACGTGCTCGCCGAACTAGGCGTCAATTTGGAAACCCCACCCGAGCGCGTAGGCCAGTGCATTGACGAGGCGGGCATCGGCTTTCTCTTTGCCCCAGCGCTGCACGGGGCGATGAAACATGCGATCGGTCCCCGACGCGAGTTGGCCACGCGCACGGTTTTCAACGTGCTGGGACCGCTGACTAACCCGGCCGGAGCACGGTGCCAGCTGATTGGCGTGTATGCGGCTGATTTGACGGAGAAAATCGCCGGCGTTCTCGGTCAGTTGGGTTCAGAAAGGGCCTTTGTCGTCCACGGTTCCGACGGCTTAGACGAGATTACGCTGACGGGAACGACGCGGGTCAGCGAATTGCGCAATGGCCAAGTCAGCACGCGTGATATCAGCCCGGCAGATTTTGGTTTGCAGGCGGCTGATGCCAGTGCGTTAAAGGGGGGTGACGCCGCGGCCAACGCGCAGATTTTACGCGACGTGCTGGGCGGTAAGGAAGGGGCTCCGCGCGACGTGGTGCTGATGAACGCTGCTGCGGCCATCGCGGCCGGTGGGCTCGTAGAAACTCTGGCAGAAGGCGTTGAGCGCGCGCGTGAGTCGATCGATTCGGGTGCGGCGCGCGGCGCTCTGGAAAAACTGGTAGCGCTGAGCAACGCGTAAATGGCCAATATCTTAGAAGAGATTGCTGAGTATAAGCGCGGGTTTGTCGCCGAGTGCAAACGCCGTCAGAGCGCGCAGGACATCCGCCTGCGCGCAGGCGACAGCCCCGATCCGCTCGACTTCCTAGCCGCGCTGCAAGGGGAGGATATTGCGCTGATTGCCGAGGTGAAGAAGGCCTCTCCATCAAAGGGCGTAATCAGAGCGGATTTTCATCCTGAACGCATTGCTGAGACCTACGCCGAGAACGGTGCGTGCTGTCTTTCGGTTCTGACGGACGAGGCTTATTTTCAAGGAGCCGATGCCTATTTACAGGCAGCTCGAGCGGCCAGCGGCCTACCGGCTCTGCGCAAGGATTTCACCGTAGATGAGTACCAGCTATACGAGGCGCGCGCGCTGGGGGCCGATGCAATTTTGCTGATCGTGTCCCTGATGGATGGAAGCCAGTTGGCCGACTACGTCGGCTTGGCCAACGAACTGCAGATGGCCGCGCTTGTCGAAGTGCACGACGCGGACGAACTGGACCGCGCAAAGCGGGCACGGGCGCAGCTTATTGGGGTTAACAACCGCGACCTAAAGACGTTTGAGACGACGTTGGACACCACGTTTGAGCTGCTGGAGCACATGCCGTCTGACGCGCTGGTCGTCAGCGAGAGCGGCATTAACCATCGCGAGGACGTAGAGCGCTTGGCCGAGGCCGGCGTCGACGCTATTCTGGTGGGAGAAGCGCTTATGCGTGAACGGGATATAGGCGCCAAAGTAAGGGAGCTATTGGGCACGTGAAAAAGCGAGTCTTTTCCGGCGTAAAGCCGTCTGCACGCCTGCACATCGGCAATTACATAGGAGCAATCCGCAACTGGGTCGCCGACCTAGAGGCGCGCGAAAATATCTTCTGCGTGGTCGATCTACACGCTATTACCGTCGATCACGACCCCGAAGAGCTGCGCACGCTCACGCGCGAATTGGTCGGTCTGTATATCGCCTGCGGCCTCGATCCACAAAAGGCCCACATCTTTGTTCAGTCTCACATTCCCGAACACACGGAGCTGGCTTGGCTCTTTAACTGCGTTACGCCGATGGGCTGGCTGGAGCGCATGACGCAGTTTAAGGACAAGGCCGGCACGCAGCGCGAGCGGGTTAGCACCGGACTCTTCACCTACCCGACGCTGATGGCGGCCGACATCCTGCTCTATCAGGCGCACGAGGTGCCCGTCGGCGAAGACCAGAAGCAGCACGTGGAGCTCACGCGCGATATTGCCGAGCGCTTTAATCGCAAATTTGGCGATGTCTTTACCGTGCCAGATCCGGTGATACGCCAGGTGGGGGCGCGCATCATGGGTCTAGACGATCCGACAAAGAAGATGTCCAAGTCGGCCGACGGACAGTTTCACGGTATCGAACTGCTCGATCCGCCCAATAGGATCAAGAAGACGATTATGCGTGCCGTGACGGATTCGGGCAGTGAAATTGCCTTTGATGAGGCGCGCCCGGGGGTCAATAATTTGCTGGGCATTTATCAGGCGCTGAGCGGCCAGAGCAAAGAGCAGATCGAGGATCACTTTGCCGGCAAAGGCTACGGCGACTTAAAGAAAGGGGTGCTCGAAGTGGTTATGGCGGAAATCGAGCCCATTCAGGCGCGCTACGCCGAAATCAGCGCTGATCCGGCCTACGTCGACGGCGTGCTAGCGCAGAGCGTTGAGTACCTGCGCCCGATCGTCGATCGGACCATGGACGATGTGCGTCGAGCAATGGGGCTGCGCTGATATGGACGACATGGATCTGAGCACGTGGCGGACGCAGATTGATCAGCTGGACAGAGAGCTCCTGGAGCGCCTCAACCAGCGCATGCGCTGTGCGCTGGAAATAGGTCGCATTAAGAAGGAACACGGTCGGCCGATTCGCGATCCTGAGCGCGAGAAGGCGCTCTTGCAAAAGCTGAGAGAGTACAACGAGGGGCCCATGCGCGACGTGGCGATAGAAGATATTTTCCGTCGCATTATCGCCGAAGCAGTGCATCTGGAAGAAGAGGAGGAATAGCCTTCTTCAAGCGAGTGGTGTTAATCGGCGTGGGCCTAATTGGCGGCTCTATGGGGTTGGCGCTTAAACGCGGTCAATTCGCAGGGCGTATTGTGGGCGTTAGCAGATCCGAAACAATCCAGACGGCGTTGGACATGGGCGTCATCGATGAGGGATGGAGCTACGATGAGATGGCTCAGGCGCTTGAAGGAGCCGATCTGGTCTTTATCTGCACCCCAATCGAGCGGATTTTAGCGCAGATAGAAGAGGTTGCCGCTATCGTGCCCGAGGGTGCGTTGGTCACCGACGTCGGCAGCACGAAGCGCCGCATTGTCGAGCGCGCTCGCTCGTGCTTTCGCGAGGGCACGTACTTTGTCGGCGGTCATCCGATGGCCGGTTCGGAAAAAGCGGGCGTCACGGCCGCCGATCCCTTCCTGTTCCAGAACGCGATTTACATTCTCGTTCCAGACGAGCGCGTGCCGCGCCCTCGATACGACGCATTTGTAGAGCTGCTGCGCGGCGTGGGTGCCCGCGTGTTGGAATTGGATGCCGATGCGCACGACGAAGCGGTTGCTTCTATCAGTCATTTACCGCAGCTCATGGCTACGACGCTGGTCGAGATGGTCGGCAAAATGAACGAGGAGAGCGATCACTTTTTGCCGCTGGCTGCTGGGGGTTTTCGCGATATGACGCGCATCGCCTCGAGTCCGTTTCAGCCGGTGTGGCAAGATATCTATGGCACGAATGCCGATCGGGTGCGGGCTATGGTCGATCGCTACATCGCCATTTTAGAGGATGCGCGCGATCGCCTTGAAGACGGAAGCCTGTCCGATGATTTTGCCTATGCGAATCGGGTGCGTGGCTCGATTCCGCGCGATGCTAAGGGTTTTATTCACGCGCTCTATGAGATTCTCGTCGTCGCCGAGGATCGTCCCGGCGTCATTGCAGAGATCGCTACGGCCCTGCAGCAGCAGGATGTAAACATAAGCGACATAGAAGTGATGAAGGTGCGAGAAGGGGAGGGAGGAACGCTGCGATTGGGCTTCGACAGCGATGCGTCTGCGGCAAAGGCGTTAGAGATCTTGGCGGGTATCGGCTACGTGGCACGCCGGCCGTAATTATAGCTGTGCGGTGCGTTTTCCAGTTTGAAATGCCTCTCCGTTCCGCCCCTGCAGCATTGTGCACTCCAATAGTTAATCACGGGTTCCATATCATGCGGTTTATATAATGGGCGAATCGATTACACCAACAAAGAAAGTGCTGGGCAACGTGCGCGTACCCGGTGAGCAGGTGCCTGCCGAACGAGCGCTGCTGCTGGCCGCCATTGCCGAGGGGGAGAGTCGAGTTCGCTATGCGCCCCCCAGTTCGCTGCGCGTTGTCCAACTGCTGCGCACACTCGGTGTCGAAGTTGCATCTGAGCGCGATACGTGGGTTGTAAAGGGCAAGGGGCTGCGCGGTTTATCGCCTGTAGAAGAGATTGTGGACCTACGGGGATGGGGAGCGAGTGGTTTGTTGGTTTTGGCTATGCTCGCTGGCCATTCTTTTACAACGCGAGTGAAGCTGGGGCAAGAGGCCGACTGGGCGGAGCCGCTGCTCTCGCTGCTGGCGGCTATGGGTATGGGAGGACAGCGCGAAACCGAAGCCGTCTATTCGCTGGGGAAGGCGAATCCAGTCGGCGTGACTCACGATGTGCTCGATATAGGAGCGGATGAGAAGCTGGCCATGCTGGTTGCGGGTCTGTACTGCGAAGGCGTGACCCAAATGCGCGAGTCGAGCAAAAATCGCAACCGCATGGAGCGATTTTTACGACAGCGCGATGTATCGGTTGAGCGGCGGCGCAGCGGAGACGAGTACGCTGTGAGCGTGCTGGGGGGGCAGTCCGTGCAGCCGCAGGAGGTCGAAGTCGCGGGCGATTTAAACTTGGCCTACCCGTTCATGCTGCCGGCGCTTGTCCTGAAAGGCTCGCAGCTAACGATCGAGCGCGTGGCCGTGCGTTCGGGAAGGCGATACTTTCTAGATTTACTGCGCCAGATCGGCGGGGAATTTGAGCTGCAGGATCTGGGCGAAGATACCTACGATCTGCACGTCCATCCGAGCGAGCTGAAATCGACGCGCGTGGCGGCTCAGCGCGCCGAGAATATACTCGTTCAGGTGCCTCTGTTGGCGGCTCTTGCCACGCGGGTGCAGGGCGAGATCGTCATTCGCGACGTGCACGCACTGCGCGAAGGAGCGTTCGATCGGGTGCAGCACCTATTTGAGTCGCTGCGTTCACTGCAGGTTCGGATCGGTGAGTTTCCCGAAGGGCTCGTCATTAAAGGGGGTTTCCCGGTGATGGGAGGCGTCCTCGATGCGCGCGGAGATGCGCATTTGGCACAGGCGTTTGCGCTGCTGGGCCTGTGGGCAGAAGACGAGATCGTTATTGACAACGCCGAAGGCGTAAGGGAATTGCATCCCGACTTTTTCAGCGCGCTCGCCGCGCTTAAGGAGAAAAAACGATGAGGGCACTTTTGCGCTTGGCCGCACTGGCGGCCGTGATGTTTTGCGGTGGCGTAGTCGTCATTCGACTGCTGTACGATGTGTCGTGGGGAGAAGCTGTTGAAATAGCCGATCAGTTTGTGGAGGACCTGCTAGCGTGATCACAGGCGTAACGCGCATCCTGGGCGTCCTAGGCGATCCTATAGGCCATACCTCTTCGCCGGCCATGCACAATGCGGCCATTGCCGCTATGGGCTTGGACTATGCCTACGTGGCGTTCCACGTGCGGCCCGATGCGCTGGGCTCAGCGATAGAGGGGATGCGCGCCCTGCAGATAGCAGGTCTCAACGTAACGGTGCCTCATAAACAGGGCGTGATGGCGCATCTCGACGAGGTTTCGGACGAGGCGGTTGCTATTGGTGCGGTCAATACAGTGGTCAATCGTCAGGGCCGGTTGGTAGGGTACAACACAGACGCGTTTGGCATTCTCGAGAGTCTCAAACGCGACGGTGGCTTGGAAAGGCTGCCCGCCCAGGTGGCGTTGCTCGGGGCAGGGGGTGCCGCTCGAGCGATTCTGTATGCGCTGCTAGAGCGCGAGGAGGTCGAACAGATTCTGCTCCTGAATCGCACGCGTTCAAAGGCCGAGTCGCTGGCCGGCGATTTGGATCGCAACGGACGGGTTTGCGTAGGTGAGATGGATTCATCTGCCGTAGCCGAAGTCGACCTGTTGATCAACTCTACGTCGGTTGGCATGTATCCCCACGAAGAAGGGTCTCCGCTCGTCGATCCGTCGGTGCTTCACGCGAATATGCTGGTCGCCGATATCGTATACAAACCCCTAAAGACGCGCCTTATGAAACAGGCCGAAGCGGCTGGCGCTCGGGCGATTAATGGATTGGGCATGCTCGCCTGGCAGGGAGCGCGCTCATTTGAACTATGGACAGGGAGCGCGCCGCCGGTCGATGTGATGATGGCAGCAGCGCTAGAACGGGTTAAGGATGGCAATTAGAGAACAGTTGGAAGCGCGGATTGCCGCCGCGCTGGTTGCTGCAGGCGCTCCGGACGGGAGCAAGGCGCTGGTTGGAGCGGCGACGCGGCCAGAGTTTGGCGATTATCAGGCCAACGGCGTTATGGCCGTCGCCAAGGGGCTAAAGAAAAATCCGCGCGAACTGGCCGCTGCCGTGCTGGAAAGCCTCGATCTGAGCGACGTAGCGGAGTCGGTGGATATTGCCGGTCCAGGCTTTATAAACGTAAAGCTCAAATCGACGTGGCTGGACGCACAGCTCAATGGCGCTTTGGCAGATGAGCGACTCGGCGTTCCGCAGGCGGAGCCGGCGCAAAAGATTGTGATTGATTATTCGCATCCGAATCTGGCCAAAGAGATGCACGTGGGACATCTGCGGACCACGATCATAGGAGACGCCATCGCGCGCGTGCTGGAATTTTGCGGCCACGAGGTCATACGGCATAACCACGTGGGCGATTGGGGCACCCAATTCGGTATGCTCATCGCCTATATGGACCGGCTGGAAGCCGAAGGCGAAGACCCCTCGTCTGAGCTCGCTGACCTGGAGGCGTTTTACCAGTCGGCACGCAGACTCTTTGACAGCGATGAGGCATTTGCCAACACGGCGCGCGAGTACGTCGTGCGGCTGCAGAGTGGCGATGCGCATGTGCGCGCAATGTGGCAGCGATTCATCGACGAGTCCCTTCGCCACTGCCAAGAGGTCTACGATGCGCTGGGCGTGACGCTGCGCCGCGAAGACGTGCGCGCTGAAAGTGATTACAACGATGATTTGCCTCGAGTTATTGACGATCTGCGCAGCAAGGAACTGCTGCGCGAATCGGACGGCGCGCAGTGCGTTTTCTTAGAGGAGTTCAAGAGCAAAGAGGGCGAAATTACGCCGGTGATCGTGCAGAAATCAGACGGCGGATACCTGTATGCAACGACCGATCTTTCCGCCGTGCGCTATCGCGCCGGAGAGTTGAAAGCAGACCGCGTGCTGTATATTGTCGATGCTCGACAGATGCTGCATCTGCGCCAGGTGTTTGCCGTATCGCGTGCGGCCGGTTACGCTCCGGAATCGTGCTCGCTAGAGCACCACGCATTCGGGACGATGCTGGGAGACGACGGAAAGCCGTTTAAAACGCGCACGGGCGGGACGGTCAAGCTGATGGACCTGCTGCGCGAAGCCCAAGAGCGCGCCTTTGCTCTGGTCGGTGAAAAGAACCCAGACCTGAGCGAAGAGGAGCGTCGCGAAGTGGCGCGCGTCGTCGGTATTGGCAGCGTTAAATATGCCGACCTATCGCTCAACCGAACGACCGACTACATATTCAGCTGGGATAAAATGCTTTCCTTTGAGGGCAATACGGCCCCTTATTTGCAATACTCGTATGCTCGAGTAAAAAGTATTTTCCGTCGGGCTGAGATCGATGAATCTGAGCTGTCAGGGCGAATCGAGATTGCCGAACCGGCCGAGCGAGCGCTGGCGGTTAAGATCGTGCAATTTGGTGAAGTTGTAGATGCTGTCGCACGCGAATGCTATCCCAATGCGCTGTCTAACTATCTGTATGAGCTGGCCGAACTGTACATGAAATTCTACGAGCACTGTCCGGTGCTTAAATCCGAGGAAAGCGTGCGCGAGAGCCGGCTACTGCTATGCCAAATGACGGCGCGCACTATCGCGCGCGGACTCGGCCTGCTAGGAATTAGCACGGTCGAACGGATGTAACGCCATGGCTAAAAAGAAGATGCGCTGCGATACCTGCGGCAGAGAAGTGGACCAGCTGCGCCGAGACGTCCTCGACGCTAGCTATAACGCCTTTAACAAGCCGCCGCTGTGGAACTGCGAAACGTGCTATACCGACAAGCGCACGCGGCGCGGTGATACGCCCAACGCCTCTTGATGGATATCGGATCCGTATTTCTGACCGGCTTTATGGGCGTGGGCAAGAGCAAGGTTGGCAGCGTGCTCGCCTGGCGCTTGAGGCGCGACTTTCTGGACACAGACGAGCTTATTGAGGCGCGTGAGGGTAGGGTAATCTCCTCCATTTTTAGAGAGCAGGGGGAGGCGTATTTTCGCGAATTGGAGCACGCCTGTATCGTTGAAGCCTGCGCGCGTGGCGACGTGGTGGTCTCGCTTGGAGGCGGTGCTATCGTTCAGAGGAAAAACCTAGAGGCCGTTCGCAGTGCGGGCGTTTTGGTTTGCTTGGAAGCTGACGTGGACACGATTTTGGAACGGGTGAGTCGACGCGATGACAGACCGCTCTTATCCGGCCTGAGCGAAGCCGAGAAGCGCGCAAAAATCGAACGCATGCTCAAGGAACGTGCGCCGTACTACGATCAGGCCCACATAAAGATGCTGTCGGACGAGGGAGCGACCCCCGAAGAGACGGCGGATCGACTGGCAGAGCTATTGGAGTATTGGATTGAAGAGCGTAACCGTACGGACTGAAGGGGCAGAATACGACATACAGGTGGGGCACGGAGTGCTTGCTTCGGTCGGCTCAGCATGCCAATCGCTCGATCTGGGTGCTCGCGTGGCGCTCGTCACCGATGAGCGCGTTGCTACCCACTACCTGCAACCGGTGGCCGAGAGTCTGAGCAAGGCGGGTTTTGACGTTCTCGAGGTCGTATATCCCGGTGGGGAGGGTCATAAAAACCTGAGCGGCGCGGAAGGTATCTTTGCCCAGCTGATTGAAGCGGGACTGGATCGCAGTGCTTGGGTGCTCGCGCTGGGCGGAGGAATTGTCGGCGATATGGCTGGCTTTGTGGCGGCCAGCTATTTGCGCGGTGTGCCGTATGTCCAGGTGCCTACGACAATCGTCGCCCAAGTTGATTCGAGCATTGGCGGCAAGACGGGCGTCAATCACGCGCTGGGAAAAAACCTGATCGGTGCGTTCCACCAGCCCAAGCTCGTCTTTATAGATACTGATACGTTGCGCTCGCTGCCGCGCGGTGAACTGGTAGCCGGGATGGCCGAAGTGGTTAAGCACGGCATTATTCGCGATGCCGAGCTGTTTTCTTTTTTGGAAGACCACATTGAAGAAATCACCGATATGAGCGTTGGCGCAGACGCGCTGGACTGGCTGATTGCGCAGAATGCCGGCATCAAAGCCGCCGTGGTGAGCGCCGACGAAAAAGAGGGCGGACTGCGCGCCATCCTCAACTACGGTCATACGATTGGCCACGCGATAGAGGCCGCTACCAACTACACGCGATATCGCCACGGTGAGGCTGTTATCCTGGGCGCGCTTGCCGTTAGTGAGATTGCGGCGCAGCACGGCGTTCTGCCCGCAGATGTGCGGACGCGCCACGACGCGCTGTGGAAGCGCTTGGGCGTGCCGCAGGGCCTGGCGTCCGTTCAAGCTGAAGCGATTTTGCAACGGACGCGTGCAGACAAGAAGAGGGTCGGTAACACGGTGCGTTATATTCTTGCAGAGGACATCGGTCGCGTAGATATCTACTCCGACGTCAGCGACGAAATGGCGCTGTCTGCTATTCATCACGTACAGCAAAACTACTGATATATGACGAGTGAAGAACGACAAAAAGTGCATTTGGTGAGCCTGGGCTGCCCCAAGAATACGGTGGATTCAGAGCGCATGCTCGGCCTCTTAGAGGGGAATGCTTACCAGATAACGGACAGACCGGATCAGGCCGACGTCGTGGTTGTCAATACCTGCGGCTTTATCGGTCCGGCCAAGGAAGAGTCGATTGAAGCCGTCATGGCCGCACACCGGCTTAAAGAGCAGGGAAAGTGTAAGGGCGTTATTGTCACGGGCTGCTTGGCCACGCGCTACGAAGAGGAGTTGCGCAGCGAGTTGGTCGAGGCGGACGATCTGCTGACGATCGCCGAAGAGCCCGATATCGTCCATCGCGTGGATCGCGTGCTGGGGCGACAGCCGCGCGGCCACGTGGCATCGATGCCGCGCGCAACGACAACGCCCCCTCACTGGTCCTATTTGCGCATCTCAGACGGCTGTGATCACAAGTGTGCGTTTTGCGCAATACCGGCCATCAGAGGTCGACACATGAGCGAGCCCATAGAGGCTTTGGTGCACGAGGCAGAGCAATTAGCAGCCCAGGGAACGCGAGAGTTGGTGCTCGTATCTCAAGATTCCGTGCGCTATGGAGCCGACCTGTACGGCCGATCACACCTAGTTGAGTTGCTGCAAGCGCTCGAGGGCGTAAACGGCATAGACTGGATGCGCCTGATGTATACGTATCCGGCTTTTTGGACGGGAGAAATGATGGACTTTTACGCATCTTCTCCCAAGATGTGTGCCTATGTCGACATGCCCTTGCAGCATATTGCCGATCCCGTGCTACAGCGTATGAAGCGCGCAACGACCAAGCAGAAGACGGTGGATTTACTCAGTGAACTGAGGTCGCGCATGCCGGGCGTCGGTTTGCGCTCCACGTTTATCGTAGGGTTTCCCGGCGAGACAGAAGAAGACTTTGAAGAGCTTCTATCCTTTGTCGAAGAGACGCGCTTTGACCACGTGTCGGGCTTTATCTATTCTCCGGAAGACGGGACGAGTGCATACGATTTGGACGAGACCGTGGACGAAGAAGTAAAGGAGTACCGCTACGGCCGTCTCACTCAGCTCCAAGAGCGCATCGCTACAGAAATAAACGACGGGCTCGTGGGCACGCGTCAGGTTATCCTCGTCGACGAAGTTGACGAGGAGGGAATGTACGGACGCATGCAGCGCGACGCGCCGGAAATAGACGGGCAGGTATTGATAGAGTCTGGGCGGGCAGATGTCGGCCGCTTTGTAGAGGTGGAGATTACGGGCGCCGACCCATATCAGCTGCAGGCCCGGGCCCTGGGAGAGCCGTTCTGATGATGAGAGGTAAGAAGAAGCCCCGCAGCGTTGAACTGCAGGCCGATGAGGGCATGCTGTGTGTGCGTTGGAGCGATGGCACGCAAAGTCGGTATGATTTGGACGGTCTGCGTCGGTCTTGTCCGTGTGCGCTGTGCCGCGAAGCGCGCGAGCAGAGCGACGAACTTAGCCTGCTCAGCGGTGACGCGATATCGGCCACTGCTGAGGCCCAGCGCGTTGATTTTGTAGGACGGTACGGCCTGCGTATTCAATGGGGAGACGGACACGACCAGGGTATTTATACCTTTGATTTTTTTCGCCAGCTGGACGACGCCGTCGCCTGACGGCTATGCGTTGCGCTCCCGCTGCGGAGCGCCTATGCGCTCTTGGCTGCTGGCACTGCGCCGCGCGGTGCCCTG
>Ga0181571_10000510_pt1 | contig 25520 bp, 18 predicted proteins | sample 101ome_17_FD_132440 | JGI IMG/M metagenome (GOLD analysis project Ga0181571, IMG submission 132440) | Coastal salt marsh microbial communities from the Groves Creek Marsh, Skidaway Island, Georgia - 101407AT metaG (megahit assembly) | ecosystem: Environmental > Aquatic > Marine > Intertidal... | reverse complement strand
CCAAGGAGAAGTACCCGTTCAAGGACATCGAGGACGAGGAGTGGAGGGAGACGGTGACGTGGGAGGAGGAGGCGGCGGACGGCACGATCTCCGAGTCGGAGGCGGCGGCGGGCCGCCGCGCCGCTCGTACCGCGCGAGCCGACGCGTCTTCCAGCCGCGCTTCCGCCGACCCTCGCCTCGACCCCGGCCCGGGGTTCACGCCGCCGGTGATGGACCTGACGTACGACGAGGAGGCGGCGATGCTCGGCTTCGACGCGCGCGGCGGCGGCGGCGGGGATCCCGGGGATGAGCAGGAGGAACCCGAGGGGCCGCCCGCGGTGCTCCTCGCGGGATTCCGAGCCGAGGAGATCCCGCGGGTGCGGGAGTTACTCGACGAGCTCGGCGGCCACGACGTGCCCGTCGCGCCTATCCCGCAGGAGTACCTGCGCCGGCCCCTGTACGCGGCGTTGCAGATCCGCGAACCCGACTGGGAGTCGCCCCGAGCGCACGAGCGATTTAACCAGGGTGGCGAGTTTGGATCGCAGCGATGCGTCGTCTTCAGCGGGCTGGACCGAGGGGAGATGGCCACCGTCGTGAGCGCGATCGAATCCCGGGGTTTGCCGAGGCTAATAACCGTCGTGGTGACGTCGGAGAACGTGGAACAAAGCCTGGGCGAGGCGTTGGCGACCGCGGTGAAGGAGAGTCGCGCCGAGGCGAAAAGAGCGGATGAGCACAGGCGCAAGGACTACGTCGCCGAGCTGAAAAAGCTGGAGCGAAAGGCGGCGAAGGAGGGCCTGAGCGTGGAGCAGATGGTCCGCCGGGAGATCGAGCGGCAGGACGCGCTCGAGGCGGACGAGGCGGCGAGGGAGCGCGTGAGGGACGAGAACGCGACGAGGGCGGAGGCGCGCATGCGCGAGCTTCGCGAGGAGTACGCGAGAAAGGAGCTCGAACGCCGCGAAGCCGCGGCGGTCCGTTCGGGGGAAACGGACGACGATCTAACCGCGCGGGGGGGTCCGAATCTCCCGGACTGGCCCACCGCCGCGGACACCGTGGACGTCGACCCGTTCGACGACCTCGGCGTCACTTGGACAGACGGACAGACAGACCTCGGCGTCGACCCGGACAAACTCGCGGACGCGATGGCGGAGGTTGCGTCAAACGCGGCGGACGACGCGGACGCGATCGAGGCGGCGGCGCGGGAGAGGAGACACGAGCGGAGCGTGGACGCCCTCGCGAGCGCCGCGGGCGTCGACGTATCCCTCGATGGATCCCTCGATGGATCCACGGACGAGCTCGACGGGGACGAAAAGGACGAGGACGACGGGTGCTACGAGGTGGACCCGACGCTGTGGGCGGAGAGGGTGGACGAGTCCTACCAGGTTTCGTCGGTTTCGTCGCCGGCGCCCACGACGCCTGTGGATGCGCCGCCGACGTCGGCGATCGAGGAGCCCGCGAGCGCGGAGGCGAACCCGATGGCGAGGAGTCGGGCCGAGGCTTCGGAGCGGGCGGCGACGGACGCGTTCGAGGGTTCGTCGAGCCATCCGCGGGAAAGGGAAAAAGTCGAGACGGTGGAGGGGCGGGTGATGACGAAGAAGATGCTGAGAGAGCTCGCGGCGAGGCGCGGGTTGAGCTACACGGACATGCTGGCGCAGGCGCGCGCGTCGGGGGTGGACCTCCCGGACGAGTGAGCCCTTTCAAGTAGTCAGTCTACGGTTTTTAAAGTTGTTACCCACCCTTACTCTTACTTGACGACGGAGTAGCTCCTGCCCAACGTCGTGCTGCCGTACCTGTACGCCCTGTACAGAAGCGTGAGCGACGCGAACCCGTCGCGCGTCCCCTTCCACCGCTCCACCGCCTCCACGACGAACCCCGCGTCTCTGAGCCAGTCGAAAAACTTCCGATGCGCCCCAGAGTCCCCGCGCCGCGTGTGCGAGAGTAATATAACGGTGCCCGGCCCGGCCAACCTGGCGCACGTCCGGGTCAACCCGCGCCACGCGTCCGGGTGCTCGCCGTACACCACGTCCGCGAGTAACACGACGTCCGGGTACGCCTTCGCGCGTCCTGTCGTCCCGGGTTCGATACCCCGCCGCGCCGCGACCCACGCCTCCGCCGCCTTCACATCCTCCTCGTCGCCCCACGCCAACCGCGCCGCCTCCGCGGAGCCGCGACTCGAGGACGAAGATGCGTCGATCGAATCGGTCGCCAACCCGTTGGCTCGCACGTTCCGCGCGCACATGTCAACCACCAGGTCGTCGCCGTCCGTGCACAGCACCGTCGCGCCCATGGACGCCGCGACCATGGACGCGAGGCCGAGCCCGCCGCCCAGCTCCACGACGACGGCTCCCGCCCACCAATCCCTCGCGAGCGCCGCGGCGTTTGCATCCATCTTCGTCTTCGAAGGGTCTTCGCCGCTCGATCCCCCGGACCCGGCGTCGTCCTTCAGGGCGTCGGGGTTGAACGCCCGCGCCGCGCCGGACGTCGCCATGTACCTCGCCAGAAGTTCCGCGCTGTCCCACACCGCGGCTCCGGTGCCGACGCCGGCGGTGTCCCACCTCTGGTCGAGCGTGAGCGTGCGTCCGATCTCCGGGTAGGCGAACTCGCGGTGCTTCTGGCGCAGGCGGCCCATGAGCGGCGACAGGGGCGTGTCCCGGACGACGGCGAGCGCGGTGGTCTCGGTGTCGGGCTCGACGCACGTCCGCGACGAGCTCTTGCCCGGGTCGGGCCTCGACGCCCGCCCCGACCCGCCATCGGACGCGGCGACGACGACGCAGGCGTAGTGCATCGCCAGCGTGGCTACGGAGATGCGCGCGGCGGACGACGTGAACGACGGCCCCGGGGTCTCGCGACGCCGACGAGTGCGCGTGATACCCGCGCGGTGGGGGGGCGCCGCCGAAGCGGCGCGACCCGACGCGACCAGCGCCGATGCGGGCATTTGCGAGTGTGCGCCCTGGTCGGCCAGTGGCAACTGAAGTGCTGACTCGACGGCCGGGCGCGAGATTTGCATCACAACGACAACGGCGTCGGGGGGAAAGCGCCGGCCGCGAGGGTCGAAGGATGGCCGATCCCGCCGTCGCCGCCGCGATGGCCGCGGCCCGCGCGTTGCTCTCCCCGGGAGATCCCGCCACGCTCGTGGCCGCGGACGCGCATCTGAGAGCCGTGAACGACAGCCCCGACGGTTGGAGGATCGGGCGAGCTTTATTGTCCGCGGAGACTCAGCACGGAGACGTCCTCGCCCCGCGGGTGCGCGTGATGGGCGCGGCGATGCTCCGCGCCAAGGCACACGCCGACGGCTTCGCGATGACCCCGCCCGACGCCGCCTCCATGACCTCCGAGCTGCTCGCGATGCTGGGCACCCCCGAGGGCAGCGGCGAGCTCGGTCCGCATCTCGCCCAGATCGCGGCTGCCGTGGCGACGGCGGGCGGCGCCGAGACGCTCGCGTCGCTCGTCGACGCGTCCATCTCGCTCGCCGCCCCGGACTCCAACGGGGGATGGGCGCGCGTTCAAGATCCCAACGCGCCCGTCCCGTGCGGACCCAACGCGCACGCCGCCGTCGCCCTTCTCGCCGCGTGCGCCGAGGAGGCGCTCCATCGCGTCAAGGCGCACCCTCCGGAGACGACGCGGGCCGCGCAGGACCTACTCGACGACGTCACTTGGACGCTGCAGGCGGTGGCGTGCGGTGGCGGCGACACGAGCGGCGGAGGCGTCGGCGTCGTCACGGACGCCGCGCGGGCCGACGTCTTTCGCGCGTTGCGGCTGTGGATACCCGCGGGGGTCACCGCGAGCGAACTCGTCGTACAAAGAAACGCACTCTTTGCGCGTTTGGTCGACGTCGCGATCGGGTCCCACACAGCTGTGTTTGACCCGCGCGTCACGCTTCAAGCGGCGGAGACGCTGCACGAGCTGTGCGTTGTCTCGGATCCGCTGCCCGGTCGCGCCGCCGCGGTCGACGCGGTGCTTCGAACCCTCGAGTCGGAGGCGGACGCGTGCGATGTATCGGCGGCGACGCGACTGGACTGGAACCTCTCGGGAGTGTTCGTACCTCCCGGGGACGGCGCCGGTGGCGTTCACGACGAGCAGCTCGAACGCGAGCGGATCCGCGCGCACGCGTGGTCCGTCGCCAGCGTCGGCGGGGCGCTCGGCGCGACGGAACCGCGCGCGCTCGCGACGCACGGCCACGGTAAAATCGTACGGTACCTCGTCGACGTCGTCGGTCGCGCCGACGCGGCGAGCGCTTCGATCGCGCTCGCGGCGTTTCGACAGCCGCCGCCCCGGGGACTCCTCGCGCACCTTCGATCGCCCGGCGGGCGGCTGCACGCGGTTTTCGACGCGTTGGCGGGGAGGCTGGCGGCGCGCACGGCGGGGGCGGCGTGGCGGGCGTTTGTCGGGGAGAGCGCGTCGCGGCTCGCGAGGGAGCGGGTCTCGGGCGGCGGACACGACGCGAGCAAAGACGCCGTCCACCTCCTTCCGGTGTCGTCCTTCGAGACGTCTCTCGACGACGAGGAGGAGCTCGCGGTGGTCGGGGACGTAGAAGCCGCGATCGGGGCGTTGCACGCGGCGATGGGCACGCCGACGTTCATGCGGATCGCGTTTGACCGACTTTCGAAAGCGTCCGGCGACCCCGCGGTCGTGGCGGCGGAGCTGGTGATGTTGGCCGACTCCGGGTACCCGCTCGCCCCGGACGCGCCCGAGGACCCGACGTGCGTGGACATCGCCAACGTCCTCGTGGCATTGCCCGCGTGCGATCTCGCGCCCGTCAAGTCGCTCGTCGCTCGAGTCTTTCGCGGCCCGTTTAAGCGGTTGCTCACCTCCGACCCCGACTCGTTCTCGAGAGCGCTCCGTTACCTTCTCCGCGGACCTTCGAGCGGCGGCGCGGGCGTCGTCGCCGGCGGCTCGAACATGGACGAGCGCGTGGCGTGCGCGCGCGCGTGCGTGCAGACGATCGCGTCCCTCGTCGAGGACGTCTGCGTCGGCGGTCACGACGTGGTCCGCTCGATGCTCCACGGAATCGACGCCGTCCTCGACGAGACGAGGCTCCTGGCGCCTTCGGACCGGGGCGCCTTCATGAAATCGATGTGCCACTTTCACCTCGCCGCGAGAGACGCCGACGCCGTGAACGAACTCGCGTCCAGACGGCTCGCGCGTCTCACCGCCTCGGCGTCTTCTCTGACGGTCGCGGCGGCGACGGCCGCGGTGACGGACGAGGAGGCGTCACACGCGGCGAGCGCCGCGGGTGAGCTTCGGGTGCTTCGCGACTGGTGCGAGAGCGGCGCGCGTTCGGTGGCGAGCCCCGAGACGATCGACGCGATTTGGCGAGCGTCGTGGCGATTCGCCGAGCTCGCCGTCGCGCGAGGGGGGAGCTCGTACGGCGGCGTCGCGTTTCAGTGTTGCGAGCTGTGGCGAACGATGCCGCTGGCGCAGGCGGTACCCAGCGATGCCGACGTGGCGACGGCGTTGGGACTGGTGGATCGGACGCTCACGATGCTATCGACGCGAAGGTTCGACGCGGATGTATTTGGCCACGTCGTGTCCGTCCCGGCGGCGTTTCTCGAGGAGAACGTCGGCGACGAAAAAGTGGCGACGGGATTGCTCAACGCCGCCGTCGAGCTGCTGTGGCGCGAGGGAGAGAAGGTTCCGGTGGACGCCAGGACGCACGGGAGGGACGACCGGTTCGGGCACGCGCCCGACGCGGCGGCGGCGGCGTTTAACGCGATGACGACGGCGGGGTTGACGCGATCGCCGTCGCTCGTTCCCGCGACGGACGCGTGCTTGCGTCAGGCATGTTTGCTGTGCCGCGGGCACGGCGTCGAGCCCGCGACGAGCGCGCTGCGGCTCATCGAGCACGTGTGGTCGAGGGCGCCCTGGGTGGACCTTCGCGGCGAGGGCGACGCGTCACCGGGCGTCGCGGGCGGGTTGGTGAGGGACACGTACCAACTCGGTTCGCTGGCGATGGCGACGTGCGCCGGCGGCGCCGCCGCCGCCGCCGAGTGCGCCAACCCCGCGCTGCTCGAGCCCATCGCGCTCGCGCTCTGGTCCCAGAGCGCGAGGTGCGCGGAGGAAGGGGGCGAGAACGCGAGCGCGTGGCTGTTCGGGGCGATCCGCGCGGCGCTGGTGAACGGGACGGGGCTTTCGGTTCCGGTGGAGAGTTCGGCGATTCGCGCGGGCGCGGTGTCCGAGTCGGCCGTCGACGCGTTCGCGTACGCGGTGGCGATGCGACGGCCGCAGCACCCCGCGCGGAGGGTGGCGGAGCTGGTGGACGTGTTCGGGCGCGCGTGTCGGGGCCACGGACCGGCCTCCGCGCTCGAGGAGTTCCGGTAGGTACGAGTAAGAGTTTGCCGGTGGCGCGCGCGGCCGGGCCGGGCCGTTTTTTCGTGGAACCGGCCGATACCAGATTGGTTTCCCGGGGAGGCGCATCGCATTGGAATTTTTGCCGTCGCGTCAGGCTGCCGTCAGGCTGGAAAATGCGCGCATCTGATTGGCCAGTGAAACGCCACGCTGGCTGCGAGCCTCACGTGACAAAATGCAGGACAGCAGACGGGAAGGAAAGTGCCGGGCACGAAAATAAATATCCCAATCGCCACGAAAGGTGGAAATTGCGGCGTCGTCGGGGGGAAGTTTCTTTGTCAATTCGGGATTTACAGACCGTCGGTATCTTGCCGTATCTCTCGTCTCGCGCTCCGGGCCTCTCTTGCTTGAAAAGAATGCGACGACCTCGCTCGCGGTCGCGTCGCGCTCCCACTTCCTCGCGGCGTCGAGGGGGGTTAGTTTAGCAGGATGGGAGTCACCACCAGGGGAGGCGCGCGCGCGTGTGTCGTCGGCACGGGCTCGACGGCCGCGCGCGCCGACGTCCCGCCGGCGCGCGGGACCCGTGGGGTGGTGAGGGCAGAGCCTGGGAGAAGGCAGAGCCGGGAACGGGGAGGACAGCCCCTCGCAGCGGAAGGGGCGGCCGCGAACGGCGCGGCGGCTCCGGTCCGCGGCCGGGGCGCTAAGCGGAGCGCGCCGGCGGTTTCCGACGCTCTCGAAGGCGCGAGCACCGCCCGCCGGCGCGCGGGCGAGGCCGTCGCCGACGTCGCGTCCCTTCCGGTGCGCGCCCGACAGCTCGCGCAACGAGCCGGCCATTCACTTCGCCGGTCCCGCTCCGCTCTTTTTTTTTCCTGCTGTCACCCCCGCGTCCGCGCCGCTCGCTTTCCCCGTCGCCGCGCGACGATCTCGGCTCTCCGAACCGCGACTGACCCGGCGCTCCCGTCCGCGCGCGACTCACAGGACGACGTGCTGGAGGTGGTCTTCGGTCACCTCGCGCGCGACGCGTCACCGGCGCAGTATTTCGACGCAATGCTCACGTGAGTTCGACACCCCCCCCCCTTCACCGCCCGCCCTCTCCACCATCGCTGAGCTTTCGCAGACCGGTGAAGTGTCACCGCTGAACTTTCCGCTGACCCGCCGCGCCGCGACCGCCCCACCCGACGCAGGTCCAAGCGCTTCCGAGACGCGGGAATGAGCAAGCGCGCGCTCTCGAACGTCGGCGAGAAGGGTACGCGCCCGCCGAACCTGCATCGCGCGCAGCTCGCGCGCCCAATCTCGCCGCCCGGCACCCCGCCCGAACTTTCCGAACTTTCCTTTGAGCGGCAGCTCTTCTCTGCATTCCCGAGTCAAACTTTTCCCCCTTTCTTCATTCATTCATCATTCGTTCGCGCGAAAACATCCGACTGAGCCTCGCCTCGCCTCGCCGCCGTTCCTCCCGCCGCAGTCCTGTCCAGGGCGACCGCCGAGAACTGGACCGAGGGCGCGTCCGCCTTTGCCGAAGCCGCGGTCGACGCCGGCAGCGTCTTCGCCGCCTTTCTCGTGGGCAGCGTCGACTTTTACTGCCGCGACGCGAGACGCGAGACGCCCGAGCTCGCGGCGGCCGGGCGCACCCGCGGCGCCTCTTTACTCGCGCGCGCCGCCGTCGCGGGGTCCCCCGACGCGCACCACACCCTCGCCATCATGCACTTCAACGGCTCCGGCGGCAAGCGCAAGGACAAGGACCCGGAGACGGGTGCCGCGTTTTGCGCTCGCGGGAACATCCTTTTCGGGTCGGCAAACGCCAAGCGCGAGCTCGGGCACTGCCTCCAGGACGGCTTCGGCGTGGAACAGGACGTTCCGTTGGGACGCAAGCTCCTCGCCGAGGCTGCCGCCGCCGACGTCGCCACCCCCGCGATGGACGCGGCGGTGATCGCCGCGACGGTCGCCGCCGCGGCGGCGGAGGAGAGGCTTCGCAAGCGCAACGACATCAACACGCTCAACGCCGCCGTCGCCGCCGCCGCGGAGGTTTCCGCCGCCGCCAAGCACGCCGCGGAGCAGCACCTCACCGCGCCACCCGTCGCCCGGTTCCTCCTGGACTGGTACGACCCGAACGTGTGCGGCAACGTGCTCCAGCCCGGCACACACGCCTGTAGCCACCCGCTGTGCGGCCGCGTCGAGACTCGGCGCCACGAGTTTCGCCGATGCTCGTGCTGCGGCCGAACGCGGTACTGCTCGCGGTCGTGCCAGAGCCTCGACTGGCGTTTGCAGCACAAGTTCGCGTGCCTGCCGCTGCTGGAGCTGTACGGGTGGATCGAGAGCGACACCGAGTCGCAGGACACGGCACAAGTTCACGGCGGCGGCGACGACGAAGAATTCCCGTCTTCTTCGCTGGCGTCGGGCGCGAGCTCGAACAACCTCGCCGCGATGCCCGCCGCCGACGCCGCCGCGGCTCGATGAATGCGCGCGACGCGAGGGTAAATGAGGGGAACGCTCGCAGACGAGGAGGTTTGGAACAGAAAGAGGGTCTACTAACCGCTCTTCTATTAAGTGCTTCGTATTAGACAGAACAGCAGGCGCCGAAAAAGGGACGCGTGCGGGAAGGATTGGGAACGACACATATTACGACAAAAACCATCAGGGGACACCTAATAAAGCAAAAGGGATAACCTAGCAAACAAAAGAGACTAACAAATGGACGATAGCACGAGTGAGTTCAGTTTCAATTCGAATCGAAACATCAAACGGAGAACAACGCGCACGAGGTCTGTGTCATTTTATTAACATCCTCGCCGCTCACTCAAGCGTCATCAGAGGAAGTACATCCCTCGTCCAAACATCGAGTAAAGGAACATCATCATCATCACCTGCTTCCGTTGCGGCGCGGGCACCAACGGCAGTATCAGCAACACGTACCAGTAGTTCGCCACGAGCGAAAACAGCGACGAGAGAATGTTGAACCCCATCATGACGAGCGGCAAGCCGTAGATGAGCATCGCCGGATTGGACAGCAATCCTTTCACGACGCTCCCGAGGTTGAAGTCAAAGCTCGGCACGCCACCCGCGCCTCCACCCGCGCCTCCTCCCATACCCCCGAACCCCCCCTGCGCCTGAAACTGCCTCAGTATCTCTTCGATGGGTATCCCGCCCATGCCGCCCATGCCTCCCATGCCCGGCCCGAACCCCGCTCCGAACGGGTTGCCCCCCGCGCCAAACGGATTCCCGCCGCCGCCCCCGGGCCGTCCTTCCGCGGCGTCGGCGCCGAACATGTCGTACGTCGATCTCTTGCTCTTATCACTGAGCACGTCCCACGCCTTGTTCACCTTCTTGAAAGCCTCCTCCGCGCCCGGCGCGGTGTTCTTGTCGGGATGAAGCTGCAGCGCGAGCTTCCTATACGCCTTCTTCAGGTCCGCCTCGGACGCGGACTTGTCGCACTCGAATATGTCGTAGTAGTCCTTGGCGCGATTGACGCGCGCGACGAGCTCGCGTTGCTTCGGGGTGGACGTGTCGGGCCTGCCCTGGGGCTCGGGGCGCGCGCCCGCGCGGGACGACGACGCGCCGGCGCCGGAGGACGCCCTCTGCCCGGCGCCCGGGGATCCCGCGCCGCGGGACGCGCCCGAGCGCTGCACCTTCTTCGCCAGTCGCACCAGATCGCTCTGCGATGCGCGCGATGGGTGTCGGGATGGAAGGTCAGGCGTTTCGCCGCGATCGCTTCGGGAGGTTCGGAGGGGCGCGAAGGAGGAGATCGGCGGGGGGCGCGGGACTCCCGGGGAGGGAGGGAGGGAGGGGTCCTTCCCTCCCCCGAAGGGCCCGCGCCGATGGGGTCGGGTCGCACCTTCTCGAAACACGACGACGTATCGGCTCCGGCCTCCCTGAGGTAGGCGCGGAGTTGGGACACCGACATGGCGTCGACGTCGACCGCCATGACGTCCGTTTCGCGGATCCACACAGCGGGCGCAAACGGCGAAAGGAACTTTACAAGTAGCACTATTTTGCAACTCGACACGCACATCGGGCCAATGAACGCCAGGCTCGCGTCGATTCGACTGGTAAACGGTCAGGGAATTTAATTTCACGCGAGTTGGGATGCGGACAGGCAAAACACATCGATCATCCAGTTGAACCAAATCGATGCATTTAACGTTAACACTTTGGGCGAAATCAGCGACGGAAATCGTCCCTGTACCTGTCGTCCCCGCCCTGGCCACCCGGCGGCTCGCCGCGCTCGATCGCCTCGGCCCTGTCCACCGCATCCTGCACCATCCTCGCCGCCTTCTCCACGGCGGCGCTCCTCCCGGTGATGACCATGATCTGCGCGCGATCGTCCATCCTCAGCCTCGCCCCCGTCTCGCGCTCCACGCGCTTGACGTTTTGACCGCCGCCGCCGATGATGAAGCCGGTGTGACCGCGCGTGGGTACCTCGACGGTGGTGGCGTCCGCGTTCTCCTTGGCGATCTCGACCTTGGCCTGCTCGACCAAATCTTCGATCCGCCTGCGTCCAGCCTCCACGACTTCGGGCGAGCCCCACAGCTGGATCCTCTGGTTATCCTTGTCCCACTTCATGACGCATTGGGTATCCGCCTGCGCGCGCTTGATCGTCATGCCGCCGTAGCCCATGACTTTGCCGATGTGTTCGCGCTCGACGTGAACCTCGAGCGCGTGCGGCGCGCCCTCCGGGGGGTTCGGCGGCAGCGGCGGCATGTCCGCGGCGTCGAGTATGGACGAGATCTGGGACTTGGCGTTTCGAACCGAGGTAGCGGTGCCGCGAATGAGGAGAAAGGGCTCGTCCCCAATGCTCGAAATCTTGGCACCCGTGTCCCGTTCGATGCGCTGCACCTGCTTGCCGCTCTTGCCGATGACGATGCCGCGATTCTCGATCGGGCACTCGACGCGCTCCTCTACGTGATCGTCGCCGCCGAAGGAGGGCGGGAACGAGCCGCGGCGATCGTCGCGCGACCTACTTCCGGGCGGCGGGCCGCGATCGTCGTGACGGTCGTAACGGTCGTAACGGTCTCGGGCTGGCTCGCGTTCGTACCCGCCGCCGTACCTGTCGCCGAAGCCACCCCGGTCGTGGCCCCGTGAGAAGCCCTGCCCTCCTTTCGGCTTGCCTCCCACGACGCCGTCCTCGTAGTCGCGGACGACTCTGCGGAGTTCGTCGGCGGCGAGATCCACGGCTCGCGCGGATCCGCGGATCATGACGGGCCTGTAGCCGCTCTCGCGCGCCCCGGGCTGGGGCTTGTAGATCATGACGTGGGCGCCGGTCCTGTCCTGCAGATCCTTGATGGAGTTGCCGCCGGCGCCGATGACGATCTTGGCCACCTCCGCGGGAACCTCCATCTGGAGCTCGTCTTGTCTGTTGTCGCCGCCGCGATTATTACCGCCCGAGTCGGGGGCTCGGTCGCGCGAGGCGTCGCGGCGCGGGGGCGGGGGGTAGCCGGCGTCGCGTCCGCGCCCGCGGTCGTAGGAGGAGGGCGGCGCGCGATCGTCGAAGCCGCCGCCGTAGCCGTCGCCGCCGCGGGAGGGAGGAGGCGCGCCTCTGAAATCGCGGGGGGGCGATCTCGGCGGGGCGCGGCGGTCGGGCTCGTTATAACCGCGCTCGCGATCGTATCCGCGATCGTATCCGCCGGGGGAGCGATCGTATCCACCGCCGCGGGACGGGCTGTCGCGGCGCGCGCGCTTCGGCTCGGCGCCGTACCCGTCGGAGGCTTGACCTCCGCGGCGGTCGAATCCGTAATCGGGGCGATCGCCGAAGCCGGAGTCGGGCCTGTCGCGCCTGCCCCCCGAGCTCGGCGCGGGCGGACCGCGCGAGTCGGGCGGCGGCGGGTAAGGGGATCGGCCGTGGTCGTCGCCGCCGCGGCCGTAGCCGTATCCGTCGTCGTTCCTGCCGCGATCGTCGTATCGCGACGAACCTCGAGGTTCGTCCCTCCCGGCGCCCCGATCCGAGTCGGGGTTGCCGCGTTCGCGAGCGCCGTAGCCGTCGGAGAAGCCCGAGACGCGGCCGCCGTCCCTGCCGCTGCGTCTGTCGTATCCGCTCATGGCGCGAGACGCACGAGAGTCTTTTTCACACCGCCACGGTCTCGCGTGTCGCGCGATCCGGTGTGCCCCGGCTCCCGCGCAATTATTCCCATCCCCACACGCGTCCGGCACGACAAACCCTGATGTTTCTGTTGTTTGGCAGGCCGCCGAGACCAACTCCCGCGGCACTGAACAGCGCGCGGGTTCTCGGCACCGACCATGCTCGACGCGGTGCAGATCTTCACGAAGGGCGGGCTCGTCCTGTTCAGCTGGTCCCTCGGCATGACCACGCTGAAGGGAAACCCGGTGGACGCGCTGATACGCACGCAGCTGCTCGAGGAGCGCGGAGGTGCGTCGCCCCTTCCGTTTCCCAAAGGACTCCCTCGGATCGACGATCGGCACTCCCGATTGAAGTTCGATCCCGCGCTGACCGCATCGCCCCGTCCCAATTTCCGCAGGCGAGACCGAGTTCGCGTACAGCAGCGGTAACGCCTCGTACACGCTCAAGTGGAGCTTCCACAACGAGCTCGGCCTGGTGTTCGTCGCCGTGTACCAGCGCATCTTAGCCCTCACGTACGTCGACGATCTGCTGGAGAGTCTCAAGCGATCGTTCGTGGACGGTCACTACGACAAGTCGGACCCGGGCAGAGCCTCGTACGCCGGCTTCGGCGACGAGCTGTCGAGGCTCACGAAGAAGGCGGAGGCGACCGCGGCGGCGAGGAAGGCGCCCAAGGGGGCGCCCAAGGCGTTCGACGCGGCGAAGAAAGCGGCCAAGCGCAACGACGCGAGCGGCAAGGCGAGGATCGCCGACGCCGACGACGCTGAGAGCGCCGCCGACGCGACGAGTAAGGGAGGCGGCGCGGGCGACGGAGGCGACGGAGGCGACGCCGCGGCGCGCGCGAAGCAGGCCGCGGCGGCGACCGCCGCCTTCGACATCTCCAAGCTCAAGAAGAAGGGCGGCAAGGGATCGAGGGACGCGTCTCGCGAGAACAGCGGCGCGGACCTCAAGTCGATGGGTCAAGTCGACGGGGGGTCAGACAGGCCTGACGCCAAGTCGCCGGACGCCAAGCAACCCAAGAAGCCCAAGGAGAAGCGCGTGTGGGCCGGCGAGGGCGGGGGCGGGGGCAAGGCGAGCAAGGAGCTCGATTTCTCCGAGGGGGGGAGCGCGCCGCCGAGGGACGAGGAAGTCGAGCGAGTGGACATATCGAAGCCGTCGAGGATCGACGACGACGACGACGACGCGGAGTACTCGGACGACGATGACGTGGACGATGACGTGGACGCTGACGACGACGGCGACGACGGCGACGACGGGTCGACTGATGCGCGAAAGAGGCCGGCCGGGAAGAAGAAGCGGTCGTGGCTGTCCGGCGTCCTCGGCAACTCTCTGGTGCAGGGCGTCGTGGGCAAGAGCTCCTTGGACGACGAGGACCTGGAGCCCGTGCTCGAGAAGCTCAAGACGAACTTCATGAACAAGAACGTCGCCGAGGACATCGCGGAGAGGCTGTGCGAGTCCGTCGCCGCGTCCCTACGAGGCAGAAAGCTCGCGTCGTTCTCCTCGCTGTCCGCGATGGTGCGAACGGCGATGGAGGAGGCGCTCACGAGGATCTTAACCCCCAAGCGATCGGTGGATATCCTCCGCGAGGTCAGAGCCGCTAAGGACACGGGAAGGCCGTACACGATCGTCTTCGTCGGCGTCAACGGCGTGGGCAAGTCTACCAACCTGTCCAAGGTTGCGTATTGGCTCCTGCAGCACGACGTCAAGGTGATGATCGCCGCGTGCGACACGTTCAGGGCGGGCGCCGTCGAGCAGCTGCGAACGCACTGCAAACGCCTCGGCGTCCCGCTGTTCGAGAGGGGATACGAGAAGGATCCCGCCAACGTCGCGTCGGAGGCGATCAAGGCTGCCGGTCGCATGGGATGCGACGCCGTCCTCGTGGATACCGCGGGTCGCATGCAGGACAACGAGCCGCTCATGCGCGCGCTCTCGAAGCTCATCAACATGAACGACCCCGACCTCACCCTATTCGTAGGCGAGGCGCTCGTCGGGAACGACGCCGTCGATCAGCTCTCCAAGTTCAACGAGCGCCTCGCCGACCTCAACGCCAACGCGCGCAAGACGAAGCTCATCGACGGGATCGTGCTGTCCAAGTTTGACACCATCGACGATAAGGTTGGCGCCGCGCTGTCGATGGTGTACACGTCCGGCGCTCCCGTCGTGTTCGTCGGGTGCGGACAGACGTACACCGACCTGCGCAGGCTGAACGTCAAGTCCGTGGTGAAGATCCTGCTCTCCGCCAAGTGAGTAGCCCGAGTCTTACGGCGTGATGCGTCTCGGCGAAGGAGTGTTTCTCGAATGATGAACGTCTTCCTACTGAAATGAACGTCTTCCTACTGACCTACTAAAAGTCATCGCGTCGTCGTCTACTCTACGTACCAGACGGGTCCCCGAGCACGGAGGCTGGATCGACGTCGTTCTCCTCGAGGAGGGTTCGAACGTTCGCGCCGCTCCGGTCCAGTATACCCGGGTCCGCGCCCCTCTCCACCAGCATCCTCGCACCCTTCACGTTACCCGCGATGACCGCGAGGTGCAGCGGCGTCCACCCGTGCTTCACGTCCCTCCAGTGCGTCTCCGCGCCCGCGTCCAGGAGGAGCGCCAGCGCGTCGTTGTGATGGTTTCGCGCGGCGAGGTGCAGAGCGGTCCAGTCCCCTTTATCCCGCGCGTTGACGTCCGCGCCCCTCTGGATGATCGACTCGATCACGCCGGGTTCGCCGCTGTAGTACGCCGCCTTGTGCAGCGGCGTCCGCCCGTACGCGTTGGTCTGCGTCACGCTCTCGCCCGACGCGAGGGTCTTGTCGATCAGATCCAGGTCGTTGTCCCTCACCGCGTCCATGAGTGTGCGCGACGGGGGACGCGGGTTGGGCACCTCGCGACCGGTGAACAGACCCATCCTCGAGGTGGGATCTAACCGGGCGGCGGCGCGTGTCGCGCGACGCCACCCCGGACGCACGCGTGGAGACCGAAGCGCGTCGGACTCTGCGTAAGCGTCGAGGAAAGTTCCCGGCCGAAAAGCCAAAACCAAAAAACTGGTGGCTGGGAAAACAAGTTCCGGGAGTGTTATCGATGTGGAAGATGGATGCAAGTACTCGTACAACAGGTTTATTAAAGAGCGACGCCGTATCGTAGCGCGGGACGCGTCATTCCCCGCTTCGCCGGCTCAACACGTCACCCAGTCATCGGCGGGCGCCGGTGTCGAGGCTCGACAACAGCCGAGGACCCCTCCGCTTTATCAGTTGGAAGGAGGCGGGGGCGGCGGGGCCTCAGCCGTAGCCTGCGCTGCCGCCTTGGCCCGCGCAGCCTTCAGCATCTCCTCGCGCGCCATCTTACGCTTCTCCATATCGTCCTGGTTCGTCGGCGACGGCAGCCCGCCGGCCGCCGCGGGCTTCGCGCCGAGCAACAGCGCCACGGGCACAAAGGTGAATTGGGCCATCATCGCCCTGCGCGTCGCAGCCGAGGCGTGGGAGCAATTGCACGCCGCGTTTCCGCATTTGTCGCAGCGTCCGTTGCCGCAATCGGGGTGAGTTCCGCCGCAGCTCGGGCATTGTGTCGTCGCCTGGCACAGCACGGCGCGAGCGCGCGTCCTGCTCATCGAAACGCGGGGTTCGGGGGCCGGAACGAGGTGAGCGTTGCGACAATTCGGGTTGGATGGTGGTGGATCCGACGTGGGATTGAGTTGAAACCCTCGCGGGGTTGCCGTCGGGGTTGTTCGTGCCACTCACCCGCGGTTCTTGAGAGACGCCACGGGCTTGACGAAGCTGGCGAAGCTGGACGCGAGCTGAACGGGCATTTGCGACGTCCGGTGGCAGGAAACGCTCTGAGCGCGCCGTAGGTTATTGGCGAGGATGCCCGTGAAAAGGGGCGTCGAGTCAGCAACGAACGAATCTGTCGACGGATGCGGTCATTTCGTCAGTCTGCATTTGCAACCGTTTGCGCATACGCGAGTTAAATTCATGTGGTCAACGGCAAATAAGACATTCATCCTGACCATTTACTCGTGTCGTCATCCCTCGGCCTCCCAGGATTCGCCACGTGCCAACCCAAAACCTCGAAAAACGTGAAAAGTTGTGGTCGAAACGACGCGACTGCCGGGCGACGGCCGTCCCTTCACGTTCACGCGCGGACGCAGTCACTGATAGACACTCCGCCAGCATGGCGACGGTGAAGCGCAACACCGAGTTGAAGAAGGTCAAGTTCGGCACCACCGACATGATGGTCACGCAGGTGTGCGCGGGCACCATGACGTGGGGATCCTTCAACGCGGACGAGAGCCAGGCGCACGCGCAGCTCGACAAGCTCTGGCAACTCGGAGTCAACTTCATCGACACCGCGGAGCTCTACCCGGTGGCGTGGAACTACGGCGCGTTGACGGAGAAGTGGATCGGCAACTGGCTCACCAAGCGCATCGCCGACGGCACCGTGGAGCGCTCCAAGCTCTACATCGCGACCAAGGTGAACCCCGGCGGCGTCGGTAACGAGCATCCCACGCGCGCCAAAAAGGTGCACGGATACGACGAGGAGATCGTGGAGTGGTCCTGCCGCAAGTCCATCGAGCGCATGAATTGCGGATACATCGACCTTTACCAGATCCACTGGCCCTCGCGCGACACTCCCCTCATGTCCACTCCCACGTTCAGGCCCGCGGATGAAAACGGGAAGATCAAAAATCGCCCCATGGGATGGCACGACAGGGGCGCCCAGGAAGATTTCGACAGGACGATCAAGTCCATCATGAAGCTCTTCGAGCTGGGCCTGATCCGCCACTGGGGCGTCAGCAACGAGAACGCGTTCGGGATCACCATGCTCTGCCAGACCGCGATACGACTCGGGTGCCCGCTCCCGGTTTCGTGCCAGAACGACTTTAGCATCCTCAACCAGACCTACGAGGAGGACACCTGGGAGGCTGCGTACAGGTTCGGCATCGTCGGCCTCCCCTACGGCGCACTGTCGGGCGGAACCCTGACGGGCAAGTACTTCGATAAGTCCCACCCTCAGTACATCGCCAAGGACGAGGCCGAGAGGCCGCTGGACAAGTGCAGGCACAGGGTCAGCTCCGATTTTCAGCCCAGGTACGGCTGCTCGCAGGCGATGGCGGCGACGCGCGAGTGCGTCGAGCTCGCGGAGCGGTGGGGCATCACCCCAACGGAGCTGGCGATCGCGTGGAGCATCGCGAGGCCGTGCAACGCCAACGGCAGCGTCATCATCGGCACGACCACCGTTCGGCAGGTTGAGGAATGCGTGGGCGCCGCGCTCCTCGAGCTCCCGGACGAGCTCATGAAGGAGGTGGACGTGATCCACGAGAAGTACAGGAACCCGTGCATGTACTACACCGAGAAGGAGATCTGGAAGAGCCTGCCGGGTCTACCGCCCGCCGCGTCGGAGCCGGAGCCCGAGCGCGAGCAGTGATTCTTTTGATTCTTTTTCGGAGGGCGGCGACGACTGGTTCAGACACCGCCGACTCCTCCGTAGCCTACTACGATTGTTTCGACGCGACGCGAGCACGCGATCACCACGCGCACATCGCGATGAAGCCGACGATGCTCGTACTATACCGCCGCCAAAAATCCCTCGTCGTACCCCCCCTCCCCCGCTCACTCGTTGAGCCCCTCGAGGTCCAGATCGCCCCCGAACATCCCGAGCAGCTCCTCCCTCAGCCGCTCGTGCAGCAGGTGTCCGTCTCTGTGGTAGAACCACGCCTTTCGCGCGGGGTCGTAATCGTACCGCAGGGGCCCGGACACCGGCGAGGAGACCCAGATCTGCCTGTTGGGAGCCTGCTTGTTGATGACGTACGTCCCTTTCCCCGATCCCATCGCGATCGTCACCACGCCCATCTCGTGCGACAGGTCGAAGTCGTCGCCGGCGTTGTCCTCGCCCCACGCCTCCACCGCGTCCTGCAGGTTGTGGAGCATCTCGTCCGCCACCTTGTGGAACACCATCTCCTCCTTGCTCTCGGTCTTCACCCCGCGGCGCTGCTCGACGACGCCGGCGGATTCCGACTTGGCGGGCATCCAGTCGCACACGCGGGACGTGGACATACGATCGCGGCGCGTGAACGCCTCGACCGACGAGGCCGCGCCGGACGCTATCGGCGCGAACCGCGTCGAGCGCGGAGCCGCGAGACGGCCGGCGCCGCGCGCCAGGCTCGACAATAAGCGACGCGACATCGGAAGTGCGGGAGGTCCAAAGAACGTGCGGTAATCTGTCAACCTCGGAGGGAGGAAAAGCGCGCGGGTGTCATGAATGCGACTCGGTCGACTAACTCTTACTCGCGCGCATCGCGTCTACGCGTTCTCGTCCCCTTCTCGAAGCCTCCGCGAAGTCCCCGCGAGCGTCCCCCCGCCGGCATCCTCGCCCTCCCCGTCGCCCCCCTCCGTCAAACTGGCGAACACGGCCGGCGCAGTCGCCGCCGCCGACTCGCGCTCGACTCGAACCTCCGGCATCTCGATCTCCGCCTCCGCGTCGCCTCCCCCCGGCTCGAACACCGAGCCGAGCTTGACGTACGCGGAATTCGCATCCCCGCCACGGACGTACCCGCGCGCGCCCACGACGATCGCGCCCACGACGATCGCGACGACGCCGACCGCGACGACCCACGCGGCTGTTCCGTCCCTTCCTCCTCCCCCCCCATCTTCGCCTTCGTCATCGTCTTCGTCCGGGGTCAACGCTCCCTTCTTCGCCCCGTCGCCGCCAGGCCCGGACCGAACCCCGACGCCGTCGCGAAACAGCAGGTTCGCCAGCTCATCGTCCAGGACCCCGTCCAACCTCGGCGGCGGCGCGCCGTCGGGCATGACGGACGCCGGGTCGAGGTCCAACCCCAAACCCGCGGCGACGATGGAATGCACGATTACGTTGTCAAACGCGAGTGTCCGCGACTGCCAACGCTCCGCGTCCGCGGTCGTCCCGGCGTGCACCGACCCATCGGACGTGGCCGCGCCGTCGCCCACCAACGCCTCCGCCTCGGACGATTCGTATCCGAGCTCCCCGACCAGCCGCGCGCCGTCGCTTCGGAACAGCGGACCCCGCGCGAGGAAAACCGCGCGCATCTCCGGCGACGCGTTGTCGTACCCGTGCGCGCCGCCGCAATGAACGTCCGACATTGAATGTGTGTCCGACACTTGTCCGACGCCGTTCGTCCCAGTGACGCACGCGGGCGCGCACCCCGCGTCGGCGACGTGCGCGAGCGCCCAGTTCGCGGGATCGAGGGATCGCGCCGCCGCGAGGTCGACGCCGGGGTCGAGGTGTAACTCGCGCCTCGCCTTGGCGTCGAACGAGCCGTAGCCGCACATGACGTACCCGACGTCCGCGGCGACGACGACCGGGCCGATCCTCGCGTTGGCCGAGTACCTCAGCCGCGCCGGGACGTCCTCCCTCGCCCACGCGGTGACGTTCGGGTGGCACGCGGTGATTGTACGAGCCATCGCCCGGGCCTCGTCGACCGTCATGCCCCCCGCCAAGTCGTCGGAAGAATCGTCGTCGCGAGAACGAGGATGGGAACCGTCCGCCGGGGTCTGCTCGGCGGGCCCGCGCCTGCGCCACAGGTGCGCGGCGACGCCGTCGCCCGTGACGAACAGCGACGTGAAGTTAAGGCCGCACGCGTCGTCCCCGAGGTTCACCACGCGCGTCGGCGAGAGCGGCGCCATGCCGTGGTCGGCGACGACGACGACGTTGGTACGGTTCCACGCGTCCGCGCCGGCGGCGTCTCGAAGCCGGCCCAGCGCCACGTCCACCCTTCGCACCGCCGCCTTGACCTGCGCCGAGTGCGGGCCGTGCACGTGCCCGGCGTGGTCGGGCTCGTCGAAGTAGAGCGCCATGAACGCGGGGGACGGGCGGCGCGTGTTCGGATCGGTTTCGGCGACGGCGTCTCTCACCCATTGCGCGACGACGTCCACCCTCTCCTCGAACGTCGTCCGCGGGTCGTACGGGAAGTACACGTCCGGTCGGCGGTTGTTGACGACGGACTCGCTTCCGGGCCAGAAGTAGGTCTTCGTGCGGACGTCCGCGCGCGAGGCGGTGACCCAGATGGGCTCGCCCTCGCTCCACCACTCCGTGCCCGTGCTCGCCATCGTAAACTCGGCGCGAAGGTTTGGATCCCACATGTGATTGGCGACGATGCCGTGGTGCTCCTCGTTCAGCCCGGTGACGATGGAGTAGTGATTCGGGAACGTCTTGGAGACGAACTGCGGGTAAAGGGACGCTCGGACGCCCTCGCGCCACAGGGCGTTGAGGTTCGGGAGCGCGGATTCCGGCTGGGCGTCGAGGTACGAGGCTCGAAAGCCGTCGAGGGAGATGAGCAACGTCGGCGCCACGCCGTCGTGGTGGTCCTCCGCGCCTGCCGCGCCGATGACGGCAAACGCCGCCAGCGCGAGGGCGGCCGTGGCGACGAGGGACATCGAGGGGGGGCGAGCGGCCGCGCCGGACCGCGCCATCGCGCCCGCCATCGCCGTGAACCCGGCGTCCTCCGCGTGGACAGCCTCTGAGATCTGGGCCACGCATCCTCGGAGCAGGCGGTCTTTACCAAACTGAGACTCGTGCCGAATTTGGTGCCGATCGGCTGGTACCCCCGCAGTCCTCCCAGCGCGCCCGGGTCCGTTGGCGCGATGACGTTCCGCGGCCACCTCAACGCGGGGCCCCTCATGGAGCTGATGGAGGATACCCACCCGCTGGGACGCAAGCGCGAGCTCGCCGGAATCACCCCGGACACCCACAGGGCGGAGTACGACTTTCTAAGGGGCGAGCCAGGGGCGCCCTCCGCACCCGACGCCCCCGGGGCGCTCGCGCTGCCGAAGCAGCAGCCGTTCAAGGTTGGATGGAAGGGAAAGGCGCGCGCGGAGGAGCCCGCGAAGGACAGGTTCGAGAAGATCGAACAGCGCTTCCAGAAACAGGAGGCGTTCTTGCCCGTCCGGCGCGAGTACATCCGCGACAACAACGACAAGACGGGTCTGCACCCAATCACCGGCGAGGTCGTCGACCCGAACAAGCACGTCGAGCGCAACGGGCGCGACGTCGACCCGGACGTCAGGGGCAGAGGGCCGAAGCACCTGCCGGAGCGAACGCCCGCGATGTCGGCGTTCGACGAGCGAAGGGCCGCCCGGGCGGAGGCGCGACGGCCCATCCGCGAGGATTTCATACTAAAGGAGGGTCTCGCCGACGCGCCCCCCGATCGGTTGAGCGCGAGGGATAACTTCGTCCCGCCGTCGTCGAGGCTGCCGGACGGGCGCTGGGCGACGGGCCGCGAGCTCGTGGGCGTGGAGGGGGATGCTAAGAGGAGCCCGCCGAAGATTTACACGCCCTACGCGCTGGACGAGGAGTGACTCTAGATCGGAAATTATTGGTAGACTACCTGATGTAACTCTTAAACGCGAGACGACGATGCGTCTTAGCGCCGCCGCCGCTCGCTCAGTCCTCCACGGAGCACAGGATCGGCAGCGGTCCCTTGCAGTCCAAGGTGCCGGGCGGCTTCCGCTTCGCGTCGCCCGACCCGTCGTCCAGCCTCACCTCCCCGGCCGGGGCTTCCCTCTCCTTCGCAGCCGGCGCAGCCGGCGCCGCGACGGCGTCTGCGCCCACCCTGAACGAAGCCGATGCGCGCCTGAACCCAGCCTCGCTCGCGTCCCACCGCTCCGACGCGGCGGTAGCGCCCAGCAGGTAGCAGTTACCCTGTTCCACCGCCGCGGTGAGTAAAACGCGCGCGGCGCCGTACTCAAAGTCCCACTGGTAGTATCCCTTGCCGCTCTCGCCGGTTCGCTCGGTCGTCGCGATGATGTTAGCGCCGGGGGGCACGAACAGCGGCGTCGCCTCGTCGATGGCGCCAAACTCCGTCACGTCCTTCATGGAGAGGAAGGTGAGCTTCAAGGTGTTGGCGCCGCGCACGGAGACGGACACGTCCTCGCGCTCGTCGACGCTTCCGAAGCGCGCGACCAGCGGCGTCTCCTCCGTTCGCTTCGCCTGAAGGTCGCGGCAGTTGGGCTCGCAATCGGTGCGCTGCTCGTAGATGCGGCGGGGTTTCTCGGTGCTCATGCGGCGGTACTCGCCCGGGACGACGACGGACCAGTTACCCGGAGAGCTGCCCTTGTAGCGCACGGGGGGCGCGGGCGCGGACGCCGCGGGCGCGGGAGCCGCGGGCGCGGGTTCGACGGCCGTCGTCGTCGGCGCCGCGACGTCGAGGTCGTCGCCATCGGCTCGCGCCGGACGAGTCGCGAGCGCGGACGCGAGCGCGGACGCGAGCGCGGACGCGAGCGCGCCGCGGCGCGAGCCGACCGTCGCCGTCGATCGCGACTCGAGTGGCGCGGCGATTGGACACTCCGTCGCGTCGTTCGACGACGCCCGCGCGACGATCGAGCGTCCGCGACGGTTCGCCCGGCATCCAGCCTTATCGACAAGGATCGCGGCACCGCGCGCGCCGGACGACGAGATCGACCGGCGCGGCGACGCCGCGACGACGGGACGAGCGCCGCAGCACGCGACCGCGATCGACATCTGCACTCCGCGCGATTGTCGGCGAAACGCCGGTTCCGTGCCGTGTCCCGGGCGCGGGGCGGCTGTGGACCGCGTCCCGGATCTTTTCAGGGTTAGGGTCGTCAGACGCAGATCGGGCGTTCCGATCGCCACTTCGTCGCGCGGAACCATCCGACGCGGGATTCGACTCGACGCGCAACCGGACGGAGAGAATGGACAACAAGGCGGAGGCGATCCTCGACCAGGCGCTCGGCGAGTTCAACGACGGGCTCGGCGGCGCCAAGTCGGGCGGCAAGTCGAAGAAGAAGGGCTCCAAGAAGAAAGCCGAGCCCGCGGGCCTGGGCGGCCTCGGCCTCCCGAGCAAGGCGGAGAAGGCTCCGCCGCAGCCCAAGGGCATGGGCTCGCTCGGTCTTCCCGCTAAGGACAAGGTCGGCGCGAAGGAGGGCGGCAAGGGCAAAGGGAAGAAGAAGAAGGGCGCGGGCGCCCAGCAGCCCGCGTTCAACCCCTTCGATCCCTTCGGCGCCATGGCCGGCGCGGGCGCCATGGGCGGGAACCCCTACGCCATGGGCGGGAACCCCAACGGCAACCCGTACGCGCAAGCGGATCCCTTCGCGGACCTCATGCCCGGCGGCGGCGGCGGCGGCGGCGCCAACCCGTGGGCGCCGAACCCCGACGCCGACAAGTACGCCAACGAGCTCGCGGAACACATGCAGAAGATGTTCGCCGACTTTCCCAAGCCCTCGCCGGAGGAGGAGGCGGAGGCGCAGAAGAAGATGCAAGAGGCGATCGCGTCGCTCTCCGGCGCCGGCGACGAGAGCGGTGATCCGGCGAAGCAGGAAGAGGCCATGAAGGGCTTCATGGACGCGATGGCTCAGGGCCAAAAAGGGATGCAGGAGATGATGGACACCATGCTGCAGCAGCTCCTGAGCAAGGACGTCCTCTACGAGCCGATGGTGGAGATCGCGGCGATGTACCCGCCGTGGATCAAGAAGAACAAGAAGAAACTGCCGGACGAGGAGATCGTGCGGTACGAGGCGCAGCTCGCCAAGGTGAAGAGCATCGTCGAGGAGTTTGAAAAGCCGGAGGGCGAGACCCAGTTCCAGACCGTCGTCACCCTGCTGCAGGAGATGCAGTCGTTCGGCCAGCCGCCCGAGGAGATCATGAAGGAGCTTCAGGCGAAGAAGGGCGGTGGGTACGAGCTGCCGCCGTGGATGCAGCCGGGCGCGGCTGGGGCGGAAGGCATGCCGCCGGGGTGCACCGTCATGTAGTGAGAGCGAATAACTTTTTTACTAACGCCAAACTATCGGAACGGTGATACTAATTACGCACACAGATATTTTGCCCCCGGTGCCGGTGCTGGCAGGTCGTCCGGTCGTGGGCGCGCGACTCCGACACGGGTTTGGATAAAGCCGTGGGGCGGCGGACGTAACGCTTCACTCTGCCGCCGACGATGGCGTCGTCGTCGGCGCCCCGCGCATCGTTCGTCGTCATCGCGGGTCGACGCAATGGAGGCAAGCGCGCGTCCTCGTCGTCGTCCAAGCGCGGCGTCAAGGGTCGACCGGAGGGCGTCGCCACCGACCTGAAGCCATCCTCCGTGGCGGGGGTGACGGAGGACCACGCGTTCGAGCAGTTCTTCTACGACGACGCCACGCAGGATCGAATCATGCGCCTGGTGCAGAACCACGAGCGCCCGCTGTTCCTCTGCAACCCCTCGCTCGCGGTGCGCGCCGAGCGCGCCGGCATGGACTACCTCCTCCTGGACCGCGATCCGAGATGGAAGAAGGTCCTGCCAAAGGGTCGATTCCGACAGTTTGAGCTGTCGTCACCGCGGCAGATGCGGTTCCAGTACGACGCCGTGTTCGTGGACCCGCCCTTCGCGAACGTTCAGCTCCACGACCTGCGTCGCACCGTGGACTTGCTCGCGTCGAACGAGACGCAGGCCAAAGCGCCGGTGTACCTCGCGTTCATCAGCGACAGGGAAGACGCCGTGCTGGACGCATTCGCGGGGTACGGCTTGGAGCGCAAGGGTGGAGCGCTGGGATACGCGTCCGTGAAGCAGTCGACGCAGGAGCGCATATACCTGTACGGGCCGCGCGCGGACTGGAGCCCCGAATAGGAGTAGTGCTAGCTAGGAGTAGAATTAACAACTAGGAGTAGAATTGGTCAACGTCACCAGTAGCTCGGTTAGCGGTTCAGACTAAGAGTCTTACGCACTCGAGGCGTCCCCCGGGCGGACCTCGCCTCGGTCCTCCTCCTCCTCGTCCGTCCCCGCCCCGTCCTCGTCCACGTCGCCGTCGTCCGCGCCGCCGTCAGGGTCGAACGCGCGACGGTACTTCGCCCCCAGCGGGGTACCGCGGAGAGATCCCGGGGAGGTTTCCTCGAACCACCTGTGCGCCGCGGCGAGCCGCACGGGTCGACCCGCGAGCGACGCGAGCACCTCCGCGGGGCTCCGACCGTCGCCCCCGGGGATACGAACCGTCGCGGCGGTTCCCCTCCCGGCCCGACGTGCCACGTACCCCGCGAACGCGTCCGCGTCGCGGACGTCCGCGTCGTCGGCGTCCGCCAGCAGCGTTTCCCACATCCCGCTCGTTCGCCGCGCCTCGCCCAGCGCCAACGACGCGGCGACGCAGAGGCGCGCGCACATCGCGACACCGTCCATCGTCGCGCCCCGGGAAGATCCAGCCCGGGAAGGTCCGGACGAAGAAGAGAGGGACCTCGCGCCACCCTCGCCGAATTCGTT
>Ga0181571_10000506_pt1 | contig 25580 bp, 30 predicted proteins | sample 101ome_17_FD_132440 | JGI IMG/M metagenome (GOLD analysis project Ga0181571, IMG submission 132440) | Coastal salt marsh microbial communities from the Groves Creek Marsh, Skidaway Island, Georgia - 101407AT metaG (megahit assembly) | ecosystem: Environmental > Aquatic > Marine > Intertidal... | reverse complement strand
GATCAGGCCGAGCCAGGCTGCTCGATTGCCGTTCCAACCCCTGGTTGCCATGGCGTGCAGATAGCCGGCGTAGAGCACCCAAATGATGAAGGTCCAAACCTCCTTGGTGTCCCAGCCCCAGTAGCGGTGCCAGGCTCGCTCCGCCCAGATAGCGCCGGCGATCAGGGTGAAGCTCCAGGAGACAAAGCCCACCATGTTGAAGCGGTAGGCGATGCGCTCCATGATCTTCAGATCAGGGAAGCGATCCATCAGGCCGCTTAGCTTTCCGGCAGATTTGATGAGGTAGAAGATGTGGAAGCCGGCGGCGACCGCAAAGAAGCCAACGGCCAAGATTGCCACCATCACGTGGATTACGAGCCAGTAGCTCTGCAGCGCAGGCATCAGAGTCTTCACCTCGACATAGAACAGGCTGACGGCAGCGAAGAGGGTAACCAGGGTGAAGCCGGTGACAAAGGTTGCCACGTAGCGCACATCGCGGACGCGAAGCGAGATCAGGTAGACAGTGAGGATCGTAAGCGCCCCGGTTATGGAGAACTCATACATGTTCGCCCAGGGAACCCGGTTAGCCGCAATTCCCCTGAGCACCACTCCAACGGCCAAGACGGCAGTGGCCAGGATAAGAACTACGAAGCCGAATTTTTCAAACTTAGATTCGCTTGGATCATCCTTCAGCTTCGCCAGCTGAAAGGCAAAGAGCAGCAGAGCGACCGCCAAGAGACCCATGGCTGCGGAAACGAAAAGCAGAGAGATTTGGGACAGGGGTTCGTTCAGGATAACGTTCAAGCTTGCGCCTCTTTTTCTATCTCGTCTTTGATTTCTTTGAGCACGCTCTCCAGGTGCTCATCATCGCCGCGAGCCAAACCGGCGTACTCAATTTTCTCACCAGTGACGCGCACCCAAATGCGTCTGCGGCGAATTGATAGCGAGAAAACAATTGCGACCAGCGCGATTGCGGAAAACAGCAGCACCCAGATGCCACCGGGGTTGTATGCGATGTCTACAGATGCGTAGCGCAACAGCCCGTCAAAGCTGATGGTTCCGATGCCTCCAGGCAGCTCAGCGCTCTCGCCTGGGCGCAGTTCAACCGGCGGGTTTGGCCCATCTCGGCTGGCAACGACATCCATGTTCGTGACATCCAGCGCATAGACATTGCGCGGAATGCCGCCATCGAGGCCCAGGTCGCCGGTGTAGACATTCAGGGTGAGCAGCGGATCAATCGGATCTGGATAGATCGAGGTGTAGGCACCGCTAGCGAGTTCGGTGACCGTCGGGTAGAAGAAGGCGATCATGCCGATCTGCTCGGGGAGTGCATCCGGCACCTTTATGACCCCCAGCGAGGTCATGTTGGAATCTTGCGGTAGGAACACAACCGGCCCGGAGTAGGCAACATCTCCCGCGCCATCAGTAACAGTCACCACAGGAGCAAACCCATTGCCGGTGAGATACACGTTTGCGCCAGACGTCTCGAGCGGGTAGTTCACTCGGAACTGCTGCTGGGTTGTGCTCTCTCCATCGTCGAGCGTGGCGGTAGCGATAAAGTCCACCGGCTGCCCAAGATTCGCCGGGTTTCTCAGGTCGTAGACCACCTCAAAATCATCAAGCCGCAAGCTAAATGGGTTTAGCTCCTCCTGGCTAAACAGCGGGCCGGGAGAGAAAGAGTCGTAACTGGCGAGGTTGTTTACAAAGGTATCGCCCTCGACCAATACTCGCTGGCCGCTGAAGCTGAGGCCGCCGCCGACGCCGACTGCGATTAGGACAGCAACCAGTGCCGAGTGGAAGACCAGGTTGCCAGTTTCCTTGGCGTAGCCCTTCTCGGCAGAAACAGAGTTCTCTTGAATCTCGGCACGGAACCCGTTTGAGCGCAGCACCTTCTTTGCGAGCTCAAGATCGACCTTGCCCTCGGTCTCGATGTAGGCGCTCATGCGCTTTAGGTTCTTCGGGGTCTGCACCGGTCCGCGCATCAGCGAGTTCGCGTGCACGCGCATCCTCGGCAGCACGCAGCCCACTAGGGAGACAAAGAGCAGGATGTAGATTGCCGAGAACCAAACAGATGTGTAGACATCAAAGAGCTGCAGCGAGTCCAGGATCGCGGCAAGCTCTGGCCGCTCATCAAAATAGAGCCGAACTCCATTTGGGTCCGCGGAGCGCTGCGGATACAAAGAGCCCGGGATCGCGGCCAAGGCCAGCAGCAACAGCAAAAATAGCGCGGTGCGCATCGAGGTGAGCTGGCGCCAGAACCAGCGCAGCCAAAACACAGGGCTAAAGCGGGAGGAGGACACCTGAGTTCACCTCCTGCAACCAATTGTTGAACTGAAGCCACAGCCCGGTCATCATCAGAAGACCGAGCAGAACCAGCACCGAACCACCAAAGATGTTGATTGAGCGAATGTTTCGCTTCACAAAACCAAGCGTCTTAGCAGCCCAGCCAACCCCCGCCGCAATCAGCAGGAACGGAATGCCTATCCCCAGCGAGTAGGCGGTTGCCAATACGGCGCCGCGTACTGGATCGCCCGAATCGCTGGCAAGCACCAGAACCGCAGAAAGTGTCGGGCCAATGCAGGGCGTCCAGCCCAGCGCAAAAACCACGCCAAGAATCGGAGCTCCTGCCAGACCCACCTTCGGGCTGATCGGTAGCTTGAGGCTGCGCTGCAAGAAACCAACCTGGCCGATCATGGCCAGACCAAACAGCGCAACCAAGGCTCCCAAAACCAGCTGCACCCAGTATTCGCGGGTGAGGAAAACCAACGACGCTGATCCGGCCAGGCCGCCTAGGAGAACAAATACCGCGGTAAAGCCGAGCACGAACAAGACGGTCCCGAGCAGCGCCCGCGATTTCACATTTGCCGAGACGTAGCCCAGGTAGCCGGGAACTAGCGGCAGCACGCACGGGCTGGCGAAGGTGATGATTCCGGCGAGCAGTGCGATTGGCAAAGCAAGCAGCATCGATCCGGAAAGGATCAGATCCCCCGGATTCACTCCGCCACCACCGTCTGAATCAGGGTGCGCAGAATCGACTTATCGATCCTGCCCAGTATTCGCGCGCTAATTTTGCCCTCGCGGTCGATCACGACTGTCGTCGGTACCGCCTGCGGCGAAACCACACCGGTAAATGCCAGCGACACCGACCCGGTCTGGGCATCAAGAACGGACGGGAAGTTGATGCCAAATCGACGGTCGAAGGCGAGCGCCGTCTCGGCAGTATCTCGAACGTTCACCCCGACAAACTGGACCCCCTGGTCGGCAAACTCATCGCTTAGAGCCGCAAGATCCGGCGCCTCCGCGCGGCATGGGGCGCAGGCGGCATACCACCAGTTCATAACGACAACCTGACCCGCCAGCGCCGAAGACTCGAGCACACCACCGCTTTCGGTGACCCCGGACCAATCTGCAAATCCGGGCCTGGCGTCTGCGGCGTATTCGGTAACGGTGCCATCGCCTGCGATGTAGTTTTTGTTATCCCCGGCCCGGAACTGATCAGCCAGCGGGTCGGATGAACAGCCCACCAGCACCAGCGGCACAAGCAGCAGCGCGGCTAGCCGCTTCAAGACTGCTCCAATAACTTGATGCCCGGCTCGCGGTAGTCAACCGGTACCAGCTTCCCGTCGACCACCTCAAACGAGGTTATTGAAGAGAGCGAGCAGCGACGGTTTCGCGGATCGTGCGGGAGCTTCAGTCCCTGAGCTGAGAGGTAGGTCATCCAAATCGGCAGCTGGTGCGAAACAAAAACGACGTCCCCCGAAGAAACAGAGTTCCAGCCGTCCAGGGCAGCCGCGGTCATGCGCCCTGCAATTTCTTTGTAGGGTTCGCCCCAGGATGGCTTCGATGGGTTCAGCAGGTGAATCGCCAGTGAGGGCTTGGCCAGAATGCCCTTCGCTCCCATCGGATAGCCGGCAAGCTTGTTGCCCGATTCAATGATTCGCTCGTCAATCTTTAGATCGAGCCCAAATGCCTCGGCAACCGGGGCGGCCGACTGCCTTGTACGCTCCAGCGGCGAGACGATAAGCGACCGCGGGTTGATGCCCATTTCCACCAGCTCGTCGGCTGCCGCCTTGGCCATCTGGTGTCCGCGATCGCTCAGCGGGAAGCCATCGAGCCGCTCGTAGAGGATGCCATTTGGATTAAAAACCTCGCCGTGGCGCACGAAGTGAAGGCGGGAGGCGGGCATGGGACAAGTTTACCTTCGCTAAACTGGACCACCAGTTGCTTCCAGCCAATTTTCAGAGGTCCTAATAATGCTCAACCGCTCCAAAATTTCTTCACTGGCCGCCCTACCGGATGGCCCAGTCACCATCGGTGGATGGGTTGAGACGCTGCGCGATCAAAAGCGCATTCAGTTCATCATCATTCGCGACGAGTCCGGCAGTGTTCAGGTCACCTACCCGCGCCCCGCGGAAGAGGACGCGCTTGCGGATCAGGTCTCGGCGCTCACCGGCGGCAGCTTTGTGATCATCAAGGGAAACCTCAAGCACGACGAGCGGGTGAAGCTCGGTGGAATTGAAATTCTGCTTGAGGAGCTCGAGGTGGTCTCCGCGAGCCTTCCGGACAGCCCGATTGCCGAGGACACCTCGATTGACAAGCGCCTCGACTGGCGCTTCTTGGACTACCGTCGCCCAGAGCTCAACTTGTTGATGCGGGTGCAGACCACCATTGAGAAGACCTGGCGTGAGATGTGGCTGGAGCACGACTTTGTTGAGATTCACTCGCCAAAGCTGATGGCCTCTCCATCTGAGTCACATGCCGAGCTATTCCGCTTGGAGTACTTCGAAGGGCATGCCTACCTGGCCCAGTCGCCTCAGTTCTACAAGCAAATGGCTATGAGTTCTGGACTTGGCCGAGTCTTTGAAATTGGTCCGGTATTCAGGGCCGACCCATCCTTTACCTCCCGTCACGCAACCGAGTTCGTCTCGGTAGACATGGAGATGAGCTGGATTGATTCCCACGAGGACATCATGCAGTTCCAGGAGCAGCTGATGGTCAAGGCCATCAGCGCCGTGAAAGAGGCTCACGGCGAGGAGATCAAGGAGCTCTATGGCATCGACGTTGTCGTGCCAGCCACCCCGTTCCCGAGAATTCCACTGGCCCAGGCCCACGAGATCATCGAGCAGCGCGGCTACAAGGTGCCGAGAACAGATGGCGACCTAGATCCAGAGGGTGAGCGCCAGATCGCGCAGTACGCACTCGAGGAATTTGGCCACGAGTTTGTCTTCCTGACCGACTACCCAAAGAACATCCGCCCGTTCTACCACATGCGCCACGCGGACAACCCTGATCTGACCAAGAGCTATGACTTGATCTGGAAGGGCACCGAGATCACAACCGGAGCGCAGCGTGAACACCGCGTCGCGGTTATCGAGGCTCAGGCCAAGGAGAAGGGTCTGGAGCTCGAGGGACTCGATTTCTACCTGGACTTCTTCCGCTACGGCGTCCCACCACACGGCGGTTTTGGAATGGGTCTGACTCGCGTAACCATGTTGCTACTGGATCTGCCAAACATTCGCGAGGCCAGCTTCTTGTTCCGCGGGCCTAACAGGCTGCAGCCCTAGGTCTTCGCCAGCGGCAATCTAATTGTCGCCGAAGTCCCCGACGGCAACGAGCCAAACCGTCAGAATTGCCATCGCTACAGCCCAAAGCAGCATCGAAGCGCCGACTAGGATCGTGGCCCTGAGCGGTTTGACGCCGGCTGCAACCGAGACCGCAGCGGCGAACTGGGTTCCGATAATCGCCGGTCCCAGCAGTGCGACGCCGTAGACGCCGTACTTATCAAAGCTTCGCTGCGCCTTCGCCCAGCGATCGGACTTCTGCTGCTTGCCCCGTGCCTCCCGGCGCGCTAGCGCCCAGGCCCGTATGCCAGCCCCGCCATAGGCGAAGACCGTGATTGTGATGATATTTCCCACCACCGCGGAGACAACCGTCAGGAGCGGATCCAGCCCAATTAGGATTCCGGCCGGCACAACACCAATGGCCTCAAGCCACGGAATAGCCCCCGCGAGAAAGACACCAAAGTAACCAAGTTGCTCTAGGTTCAAGCGCGACCTGCAAACAGTTTTGAAAAGCTCGTCAGAAGCGCCTCCATCGGACCCTTGCTGCTGAAACGAAGGTTGAGCATTGCCAGCAGGCTGAGCAGTAGCCAAACCAGCACCGCAATTAGCGCGACCAGCCAAATCTCAAGCTCGGCAAATAGACCCAAGCCCCAAGCCGAAAACAAAATCGAGAAGATAACGGACTGGCCCAAGTAGATGCTTAGCGAGTGCCTGCCCGCGGCCTGCAAAATTCCCAATCCCTGAAGCTTCTGGGACAACCGCCACAGGAGGCCGATGTAGCCGAGGGAGAGAATCGGGGCAGTCATGAAGTTTATGGTCAACGAAATTAGATAGATGCCCAGGCTGTACTGCTCGGCCAAGATATTGGAGACAAACAGGTAGCTGGCGATCGCCTGCAGTGGAAGGCCCAATAGCATTCCCCACTTTGCAAAGCGCCTCATCAAATCTGGATTGATGCCCGAACCGAGGCCATCGCGGCGGGCAACCAACACTCCAGCCAAGAACGCAACTATTACGAGCGGCCCCTGCAAGAACAGTGCTTGCGGGGCAAAGGTCAGCCAAAGCTCGAACCTGGCATCCGCCGCCTCGAGAAAGCCCCCGGAAGCCAGTGCGGCATTTAGATCGGAGACAAAGCCGGTGCCCTCCGGCAGGGTATTGCCTTGGCTTGCCAAGAAGGCCTCGCCGACCAGCGTAAGAATCGAAAGCAGCGCAAACATCAACGCGGTGACCGAGAAGATCGAGATTGCCCAGCGGCGCAGGGCCTTGTCGCTGCGGAAGTACACAAGAAGCAGCAGCAGGGCGAACCCGCCGTAGAGGAACAGGATGTCCCCGTGGAAAAAGAAGACGAAGTGAATCACCCCAAGCAGGATCAAACCAATTGAGCGGCCAACCCAACGGCCTCGATTCTTCTTCTCGCCCTTGATCACATAGTGAGCCGAGTAGCCAAAGAGGAAAGAAAACAGCAGGTAGAACTTGGACTGAAATAGCAGCATCACGATGAAGGTGGTGAACACATTCGCCGGATTAGTCAGATCGCCACTTTCAAAGCCATTGAGAGTGTCAACGGCAAAGTATTGGATGTTGACCAGCGCTATGCCGAGCAGCGCGAAACCACGCAGCATGTCTGGGAAGAGGTCCCGGGTGCCTGGTGATTTCAACTGAATTTCCTCAGCTTTTCGTGGGCCTGGTTGGCCCAGGTGTACTTCTTACCGAGTTGGGCCAAGATCAAAATCAGGATTGGGAACCAGAAACGCTTCAGCACCCAGACCAGGAGCCTTCTCAAACTAGGCCTCGCAGGTGCTCGAGCGCGCGCTCCTCATTTATGCGCCACATCTCGATGGTCTCGCCATTTGCCAGCAGTACCGGGACCTCCTCCGAAAAGCGTTGCAGATCCACCTGGTCTGCAATGTCCTGGATGTGCAGCGCCAGATTCGCTTCAGGGTGCTCTTCCTGGAAAGTCTTGGCGATGCGCTTCGCGGCCTCCTCGGCGGGGATGCAGAGGTGACAGTTCTTGCGCACAATAAGCCTTAGGTCAATGCTCATGAGACCAGCCTAGGCGCAATCGCCAAAGGCGTAGACTTAGCCGGTGCCAGATACCCAGAAGAACCCGCCCAAGAAGGTCGCCGCGTTCTTCGATGTGGACAACACCCTGGTCTGCGGTTCAACCTCAATTCTTTTTGGACGCAGGGCATTCACCGGTGGCACGATCAAACGACGCGAGATCTGGCGCTTTATGTGGGAACAGGCAATGTTCATCCGGCGCGGCGAAAAGAACTCCAAGATGGCAGATATCAAGGACCGGGCCCTGTCGCTGACCAAGGGCCACTCCGTGAAGGAACTTCAAGATCTGATGGACGTGGTCTACGCGAAGGAGATCAAGCCGAGACTTTGGCCACGCAGCTGTGAGAAGCTCCGCTACCACCTCGAGCAAGGCCACGAGGTTTGGCTGGTTACAGCTGCCCCGGTGGAGCTTGCGGAAAAGATTGCTGAGGACTTGGGGGCCACCGGCGCGCTGGGCACGATCGTTGGCCACAAGGACGGGGTCCTCACCGGTGAGCTAGTGGGCCAGCCGCTACACGGCAAAGCCAAGCGCCGAGCAATCAAGAAGCTTGCCGCCGAGCGCAATATCAGCCTCAGACGCTCCTTTGCGTACTCCGACTCGGTAAACGATCTGCCGATGCTCTCGGCGGTCGGCAATGCCGTTGCTGTGAATCCAGATGTGCAGCTGCGCAAATACGCCGATGCTGCTGGCTGGGAAATCATGAAGCAGAGCAGGCGAGAGCTAAGGACTAAAAAGTAAAAACCCGCCCAATTGGGGCGGGTAGTTACTACTTCTTGTTGCGACGCTGATGACGAGTCTTGCGAAGCAGCTTGCGGTGCTTCTTCTTCGACATGCGCTTGCGACGCTTCTTAATGATTGAACCCACTAAAACCTCACAAAGCTTTCATTTGCCCGAGTTGGGCAACCAGCAAAGTCTAGCCCTTACGCTTCAGGCGCTCAACCTCTGCATCAACATCGGCTTCGGTAATTGGCTTGGGCGAGCCAATGCCGTAGGCATCCAGGCCGATAACAACAGCGCCGATCCCCATGCCGAAGATTACCCAGATCGGCCAAAATGGCGCCCAAGGGGAAGTTAGATACCAAACCGCGGAGGTGATGCCCACAACCAAAGCGTAGATTCCCAAGTAGCGCTTGAAGTCCTGCTTCTTCTTCAGCTGCTTCCGTGCGTAATCGCGAACCGAATCGTCTTTGGGCGTTGACATTACTTCTTTACTTTGCTCTTTACTTCCTGGGCGAGGTGGTTTGCCTCGGTCTTTACCTCGTCGACGACCTCTTCCATCTTCTGGCGCGCCAGCTTCTCGAAGTCGCGGGCGTTCTTCTCGGTATCAACCTTCACATCCGCGAGCTTGCGGCCAAGACGCCTTCCGAGATCTTTCGGATCGGCATCAAGGTTGGTGTCCTGGAGCTTCAGTTGCAGCTGGGTGGAAAGCCAGCCGGCACGCTCGGTGATCCAGTGGCCGAGCTTCTCCCCGGCATCGCCCAAGTTCTTCGCCAGCTCATCCTCGGACTCACCGTCGAAGCCGAGCGATAGGAAGTCAATCATCCAGTCTTCGATTACCTCGAGCGGCTCTGGGGTCACTGAGTAAAAACGCTTCTGGCCATCCTCGCGTGCGGTGACCAGACCGGCCTCGCGCAGGGTCTTGAGGTGCTTAGAAACGGTGGGCTGTCCAAGACCGGTTTCGGTCACCAGCTCGGACACGGTGAGCTCGTTGCCCGCCACCTGAGCGGTGAGCAACAGGTCCATGATCTTGCGGCGGTTTGGATCCGCTACTGCCTCAAATATGTCTGCCATGGCACAAGCCTAACGCTACTCGCTGGCAATTTCCTTGGCCCGCGCGACCGCAGCCTGCAGCGCCTCGCCAAAGAGCTTGTCCAGCTCGCCGCCTTCAAGGGTCGCGATGATGCGCTCGGTGGTTCCGCCCGGTGATGTGACCTTACGACGAAGCTCGGCTGGCTCTTCGCCGCTGGATGCGAGCAAGCCGGCCGAACCGGCAAGCGTGCCGCGGACCAGTGTGGCTGCCTGCTCCGGCGAGAAGCCATTGGCGATTGCCACCTGCTCCCACTTCTCAACGATGAGATACATCCAGGCCGGACCCGATCCCGAGATTGCGCTGAGCGCATTGACCTGGTCTTCTTCAACCTGGACCACTTCACCAACTGCCTCGAATAGCCACTGGGCTATGTCGATTGCCTCTGCAGCTGCCCCATCAGCTGCCGCCAGCCCGGTGACTCCAAGCCCTACGAGAGCAGGGGTGTTTGGCATCGAGCGAATCAGGTTCTTGTGCTCTGGAAGCTTCCCCGCCATGGTTGCAAGCTCTATGCCAGCCGCCATAGAAATCACGACAGCCTCTTTGGGCAACTCCTCGCGAATCTCGCTCAGAACATCGGCGATTTGGTAAGGCTTCACGCCCAACACGACAACGTCGGCGTCAGCGGAAAGTAGCTCATTTGCATCGAGCGAACTCTCCAGCGAGAGAGCGCTGATTCCCTTGGCACGCAGAGCCGCGGCGCTCTCCTCGCTTCTTGTGGTTGCGGAAATCAACTTGGTCTGGTGGCCATACTTGATTAGACCCTCAAGAACCGCCGAACCCATTGAGCCGGTGCCTAAAAAACATATCTTTAGCTGCTGCATCCCTAAATCCTAGATTGGTAGCAGTGGTGCCACCAATGGAAACCCGAGGAAGACCGCGGCATCCATTGCGGTGTGGGCGATTACCAGCGGGGCCACCCGGCCCTTCTTGATGAAGATCAAGGAGAAAACCACGCCCATCACAAAGTTACCCAAGAAGGCAGAGAAGCCTTGATACAGGTGGTAGCTGGCGCGGAACGAACTTGAAATCACAACGAGTGCAAAAACGGTTATTTGCGGCCTGATCACCTGCAGCTTCTTGATCAGAAAGCCGACCGCTATTACTTCTTCGAGCAAACCAGCTCGCAGCGCAGAGAGCAGCAGCACGAGCGGGGTCCACCAGTACTGATCGATTGAGCTGGGAATCACCTGCGCGGTCCAACCCCACTGCACCGCCAGCACGTAAAGCCCAATTCCGGGGATGCCAACGAGAATCGGAAGCCCTAGTCCCCAACTGAAGTCTTTCGCACTTGGCCACAAATGCAACTGGATGCCATCCAGGCGCAGGAAGTAGAGCGCGAGCAGCACCGGCACCAGTCCAAGTGAAATAGATGCCAGCTGCGAGACAAAATCGAGCCAAGGCTGCTCGGCAAGAGAGCGATTCAGCGTGGTGCTGGACCCTGCCAGCCCCTGACTGCTGGTGAGCTTGCGGAGCAGGGAAAGAACGGAGTAGATGCTGCTGGCACCGAGCGAAAGCATCAGAACCAGCCACAGCTCCTGCGACTGCTTTCTCGGTCCCATCGGTAACTCCTATCCACAGTTGAGTTTAGGTGTCCCACCTCTCAGGTAGTTTTGTTGCATGGCCAAGTCGAAAACCGAGTACCGCTGCACGGAATGCGGCTGGAGCACCATCAAGTGGGTTGGCCAATGCGGCAACTGCCAGGCTTGGGGATCGGTTGGGGAGGCGGCGCCAACGACAACAACCAGGGCCGCCAACATTGGCGAGGCACGAAGTGCCCGCCCAATCACCGAGATCGAAATCTCTGGCGAGGGCCACAATCCAACGACCATCGCCGAATTTGACCGAGTCCTGGGTGGCGGTGTGGTGCCCGGATCAGTCGTATTGCTATCCGGAGAGCCAGGCGTGGGAAAGAGCACTCTGCTGCTTGAGGTGGCCTCGCGAGTTGCGAGCTCCGGCTCCAAGGTGCTCTACGTCTCTGCCGAAGAGTCGGCTTCTCAGGTGAGACTTCGCGCAAAGCGCACGGGCGCCGAATCGGAAAACCTTTACCTCGCGAACGAGACAGACCTTTCCAGCGTGTTGGGGCAGTTTGAGGCGGTGCAGCCAGAGCTGTTAATAGTTGACTCAGTGCAGACGGTGGCCTCGGCCGACATTGATGGCGTGGCCGGCATGCCCGCGCAGGTCCGCGACGTGGCAAGCAATCTAATTCGAGTAGCCAAAGAGAATTCCGTCCCACTGCTACTAGTCGGCCACGTCACAAAAGATGGCTCAATTGCCGGCCCGCGAACCCTGGAGCACCTGGTCGATGTCGTTTGCCACTTTGAGGGCGATCGACAAACCTCGCTGCGCTTTATCCGCACGCTCAAGAACCGTTTTGGTCCAACCGATGAGGTCGGCTGTTTTGAGATGACCGGTGACGGAATCGCCGAGGTGCCAGATCCGAGCGCGCTTTTTGTCTCGGATTCTGAGAACCGGGTTCCCGGCAGCTGCATAACGATCACCATCGAGGGGCGCCGCGCTCTGCGTGCCGAGATTCAGGCACTGGTGGTTCGCTCCGCAACACCACAGCCGCGACGGGTGACCAATGGCGTGGACTCATCGCGAGTGGCGATGCTCCTTGCGGTTCTCGAGCGGCGCGCGGGATTGTCGCTTGCGGACAAGGACATCTACGTTTCAACCGTAGGAGGAATGAAGATTACCGAGCCGGCAGCCGATCTCGCTATCGCGATTGCCATCGCATCTGCGGCGAGCGACAAGGTGGTGAATCCTGCGATTGCGGCCTTCGGAGAAATCAGCCTCTCGGGCGAAATCCGCGGGGTAACAAACCCCAGGCTGAGAACCTCTGAGGCGGCGAGACTGGGTCACAAAATCACCTTGGATTCTGAGACCGGCAGCCTGAAGGCGGCAGTGGCTGCCGCGCTTAGTTCAAAATAAAGCGCTTCTCTTCGGAAATTACTCCGTTGACCTCCGCCTTTATCTTGAAGGTGGCTCCCCCGGTCGGAACAAGGGCATTGCCCTCGGCGCTGCATCCGTTGCTTGATGAGTAAGACTTGTCCCAAGCCGAGGCAATCGACTGCACCGGCTCGTTCGCTTGCAAAACGTAATTGAGATCCTCGAGGCCCTCGCGGTCACACTCGCGGGAGGTCCAGTAGATCTGCTCACCGGAGCTGATAGTGAAGAAGGTGACCCGGGCGCCGACGTTGAACTCGCAATCTACAAGTCCGTTGTTTGTGATCTCATACCAAATGTATGGTTCGGCGGTGGCAGAGAAGTTATTGATCTCCTCCATGACCTGGTTGCCCGCGCCGTCGTCGCTGACCAGCTTGCCAATCATCGCCTCTACCGTGACAACGCCGGGGGCGCAGGTGGCGAGCTCGGCGGTTGCGGTTGGCTCTGCGGTCTGAGTCTCTTCTTCTGCCGGCAAAACATCTTGGCCGCTCGAGGCAAACAGCTGCGGAATGCCCCAGATTGCGACGACTAAGACAACGAGCGCTCCCAGCGCAGCAAGTCGACGCTTACGGTAGATGCTTGGATCGAGTTGCGACATGTAACAAATCTAGTTACAGCAACCGCAGCATCCTGCTGTTTCCAAGCGTGTTCTGCTTAACTCTTGCCAAATCAAGGAATTCAGCAACACCCTCGTCGTGGGATCGAACGAGCTCGCCATAGGTCTCAGGGTCGATTGGAATATCCGAAATTACCTCGAAGCCGTTAGCGCCAAAGAAATCAACCTCGAAGGTTAGGCAGAAGATCCGCTTGATGCCTAGGGCCCGAGCCCGCTCCAGCAGCTCGTTCAAAATTGCCGCTCCAATCCCCTGGCGCTTAGCGTTGTCGGCGACGGCTAGTGTTCTGACCTCCGCGAGGTCCTCCCACATCACATGCAGGGCGCCGAAGCCGACCACCTCACCGTCTTGCTCGGCGACCATGAACTCCTGAACGGATTCATAGATTTCAACAAGCTCCTTGCCCAGCAAAATGCGCTGCTCAACTAGCGGTTCGGCAATCTTGCGAATCGCAGGAACGTCTGCTGTTACGGCTGGGCGAATCTGGAACATCCGCCAATTATCGCGTTTACGGGCGAGAGATTTCCACCAGAACCTCGTTGCGCCTCAGAAAAGGCGGCGTCCAGGGCCCGTTGTAGCGGGCATATTGAACATCGGATGCCTGCTTCAATCCCGCGGCCTCAATCTCGGTCAGCAGCTTCTTTGCCTTGCGCTCAAACAACGCATCGGTCGCGGCGCCACTAAATCTCTTAGCTGCAACCAGCGATCCTTGTATTCGCTCCACCCGCATATCGGCACCCAGCGGCGCCGGGGCATTTTCCATCTCGTGGGGCATCACAAAGGAAACATCGAAGCCGGACCCGCTCTTGCGCTGCAAGACTGGCGCGGTCATTTCAATCTTTTGACGCGCCTGATTTTGACCCGAGATGTAGCCGGCGAGGTGGCCGAAGGCAGCGGATGCCGCCGGCCCCATTGCGCCCGCCATTGGCTTGGTGACCAGAGTGTGGTCCGCGTAGCTACGAAGCTCGAAGCCTGGAAAGGCCTCGATGACCTCGTAGCGCTGGACCTCGGTCAACTACTGACCAACCGCCTCGGCTTCGCGGCTCTTGGCGTCGAAGACGAACTCGCCGCCGACAAAGTCGACCTTGATGTCCTGGGCGTTCTGGATGGTTCCGGTAAGGATCCGTTCCGAAATCTCGTCCTCGATCTCGCGCTGGACGGTTCGGCGCAACGGTCTGGCGCCCAGGGCCGGTTCGTAACCAAGCTCGATCAAACGGTCCTTCGCGGCTGTGGTGAGCGTCAGCTTCAAATCGCGCTCGTCCAGCCTGTCCTGCAGGCGTTTGATGAACAGGTCGACAATCTCCAGCAGCTCTTCTCTGGTGAGCTGAGGGAAGACGATGACCTCGTCAACGCGGTTTAGGAACTCAGGCTTGAAGTTCTTCTTCAGCTCCTCGTTCACTCGCGACTTCATCTGGCTGTAGTCGTTCTCGGCGCTGCCCTCGAGCGTGAAGCCGAGTGCGCCACGAGAGATCTCACGGCTACCCAGGTTGGTGGTCATGATGATGATGGTGTTCTTGAAGTCGACGATTCGACCCTGGCCATCGGTCAGGCGCCCCTCCTCCAGAATCTGCAACAACGAGTTGAAGATATCTGGGTGAGCCTTTTCGATCTCATCGAAGAGCACGACCGAGAACGGCTTGCGGCGGACCTTCTCGGTCAGCTGACCACCCTCGTCGTAGCCGACGAATCCCGGAGGGGCACCGAAGAGCCTGGACACGGTGTGCTTCTCGCTGAACTCGCTCATGTCAAGCGAGATCAGTGCATCCTCGTCATCAAAGAGGAACTCGGCCAGCGCCTTAGCCAGCTCGGTCTTTCCAACTCCCGTAGGGCCGGCAAAGATGAACGAACCGGAAGGGCGTTTCGGGTCCTTCAGGCCGGCTCGCTGACGGCGAATGGTCTTCGACAGCGCGGCGATTGCGGCCTCCTGGCCGATGACGCGCTTGTGGAGCTCCTGCTCCATGAAGATCAGCTTTGCGCCCTCTTCCTCGCTGAGCTTAAACACTGGGATACCGGTCGCCTGCGCGAGTACCTCGGCAATCAGGCCTTCGTCAACGATTCCGGTCTCCTCAACGTTGCCCTCGCGGAACTCCTTCTCCATGCGCATCTTCTCCGCGGTGAGCTTCTTCTCCTCATCGCGCTTTGATGCCGCTAGCTCAAAGTCCTGGTCGGCAATCGCCTGCTCCTTCTCGGACTTGACTTTCGCCACCTTCTCCTCCATCTCCCGAAGCTCAGGAGGTGCGGAGAGGAAGCTCAGACGCAATCGAGCGCCTGCCTCGTCGATTAGGTCGATTGCCTTGTCCGGCAGGTAGCGGTCGGTGACGTAGCGATCGCTCATGCCAACGGCAGAGACAATCGCGCCATCGGTAATGGAAACCTTGTGGTGTGCCTCGTAACGATCGCGCAGTCCCTTCAGGATGTTGATTGCCATCGCTGGGCTCGGCTCATTTACCTGCACCGACTGGAAGCGGCGAACTAGCGCGGCATCCTTCTCGAAGTGCTTGCGGTATTCATCCAGGGTCGTGGCACCGATGGTCTGTAGCTCACCACGGGCGAGGATTGGCTTCAAGATCGAGGCGGCGTCAATCGCGCCCTCTGCTGCTCCGGCTCCAACCAGGGTGTGGATCTCGTCGATGAAGGTGATGATGTCGCCGCGGGTGCGAATCTCCTTGGTCACCTTCTTCAGGCGCTCCTCAAAATCACCGCGGTAGCGAGAACCTGCGATCAGGCTTCCCATGTCCAAGGTGTAGAGCTGCTTGCCCCGCAGCGTCTCGGGCACATTGCCCGAGACAATTGCCTGGGCCAGCCCCTCAACAACTGCGGTCTTACCCACGCCTGGCTCACCAATCAGAATTGGGTTGTTCTTGGTGCGGCGGGAGAGAATCTGCATCACTCGCTCAATTTCGCGCTCGCGACCTACCACCGGATCCAACTTGCCCTCGGCAGCGGCCTGAGTCAGGTTGCGTCCGTACTGGTCGAGCACTTGGCTACCCTTTTGCGGCGGCGTGTTCTCACCACCTACCGAAACCGTCTCCTTGCCCTGGAAGCCGGAGAGCAGCTGAATTACCTGCTGACGAACCTTATTGGTGTCCGCACCTAGCTTGGTTAGAACCTGGGCCGCCACGCCCTCGCCCTCGCGAATCAGCCCGAGCAGCAGGTGCTCGGTGCCGATGTAGCTGTGGCCCAGCTGCAGCGCCTCGCGCAGGCTCAGCTCGAGCACCTTCTTGGCACGTGGAGTAAACGGAATGTGCCCGGATGGCGACTGCTGACCCTGTCCGATAATGTCTTGGACCTGCTCACGAACCTGCTCCAGGTTGATGTTCAGCGCCTCGAGCGCCTTGGCGGCAACGCCCTCACCCTCGTGGATCAATCCGAGCAGGATGTGCTCGGTGCCGATGTAGTTGTGGTTGAGTAGCTTGGCCTCTTCCTGGGCAAGCACAACGACTCGTCTGGCCTTGTCGGTAAATTTCTCGAACAAGTTGGCACCTCCAAAATCTGTATGAAGATGCTACGACCGCTCGCTAGTTCAAACTAGGGCTGTTCGCCCAAGGCGTTAGCCTGCTTGCTTCGCTCCTCAGCCTCAATTTCGGCGTAGACGCTGCGCTCTTTGCTGTCGGCTCGGAGGATTGAGCGCATCATGATGTAGAAAATGATGCCCACCAAAATCGGTGGAATCAGCGAGATAAATGCATCCAGCAGGATTTCACCAACTGACATGATTCACCACCTACTTCACAAGTGGGAACAGGATGGTCTCCCTGATTCCCAGACCGGTTAGTGACATCAGCAACCTGTCTATGCCCATTCCCATTCCGCCAGATGGCGGCATTCCAAACTCCAGCGCCTTGAGGAATTCCTCGTCCAGCCTCATGGCCTCCGGGTCACCCTTGGCGGCAAGCTCGGCCTGCTTGATAAAGCGCTCGCGCTGCACGACTGGGTCCACCAGCTCGGAGTAGCCAGTTGCCTGCTCGAAGCCCCGCACATAGAGATCCCACTTCTCCACTACGCCGTTCTCGCTGCGGTGATCGCGAGTTAGCGGCGAGGTGTCTACCGGGAAATCAATAACGAAGGTCGGCTTGGTGAGGCCGGGCTTCACGAAGTGCTCCCAAAGCTCCTCAACATACTTACCGTGCAGCGGGTGGTCGATCTCAACCTCCACCTTGTCGGCAATCTTCTTGAGGGTCTCGATTGGGGTCTCCGGGGTAATCTCCTCGCCGCAGGCCTCAGAGAGCGATCCGAACAGCGAGATGCGATCCCACTGACCGCCTAGGTCGTTGACCTCGCCGTCCTCCAAGATTGCCTGGTGTGATCCGAAGACGTCCATCGCCGCATTCTGGATCAGCTCCTGGGTCAGCTGCATCATTGAGTTGTAATCGCCGTAGGCCTCGTAGGCCTCGAGCATCGCAAACTCAGGAGAGTGAGTACGGTCCGCGCCCTCGTTGCGGAAGTTGCGGTTGATCTCAAAGACCCGCTCCAGGCCACCAACCACGGCTCGCTTCAAAAACAGCTCCGGGGCGATTCGCAAGTAAAGCTCGGTGTCGAAGGCATTCGAGTGAGTGACGAAAGGCCTGGCCGACGCGCCGCCGTGCATGGTCTGCAGCATCGGAGTCTCGACCTCGGTGAAGGCGCGGTTGGCAAAAGTGTTGCGAAGGCTCTGCATCACCTCGGCACGAATCTTGACCACCTCGCGGGCGCGGTCGCGCACAATCAGATCGATATACCTGTGGCGAACGCGAAACTCTTCCTCCAGCTCATTGTGCAGGTTGGGCATAGGTCGCAGGGTCTTGGCCGCCATCTTCCAGCTGCTTGCAAGGACGCTAAGCTCGCCGCGCTTTGAGGTGATTACCTCACCCTCAACGAAGACATGGTCACCTAGGTCGACAAGCTCTTTCCAATTATCCAGCTCTTCTTGCCCGACCTTGTCCAGCGAAATCATGGCCTGAATTCGCTCGCCGGTTCCGGACTGTAGAGCTGCGAAGCAGAGCTTTCCGGTGTTGCGCAAGAACATGACACGGCCGGCAAGACCGACAATGTCGCCGGTGGAGATATCTGCCTCGAGGTTTGGGTAGTGGGCCTTGGTCGCCTCGATGGTGTGGGTGATCGGCAGGTCGACCGGATAGGCGTCGTTCAGCTCATTGAGCTTCTCGCGCTTGGCCATCCGGATTGCAATTTGCTCCGGAAGTTCCGCCTCGTACTCTTCGCTCACACCTAACCGCCGATCAAGAGATTGTCTATTAGTCGAATCTGGCCGATCCAGGCCGCGACGATCAGCCGCGCACCATGGTCTGGGATCCGATCCACCTTTTCGAAGCTGATTGGATCCACCAGTTCTAAGTAGTCAAGTCTAGCCTCGGAAGGCATCGCCGCCCTCGCATCGCTCAGCATTGCCGCCACATCCGGCTGCCGCTTCGCGCCAGCTTGCAGCGCTGGATAGATTCCCTGGGCTATGACCAGCTCGTCATCAGTTAGCCGGCGATTGCGCGAGGAGAGCGCAAGGCCACTTGGCTCCCTCAGGGTTGGGCAAACAACAATCGATACCGGTTCGCGCGCACCGACCGAGATCTGCTGGCGAACCATCTGTTGCACCAGCGCCACCTGCTGGGCGTCCTTCTCGCCAAAATACGCCGCATCGGGGTTGACCAGATCGAACAGCCTGCTCACCACCTTGAGCATTCCGGCAAAGTGGCCGGGCCTGGCTTCACCCTCGAATCGCTGACCCAGCTCACCTGGCTCAGGTTCCGGCAATTCTTTGCCCGGTGGGTAGACATCCTGGACACTGGGCGCAAACAGCACATCTGCACCAGCATCGGTTGCCAGCCGGGCATCGACCCCGATGGTGCGGGGATAGTTTTCAAAATCTTGCTTTTCGCCAAACTGCAGCGGGTTCACAAAAACCGACATCACGGTGAAGTGGCCATCCTGCTGCGCCTGCCTAAGAAGCGATAGGTGGCCCTCGTGCAGAGCGCCCATGGTTGGGATAAAGCCAACGCTTTTGCCTGCGCTATCAGCCTCGGCAAGTGCCGCCTCTAGCTCAGCTACCGTCTGGCAAAGCCTCATTTGGCATCCTCCGGATCAATCGGCCGCACCGGCTGCGCTAGCGTGCGATCTACCTCGCTGCGAACTACCGGCCCAATTAGTCTGGCAGGAGATTCCACTCCGGCCTGCTGCAAAATGCCCATGGCCTGCTGCACCACCAAAGAAGAAAAGCCCGAGGCAACATCAAATGCCTCGGCAAACGCCACCCTTTGCTGCAGATTCAGCTCCACCGGTTCGGTGCCGAGCTCGATCGCGAGCGCCTGAGCAATTGGCCGATACATCTCCGGGGTGGTGACGATGGTCGTGGCGTTTTGCAAGACATGGATGTCCATTGAGGTGCCGGTGAAATGCATCAGGGGGTGCATCGCGATTGGAATCGCCCCCAATCTGGCGGCATCGGCCAACACCTCGTAGCCGTGATGCGGCGAGAGGTGCAGCAGAATCTTGCGCGGCCCAAACAGCCCGAGATCGGTAAGCCCCTGGCAAGAGATTTCAATATCAGAATACGGAACCGCAAACACCAGCAGCTCCGCCTCCTCGGCGACTGCAGCCATCGGCGCAATAGGAACATCGGGCAGCAGCAGCTCAATGCGCTCAATTGCCTCCGGGCTCTCAACGAAGACCCCGATGAGCTCGTGCCCAGCTCCTGCCCAAGCCTTGAGCAGCACCGGGCCGGCAGCTAGATCGCCGATCATTCCAATCTTCATCTACGCCTCCTCTCCCGGGTCAGTTGGCGCCTTGCAGTTATGCTCCGCAATCCAGGCGCAGCCCAGCATCACCAGCGATGCGGCAGCTCCCAGGCCGGAAGAGAGCACCAAAGCGCTCGGTGCGACACTGAAGCTGAAGAGCCAAAGAAGGCCTCCCAAGTGCCAGCCAGCAAAAAGCGCTGCGGTGAGGGAGGTCGCTCGGGCGATGACCAGCACGCGAAAGGCGTAGAAAGGGTTTGGCCGGGCTGGCCTTGGTCCCTCGGTGTATTTCTCAAGCTTTTTTCGGTAGCGAGCGATCGGCACCGAGGCCAGGAGCGTCGCGATTCCAATCAGCGGCAGGGTTATGATCAGCGACCACGGACTTTGCGGAAAGGCCATGCCGAAGCCGCTGGCTAGCTGCGCAGCGGTTAGGCCCAGAATGATGCCCACTGCCAGGAACGCAAGCAGCTGGCTCGGCTGCAGCGCCTTCACTTCAGCACCTTTGGTCGCTCGCCCAGATTCTCGAGCAGTGCGGCTATCGGTCCGCGACCGGGAATTACAGCCTCCGGATCAATCTCGAGCCACGGCGCCAAAACGAATGCCCGCTCGTGCGCCCTGGGGTGGGGAACAATCAGCGACTTGGTTTCGATCAGCTGCGTGCCGAAACTAATGATGTCGATGTCCAGGGTCCTCGGTGCCCAACGGGCCAGCCGCACCCTTCCAAAGCTGTTCTCGATCTCCTGGGTGAACTGGTGCAGCTCTTTAGGGCTCAGCGATGTATCGACGATGGCCACCGCATTCAGATACTTAGGCTGGGACTCATCCGCTCCGGATTCGGTGACCGCAATGGTCTCGTAGAGCGATGAGGTGGAGACCAGATCAATCTTCTTGTGTTTCTTGAGGGCCTTAAAGGCGCCCTTGATCGTCTTTTTGCGGTTTCCGAGGTTGCTGCCAAAGGCCAGCACGGCCCTAGTCTTCACCGCGCGCTCCGCTGAATCTGACGCTGACGTCTCTGAAGCTTTGGCTCAGCGGGGCCTGCGGTTTGTGGACGGTGATGGTGCAGCGCAGAATGCGCGGATCGAGCTCCAGCACCTTTGCTACTAGCGAGCTGGCCAGGGACTCGATCAGCTCGAACCGGTTCTGGGTTGCCACCTTGGTGATTTCATCTGCAACCAAGGCATAGGAGACGGTGCTGCCGATTTCGTCCTCGGTGCCGGCTTCCACGCTCAGCCGGCAGTCGATTAGAAAGTCTTGCCCGAAGTCTTTCTCGTGCTGCATGACCCCGTGATAGGCGAAGACCTCGAGGCCATCGAGCTGAATATCAAAGATCACGAGCTTCCCTTCAATGCTGCTACCACGCTAATGGCATCGGCCGTGGTCTGAACGTTGTGCACGCGAACTCCCCAGAGCTTTCGCTGCAACAAAAGCGCCGTCAGCACCGCCGTGGCAACATCTCTTCTGTTCATATCGACCTCTTGCGGGCGCTCGCTGTCGAGCGCGTGAGCTAGGAATCGCTTTCTAGAGGCGCCAACCAAGATCGGAAGCTCCAGCTGCTCCAGCTCGTCGAGTCGGGCCACCAAATCCCAGTTCTGCATCATGTCCTTGGCAAAGCCAAGACCTGGGTCAACGATGATTCGATCCCGGGAAATTCCGCTGGCCACCGCCATCGAGACCTGCTCGGCAAGCTCGCCGACGACCTCTCGGGCAACATCCGAGTAGCCAGTGAGATCGTCCATAACATCCGAGTGTCCGCGCCAGTGGCCCAGAACATACTGGCAATCAAGGTCTGCGATTTCGGAGAACATCTGCGGGTCGGCAAGCCCACCGGAGACATCGTTCACAATGTCAGCACCTGCCAAAACGGCAGCCCTGGCCGTTGCTCCGTTCATGGTGTCGATGGAGATCGAAACCGAAGACTCTGCCCTAATTGCCTCAATCAGTGGCAGCACCCGCTGCTGCTCAAGATCTAGCGAGACCCGAGCTGCTCCGGGCCTTGTCGATTCGCCACCAACGTCGAGAATCTGTGCGCCCTGCTGCTGCAACAATCGCGCCTGGTTCAGCGCATCCTCCAGGCCAAGAAAAAGGCCGCCATCACTGAAGGAGTCTGGAGTGACATTGATCACTCCCATGATCTTCGGTCTTTGCCAGCTCATTTATGGCCTCAGCGACAACAGCGACATCACCTCTTGGCGATAAGTCACGTCCTCATACTTACCCCGGGAGGAAACCGTGATGGTGTTCACCTCCGGCTGCCTCGCACCGCGCGATGCCACGCACTGGTGCCTGGCCTCGATGACCACGAGGACGCCGGAGGCATCCAGTCCCCGCTCGATTGCCTCTGCGATTTGAGAGGTCAGATTTTCCTGCAGCTGCGGCCTGGCGGCCAGAATCTCCACCACATTCGCCAATCTTCCGAGGCCGGCAACCCGATCGGTTGGCAGGTAGGCGATGTGGGCGCGGCCGGTGAAGGGCAGCAGGTGGTGCTCGCAAATCGAAACCAGCTCGATGTCCTTCAGAATTACCGCCTCTTCAGACTGAGCGGGGAAGGTTTCACCCAAGGCTGACAGCGGCTCCTGGCCGATTCCCTTAAAGAAACTGGCGTATGCGTCGGCAACCTTGTCTGGGGTTTGGCTCAGCTCCGGGCGATCTGGGTCCTCCCCAATCGCCAGCAAGAGCTCGCGAACCGCGCTACGAATCCGATCCGGCTGCATCTGCCTTTGGCTTTCGGGCTCTTGGCTTGGCCTTGGTTGGCTTCAGCTCTTTGACCTTGCGCTCTGGAACCGCGATCGGCCCCTTGGTGGAAACTGCGCGCTTCTGCGAAGAGCGCCAGGTTGGGCGCTTTGGCAGCTTCTTGACGTTCTTGAAAATCTCCGCGATCTGCTCCTGGTTCAGCGTCTCAACCTCGAGCAGCTGCTTTGCCAGATCATCGAGAACTGCGCGGTTCGAGCTGAGCGCCTTGTGAGCTTCGTCCATTGCCGATTCCAGGATTTCCTTCACCTCGGCATCGACCTGCTCGGCCATCTCGTTCGAGTAGTCCCGGTGGGTGGCAAGTTCGCGTCCTAGGAAAGGTTCGGAGTTCCCGCTGCCGAGCGAGATTGAGCCGATCTTGTTGCTCATGCCGTACTTGGTGACCATCATTCGGGCGATGTTCGTCGCCTTTTCAAAATCGTTCGATGCCCCGGTAGTTGGGTCCCTGAAAACAATCTCCTCGGCAATGCGGCCGCCCATCGCATAGGCGATCTGGTCCAGCAGCTGGTTGCGGCTGATCGAGTAGCGGTCCTCCATCGGCATCACCATGGTGTAGCCGAGGGCCCGCCCGCGCGGCAGGATGGTGATCTTGGTGACCGGGTCGGAGTAGTTTGCCGCCCCGGCAACCAGAGCGTGTCCGGCCTCGTGATAGGCGGTAACCAGTCGCTCCTGATCCTTCATCACGGCGCTCTTGCGCTGCGGCCCGCCGATTACGCGATCGATGGCCTCGTCGATTACCTCGTCATCGATGCTCTTGCGATCAAGCCTGGCTGCCAGCAGCGCTGCCTCGTTCAGCACATTGGCCAAATCCGCACCGCTGAAGCCGGGTGTGCGGCGAGCAACTACCTCAAGATCTACCTTCTTGCCCATTGGCTTGTTCTTGGCGTGAACCTTCAGGATTTGCTCGCGACCCTTCAAATCGGGCGCCGTAACACCAACCTGGCGGTCGAATCGGCCGGGCCTAAGCAGCGCCGGGTCCAGCACGTCCGGACGGTTGGTTGCCGCAATCAAGATGACGTTGGTTGAGGTGTCGAAGCCGTCCATCTCGACAAGCAGCTGATTCAGCGTCTGCTCGCGCTCGTCGTTACCGCCACCGATTCCGGTGCCGCGGTGACGACCAACGGCATCAATCTCGTCCACGAAGATGATTGCCGGGGCGGACTGCTTGGCCTGCTCGAACAGATCGCGCACGCGCGATGCTCCAACACCGACGAACATCTCGACAAAGTCAGAACCCGAGATCGAGAAGAACGGCACGCCCGCCTCGCCGGCTACGGCCTTGGCGATCAGGGTCTTTCCTGTTCCTGGAGGGCCGTAGAGCAGCACGCCGTGCGGAATCTTTGCGCCCATCTCCTGGTACTTCTTCGGATTCTTCAAAAACTCTTTTAGCTCAGTGAGCTCCTCGCGAGCCTCTTCGATGCCGGCGACATCGTCAAAGGTTGTGGTGCTCATCTCCTTGCTCACCAGCTTGGCCTTGCTCTTTCCGAACTGCATGACTCCACGGCCACCGCCGGCCATAGAGCTCATCAGGAACCAGAACAGGCCGAGGATGATGATGAATGGCAGCAGTGAACCGAGCAGCGCCAGAATCCAAGGGGTGTTCTGCACCTCGTCGGTCCAGCTATCGGATACCGGAGCATTCGCTACGGCCTCCGCCACCGCCTCGGCGCGACCGGAGACATAGTTGAACTGCACCATCTCGCCGTATTCGGCATCGGGATTCTGCAGCACGATGTCGACCCGCTGGTCGCCATCGAGGACGGTCACGCTCTCGGCGTTGCCCGAGCGCAAAATCTCCAGCCCGACCTGGGTGTCAACCTTGGTGTATTGCTGAGCGTTCAGCAGCGAGGTGCCGATGAAGACGACGGTGATGGAAACGAGTATCCAGAGCCAAGGTCCGCGCAGGAACTTCTTGAACTTGGGGTTTCCCTCAGTCTTCTTATCCATCAATAGCCTTACTCGTAGACGGCCGGCGAAAGGATTCCGACTCCATCTAGCGAACGGTAGTTCTCGTTGAAGTCGAGCCCGTAGCCCACCACAAAATCATTTGGGATATCAAACCCCACCCATCTGACAGCTATCTTCACCTTCGCAGCTTCAGGTTTCCTGAGCAAGGTGACGATCTCCACCGAGGCCGCTCCGCGAGCCTTCAGGTTAGAGGTGAGCCAGGACAGCGTCAGGCCAGAATCAATGATGTCCTCCACGATCAAGATGTGGCGATCCTTCACATCCGCATCGAGATCCTTCAGGATGCGAACCACGCCCGACGAAACAGTGCCGGAACCGTAGGAGGAAACTGCCATCCAGTCCTGCTGGGTTGGAATCGATAGCGCCCTGGAGAGATCGGCCATAAATGGCACTGCACCTTTTAGGACGCCGAGCAGCAGCACGTCCTTGTCGGCGTAGAGCTCATCCACCTCTTTGGCAAGCTCCGCGATTCGGGTCTGGATTTGATCTGCGGTGACCAGCACCTGTGTGATATCCGGGTGATTTATCTGCACTAGCAGGCTCCTGGGTTCAGCTTGGCTGTCTTTTTCACTACGAGATGGCTCTCTACCCGCTCTACTGTAATGCCTGCCAGCACCAGCGGTTTCTGCCCGTGCCAATTCGTAATCAAGCGGGCCATATCCGCAACCTGAACCTGGCTGATATTGCTCGCTCCCGCGCTCTGAGCCATCAGATGCAGTGCCTGCAGCAAAACCGCCTCGTGCAGTTTTTGCAGACTGGCTATCTCGTAGCGAGACTCCGTGGAAGAGCTTGAGGCCCGCGCCGCGGTTAGGGCGCCCCTGGCCAGCGATAAGAGGAGGTCGTCTGCCCTGGCCGCGCTGCGGGCGGTTCTGGCGAGCGCCGCTGCAAAACCAGGGCCCAAAACCTGCTCGAGCTCCCCGGCCATGCTCCTTACCTTCACCCGCAAGAACCGGTCGTCTAGGTTGTGCGGATCATCCCAGAACTCAATGTCCTGATCGATGCAGCTCTGGCGTAGATCGGCGCGTGAAATATCCAGCAGCGGCCGCAGCAGCCGGCGCTGCTCGTCCACATCTGGCATACCGGAGATCGACCGAAGCCCGGAGCCGCGAGCAAGTCCGAGCAGGACAGTCTCGGCCTGATCCTCCTGGTTATGCCCCAGCAAAATCCAAGCG
>Ga0181571_10000497_pt1 | contig 25696 bp, 16 predicted proteins | sample 101ome_17_FD_132440 | JGI IMG/M metagenome (GOLD analysis project Ga0181571, IMG submission 132440) | Coastal salt marsh microbial communities from the Groves Creek Marsh, Skidaway Island, Georgia - 101407AT metaG (megahit assembly) | ecosystem: Environmental > Aquatic > Marine > Intertidal... | reverse complement strand
GTGTGTGGTCATTGGTATGTCAGGTGCGAGTTGCATGACCCTCGCGGGTTCTGTACCTCCTACTGAATTTCTGATACGGTTAGAGATGACATCAAGATGCTGCTCATCTCTCGTAACCTCTTGCTTGACAGGGGCACCATAAAACACTCGGAACTCGACAAGCGCAGAAGCCGTGTCCATACCTGTTACACGAATTGGTGGAATACACAAGGACAAGGACGTATCGCCGGACAGCAGACTGCATGAAATAGGAGGAGAACTATACTGGTCAAGCTTTCGAGGTGTGTTCTCCTTATTCTCGGCCCCTGGAAGAACAAGCGTTGCAGAGATGTACAGCTGCCCTTCCATCGTGCTTGATTTGACTGCAACGACATCAGCACTAGATTTTTGCTTCTCATCATCTCCTCCCCCAAAGCAGCATGCGAATATTCCTCCTCTCGAGTTACTCGGCCGGTTCTTTGCCTTTGAAATCCCTTTTGCTGTTTCATTGTTCCGGTCAGCGCCCTCAGTTCTTAACAGCGCAATATGAAGTGTTGTGTCAAACTGTGGCAAAACCTGCAGGTTGGATACGAGCGGTTCAACAGCGCGTTTCTCTGCATGTATCCTAAGTGAATTTGGCATGTCATTGTCATCGTCACTGTGGCTGTCGTGCCTTAATTCTTCACCGTCGTTGAGATGCACATTAAGCTCATGAACCACTTCACGATTAGCATTGTGGGCAGCGACAAGTGCCTTGGAGTGCACCTCCTCGGAAACTTGAAAAGCTTCACGTAGATTTGAGGCGGCTATAGTGCGCAAATCGTTAGTTTCGCTTGGGGCACGCGTTCCCCATGGCATGAGCACCGAGCGCACAAGCGCAGTATAGTGTTCCTGTGAGAGGGTGCTGGGCGCTTCAAAGACTTCATCGGCAACCTTCTGGTTATCCTCCATCACTTTGGGCAAAGGAGGCGGGGTGCACTCCGGAATCGGGATGTCCGCCCAGCCGCTCGGTACTTGCGACTTTGTCCCGTGTACGTCATCCTTGGTGAACAGTTCAACGCCACGAGCCTTGGGATAGGGAAGGCAGTTGCGAAGGAATTGAATTGTGAACAGCCGGTCGGCACGATATGGTATCTCGGAACGATATGGGAAGTGCCGCTGGGGACTGGAGCGGATTGAAGGTCGAGGGGATAGTACAATGTCGGATTTTCAGGTCTTACCCGCCATGGTTTTAGGTCCTCAAGGCTTTCGCCGTCGTGTACGCGCGTGAGGTGCCGAGTGCTCATCGGTGCCGCGGGCAATCGGCAGAATAAAGGACGTTAACCCGGCAACAGCTGAACTCGCTCGGCGGGCATCAAGATACCGCACATGGTTCTGATTTGTGTCGCACACATACAGGTTGGCTGAAATCTACGCAGTAACAAGGTCACAGGCGCCACTGTGTGTGCGCCACCTTCCTCCTCTCTGGCCGATTACAAACAGAGATTAATGCTACTATGACTAATGTTACTGGTACAAGGCCAAGATTTTCGTCACAACTGCGAGCACGGGCAACCACCACGACATCCTAAGGGCGCGCTGCGCTGGACAAACATAAGTGTTGACACAATCCAGGCTCTCGTGAGAGTGGAATTATTTGAGGGATCCCGGCGTCTTTTTGTTTCTGATGCAGGGATGGCAGCTGTTGTCAACGACCTCAGAGCGAGAACACGATGCGGACCCCCAACCAGTTTCGACCTGAGGAGCACGGTCGTTAGAACAGGTCCTGCTCGTGTCCCACTGAATCTTGACTCAACGTGCTCCGCAGCGAGTGCTAGTAAGCGGTTGCCCGATGTGGGGTCGAAAAAGAGGGTGCGTCTACATGTACCAGAAGCAATAACCAAGTACGTCTTCACAGTGTCCACATCTACTGCAGGTGACGCTAGTGCGACACGGGCAGTCCACTTGGAACAAGGAAGGACGGATACAGGGAAGCTCCGATTTGTCGGTATTGACGCAGAAGGGTGAAAGTCAGGCAGAGATAACGAGGGAAATGTTGCAGGTGAGACCGAATTCATCCCAGCAACGCTCTCCTGACGTTGACACTTTGTACTTCTTCAGGGAAAGCACTTCGACATCGGCTTCCGTAGTCCCCTTGCTCGTGCAAGTCGAACTGCCGAAGTCATATGGGATTCACGGGATTCAAAGCTCATCGATTTGTGGGAGTTACGGGAGATTGATCTATATTCCTTCCAGGGGCTCCTGAAAGAAGAGGGGAAAGAAAAGTACGGTGACAAGTATGCGGCATGGAAGGCTGACCCTGCAAACTTTGAAATCGATGGCCATTTTCCAGTCCGAGAACTTTGGGAGCGGGGTGCTGAATGCTGGAAAATTATACTCGATGCAGATGGTCAAGACGTCCTTGTGGTGGCTCATAACGCTGTGAACCAGTCCATGGTGGCGAATGCTCTTGGCCTAGGTTCAGAGTATTTTCGCCGCCTCTCCCAAAGCAATTGTGGGTTGACAACGTTTGTCTTTAATCCTTACCAAGGAGAAGAGGCCAATGCGGTGATTCTTGAGCGACTCAATCAAACACCAGCACTGCCCTTAAAGGGCAACGCGGATATGATTTATAATCGTGCACTTCTCATTTGCTCATCTCTTCCGAAGGATGAAGATGAAGCGGAAGAAAGGACAAAGGTTGCGGAGAGTCTTGCGAAGGTTCTCATGGAGGAGGGGATCAAATCGATCTGGCACGATAGTGCAGCGTTCTCCAGTTCTCTAGCGTACGAAATAGCGAATCTACTGAAGGTGAAGGACTTTGATAATGTGTTTGACTCGACGGATGCGAACATGAGAAACTTGCGTGGCGCTGGAACCACGGTACTGCTCGCAGAGGAATCGGTCATCGCTACGTGCGTTGCTCACGCATTGCAAGTAGATGGAGGGCTCGGGGTGACTCTCACTCTCTCAACTGGGGGGATGACGCTGATCGATTTCAGTGACCAGAATGTGTCTATTGCGTGCATCAATTATACCGCTCACCTCTAGACTAAATTGAAGAGCTAGTTCATTCTCTGATTGCCTCCTCCCGCCGCCGCTGGGTCTCTAGACTAAAGAGCTAGTTCATTCTCTAAGAGTTAATTGCACCTTCCTCACTGCTCGAGCTGTGCCTCTCCTTCCTGGACTTCTTCTCCTTTTTCTCCTTCTTGGACTTCTTCTCTTTCTTGGCCCTCTTCGCTTCTCTCCCGGGTGATCCATCCTTGCTACTACCTGGAATGGGCAAACCCTGTGCGGCAGCCCTTGCCCTCGCCATTGCAGCTTCTTTGCGTGCTTTAAGTTCTCTGATGATTGCATCGTCATCATCCGCGTTGGCAACTGCCTTGAATGCCGCACCCTCCCACGCCTCAGATTTACTCGGGGAGGTGCCCTTCTCGTTCGCTCGAAACCCATCGTGTCCCCATCTTTCCTCGGTAGATCCAGCATCGATTCTTGCAGTTTCGTTTCCGTGGTCCGTCTCGATCTTGAGTGATGGGCGAGGACCTCCACATTTGAGGCAGTTGTCCCTGAACTTAAAGTTCTCTGCCCCACAACCGCACTTCCAATCCTTTTTCTTGGCCGCCTCCTCATCCTTGAGCCGGTAATCCTCTACGTGTTCGACCTTGATGGTCCGTCCGAGGACTTTGGCACCATTCAGATTATCCACGGCGAGGACAGTGCTGCGCTGATCTTCAAAGCAGATGAAGGCAAATCCTCTGGACTTCCCGGTCTCCTCGTTCCTGACCAGGTTGACGTCGACGATCTCACCGTATTGCGAAAACACAGCCAGGATGTCTCCCTCCGTGAGATCGAATGACAGCCCACCAGCGAAGATGTAGGCGGAGTCCTTGAATTTGGCGTGCCACGAAGCTCCTTCACTCAACCCTAGACGAACCTGCGAAAGGAGAAAGCGAGGGTGAGCAATCGTTGGGGTGCCGAGACTTGACCTCGAGAGCGGAAGCCCTCATGCTTGCCGGCGTGACGATCAGGTTGTCAGACCCACCTCGCTTAGAGTCGCCTTCTGTGTATTTTTAATTTGCGTGAGAGGATTCATCGCCCCGCTCGGGTCGCGCGACCGAGCGCAAGCAGGTATGCCACCCAATTTTCTGTCGGTTTCAGCGTGGGTGGTCTTTAATTTTACTCATCAGCTAGCTTAGTAGGATCAGTACTGCGCATTAGTTAACTTTCCTATTTAGTGTTGTGATTTCAGCCTATTTCTACATAGACATCTGAAACCGAAATTGCCGGCAGGCGCAATCGGCGCCGCCGCTCTCCGCCGCTTTTCTCTGCGGCAGAGCATCGCGCTTCCATCCATTCATTTGGCTGCGCACTCGTGTAGTGACGATGTGTGCAAATTGATAATTGCTCGCGTCAATTTCTCTCCGGTGACGTAAGAGTCACGCGACGACAGTCTCCGAGGCGGACCGATTGTCTTCGCCTCTTGGCGAAGCACGCTACGATATCAGATGCCAGATTCCCTCGACGGGGAGCTTCTCAAAGCTCTCTTAGATGAGGCGAGCCTTCCGCGAGCGGTTCAAGGCATCGCCGCTAATCTCGTGGAACGATTAAAACAGACTGTTTCAGGTTTGCCCTCCTAATTTTCCCCAGACGCCCCGGAAGTCAGCTGGAGGGAGCTGTCTCGATTGAGGGCATCTCTCTGGCCTTTCTTTTCCCCTGTTTTTTTTCTCTTTCACGATGCGAGCGAGCTGGCCAGTGATGTCAACATCATTAATCTTTGAGAACAGACTATCCTCGTGACGAGTATTCATGACAAGCATATGACTGAGGCCAGGTCGTTGACATTCAACTCGTGAACACATCTTATCCTTCCATGCAATGAGACTTATAACATGTTCCCTTCGGCATCCTGCGTTCAGGGATCCTTGTGAAGGACTTCAAGTTCTCCACACCCGACCACTTTCGGATAGCCCTCGGCCCCTCCCTGAAGAATGACTCGACCAAAACGCTGAAGTTCTTCCAACCCTTGCGCATCCACGTCGTCGGGAGTGCTGCTGCTGGTGGATGCCTCAAGACTTCACCAGGTGTTGGTTGCACAGTTGTGGATGTTGCCGTGGAAGTGCCGAAAGAGTTTTTCCAGGAGAAGGACTACCTTGACCACAGGTACCATGTGAAGAGGATGGCGTACCTTCAGGTTTTGCAGCAACACCTTGAGAGTGCAGATTGGGTCGCCAGCTCAGTATATTCCACTCATCATGCGGACGTTCGAAAACCTTGTCTCGTTGTCAAGGCGAAGAAACCGGGCGACGTATGTCTTCGTGTGCTCCTCACGATCCCAGTTCACACATTCCCGTCTGCCCGTTTGCATCACGAGAAAGCAAATCTTCGGAACTTGGAGATCCAAAATGATGAAAGGTTGCCGAGTCCTCATTATAATCATTCGATCATTGAGGACATGTTCATGGATGAGCACATAAAGTATCTGCGAGGTGCAGCAGAGACTGCAGAATATTATGAAGATGCATGCGTCCTCTTGAAGGTATGGGCTGCGAAGCGTGGGCTACTTGGTGCTCCTGATGGATTCAACGGTTTCGTGTTGTCTATGATCTTGGCTTACCTAATTCGCAGTAGTGGAAAACTCAGCCCACAAATGGATGCTCAACAACTGGTCAAAGGTGCACTTTCATTTTTGTCCAATCCAGCAACGCTGAAGGCAGGTTTTACAGCCACTGGGGTAAAACAGAATGTTGCTTCATGGAGGAGTATGTTTCCTTTTATTTTCGTCGGACCTTGCGGATATGTCAATATTGGTGCACGGATATCACGAAGTGCTATGGACGAGTTTATCCACGAGGCTGCACGCTCTTCCTCTCTCCTTGAACGTGGTGGGAGGACAGCTTTCGAGCAAGTGTTTCTGGTTTCGCTTTATCCTGCTATGCGTTATGACCTTCACGTGCATGTCAAACTCGATAGAAGTGACAATACCGCTGTGGGATCATGTGAGGGGGATATCGTTAGCTGGCGCAACCACGAAAAAACGATTCACGATTTGGTCACGAAAGCCATCACCAACCGGGCAAAGTTGGTTCGTGTACAACATCAACCATTTGTGAACTCGTCAGACATCAGACCCATGGCTAGTTTCACCCCGACATCATCAAAGAAACGGAAGCACGCAGAGGAGCAAGACGCAGAAGATGAGACTGACCTCTTCACGGTGTGGGTTGGACTTATTTTCGATCCTGAGCATGCCTTGAGGTTGGTGGATTTGGGCCCGAGCTCGGATAATGACAAGCTGGCAAAAGAGTTCCGGGCTTTCTGGGGAGACCGAGCAGAACTTCGCAGGTTTAAAGATGGACGAATTTGTGAATCAGTGGTCTGGGATTCAATTCCTTTGAACAAGCGTCATCATATACCTGCCCTCGCCACTGATTACGTCTTGAAGAGGAACTTTTCATCCACAGAGAGTGTCGAGTGGAGCTGCAATCTTTTGGATCCGGCAATGGGCATGAAGGAGTCCGACTCGAAGGAATCCTCACCAATCGCACTGATTCAGTGCTTGGATAGACTGGCAAAGCGAATGAAAGATATGAAAGAGGTGCCACTCAGAGTGGTCACTGCTCAGCCCATTAGCCCTGCATTTCGAGGAACAGATCCATTTCCACCGAGGCAGCACCAACTTGCCTTCGGTGCTGGCATTGGACTTGGGCGAAGTGATGAACAAATGCCGGTGTGCCCAAAGACACTCGATGTTGTCGTGCAGCTCGAAGGTAGCGGAAGGTGGCCTGAAAATAGCATGGCGATAAACAAAACCAAGGCTGCTATGGCCCTTAAGATTGCCGAGCAGCTCCGCTCTAGCTATGCAACCCCAACTATCGTAACAGAGGAAGCTACTGATGTCTTACACGAAGGGTACGTGTTCCGTCTTCACATAAACTCATCCGCGAGTGGGGCAAATAATGAAGCTGCTGAAAAATATCTGATCAAGGGAGCTGCCCACGCTGCAGTGATTGCAACAATATCTGCAAGGTTTCCGGTGTATGGCGCGGCAACACAAGTCGCGAAGCGGTGGATTTCGAGTCACATGCTTGCGCCTCACATTCGAGATGAGGTAGTTGAACTAATCATGGGTTACTTGTTCTTGCATCCTGGTGCAGTGGATCCGCCGGGTTCAAGGGAGGTTGCATTCATTAGGTTCTTGGACTTGCTTGCATCGCATCCATGGAACGTGTTGCCACTTTTTGTAGATCCGGAGGACGAATTCACTTTAGCGGATATGCAGAATCTGGAGAAGAAAATGGACAGTTCAGATGCGTCGTCGATGTGCATCGCGACTCCATATGATACCGAAGGTGACCTGTGGACGCAACGCGGTCCGCCAGGAGTTGTATTGAAGCGCGCTCAGGCTCTTGCTTCTCGAGCTGCCGAACGCCTGAAAGTCCTTCTCCAAGGGAAGAATAGGATGGGACACAATCTTTCTGGGTCATTTATGAATAATCTGTTGCTTGGTGATGCATCAGCTTGGGAATCTCTCTTCACACCCGCGCTCATGCACTACGATATCGTGCTGAAGTTACGAAGGACAGCCTTGCCGTTTCCTGACCAAGCGTTGTTCTCGGCTAAGCAAATAAAGAAACGTCTGGTCAAAGAGCTTGGTGTTGATCCAGATAGCTTCCAGATTGCAGAGCATGGAGGCAAGAGAGGTCTTCAACTCGCCAAGATGCCCGAGAAGGTACTCACTCGAGGACCCGAAAAGGCACGAGCGGCTATGCTCATTGGTTTTGACCCACTCCAGTCCTACCTTAGAGAAGCTGAGCGTAGACTGGGTGGCACTGCGCTTCTTTTCGCCGACAAATTTGGAGGGGATCTCATCGGCGTAGCGCTGAAGCCAAAGATGGAGCATCACGGTGTTCAGTTACCTGCGTCACTGGCAGACTTTGACCCACTTGGAGATTTCACACCTCCTAATCCTCCCAGCGTCGACGAAGTCATGGATGAACTTCTCTTCATCGGCGTTGGTTTTGTGAGCGATGCGTATCAAAATAGTGGTAAGCATGCCTAATATTCAAAATTCAATTCGGGACGAGTCAGAAAAACTAGCTAGCGCGTCGACCGTCTCGATCTCGAGCAAGTCCCGAACGAGCCGACCGATTCTAATTCTAATGCTTCATTGTCGAGGCGTGAGGGAGGCACCTAAGCGGATCGTAGAATATCAAAACGTACACCAAGGCAGCAGGAAGTATTCAGCATAGAATGCCCTCCAAATGAGCATGTAGTACTCATAAAGCGATGCACTCGACGATATATCGACCCGTTTAGATGCAACGAGCAGTGAAAAAATCACAGCTGTGTGCAAAATTCCCAACACAATCGACGTTGCAGAACTGTACATCACACTCAAGAGCACAGCACTTCCATAAGCCATGGAAAGCAGCGAAACACAAATGTTGAAAACAACCGACGGACCTAGTCGAACAGAAAGTGTTCGAATGTTCTGCTTATGGTCACCAACCACATCAGGTAAATCTTTGAACAATGCTATCACAGCACCATACACAACCATGAAACTGATGGCGAACCAAAGGTTCTTCGGGAAGTGGAAATCTAATAAGCCACGTCCAAGTGCGTGAGCAAAGAATCCCAGTTGAACGATCACAGCCCTCACAAACAGCACGCACGACGCGGCGAGGACTGGTGCTCGTTTCCAGCGTAGGCCGGGGTAGTCTACAGAGTATACAATGCCAAGCAGCAAGCTGACAACCAGGGAAAAGAGAAGCGCGCTGCTTCCACTCAAGGCGCCCAACATCAGGCTCACAGTTGTGCAAGCGGCGATTATAGAGAGCGCCGTGTCTGAGCTGAATGCACCGCTAGCCAGCGGCAGATAGGGTTTGTTCACGCGATCAAGTTTCTTATCATACACTTGATTGATGCCGACGATGGCCACGTTCATCAGCACTGCAGACACCAATGCCTGGACAGTTTGCTTTGAAACTAACAACGCCGGACTCAATTCGAGGAGGCCGCCGAATTGCAGAGCCATCATCGTCACGGAAGATACACTGATGATCGTGCCCAAGATAGTGTGCGGCCTCACGAAATTAGCGAAGGCCTCGTGGAAACGCGTTCCAGTGTGCGATACACCGTTTTTAGTCAAACTCGCGATCGCAACCTTTGGTCGTGCGCTTCGCACATTCGCTTTTTGGCAAAACCGCTTTCCCACCGGAACAAGGAACAAAGGATGACCGGGTTTACACTCGAACGTCCCTGATTGCAACGCCTTCACGCGTATCACACGAGATCCACATGCAGAGACGGAGAGCATGACACCTGATGGTCGCGCTGCTTTGTCGTGCGTGGGGCCGATCTGGAAGGGAAGAGCTTCTTTTTGACAAATTTGATGACGCGACTGCCTTTAAAAAAACGCTGACGTGAGACAGTTCAGACCGAGCGGACCACAGAGCAGCGTAGAAAAGGATATTCTTCAGTCCTGCGAGGACAGGGGACGAAGAAATCGGAGGCATGGAACTGGGAGGTAAGCTGCATGCGATCCATCTCTCAGCTTATCGTGCGATCAAATCGTCAGCTGTGAGATGGACGCGTCGCGTTGGAGCGAGGCGGAGCAGCAGAGCTCTCGCAAAAGGGAGTGAATCAAACGCAGACGTAAGGAAAGTCCTTGGCCTTGAGGAGGACGCGAAGCTGACGGCCGTGGAACTCAGCGCAGGATTTTGCAATCAGGTAATGCTGGTGAAGAGGATCGCATACGATGGTGGCGAAGAGGCGTTAGTAGTTAAGCTTTACAGCAACCTTGCCTTGCTCCGCACAGAGCAGAGGCAACGTGGGGTGGTGGACAAGAAACTGAGCGACTTGAACATGGGTTCACAGCTGATTGCGAGCACCGATGAAGGAATCGCACATCGCTACCTCGAAGGAAGGATCTTGACAGAAGAGGATATGCACACTCGGGCAGATATTTGCGCCGCCACTGCGAGACTGGTTGCCAAGTTCCACTTGCTCGAAGTCCCCCCGCAGTTTGATGACGCTACCTCACCTTTGTTGTGGTGAGGCCCTCTCTTCGACCATTTTCATTCTTTCCTACCTTCGTAACACTTAACTGGTTCACACGTGGGATTGACTCTACTATGTGGAAGTGGCTCAACCGCATGTTAGATGAAATGCGCGTATCCAGCAACGTCGGTAGCCTACCCGCTGGTATCGAACTACCCGTATTGCGCCGTGAGGTTGAAATCATGGCAAATACGGTTGGAAAAATGGGGTTCAGTGTTGTTCTCTCGCATGGAGACTTGAAGCCGTCAAACGTCATGCTGTTGGGCGATGACCCAGTTGATGATGACGTTAGGCTGATAGATTTGGACGTCAGACTCATCGATTTGGAGCTTGCTGGGCCAAACTACAGGGGGTTCGATCTGGCGAAGCTATTCAGAATAGATCCATCTCGATTCTCAGAAGAAAGGTTCTCGGAGTTTCTCTCTGTGTACTGCGAGACCGCGAAGGTTGACGAATCTCTCGCTAAGGAGATTGAAAAAGAGACGAAAGTCTGCTTGCCTCTGGTGCATTTGGAAGCTACCGTGTTCTTTGCCCTGGTGGTGGCAATGGGTCAGGATTTTGGTGGTCCGAGCAGTGACAAGGCGCGATGGGAAGCATTGCTGCGGGATAGGTGGGCCAAATACATGGCTTCGAAAGCGACCATTGACGTGTTTAGAGATGTGATGTGAATCGTGTTCATGATATTAATTTGAGCTTCGACATATTTACCACCTGCTGGGTCGCCTGTCGTCTCCACGAGCCGAGTACCTGGAGGGCCCGCGATCATCACGGGAAGGACCACGGTCGTCGCGGCGCCTGCTGTCATACCGGTCGTCGCGGCGTCTGTCGTCATACCGGTCGTCCCGGCGTCTGTCGTCGTATCGGTCGTCACGGCGTCTGTCGTCGTATCGGTCGTCACGGCGTCTGTCGTCATACCGGTCGTCGCGGCGCCTGTCGTCGTATCGGTCGTCGCGGCGCCGGCTCGGCTCGAAGCGACCCGGGGGCGCTTCGCCAGAGCCGTCGCGACGAGGTTCATACCTGTCCCTGCGGGCCCTGTCCTCCTCATCTCGGCGCTTTTCCTCTTCTTCCTGTTCCGCAGCGCGACGGGCACGTGCCTCCTCCTCGATGCGCTCACGCTCCTCCTGCTCGGCGGCAGCACGAGCTTCGTCTTCAATCTGTTGAAGGCGACGAACGTAAGCCCTGCGGCGAGCAATCTCACGCTCAGCGCGGCGAAGGGCCCGCAATTCATTGATGCGCTCCTCGCGCTCGAGGCGGAGAGCCTCGAATTCTTCAGATCGGCGGGACACAATAGCTGCCGCAAACTCCTCCTTGTCCACGGCCATCTTAGCGAGGCGCTTCTTCTCTTCGACATTCGTCTCCCAGGTCTGACGGTGCTTCTCAGCGTTCTGCTGCTGCATCGTCGTGTGGTACTGCTCGTCTTCAGCCATCTTGAGCTTGTAAGCCGCCTCGATCAGCGGAACCTCCTCTTCGCGCTTGGCACGCTCAAGGTGGTCCATCGATTTGGCCAGGCGCTGGAGTTTGCGCTCCATGTCCTGACGCTCCTTGATCTGCTCCTTGATGGCATCCTCCATGAGGCTGCGCTTGTCGAGCTTCTGGCCCTCCTCGAGCTTGATCTTGAGCTTTTTGCCTTTGCTGCGCTTCTCTGCCTCGGCGAGAAGGGCAAGAGCCTCCTGCTTCTCCTTCTCCTCCATCTCCTGGCGAATGCGGGTCTCCTCACGGATGCGACGTTCCTCTTCGAGACGTTTGGCCTCTGCAGCCTCGTTCTTGCGCTGCAGGGCGAGGCGAGCCTCCTCGGCTTCCCTCTCTTGCTCCTGAAGGATGCGCTCTGCCTCCTCTTTGCGGCGCTCAATGATAACCTTGCGCGCGAGAGCCAGCTTGTGCTCAACCTCAATCTTCGACAGCAGTTCAGCGGTGTTGGACTGGGATGCAAGAGACGAAGCCGATACTTCGTCAGGGTAAATCATCTTGATGCCGTTGCGCAGCTTCTGAGCCATGAGCACAAGGTGATTCTTGATGCCGTCGCTCTCGAGCTTATCGCCCTCAAAGCGGATGCACTTGTTCTGGTGGTCAAGACGCGCCGAGACAGCGCCGCCCTTCGTGCAGTTCACTAGGATACGCTCGACCTGGGTAAACTCCAGGAACGGCACCATCTGCTGAAGCGTCTCAAGCTTCATCGTCTGATAAACTTGGGACGACTGCTGCAGCATGCGGACAACAGCAAGGTTGCGCATGCGGGGCAAGAAGTCTCCAAAGGAGATAGATGGGATGGGGCTGGCCGCGGAAAGCTCCACAGTCTCTGTGTCCATAGATCCAAACACCTTCTGGGCATGTTTGCAGAGATCCAGGGGGTGGAACTCCTTCTCAAACAAGGCGTACAGCTGACGGGCCTCGGTGGACACGAGGGATAGAATACCCTTCGAGATGAGCTCAGAAAGCAGCGCCTTGCGAGAAAGAACCTCGCGGGGGTCCCGCTTGGGGTCCAGGGTGTAACCGAGCAGAGTCGCCATGCGCACATCGCGTTCCTTAGCGTTCTCGATCTCCTCGTTCGAGGTACTGGCAGATGTGCGAGATTCATACGGCGGGATGGCAATCGCAGAGAGCAGCACAGCCGACGCCATTGCCTTCAGGTCCTCTGGCGTAAGGTTACGGTTGTACGCCTTGCTCAAGTTGAAGAGCTTGTACCAGGCGTATGCATGATAGAGATGGTTCTCCGACACCCAGAAGACCTTTGTAAGCTTGGCAAAGTAAGAGGCCATCATCCTCGGGTTGGGCGATTTCTTGAGGATGAAAGTTAAGCCGTGGATGTCCTCTATCGTGCGGAACGCCTCCTGCCACAGCTCGAGCTGCGCGGCAGACTTGAGCTGCTCAAACCTTGTCTCGAGGTAGTAGTTCTGCGTCTCGGCCAGTGTCATGTCGGGGCGATCGCGCTGGTCGCGATACTTCTGAAGGTTGGCCAGGTGATTGCGCAGGATCTCACAGAGGCGGCGGAACTCGGTGGTGCGCTTGTAAGTCACACAAAAGTTGAATGCGCGGTTGGCCGTCATGGAGTAGAGCCCCTCCAGCTTGTTGTTGTTGCGCAGGATCTCGAGGATCGTTCGGTAGGTCTCCCACAGGAACTTGAACCAAGGGGTGACGAGCTCGCGATCGGAGCGATCCTTGTCGCTCTCAGCAGAGACCGACTTCAGCATCAAGTTCTCCGGGGTGTTCTCAGCCTCGAGATCTTCGATGTCGATGGTGGCGGCCGAAGCGGCAGCCTGAGCCGCCTCCGCCTTCTCGGTCGCAAGCTTCAGAAAGTGCTTGATCACCTCCTCGAGCGAGTTGACGTTCACCTGCTGGCACACGATCCTGTACTGGATCAGACCATCCTTCGCGAGGCGCCCCTTCTTGAGCTCGATGCACAACTCCACGTACTTGAACATGATCTGCTCGAGGACCTTCTGCCAGGTACGGTGGCGCTTCGACGTGATCACATCGTGGAGCGCCTGAAGGGCGGCGTTGGGCTGACCGACGTTAATCAGCTCCTCCTGTAAAACGCGCAGGATGCGAGATGAGTGATCGTCAGATGGGTGAGTGGGCTGGAAAAGAACCCATCGGGCGAGGTGGAAAAAAAGGGTTTTAGCTGGATCAGGCGGCGCGGAACAAGAGCGACCGGAAAACGTACCGCACGCTTCAGAGCATTCTCCGGCTTGGCAAAAGTGCCAGCGTAGCGCGACATGGCACTACGAAGATATCGTTTTCGTCGCCCGCGAGCCCGTTACGACCTCGTACGTCGGCGGCGCTGCAAAAGGGTCGGCGGCACGGCGTTTCAGCGCACAAAAACAGAAAGAGTTTTACGAAGGTTGTTTTGGGCCGATGGGACTTGCAGATTTGCCCAGCCCAGCCCGTTGCCAGTTTGCGACTTCTTGGCCCCGTGACCCGTTTTAGGAACCCGTTTATCTGCCCTCGCCAGTCCCGCCGGGGGCAGAGTGGACGCACCTAGGACCATCCGTAGAGAGCGCCGCGTTCCGGTGAGTTGACGCATAAGGTGAAATATGGCCGAGGAAGGGGACCCTCTGGATGACGAGGATCTGCTTGCGGAGGACAGGGAGCTGGAGGAGAGGGAGGAATGCGTCGGGGACATCCTGGAACTAATCGTGGAGAGGGTCAACGCCCACCTGGAGGCTGCAGAGCTTCAGGACAAGGTTACTGGCTACGCAGTTCGCGAAGCTGTTAAAGACGCCCTCGCTGTGGTAGATATGACCTTCCTCGAGCGCGAGAGCTTCGCGATGAGGGGCGTCACGGCCACAGAATCCACGGTGGGCAGCTGGGAGCCCGATGACGACTTCACTCCAGGTCCCATCGACGCCTGGGCGAGAGGCACAGTGAAGGCGAGAAGGCGCCAACGGACTGCGACGCACGAGAATGCTACTTCGTCCGAAAGGCACACTATCGGCGGCGTTGAGAAACACATTAACAGGATAAGCCGTGCGTCCAACACGATCGGCGCGGTTGAGAAGCAAAACAGGAAATCCCTTGCCGCAACCATGCCACTCCCGAAGCCCAAACCGAGGAAATTGAAGCTTACTGGAGAAGCTGCGGAGCGGGAACAGCGGCTAAGGGACGAAATCGAAACTCGAAAAGCGATGCAAAAAATGCAAAGACTGCAGCTGCAGAAGGACCAGGAAGATCTCAAACAGCTCGAAGTCCTCCAGAAATCGCTTAGGGGCCGAGAGTACACTTATGATCACAACGGGCAAGTTGTGTTCGTCAACAAGCCGAATACAGAGAAACTGCCGGCTTATGGCGCCGGTCTCCGAGTAAATGTCCCAGAGACTCGCGAAGGTCTGCAAACCCATGGAAAGTACAAGAGGTTTGCGAATGTCGGTTCATCAAAGCTCATGGAAACAGATTTCATCGAAAAAGAGAAGAGCAGCCAACCAAGTGCGTTGGAGGTTATGCAGATGGCTAAGGGTGTCACTCTGCGCGAGGGAGGCGGTGCGAAGGCTGGACCTCCGGTTGGGTCGTCCAAGCAAAATATGTCACGCAAAGATTTCCTTGAGCTGTATTCAGATCCATCTGCAAAGAAACAGTTGCAACGTGGTGACACGACCGACGGGGGCTTGGGCACACAGGGGAGTCAAGAACGGGTGGTGCAACCAGATCCGAACCTAAAGCTTTTATCTGCCGCAGATTGGGGAGTCAATCCGCCTGCGGCAATGAAAGAAAACCCATATGTACCGCCTTCCAGGATGCCGAAAGCGAAGACGCCTATGATGAGGCAGAGGAGGGTATAGCTAGAGTTTTTCTTTCAAAATGACAACTCTCAACTAGCTCTAGCTTGCTATGCTTTTGGCTGCCAAAGCTTCAACTTGCTTCCAACGTTGCTTGCGGTTTTCCTCCGTCTCTTGTGATCGGAGTTCCTCCTCCTCCCAGTTTCTTTGGCACTCCTCGTAGAGCTGCTGATCCATCTCCATCAGCATCTTCCGCACATTGACCGTAAGACCTCCCACCGCTGCGTTCCAGTGGGAACGAGCGTTCCTCTCAAAAGCACCAAAACACACAGGAAGCAGAACATGCCTGTTCTGAGCCACAAGATTGACTATGTAGTCGTTATTCCATAAAAACAACGCACGTTCCGCAACTTGAAAGTGCGAAGAATTGATGCACGCCGAGATCTGGCGGAACAAGGGAAGCATTGTCTTCACAAACTCCGCCGCCTGCGTCAGCTCGAGCACTTCCTCAAGCTCACCAAGGAACAACACCTCCTTCTGGCTATTTGTGACTGGCCAGTACTTCAGAAGACCACGAAGCACAGTGTCGGCAAGTCTCGGGTCCTTCTCAACAAACTGAGTGATGCAATATGAGAGCTGCTGGTGGTACATGGCAACACACTTGGGCTTGTGCAGTGGCAAGAGAGCGCGCTGCAGGAAAATCTTATGCTCTTCCTTCAAGGGCAGGGCAAAACCGTTGATGATGCTGCCGAGGATCTCAAGAAGCTCCGCGATACCATTATGTCTCTCAGTCTCATAGATGAATCGGAAAAAGATGTTGTTGATGGCTTTTCGAATGAAAGGCCGGTGTACCATGAACTTCCCATAGATGCGATGCAAGATTGTTTTGAGATAGTCCCGCTCTCGGGGATCCTCCGAGTCGAAGAGTTCCAGGAGCTTCAGCACGAAAGTATTGTCGATATACTTTTTCCCCACCTTCGCGTCGACCTCGTTTGACACGACATAGCGCAACAGGAACTCGTAAACTATTTGGAGGTGCGGCCAGGAAGGCTCCAGTGTTGGTTCCTCCTCCTCAGGGTCAAAGTTGTCTCCCGCAGCGCTTCCTGTGATCTCATGATTCGAAGGCGGCAGACCTCGAAAGAGGTTCTGCGCCAGCATGTACGAAATGTCCTCGAACACTGCCTCCGTAAACTTACCCTGCCCCTGGTTGACGTAGTCCACCAACTCTAACAAAGTCTGCCGTTTGATCTCCTTCTCCCTGACATTAGCAGTAGCATCTGTGAAATCGAAGGTGTATGAGCAGAGCTGCAGCTTCTTGATGAAGAGGTTCTGCCTCTCCGATGCGACGACGTCGCGGAACAGAAAAAGCGGCTTGTTCTTATCGTACAGAACCTCCATGGGAGGTATGTTCCCGGAGCTCGAGCTCGGGTTTTCCTTGGAACCCGGTCGAGCACCGGAGGCCGGTGGCCGGGATCCGGATACCTGCCCAGGACCCGCAGGTCTCCCGGTCTTCGTCTCGGGCGCCCCGCCCTCGGATTTTTTCCGACCCACACCGGAGAGCTTACTCTTAACGCTCTTCAACATTATCGTAGGTGATCTAGCTGCACGACGACGCGCGACTTTGGATCCTCGACCCGACCCAACGAGCCGCTCTCCGGATCGGCACCGGCGTGGTTGCTTGTATTTTCTCCCGTTTCAACAAAAGCGGGTGGGTTGCTTCGCCGGCCAACACGAAGCACGGAGGGCAGGAAGAGCGCGACCTGGACCCTGTGATTCGGATTCAAAGTCCGGTCGTCCTGTTGAACTGCGACTACGCTAGTCGTCTACGCAGCACCCGCGCGCAGGCTGCTCACCAATGCCCAACGTCGGGTCTTGTATTGAAAATGTAACGAAGGCGGTCCCCAAAAAAGCAGCAGAGTCGGGGAGATCCACCAGACAGAAAAACGAAAAGTTGAACCAAGAATTACTTGGTGAAACTATTTGCCTTGGGAAATGGGTGTCAAGAAGAGGAAAATTACTGGAAAATGCATGCGAAATGGGTGTCAAGAAGAGGAAAAATCAAACGAATCACGCGGAAAGACCGGACTCACGGAACGAAGCCGAAAAGCCATTCGAGCGGGAATATACCGGGACACCAAGGACTGAACGGACAGCCGGTATGTGTTTTTACGGAAACAACTTCAGAGAAAGAAAGCAAAACTTTTACCTCGTACGAAGGTACGAAGGTAGTAGAAGGGTAGGTAGTCCGCAAAGCCGATGGGACTCTCCATTCCATGGATAATTTTACCTCCAAGCAAGGTAAATACGAAACCTCCGAAGGTACGAAGGTAAACGTTAGATAAGCTAAGCGAGAGTGAGGAACGAAAATCAACGAACGGAGCGAGAAAGACTTGTAGAAAAATCGAAATCATGTGCCGACCAAAAAGACACATTTTGGATTATTTGAGAGCGCGTGAAAGCAGCTCTGAAATAATTTCAACGAGTCATTTAGCCAGCTAGCTTATCTATAGCTACCAGCTCACTTCTTTGTTTTCAATTCGTAACAGCATGCGGCAAGAAAAGAGCGTTTTCCCAATAAACGATAAGACCTCGCGACACGTCGAAATCAACAAATTTCCCGAAAGAAATGGCTTGCCAAAAATCACAGGAACATGAGAAAAACGTTACCAAAGCTGAAGCTGGCTACCCGTGAGACTGATGACGAAAACAAGCTACGTACTAAGGAGTGAATCCGACTGCGGTATCAACAGAATAATAATAGTGTGAACACAAAAAGGAAGTGATAGAATGAGAGCTCCGTTAGAGAAGAAACGACACAACTAAAAGTTAGTGCATCAATGACATTTTGGGACTTTGCCGAGTGATAACCACGACAAAGTGAAACGCAACACATTGCCTCCTTACTTTGCATCTTCAGTTTTCCACTGTTTCAGACATCAATTTCATATATCGAAATTTGAAACGGAAAATCAGCAGCTCACTTGTATCTTTTGCTTCTGAGGATTATGAACCTGTAATATGGGCAATGTTATGTTTTTGTACCTTCGAAGGTAACATATCCAGTTCGAAGAAGCACTCCTGCTAGAAGCGGTTCGAAAAACAGCAAGGCGAGATAAAAAACGGACAACATTTGAAGATTCCATTCGAGCGGTGAAACTGGTTAGTTTTCCAAGCAACTTGAAATTCTGCACAGCACATGAATGGAGAGTCCTTACTCGTATACAAGCGTAAGCATTCCCTAATGGAATCAAAGCCGTCGTAAAAACTTGACACAGTTTGATGAAGCCGCCGTCGCTGAGTTTTTATGCCTCACGAGCATTTAGTTAAAACTTACAGCCTTCAACTTTTTGGCATGAGAAATATGGGTGCAACATTGAGTTTTGTTTCATGACTCGCGTTGCCGTTTGGCCTCTTTGATTCTTTTCGCCTTGAAGCTGTCGTCGCTAGATATGCATCGTTCGGGTCGATGCGTGAAATGTTAAATTGAACGAGTCTTGGTTCAGGAAATCTTATACAAAGGTACGAATGTCTGAAGCTCATGCTTTCTGCTTGAAGCTTGTTTTTCGTTCAATATACTTTACCCCCACCATCAAATCGCTATTACTTCCTTCACCGCGTTGGATTTTATCGAAAAAATGTTCAAGTTGTATTCTGCGTTCCTCGGTTACTTATTCCGCACGGGTCCTGCTGAGTTATCGACTAAGTGCATGTTGTTGTCGCGTTCCCACAATTTTCTCAAAGTTCAAGTGGGTCCGGTCCGTCATCAAATGAGGACAAGATGAGAAATTAAATCTTCGCCAAGTCTAAAACCAAAACGTCGGAGAGATGAGAAATCGGCATGATTCATTTCCTCAGCTCTGTCGAATGCGCTCTACGAAAGCTCGTGTTGGATTTTAGACTTACGCGCCACTGCTGACTTTTGAGATCAGCTTCGTTCGTACCTTCGTACGTTAATTACCGAGCTAAAATTACTTGCCTATCGAAAACTTTAGTAGACCACTACAGGTTAGACACCACTAAAAACGTGCCTTGTTGTCCATGTCCAACAAGCTTCAAGCTGGTGGACACACCCGACATATCGTAAGCTCTGCACCAGAGTTCATGCTGTTGCATAGGACACAGACCCACTCGTTTGGCTTGGACCTGCTGCACCGGTGGCAACTGTTCAATCTGGCGTAGTTTGTGGCCATGCACCCAACGCACATCCAGTCTCCAGCTTTTGCGCTCTGTGTTTGTGGCCGGGCTGCCTGTGCGACGGCCGCTCTGGCCTTTTGCGCCTGCACCTCGGCTATTTTCTCAGCAGGTGCCGGCGCACCACAAGTGCGACAGTCTAGGCGATTCTTCCAGTTGTGCTCCTTGCACGTGACGCACAACCAATCACCGTCTTGGAAGAAAGGTGGAGGCTGCTGTGAGTTGGCACCTGAAGCACGCTTGTTGAGTTCGTCAACCTCTCTCGCCACCTCGGGATTCGCCTTTAGCCACAGGTCAAGAGCTTCGAGCTGTTCGTGAGGAGTCAGCGTCACGTCCCATTGACGCGGTTTCCTCGTGTACTCCGTCTCGCTACTATCGCTCTCGCTGTAGTCGGGTTTCCTGCTTGCCGACGTCCTCCTTGCGCTGTCGTCGCCTCGGGCTGACCTACGAATTGCATCCCTGCTGCTCTCCCTTCTCACGTGTTCCCTCCTGCCATTTCGATCCTCCTCTCGCCCGTATCGCTCCATTCGTTCGGATGCAGGCGCGTACCGGTCGTTCATGTGGTTGCGACCACCATCCCACTCCCTCGATTGCATCCTATGCTCGCGCTCGGGCACGCGACCACGATCGTCGAACCCACCGTGATGATCATGATCCCTCGAGTGCCCACGGCGAGGTGGCGGGTCGTGGTAATTCCCGCGCCCGTCGGTTCCCCCCCACGCACCGCCTCGCGGATCTGAACTTCCTCGCCATTGTCTATCGTCGTAACCCCGACGCCGTTCGCGATAATCCATCTCTCACGGACACTCCCAAAGTCTCCGGTGCGTGTTTGATTAATGCCATTACTTTTTGCGATTTTTTTTCCTCCTCCCAGCTCCTGCTCAAGTCCCAACCCCCCGGAACCCGCGACCGGAACCCTCGTACAGGTGGCTACTAGCTAGGTTTTTTTCAGATCTCGATCGCACGTCGACGAGAGTCCCATGGGCGACGCCGATGAAGCTCCGCAGAAAGAGCTGGTCACGAATCTAACCTTGGACATTCTTCAGATTGTGAAGGTTAGCCAGAGCCAGCATGGACTGCGTCACGGAGACCACGCGCGGTACCGGCAGTACTGCACTCGACGTCTCGCTCGTCTGTACAAGGCTAACAGGATGAGCCACGGTCGCGGAAGATATCAGAAGAGAACACTCGAGGTGTCCATGGTGGATAATGAAGCTTTCCTTTTGATTCCGCTCATGATGTCTGAGCGGGCTTGGAGCTACGCGATGGAACTCAAGCGGGACGCCGGCAACGAGCCTCGGAAGCGCGCTCACATGATCAGGCGACTGAAGAAGGCGACTGTCCACGCCACCGAGCTCGTGAACCTGTGCGGCCAGGTCGGAAGTGCGCGGACAGCTCTCGAGGCTGAAGCGTACTCGTCGTATATATTTGGCTGCTACCTAAGTGAACAGGAGCGTGACTGGGATAGAGCGCTGGCCAAATTCATGAGAGCGCGTAAGGCGTTTGAACAACTTGCCAGGGTTGGTGGTCCTGATCAAGCAGAGGTTTGCCGGGAACGCCTGGAGGAGCTCGAGCCGAGCCTGCGCTATTGCACGTACAAACGAGGCAACGAAGGAAGCCCCGTCGCCGGATCTATGGACGAGAAAGATATGGCCGCGCTTAAGGGAGACGGCGGTGAGGATGATGAAAGGCTCAAAGCTGTTCTCGCTGAAGAGAGTGGACGCGCATCTGGGGCTGTGACAACCAGCTGGCGAGGTTACGACATTCCGATCAGAAATGGTAAAGTCAGGGAATGTTTAGCCAACGTGGCTGTTCAACTCGCGAAGATTGAATCGCCGTTGATCATGGCTACTGATCGCGCTCTCGCCATCTTTGATAAGGTGTTCATGCTGTACAGCGATGCCCGCCAGCACCTTCGCGATGACATCGCCGAGGCAAGCTCTGGGGCGCAAAGCGATTCTACCAGCCGACTGACGGACTTGAAACTTGCCGACCGCGCCATCGCCGTAATGTTAATCGAGCAGACTATCCAACGCAACAAGTTTCTGGTGGATTCCGCAAATGCAAAGCTTGCTGGAGAAATAAGACTTGCAAAGGGGGAGAAGGCGACCCGGCCAGAGGATATCGTGCACCTTCTAAGTGCTTCACTCCGAAGCTACGAAGAGCTCATCGAAAGCGGTCCTGAGGTACTTCGCGGTATGGATGGAGCTGAGAGAGTCGAAGAGGAACTGCGTGTGGAGTGCATGACAGCTCAGAAGATGTTGAGCTCAGACCGGGCTGCCGCGCTGGGAAAGGTTCACTCAAGTGCAGGCAGCCATGTTGACGCGGCGATCTTGTTCAATCGCTCTGCTGAGCACGCTGCCGGGGTTTCAGAGGCTGCGGCCGCGCGGGCTCGGGTGAATAGGATCGGTGCTATTAAAAGTGGGATCGATACACTGCTCGCAGATCGCAAGGGTTTGCGAAGTGGGCTCGAGGACGTGTCTCTTGAGGGTCCGACCTCCAGTGAGTCTCATTTCCTCATGGAGAGCTTGGATGAGTACAAGCCTGCCGTCTTGGGCAAGGGCGCCAGCAAGGTTCACATCATGCCCATTCCGAACCGAATGGAGTCATTGGCAGTGCGACCGATTGTGCTCGATGTAGCGGGTGACGAAATTGTGTATCCAACCCTAACGCACAGGTCTGCGAAGAAGGGCAGCACTCTTAGAAACCTCTTTTCATGGAAGAAGTGAGCCAAGGGGTGGCAGCAGCTTATTTGAACACAGAGGCGAGTGCTAATCTTTAGATTTCAATGCTGAAAGAAACGTACGGGAATGCCTCCTCGCCCTTATCGTCATCACTGTTGCTCCAATGAGAACTCGCGCCCTGCCCAAAAGTGTTGGCCAGGATGCCGCGTAATTTTTTCTCTGACCTCTTTTGAGGTTTCATTACACAAGCCTGAAAACTCGGGGGCAAACCGTATCGCAATATGCTTTCGACAAATAATCGAATGGCACACACATGTACCCAAGCACCGAACACTTCCCCGTAACTTGTTTGGCACCACTGGTACATTGATGTCCTTCGCTCTTTAATGTCACGCTCTAGGTCATTTCGCTCAGCAATCTTGGCTTGGACTGCTTCAGCATCCAAAGAGAACTCCCTGACTTGAAAAGAATTTTCGCGAGCAGCTGTGTTGAACGCATCCACAACACGTCGGAAAAGAGTGACAGTGTAAAGTGCATATTCGCCATCTTCATTTATAAGCCTGGAGGAACATGTGTGAGTGCAAAACAGAAAACGAAAGCTTCTCGAACAAGAGCTTTGCATACTTTGAAGAACGCGGCACCACAAATTGCGCGAGTGTCTCGTAAGTATCGAGCCATTCTTTCTGATTGTACTTCGGCACAGCCACGCACAGAGTGGTAAGATTTTCGGTGTTTACGAGCTGTCAGGAGGAAAGGTGTGGCTGTGTGAGTATCATGCGAAGGAGAAAATCAAAAGAAGGAAAACTACGAACGTACATCTGAGTCCTGAACAATCTCGCCCAAGTCACGTGTAGCCAAACTTCCCGCCGCTTTTCTAGATAATGCGCCAAGCTGTGTCTTAGCTGACGCCAAATCACCTGTTTTCACTCTGAAGTCATCTTCAATCTTTGCGACGCTCTCTTGAAGTCTTTCCATCGTCTCTCGCAGTGGCCTTCGGGCAGGGTGCTTGGCCTCATCCCACGTGAATGCTGTCAAGAACCTCTCCGCTGATATGCCATCTACAACGAGCTCGGCATTCACCTCATTCTCGCCCTCAGCTGAAGCAGACTCCATTATGTGTCTCCGAATCTTCTGCGTCGTGCCCGCCACAAGTGAGCTTACCTTTACAAGATCATCACTGAGCGCGAGGAGCGAATCTAGGGTTCCAACGCGAAGCTCTGGTAAGTTGAACTGCGGAGAAGGGATATGGTCAGATGCGATAGGAAAGTAAAGAAACAATTTGACTGCTTGCCTTGAAGTTCGCGCTAAGATCGTTCTCTTTGTAGAAGGTCGTTCAATACACAGTTCAAGGCGTGAGGATCTTTCCGGTGCCCAAGTTTTTCGCTAGGAGACAGGGCAACAAGAGCGAAGCGAACGATGCTGGCAAAGAGGCAAACGCCGATGGTCTTTCGACATGAAGAATATAAAACTTCCCATTGTAAAGGAAGGTCGCGAGGAGTATTGGAACCGACAGGTCAAGTGGGACAGGCTCTTGGCGTTGGAACTGGCACCCTACCACGACTCGTCTTTTGCTGCAAGATGTTCCAAGTGTTTTCTGCGGAACCACCCTCGAGCGGCAAGGCTACGAGCCATAACGTCGTATCCATGTGTGCTCACACGTCAGATACACACCTCTGGTTCCCTCGGGCTCCGACACTGCAAGTTATCGTGTCCGTTCCGCCCGAGCGTAGGAATATCTGCTTCAAATCTGCTTCAAAAAAGTAACAAACTCAGAAAGACGGTGTGTCCCTCAACTATCATGTCTACTAAGAGTATTGCTATAGCTACTACTAAGCGCTAGCTTAGCGCTCGCTAGCTAGCTAGTGGGGGGCAACTCATCGAAATCTTCTTCTGGCCACAGCACAGCACTGACTGATCGTCCATCAAACTTCCTCCCGTTAAACAAATCAACAGCGGCTTTTGCTTCAGCGGCTGTTGCAAACCTAACGAAGGCGTTACATTTTATGTTTGCGTCCATGGAATTTCGAGGGATACGCAATTCGATCACCTGTCCACTCTTCGAGCACTCCTGCAGCACATCCTCACAGACGTCTTTGTACTCTTCCTCTGCGACAAGGTCAGATTCCGTGACGAGGTTTCCCAGGCAGACCACACAACTTTCTACTGGGCTTTGCTCGGATTTTGCTTTCTCCGTCGGTTGACGATCGACAACATCTGTAGCGGTGGTCAGCTGCTGATCATGTTGCCTCTCGCTCTCTGCCAGCTTGCTGGCAGCTAACTGGGCTACTGCGATTGAGTCAACGTAGCCTGACGGGCGGGCTATGACCATCGCTCGTCCGCAAAGGTTGGTCCCGTTTAGTTGAAGTGCAGCGGTCGCCATCTCCTCAGTGCGCAGTTCAACGAATGCAAACTTCAGGTCATGCGACATCCTCACATCAATGACGGGCTTCACAAATGGGTTGTCACTCGGAAAGGCCACCGCCATCGAACTATCAAAGAACTGTCTGAGTGATTCAGCGTTGACAACACCCACGAGCAAGTTGCCGACGTATACCTCTCGGGCGAGTCTGTTCCCCCCTTGTTCCTTCGATCCATCTGCACGGACCACGTTCAAGCTCGCAGCTTGTTGCTCCAGTATCCATTGTTGAGCTCGCCGCTGGCGCTCAGCTTGAGTGATAGCGGGATCTGCTTGGGCAGCCGGCTTGTCCAACCCTAAAGACTGAGAGGCAGCACCGCCGTTTGCCGCACCACTCGCTCGGTTACCTTTACCTCTGTGTCTTTGTCTCGGAACATACCCACCGTAGTCAGAACTGGAACTCGCACTGCGACGGCGTCGGCGCCTGGTCATGATAGGACGGGAAACGATCAGCGCTTTCTCAGCAGTTATGGCACAGTTGATTTTGGTGGGTGTTCCAGTCAAACCGAGCTGGTAGGAGAGGTCATTAGCGACTCTCGCAGTGCTGCCTACCTGTTACTGTCCCTCGAGCGCGACCTTGACCTCGATCGACGCCTCCAGCGATGTCGTGGTGGAGTCGAGGACCTCCTATTTCCGTGCCGGTGCCTAGCGTCAACATCCCTCGATCGGTGCCGACGCGGAGAACCCCCGTGACGCCTGTCCCGACTCGGCATCCTCTCGCGTCCTCGCTCCTCACCCCTGTCGGTATGGCGCCTGTCGTGGATATCGTCTTCGCGCCGATAGTCGCGTCCCATCCTCAGCGAACAGGTGAGGTATCCTCGGCCAAGAGACTTTCAGTGTCTGCCGTCGAAGACCTCCACGGCCAAAAGTCCCAAAAGTTCAGGCTGCGCAACAGCGAACAGGCAGACAAGCAGTTCGTTCGGCACTCAAGTTTACAAGTATTCGAAGTTTGGCCGCTACCGTCTCAAGGAGAGGCGCCGCGAGGAAGTCATCAGCAGGAACAACCGGGTTCTCGATGAAGTGAGCCAAGCCAGAATCGTCGTGTCGTATGTCGAGCGCAGGTCGGGCTAGGGCTGGGCGTCATGGGGGGGAGAAGGAGGGGAAGGAGGATCTCCCCCCGCCGCGTTTTTACCACCTTCGACCGGTCGAGGGCAAAGGCCTGAAGCCAATCGTGC
>Ga0181571_10000486_pt1 | contig 25886 bp, 11 predicted proteins | sample 101ome_17_FD_132440 | JGI IMG/M metagenome (GOLD analysis project Ga0181571, IMG submission 132440) | Coastal salt marsh microbial communities from the Groves Creek Marsh, Skidaway Island, Georgia - 101407AT metaG (megahit assembly) | ecosystem: Environmental > Aquatic > Marine > Intertidal... | reverse complement strand
GCGGTAGTACCGGCGGAGCTCGCGCGGGCCGATGCGCTTCTTGGTGCCGTCGTCGCGGGTGATGATGAGCTCGTACCCGTTGTCCGCGAGGCGAACGGGGGCGTTGGAGAGGTCAAGCTGCATCTCTTCGTCGTCGTCGCTCTCGGAGCCGTAGTCCTGCGATGGGGGGGGGCGACGGGGTTTAGGTCGGTTCGTCGGTGTCGACGCTCGCGAGGGGATGGCAAAATTTGGGGCGACGAAAAACGTCGGGCGTCGCGTCGTCCGAGTTCGGTTTCCGCGGGGTCGGGGCGCACCTCGTCGTCGTCCTGGTCTTCCATCGCCATCTTCTCCATGCGCGCGAGCACCTCCTCCGCCTCGTCCGACGCCATGGACTCCCAGTCCCCGTCGTCGTCGGACTCGCCCTCCTCGTCGTGCTCCGCGCCATCCTCGCCAGTGCCGTCCTCGTGGTCCTCGCCGTCCGAGATCTCGCCGGCCGCCAGCCTGCGCGCGTACTCCTCAGCCTCCTGGATCTCCTCCTTGTGGTTCTCCGCCCACTGAACGAACCTCTGCGCCCTCTGCGCCGACCGCGGGAGCTCGTCCGGGCGCTTCAGGTGGGAGGTGCCGGTCGCCTTCTGCGCGCCGTTCTTGCCCGCCGCCGCCTGCTGCATGACGCGCTCGAAGAGCTCCTTGCCAACCACGGGGAGGCCCGCCACCTTGCGCTTGAGGTTGTATCGGTGCCAGTCGGAGCGGTAGTGCTCCTTCAGGTCGTCCATGGTGGTGAACACCACGCCGGGCGCGGTGTGGCACGTCAGGCCCTCGTCGTCGTACTCGTCCATCCTGCCGCCGCGCGCGCCGAAAGTTGCGTGTTCCGGAGCCCTGCTACTAGCACTACGCGTTCGCATAGGCGAGCAGTTCGAAGAATCGCCCGCGATGTTAACCAATATCCTCCAAAACAATTACACACGTACACAGTTACAACATTTTCCGTTTTTCTCACAATTCACGTGGAATCTCCAGGACCGTTCAGCCACAAACCAGCGGTCACGAGTCTTGCGCCCCTCGCTTTTTCTTAGCCACACTTCCCATGGCCGCCAAGGGGATGACGTGCCCGGTGGGAATGGGCGGGACGTTCGGCGGCGCGGTGCGCGTGTTAACGGCGCGACCGTCGCGCGTGCCCGTCTCAGCGGCGCGCGGCGCGTCACGAAGGCCGTGGACGGCGGCGGTCGCGCCCGGGCCTCGGAGGAGCGGCGATTCGACGGAGCGATTCGACGGGGCGCACCGCGGCGCGTCGAGGGCGCGCGACGTCATCGTCGGGGCGGTCGCGGATCCGCGCGGGACCGGGGTGGAGGACGACGCTAACGTCGGGATGCCGGCGAAAGCCGCGCCGGCGAACGGTCGGAGCCGGGGCGCGCGAGGACGGGGCGCACGAGGACGGGGCGGCTCGCGCGTCCCGTCGCCGCTGCGAAACTTCGCGAGCCTCTCGCCGGAGGACGTGAGGGCGGCCGCCGCCATCGTCGACGCGTTCGACGCCGCGTTGCGCCGCGGTGACCTCGAGGGATGCGTCGCCGCGCTCGGCGCCGTCGACGAGTCCTCCGGCGCGAGCGACGAGGACGACGACGAGGGACGGTGGGTCGGCGCGACGAGAGGCGGCGACGACGAACGGAGGCGCCCCGCGAAGAAGGGCGGGAATCGTCGCAACCGCCGGGCGCTGATGCGAGAGGTTGGGCGCGGGCTCAACCATAAAGCGCACAAGCAGTTCCTGGGCGCGTGCAAGGACGCGCGCAGGCTCGACCTCGCCCTCCGCTACGCCCAATCGCTGCCGCCCAACCCGCGGCTCTACTCGAGCGTGCTGGGCGCCTGCGCGCAAGCCAAGGATCACGCCGCCGCCCTCGCCGCGTTCGACCTGTACTCCCGCCACGGCCTCGCCCCCGACGCCTTCGCCTACAGCGGCCTCATCTCCGCCGCGGGCAAGTGCGGGGATTTGCGAAGCGCCCGGGCGGCGCTGCGTCGCGCGGTGACCGAGGGCGCGTGCGACCAGGCGGTGATGAACGCGTACGTCGACGCCTGCGCTCGCGTGGGTCTGTACGACGAGGCGAAGAGGACGGTGGACGCCATGCGCGACGCCGGACAGTGCGCGGCCAACGTGCGCACGTACAACTCGCTCATCACCGCCGCCGCGCGCGCCGGCGACCTTCGCGCGGCGCAGGACGTCTTGAGGGAGGTGGACGCCAGAGCCGACGAGGTGCGTTTATTTTTTACCTTATTTTCGTATAGGCAATTAGTTTGACATCGTGTGTGTTTTGTTCACAGGGCATAACGCCGACGGATAGGACGTACGGAGCCGCGCTGTCCGCGGCGGCGAACGACGGGGGTACCCGGAGCGCGGAGAACGTGAGGTGGGCGCTGGAGGTGTACAGGCGGGCGTCCGAGGCGGGGATGGGGGCGAATAACCACGCGGTGTCCAGCCTGTTGACGACGCTGGCGCGCGGGGTCGCCGCGGGATCCTGGTCCGGGGATGACGCCGTCGAGCGAGCGGGGTCCATCCTCGCGACGCTCGTGGAGGGCGGGGGGGTTTCGAAGGTGCCCAACGCGGCGGTGTGGAGCGCGTTCATGAGTGTTTGCGCCAGGGCGGGGCGCGCGAAGGAGGCGTTGGGCGCGCTGAGGCTGATGCGCACCCGGGGATACCCGCTGGAGCCCTATACCCTGGCATCCGCGCTCACCGCGTGCAGGGGCGCGCCGAGGGAAGAGGAGGAGGCGCTCGAGGTGTTCGAGAGCGCTCCGCCCGAAGCCTCGGCGACCACAGCCGTGCGCAACGCCGCCATCGCGCTGTACGCCGCGAGGGATAGGGCGGACAGGGCGTTCGCGCTCTACGAGGAGATGCGGGCGGAGGGTGCCAACGCCGAATCGTTTCTCGAGTCCAACGCCCCGGACACGATCACCTACAACACCCTCATCGCCGCGTGCGTCGCGTCCAACAAGTCCGCACGGGCGTCGGCCCTGCTCAAGGACATGATCGCCGCGGGTGTGCCGAGGTCAGAGCGGACGTACGTGAGCCTGATGGCATCGGCGTCCAGGACGGCTCCCGAGGGTGAGGGAGCGGCGGCGGCTGCGAGGGTGTTTGCCGAGGCGGAGGCGGATGACACGACGGGACCGGCGAACGAGTTCATCTACACCGCGCTCATCGACGCGCAGAGCAAGGGGGGCGACCCCAACGCCGCGTTCGAGACCTACGGTAAGATGAAGGATGCGGGGGTATCACCGACGGTTGTCACGTTTGGGTGCCTGCTCAACGCGTGCCGGCACTTTGCGTCGACCGAGTCGAGCGGCGAGTCCGACGTCGATCCCGCCGATCTGGCGTACGCGCTGCTGTCGGAGATGAGCGAGCGCGGCGTCGTGCCGAACGACAGGTGCCAGAACGCGCTCGTGCGAGTCGTCTCCGAGGCTGGCAGAATCGACGATATGCTCGACGAGGTCAAGGCCATCGCGCGCCGCCGCGGAAAGTTTGAGCGCACGACGTTGGAGGGTGTGGTTCGGGCGCTGTGCCGCGCTTCGTACGCGGAGCGCGCGCTTCGCATCTTGTCGTGGATGGACGTCCGCGGGTACTCGCCCAGCGCCCCGACGTACAGGGCCCTCGTCCAGGTGTGCGCCACGGAGGGCCAGGTGCAGTGGGCGTGGACGCTTCACCAGCGGATGCGCCGGCTGGGGCACCGCCCCGATCGGCCCACGTGCTCCGCGCTGACGCAGGCGCTGTGCCGCGCGGCTGTGGCGACGGACTCGGGCGAGGCGCGGGGCATGCTCCGCCGCGCCATCGAGGCGTTCGAGCGCGCGGCGGCCACGGGAGTCGCCGCGGAGGGCGAGGGCGAGACCAACGCCTGGGACGAGGACGACGAGCGGATGAGCCCGACGGGCATGACTGTCGAACAGGAGATTGCGTCGATGGAGGATCAATCAGACTGGGACGCGGTGGGGGACTGGAGCCTCGAGAACGACGCCCGCGGCGTCGCGCTCGGACCCGCGTGCCCGCTCAAGGGCGAGGTCGCCGCCGCCGCGGAGGCTAAGGCCAAGAGGGGTAAGGTTCCCCCCGAGGAGGTTCTGTCTCCCGGCGCCATTCGCTCGCTCATCGCCGCCGCCGCGCGAACCGGCGAGCTCAGATTCGCGCTCAAGCTGTATCGGTCGCCGGGGGGCCGCGCCGCTCTGAAGCCCGCGCGCGTGAGGGGCGAGTCCGGCAACGCCGAGGACGGAGGCGCGCGACGCGAGGTGTTCGAGGTGATGTGCGAGGCGTGCTGCCACGAGGGACTCGTCGACGTCGCCCTGGAGGTTTTCGACGACATCAAGGCGCACGACGTTCGGGTGAGCAAGGTTACGCTCGCGTTTTTGGAGGCGTGCTGTCGCAGGTCCAAGGTTCCGGAGTGGCGCGTGTTCGACGTGTGCGCCCAGCTCCGGCACCAGGTGACGGCCAAGAAGCAGGCTAGGCTGGCGGCTCAGATGCCGGCCAAGTCGAGGTCGCACCACGTCTACGGCGTCGTGGACAGCGCGGACTCCTCCGACGAGGACGACGTCGACGCGATGAACTTGCCCCCGGCTTCCTCAGACGAGGACGACGCGTCGAGACCCCCGGCTTCCTCTTCCTCCTCCTCCTCCTCCGCCGTCGTCCAGGACGACGGCGGCGGCGAGCGCAGGCGGCGCAGGGACGTCGAGGACAAGTGGGAGCGGGCTCGTCGAGAGCGGAGCAGGCATCGCGCGAGGGGGGCGGCGAGCGCGGGTTCGGGCGGCGGGGAAAGTTTGGACCTCGCGTGGCTCACGTTGGACGATCCGTACGGGGACGATCCGTACGGGGACTACGACTCGCGTGACAGGCGGGCGGGCCGGGAGGAAGAGATGGATCCCCTGCAGGCTGAGCTTCGCACCGAGGGGTTGGGAAGAGGAAACAGGCAAGACCCATCGTAAGAGTTGGAAGCATTTTTTTATCATGACGAAACAAGCAAGAGAAAAAATGTGCTGGCAGCGCAAAGTTCAAACAGTCAAACGTCCTCAAACTATCAAACCGAAAGCGGTGAAGGCTCACTTTTTGATCGCAACGAGATGGCGGAGGAGCCCCGCGAGAAGCGCGAACGCAAGGCGACCGTCGAGGTCTACTCGGTCGCCTCTCCCACCAAGAAGGAGTTCGTCATCCCCGAGGGTGCCGGCACCAAGGTTGGAGACATCCCCAACGGTGCGTTCCATCCGCGTCCCACCTCTTCCTTTTCAAAATCCCGATTGCTCGCCTGGCGGTCGAAAGCGATCCGACCTGGATCGAGTTTACTGACCCCTCCCTACTTTGTCCCCGCCCGTCCCCGCAGTGGAGTTCGCCCTCGGCAAGTTCAGGTCGGACGATGAATTCCTCAAGACGGTCCACCGCCTCATGTTCGGCACTCCCGGCAAGGCGACGATAATCAAGAAGAACATCCGCGCCTTCTCCGGCCTGCCCCAGGACGACGAGAAGGCCACTGGCCGCGCGGAGGACATGCTCAAGCGCGCGTTCAACGCCACCCTGAACCAGCTGCTGGACCTCTTCGACCTGCCTCGCGGATCGGGCGAGGAGGGCAAGAAGGAGGCCAAGGAGAAGCGCATCTTCGATTGGCTCATGAAGCCCACGCAGTCCGGCAACAAGAACCTCAAGGGTGAGTGCCCACCTTCGTGATGCCCAACCGATCACCCGACATACCATTCCCCAATACCCTCGACGCGTCTCTGACCATCTCTCGCTCTTCACCAAATCCCAACAACAGAGGCCGCGGAAGCCAAGCGCGAGAAGGCTGCAAAGAAGCGCGACAGGGTGGCTGCCAAGAAGGAGAAGGCTGCCTCCAAGAGGGCCAAGGTTTCCACGGGCAAGCTCCCGGATGACGTCAAGGCAATCAAGGCCGAGCTCAATGCGCTGGCCGCGAGGCAGGCCGCTCTGCTCAAGAAGCTTGAAAAGGCTATCGAAGGCGGTGCCAAGAAGAAGGCTGCCCCGAAGAAGAAGGCGGCGGCGGAGGATTCCGAAGACGAGGAGGCGTCAGACGAGGAAGAGGAGGAGGAGGAGGTTGCTGAGGAGGAAGACGCCGAGGAAGAGGCAGCGCCAAGCCAGAAGGAGGAACCCCCGGCTCCCAGCCCCGCCCCGAGCACGCCGGCCGCACCCAGGGCGCCCACCGACGAGGAACTCGAGCTGGCGGTCAAGGAGATGCTCTACGGCGTTAACCTGGAGTCGGTCTCCATGAAGAAGATTCGCTTCGACCTCGAGGTAAAATTCGGCGTCGCGCTCAACGACAAAAAGTCCCTCATCAAGGAGTTCGCCGAGAAGTACCTCGACTAAACGCACGGAAACACACACAACAGCGACGCGCAGGGCTCGCTCCCCGCGCGTGACACATACATGCGATGGACACTCCAGGAGCCATGAATCCTGCGGAGCCGTTGCTATAATAAAAATCAAACTTTCAGCGATTGTCCGCACATCTCCTCCCTGAGTGACTTAAGGAACGCAGCGTGCGCGGTATCCCCGCGCGCGTTCGCCGCCCCCGCGCACCGCTCCACGGCGACCCTCCACGCGCCAAGAACCTCGTCCCGTCCGTCGAAAATCTCGTCGAGGACGTCCACGCGTCGGGTCAGTGTCGCCGTCACCAGCGACCACTCCACGCACCCGGCGGCTACCATCTTCGCCAACATCGCGTCCACGCCCGCCCGCATCGCCGCAACCTCCGTCCAACCCCCCGCACGCTGCTCGTACCGTCGCAGGGAATCCGCGGCCGCGGCGAGAGCCATGGGGAAGTCGCCCAGTCGAGCCGAGCCGCCACCCGGGACGTCTGACATCTCCCGCTGAAAAAACGCCCCCACGTCAAAATCCGTCTCTCGAGTAAACGCGGCGAGCGCGCCGAGGTCGACGGCGGCGGCGAGGGCGGCGGCGTGGTCGCGTAGCGCGCGGCGCAGGTCGGGTTGGAGCACGGCGATCACCCCGCCCCTCGCGCCGCTCACGTGCTCCACGCCCTTGGGGGTTTGGACAAATTCTTCGTCGAGGGATCGGCGCGGCGACGAGCCCTCAGAGTCCGCCGGTTCGGATTTCGCCGGTTCCGGCGCCGCGCCGAGCCACCTGAACAGCCCGGAGACGATACCGACGTCCTCATCGGCGTCGTCGCCGCGCCGTTTCTTCTTCTCCGCCGAGCGCCGTTTCATCTTCTCCGCCTCCGCCTCCACCGCGGGACGAGCCAAAAACCGGACGAGCTCGCCGACCAAGCCGTACCTCCGCCTCTCCAGCGCCGACCTCAGCACCTCCCCCGCCGCCTTCGCACCCACGTCCGCGCTCACGAGCTTATCCACGACAAGCAGGTAACAGGCGGCGGTCCTGAGCTGCCCGGCCGCGAGCGCGTTCGCCTGGAGCAGCGCCGGATCGCCCGCGTGTTTGAACAGCGCCGGCCACTCCCGCGAATCCGTCTTTCTCGCCACGGATACCACGACATCCGGGTACTCTGGAAACTCTCTACACAGCCGGACCGCGTCCGCGAGCGCCCTCTCCGCCTCCTTCGCCGCGTCCGGGTCATTCTTATTCGCGACGGAGTTGGGACCCGCGTGGCGGTCCAGCGAAGAGAAGAGGAGCCACTCGAGCGAGTGCGTGAACGTCGGCTTTCCCGCCGCGGCTCTCGCCGCGCAGATGGCCGCGCCCGTCTCGCCCAGCCTCAACAGGTGTCGCAGGATGCAGGGCAGTATGGGCTGCACCTTGGGCGTGGGCTCGAAGCACGGCTGGTCGGAGCAGCTCGCGAACGCCAGGCGCTGCGTGGCTCCGACGATGAGCGGGGCGCCGTCGCCGAGGCTAATCCCGAGCGGGTACGCCTCCTTGTCGAATTCCAGCTCTGGGTCGGCAAAGGCGACGCAATCGCCCCCGCCGCCGTGCGAAGGCGCGGGGAACGTGGGCACGCCAGTGACGGGCACGTACCACACGCGCGTGCCCTCGCGACCGTACGTCCACCAGGACCACCTCACGTCCGCGTCGCAGTTTGGCGCGAGGGCGCCGCCGCTCGCGATCCAGAACCGCTCCACGCCATCCGCCAGAACACGCTCCGACGTCCACCCCTCGCTCTCGTCCGAACCGAGGTCGATCAGCGAGAGGGTGCCGCACTCGCGGAGCATCATGAAATGCGCCGGGACGGGCGGTGGCGACGGCGTTGGATCCCGGGGGCCGAGGCCGAGTGCGCCGGATCGAGGCGAGCCCCCGTTCCTGGGACTCGTCGAATCCGGCGCGCTCGGAGGCGTCGCCGGCAGGAGGGCGAGCTCCTTGACCGTGTTTCCGATGGCGTTCGCGTGATGCCGCAGGGTGACGCGTCGCACGGGTCGAATCCGCGCGGAAGTGCGGCCGCCGGGTACATCGGTCATCTCGCAACCTCCGAGGGCAACCTCGAAGACGACGACGTCGAGGTTGCCCGAGTCTGTCAGAGTCGCCACGAGGAGGAACCTGCCCAACGCGCTCATCGCGACGGGCTCCGTCGCGAGTTCGTGCTCCAACAGCACGGACGTCACGCTGAGGTGGTTCCTCGGGTACATGCGGAGGACGTGCCGCTCCGCCTCGGCGTCCTTTGACGAGCCGCTCCAGTCGAACCAGGACCCGCCTTTTTCGCCGGTCCCCCGCGAGCGAGCGCACACCGCGATCACCCCACCCTCCAGCCACGCCAACGCCGTCGCGACGAACTCCCTCTCGTGGCTCACGTCCCCGAAGAACCTCCACTTGCCCGTCTTGAAGTCGTGCAGGACCAAGCCGCGCGATCCCGCCGCCGCGAGGTCTCGGCCGTCGGCGCTCTCCGCGACCAGCCTGAGGGGCCAGTTCGGAGCCGCGTACGCGTCCGGGAGCATCACGTGCCGCGCGGCGCGTTCGTCCTCGTCCCCGCCGGTGACGACTATGACCCTATCCGCCGCCCTGAGCAGGTGCGCGCGGGCGCCGCGCCGCGTGGACGCGTCGAGGTGATGCCGGGGGCAAGCCGCCGCGAATAAAAACTCGCGCAGCCGGCCCTTCTTCGCGCGACTCGCCTCGCCGTCCCCGCCTCCTCCTCCAACCCCGCCGCCGCCCGACGCGGACGCCGCGAAGAGTCGGTACCCGTCGCCGCTCCACGCCAGACGCGCGGTCCCGCCGTCGCCCCCCTCGCGGTCGCGCGCGTTCGTCGGCCTGCCGCCCGCGAAGTGTCTCGGGCTCAAACCGACTACGCCCCCGTACGCGGACGCGCCCTCCCGACCCCTCACCGCGTCGTCCACCCGTCCCTCCCAGGGGTCCCGCCGCGCTGAACCCGATCCCGCCGCATCGCTCCCGTGCGACCCCGCGGTGCCCCCGCCCTGTCGCAGCGTGCACATGAGCCTGCACCCGTTAGCGGACCACGCCGCGATTCCCCTTCGCCACCAACCCGCCGCGACTGCGCCGCCGTTTGACGTCCAGCGAACGTCCGCGCATCCGCCCGTGTCCGCCGGCGCGTACCCCCAGTCCGCCGGGCTCAACACGTGCCACGGGGTCGCCACGTGGACGTCGTAATCCGCCTCAGAGTCCACGCGATACAGTCGCACCGCGCCGGTCGAGGCGCCCACCGCGACGGTCCCGCGCGACGGCGGTGAAAAAGACGCGCAAGTCGAGTCGCCTTCCCCGAGCCATCGCTCCAAACGAAGCCGCTCCGCGACTCTTTTCTCCCCCGCGCGACCGACCAAATCGCCGTCGACAATCCCATCCATGGTGTCGTCTATCCTGAGAAGCGCGCACGCTCCCGATGACATCACCGCCGCGACGGCTCGCATCTCGGTCGAGTAGTCCAGGCGGATCACCGCGCCGTGCCGATGATCGCCGCCAACCCCGTCGGCGCAGGGATCCCCGCGACTCACGACGTGTGTGTGGCTCGATCCGCCCGTACTACCGCTCGACCTCGCGTCCCACGAGCACTGCACGATGTGGCCGGTGGAGGTGCCCAGGAGCAGCACGTCGCCGTCGCCGGCGATGGACAGGCACACGCCGTCGTTGAGCGGCGCGGCGGATTCCTCGTTCACCGGGGAGAGCATCGGCGGGAGCGAGCCCATCCGCCGGTGGCCGCCGTCGAGGAGGTCGTCCGCCGCGGTGGGGATCATGCCGACGATCGAGCCCGGGCCCACGGTGAGCGTCGCGCGGAGGACGAGCTCGCATCGATCGGGCAACGCGGCGGGGTCCGCGTCGGCGTCTCGCGGTGTCGATGCGTTCGGCCAGACGACGTCGAAGAGCCGCGCGCGACCTCCCGCAGCGACCACCGCGAGCCGTGCGAACCCGCCCCCGCGCCATCTAGCCGCCAGATACGCGCCGTCCTCGGCGACCGCCTCCGGGTCACGCGTGTGCCGCCCGACGAGCCTTCGGTGCTGCCCCGTCGACCAGATCTCGACGGAGGATGCCATCACCACCGCCAGGCAACCCAGGCCCGCGTCGAGCTCGAGGGCGACGACGGGCTCGTCCCCGCGCTGCTGCATCCCGCTGGCCAGCACCTTGGGCCACGCGTACGCGAAATACATCGCGTCAGGTCCCAAACCCTCGGCCCCACCCTACTATGACCCTATGATATGTCGGGCTCACCTCGAACGAACCCTCTTGCTCTTTCAGCGTTCAACAGTTTTCGAAAGAATCTGAGTTAACAAGCACTCCCGGCGGGCGCAAGCTCGGCGGGCGCAAGCTGCACAGAGACCCGGTGAACCATGAGCCTCGAACCGCCCACGCTCCGTTCCTCGGAGGAAGAGAACGGCCTGCGAAGGGCGCTGGAAATCGTCAAGAAGCAGGGGGACTTCTACAAGCGTCAGCAGGGCCTATCCCCGCTGTCATTCGCGCTCGGGCTGTTCAACGTCGGCTGGAGCGCGTTCTGCCTGGGACGCTTCGTGCAGTACTACTGGGTTTGGCAGGTGATCAAGTCGGTGATGCTCAACTACCTGTCCTATAGCATCAAGCTCAAGAATCACCAGCGCCTGTATCTCATGGACCTGTGCCACTGGCTCTCGTTTGCCTACTCCATCGTCGGCTCCATCAGCCTCGCTGCGTGGGCCATCCCCGGTTTGAAAGAGGGGCTCGCGCCCGTGACCTCTTCGCCGTACGTGTTCCGCGCTTGCTTCTGCCTCGCGAACGGCCCTCTTGGTTGGGCCGTTCCGGCGCTGGCCAACGCGCTCATCCTTCACAGCATCGAGCACACCGCCGCGCTGTTCATTCACATATCGCCGCCGATGGTAATGTGGGCGATGCGATGGCATCCCGCTGAGCACGAGGCGGCGTTCCCGGGCATACTTCCCATGCCCCTGGATGCCACGAACGGCTCGGGGTTGGGGTACGTTGAGTTGATCACCCCCGCGATGACCGTGTACGCGGTGTGGTGGATCGTTCACGTCGCTTGGCTCGTCTCGCACGGTCGATACCACGGGCACTCCAACACGTCGGGATCCAGCCACGATACCGTGTTTCACCTGACATTGCGCGGCAATAAGGTCCTCAGTCGGTGGGTTGGGTACGACAACGATCGACCGGCTGATATCGGGCCGTGCGTGAGGTACATGGTACTGCACGCCGCGGCGTGTCTTTTGGTCATGCTCGTCGCTCCAGTCTTCTGGTACAACTTTTGGGCGCACACCGGTTTTGTCCTCATGCTCCTGGGTTCCTCCATCTGGAACGGTTCCCGAAGGTACTACGGGATGATGACGTCGAGCTATGAGCGTAGGTTGAAAGCGCTGCTGCCGGAGCATGGGAGGGACAACGCGCCCAGCGAGGCTCCCACGAAGCACGAGCATGTGGAATAATTGAGATTAAGAGAACTTCGAGCGTTTCGAGGCACCCTTCGATAGGATTCGAGTTTTCGTCCCATCCGATGCACCCCTTCGCCTTCGCATTCCGCACTGCGCCGAGCCATCGCGGCGACGTCCACCGCGAACCTTGCCCAGTGGAATCTTCAACATGGATGCTCGCACGCTGAGGATAATCAATCTAATCGACTGTCTAGCTGACGACTACCCGGTGCGCTTCTGTGGTTGAGGCTCGACGAGATCTCAAAAACGCATGTCTTCACGCAGGATGTCGACCCCCCGGAGGATGAGGCCGTCACGTGGACCGAAGAGCAGCTGAGGGATTATTACAGCAGCTGCGGCGAAATAAGACCCGAACGAAGGGACACATCCGTGGCGGGGGGATTCAGGGACCTGCCACCTCCTCCCCCAACCTGCTTTCCCGAGAACATGCCGAAGATCGGTGAAGATCTGACAGAGCGGCTCTTGACCGTCGAAGCCTACCGCGAAGCCGCGTTCGCCAACGGAATCCCGTTCCGCCCGAACGGCCTGTTTACCATGGGAGATTCCCTCCTCGCCGAGCTGTCGAAAGACCCGGGATTGCGCGCGTTTCAAAAGAACGTGGTCGGTTTTGACGAGGACGGTGAACCAAAGTACGTCGTTTGTGACTCGTTTGCGCACGGAGACGGCGGCGCCGCGAACGGCGTGGACCTGCGTTGCTTCTATCGCCCCGACACGAGGACCGTCGTCGCCGCCTTCAGGCTCGGTCACCGCGCGGCGATCGCCCACCACATGTACACGACCGCACACGGAGGTTCGATCGAGACGGTGCTCGATGAGACGACAGCCGAGGTCGTCAAGTGCGCCACGACGCCCGCCGTCGCAACCACCGAGATGAAAGTTTACCTCAAAAGGCCGCTGGAGCTGTTCAAGACCTATCGCGTCGACGTGGAGATCACCGATGCAACTGAGTTTAAGACTTTCACTAAGGCGACGATACGTGATCCATCGAATCCGAACATGCCGCTCGCTATTGGAGAGGCTGTTCTCGCGCATAGTGCAGTTTTAGCAAAGTTGATGGGAAAGAAGAGGACTTCCTTCAACACCGCTGTGTGAATACCTTCGTAATACAGTCGAGACGCGCGCCTCTGGTAGACTATAGTTACATTCCCGTCAAGGGAGGCCTAATATACGTTTTACGTCGTTGATAACGCGCTGGTCCAGGCCCTGGCGAACCACCGGTGGAAAGAACAGGAACTTGGCGATGGTGAGCTGCACGGTGAGAAACACGACGATGGCCAGCGGCGTCGGAAACCTGAGCTTGGTTTGTCTCTTTATGAACCATTCCAGCGCACACAGCGGCGCCTGCGCGGTGAAGAACGCGGTCCACTCCCAGCCAAACTCGCGAGCGCCGCACATGTACCACATGATGATCTCGTGTGCCAGTCCACTGGCGAGGAAACACGCGGTAGTCGCCGCGAGTCGCCTGGCGGTTGACGGCTTTGGCGGGTTTCTCGACTTTTTTGACCCCTTCGACGGCAACGCCGTCATGGATCCCTCGATGATTGGCTCGTAGATGACCTCTCTTAAGAGCGTCCCCGCGACTAGGTTCCAGCGCCTGGCCCAGAAGTTGGTGGCGGACGTGGAGAGGAAAGGCTTGTCGAAGTGGGGTGAGAGCGTGATGCTGAACACGGTGCTGGAGACCAGCCCAGCGATGTCAAAGATGAATCCAAGGACTGCGTAGAGGCCGAAGGAGTAGCAGAGATTAAGCGCGAAGGATCCGACCTGAAGCCTGGGCGCGGCGTAGATTACGGTGCACAGCACAGGAATTCTGCAGCACGCGCGCGCGAGCGTCGCGCTGGGCGATAGGTCCCTCGCGACCTTCGCCTCCGCAGCGCTCGCCGACCGAGTTCGCCGACCCGAACTGTGTTTCGGGTCACGGCCTTCCTCTTTGATGGGCAGCGCCCCGGCGGCCAGGAACATGAGCGGGGACCCAACCTTGCCGACGAGTTGACCGCGACCAAATGCGAGGCCCATGAGCTTGAAGTTGGTCCACCAGCCAAAGTTGGTGAATGACACTGCTGAGGCCATGGTCTCCTTCATTGGATCGAAATTACTCGCGGGGTACAACACGTGGCTGGCGAGGCATGGCAGGAAGAGCATGAGCCTGACCCATCCTGGCGGTACTTTCGCCCTGATGACCACCTCACGCGCGTACAGAAGGTTCAACGCGGCGAGCGCGCATCCCACGAGGAATCTCTGCACCTCTCCCTCGATCATGACGCCGCCTCCACCGTGTTGGAAAACAGTGTGGTGGTCCACGTGTCGCCCGACTCTAGGTTAACAATCCAGCTCAGCAGGTGCCCACAGCCGGCGGCGGCTGCGAGAGCACGTACATGTCGACGACAGTCGCCGCGGCGGTCGTGCCGATCTCGTATCGTCGTCCGATCTTTCGACGCCGGGCCGGTCCCGGGCGTTCCGCTCGAGGAGGGGACGGTGCGTCTCGTCTCGCCGCCGCCGCCGACACCGAGCAGGGGGGGCTGGACGATGCGGTAGCCAAACTCCTGAGCTGGGCGGAGTCGGACTCGCTGAGACTCAGCGACAAGGTGACAGTCGGTGCAGCGTATCCCGGGATAACCCCGCGCGGCTTGCTCGCAACGCGGGACATCGAGCAGGGCGAAGAGGTCATCTCGCTGCCGACATCGTGCACCGCCTTCGATGCCGATTACGCATCCGCGGACGAAATCTTTGGCCTGCGCGACGCCATCGCCGCGTACGAATCCAGCCCGAGCAGGGGCGGCGACGTCACCCCGGAGGTTTCTCTCGCGCTCCTCATCGCGCTCGCGCGGCGGCATCCCGAACGCACTCCGTTCGGCCCGTACGCTGCCGCGCTGCCCGCGGACCCGCCCCCGTCGCCCATCTTCTTTCCCGACGAGAAGCTCGAGGCCCTGCTGCCTTACCTGCCGCTGAGCCTCGTCGACGACATCGACGCCGCGAGGCAGGAGATGTACACGCTCTGGGACGTCGCGACGGCGGTGATGGAACGCGTGAAGGTTGACGGCGAGCCCGCGGCGGCGCTCGGCCTGGACGAGTTCGCGTGGGCGTGGATGATGATCCGGTCGCGCGCCGTGACCTTTCGCGTGATGAGGCGGGCCGAAGGCGGCGGAGACGGGATGGACAAAGCTGGGATGGACAAAGCCGGGGTGGACGCGCGGCGGTGCATGGTGCCCGTGGTGGACATCATGAACCACGAGTGCTCGCCTGTGAAGGACCGGTGGCGCAACGCCCCGTTTCACAGGGGCCCCGCCGTCGAGCTCGAGGCTGGCGACGGAGCCGTGACGTGGAGAGCCACCAGGGAGATTTACGCGGGGGAGGAGGTTTCGTGGACGTACGGGAACCTGTCCAACGAGGCGCTCTGGCTGTGGTACGGATTCGTCCCGGAACCAGGGTCGCACGACGGGTGCGTTGTCTCCTTTCAGCTGCCGGAGTCATCGCTGAGGGGCGGTCTGGCGTCGGTGGCAAAGGGGGACTCGGCGGAATCAGCCGTCGCTCGAGAGGATCTCCTCGTCAGATCCGGAGCGTTCGACACGCGTAACGGGGCCGGGACCGAGCAAGGGACCGAGCGCGAGCTTCACTTCGAGGTGAAGGTTAGCGAGCGCCCGAAGGTCCTGGCCGGGATAGCCGGCCTGATGTGCTGCTCGGAGGAGGAGGTGCTCGCGATAAAGAGGGCGTTGATGTCGTTCGGCGGTTGCGTCATGGACGAGGAGGAGGAGGAGGACGAGGACGCCGTCGCGTTCGTGGACATGAGCGGACGGCTCAAGGTCCGGCTGTGTCAGGAGAGTCGGCGACGCGCGGGTAGGTACGTCGCGTTCATCCTTGACCAGGTTGAGCCGATGGCGTGCGGCCCCTCGGGTGACGACCTACTCAGCCTGGACACCGTCAAGCCGGACGCGGTGGACGCGGACGCGTGGTGGGCGACGGAACGGTTGCGAACGGCCGCGAAGGAGGTGTTCGTCATCACCAAGGTGACGCTGGAGGAGGAATATTTGAAGAGGGACGGCGGGTGGATAGACGAAGCAGTCGCTAGCATACTAAACATCTACTGATACGAAGGTAGTCTACGAAGGAACCTCTTCTCGTTCAGCCTGATGCGGCTTTTTCGTCCTCGTCGCTCCTCTCCGACGCCTTGTAGCACAGGAATACGTTGTACAGCACCTGCACGGCGTTGATGTAGAGGATCCTGTCCCCCGGCGGGACGAATCTGAAGTTCAGGACGTGGAACACCGGCCAGAACGACCAGTTAACTTTCAAAGTGTCGAGCAGGTCTGCGCCGAGCTTCTTTTGCAACCCGCCACCCACCACGTTGTCCCCGTTCCACGCTAGGTCCCACGCGAACAGCGTGGTCACCAGCACCGGCGCCCACGCCACCTGATCCGCGGCTACTTTCGCGGCCACCGCTAGGGCACTTGTCGGGTCCTCGGGCAGGACGTACTGGTCAAGCAACCCGTACCACCAGGAACTGCACGGCCCGTACAGAGCGAAGCCAAAGAGGGCGTTCCGTCCACTCCTGGTCAAGTCGATGCCCCGTCCATCCTTGTCCTCGCGTCGACTCGAGGATAGCCCCTGCGCCACAAGATCGGCGACTAAGAATCCCACGAGTGACGTCGTCGACTTGACCAGGAGTGGGGAAGCCTCGAGCGCCAGCTCGTAGGATTCGATGAATCCCGCCGAGCATCGGATAACCCCGGCGGATCGTCCCCGCCCTCGTCGCTTCAGGCCTGCTAAGGTTTCGACCCTCGATCGATGGCGAAGCTTGACCTGCGACGCCGTTGCGGTCAAGGCTGCCATGCGTCCGACGGGTGGGGGTCCGTGCAACACGAAGTGGCATGTTTCGTTTCGAGGCTTCGGCGTTCCTGCTATCGGCTATCCTGATCGGTTGGGTAATTAGTCTATTAAGGATACGAGGAAAGATACGAGGTGCGATAGTTGACAGTTGAGTGTACAGCATGCATCATCGCATCATCATTTCATGTTGATGGACGTCTCGGAGCCGGGCGGCACGGTGCGAAACTCGGTGCTCTTCGTCCTCGCATCGCTCGTCGTCGGCGACGGCAGACCCGCTGCCAGGAAGTCCTCCTCGTCTCCCACCGTCAGACTCAGCGAACGACCCCTCGCGCGCTCTCGAGACTCCGCCACGGGTACGGTGAGTGGCGCCATGAAAGCGGAGTAGGCGTGCATCACGTTCCTCACCTTGCTCCACCTCCTCTTCGCGGCCGCGTTTCCGCCGAGGCTGATGTTCACGTCGCCGGCGCCGAGCGCGGCGTCACGAGCGACAGCCGCGTTGGCGGCGGCTACGGCTTGTTTCTTCTGCTCCATCGACTCAGCCGCGGCTTCTTCGTCGGTCCTCCCGGGGAAGATATCGAGCGGGAGCTGCCTGGCGAGAAAGCCGACGGGCAGGGAGCAGAAGCCTATGACGATGCACACGGCCCACTCGCCGCCGGTGAGGTTCATGAACCCGATGGCGGGACCCACGATGGTGCGGCCGACGCCCTCGATGAACGCCGCTTGCGTGCCAATGGTGAGGAAGATGATGAAGCAGAAAATGGGCGAGCTCTGGATGCCCTCGAAGACGTTCCACTCGGTGATCTTCCTGCTGTTGATCTCGGAGAAGATCTGCATGAAGACGAAGGCGTTGAAGATGACGGAGTTGACGCGAAGAGTCCTGTAGTGCCCATCCCCGTCGCTCTCGTCGATGCCCAGGAGGTCTTGCCCGGCAAACAGGAGCACGAGGCAGACAATGAGCTGATACAGGGACATGACGACGATATTGCGCCACATCTCCTTGTTGACGAGCGGCGCGGATCGTCCGAATGGCTTGCGTTCCATGAGATGCGGGGACGGGGGCTCGGTGGCCAGCGCAAGGGCGCCCATGGAGTCCATGATCATGTTCACCCAGAGGAGGGGAACTGCGGCGAGTGGAAGCTCGGTGATTCCCGCAGCAGCAGAGATGAAGTTGAGACTCACCGCCACCACATTCACGACCAGCTGGAACTGGAGGAACTTGCGGATGGACTGGAACACGTTGCGCCCCCACAGCACAGCCTTGGCCATCGACTGGATGTTATCGTCGAGGATGACAATGTCGCAAGCCTCCTTGGCAATTTCGGTGCCGGCGATGCCGAGCGCAAAGCCCACGTCGGCATCCTTGAGCGCGGGCGCGTCGTTGGTGCCGTCGCCCGTGACAGAAACCACCTCACCGAGAGACTTCTGCAGGTTGCACAGCATGAGCTTATCGGCCGGAGAGGAGCGCGCGAGTACCCTGATCTTAACCGCGACGGCTTCCTTCTCGCTCTGGCTCATCTTGCGGAACACCGGGCCCTCAAGGATGAGGCCGTCGTCGCCGTCCTGGATAATTCCAGCCTCCCTCGCGATGGCCTCGGCGGTGAGCTTGTTATCACCGGTGACCATGCGCACGATCACTCCCGCCTGGCGCAGGAGCCGGACAGCCTCCGCCGTCTCCGGGCGGATCGGGTCCTTGATGCCGGTGATGCCGAGGAGCGTGAGGTTAGCCTCCGGGGGCTCGTCGCTCAAGCCGCTCGGCGGCGTGTCGAGGTCGACGTACGCGATGCAGAGCGTGCGAAGGCCCGTGGACGCCATCGCGGTGATGGCCTTCTCCGCGGCGGCGAGATCCTCCGGGGAGAAGTCCTCTACCGAGCCGTCCGTCTTCATCATCTTGGTGCAGAGCTTCACGACAATCTCCGACGCGCCTTTGACGTGAAGTCTGACGCCGCCGTTCATTGGCACGGCTGTGCTCATGCGCTTTCGCGCGGACGTGAAGTGATACCTCTGCGCAACGTCGTGCTTCTCGCGCCCCGCCACGTACGCGAAGTTGCTGGACTCGGGAAGATTACCCTTGCCTGCAGACCTCAGATCCTCGACGAGCTGAAGTAGCGCGCATTCTGTCTTGGATCCGATGTGGTCGATGGTGCCGTTCTCGTTGTGCGCGAGGTTGGCGTCGGAGTTGACGCAGATGCTCTCGGCGAGTAATGCTGCGAACTCATCGGATATGTCATCGGGCGGGACCGAGTCGTACTGGGTGCCGCCCAGGTACGCGTCCGTCACCGTCATCCTGTTTTGGGTCAGAGTGCCGGTCTTGTCTGCGTTGAGCTGCGTGGCGCTACCCATCGTCTCGCACGCCTCCAATCGGCGCACCAGGTTCTGGTCCGCCATCATTTTGCGCATCGCGAACGCGAGGCCGAGCGTGATGGCCAGGGGGAGACCTTCCGGGATGGCGACCACGACGATGGTGACGGAGTTGATCAGGTAGTCAAGGATCAAGACCCCGTCCCAACCCTTGCCCTCGGACCCGTTGATGATCCAGCGGATCATGGACGCGATGAACGTGGCGATCGCGGCGCCGATGCCAAAGTTACCGACGGTCACTACCAGCACGTCGAGACGATCCTGGAGAGGGGTAGAGCTCGGCTCGACGATGAGCGTCTTCAAGATGACGCCCCACTGCGATGACGAGCCGACGGCGATGACCACCATGCGGCCGGATCCCTCGGAGATTGTCGTCCCGGACAGGAGGAACGGATCCTTGTCGTGGGACTTCGCGATGCCGATGGGCTCGCCGGTCATCGCGGACTCGTCGGCGCGCAGCTTGCTGCCCTCGAGGAATACGCCGTCGGCGGGGACCTTGTCGCCCGCGCTCAGCTCAACTACGTCGCCCACCAAAACCTCGCCTGCGGTCACCGCGTGCACCTCACCGTTGCGGACAACCTTCACGGCGTAGTTATCCTTGATGCTGTTGAGCTGGCGGAACTTTTGCTCCTTGACGTAGTCGATGTACGCCTGCAGGAAGACCACGACGAAGACGACGATGACGATCGCGATGCCCTCCAGGTAGCCGTACTCCTCGCGATGCTTCGGGAGCCCCGCGCCGATGCCGAGCGAGATGATGGCGGCCACGCACAGGATCTGGACCGTGAGATCATCCAGTGCGTCTCTGCACAGCTGCAGGAAGCTCTTGGGCGGAGGATACTCGAACTCGTTGACGCCGAACGCCTCCTTACGCCTAGCGAGCGATTCCTCGGAGAGCTCGGTTCCGCACAGGCCAACTTTCGGGTCCGTCTTCAGCTTCTCGGCGATGCCGAGATGGCCGCCCGCCTTTTTGATCGCATCCTTATCCCGCTCGGTGACGGCCTCCTCGAGCTCCGCCGCGGTGAGTTCGAACGCCATTGAGGATAGCGCGTCGAACAGTGGCAGTGTCGGGAGTGGACAGTTCACGCGTGTTGTTAGCGCGTTGATGGAAATAATATCCCGTTTTGGACGTTTTTTTACGCGGTGTTTTTACAAGTACACTGGTTGCTCGTACAATTCTGAATTTCTGACTTGCTGATGACTCGACGTCTGGGAGACGAGTGTGGAAGTCCACGGAGGCACACTCGCCTGCTCGCCTGCTCGAGTTCAAAAAGTCAGGTCAGCTCCGCGTCGCACCAGCCACATCGGAGAGACGGCCTCTGGTTGGAGAGGAGGCCATCCGATACGACCGACACGAATGGCGGAGGACGTTCGGAGAGAGTTTGTGGTGAACACCGTGCTCGATGCGGTCGCTCCGTCTCACGCCAGAGAGCACCTCCGGGCCCAGCTGTCGTCGGATCTCACCGGCGCGATGGGGGCGTTTCTGGACGACCAGACCACGACGGTGCTGCAGGCGACGCTGGCGGGCGACGTCGTGACCTGCGCCAACTCGGTGTCGTTCGACACGTCTTCCACCGCGCAGGTGGTGCTCACCAAACTGCGACCGGGTCCGCTGCGCCCGAGCGATATCCCGCACGCGGTGTCGGTGTCCTCCATGGCGCACTCGCCGGTCAGCGCCTTGTACCATCAACTCCGGCAGGTGTACGGACCCCTCCTGGGGAACGACGCGCGCGGCGATGGCGCCGCCCCGGTGGACGCCAAGCTCCGAGGCCTCGTCGCCGAGCTCGAAGCCGGCCTCGGGAACGTCCTGCGGCTCACCGGGGGCGTCGGTGACCTCACGCGCGTCGATCCGGCGGACTCCCCTCTGGTCGGCATAGCGTCGCCCCTCGACGAGTTCACGCTGTGGAGCGAGGTGGCGTACGCCAAGGACGTCAGCGAGCCCACCCGACGGGCCGCGAACGAGGTGTACCGCGCGTTCGAACCCGTCAAGGAACGGTTCGAGCGCCTTCATAACCTCGCGGACGAGGACGTCCTCGAGCTCGTGGACGAGATCGGCGACGCGCTCGACGCGGCTTGGAGAGTCAAACGCGGCGACGGCACAGCCGGCGGCCAGTTCCCCAGACGACGCGCGGAGCACTTCATGAGGATGGTGGGGGCGGCGCTCGTGGGTCACGTGCAGGTGCGCGCGCGGGGGGTTTCGATATGGAGCGACGGGTTCAAGTCCGTGGAGAGTTTGCTGAGGTTCGGGCACAGGTGCCTGGCCAAGTGGGAGAGAACCGCCGCGGACCTCACGGAGCTCAACTGGCGCGAGGGTACCGGCGGGTGCCAACACTGGCAGGGTCAGGCGTTCAGGGACCAGGAGCTGAGCAAGGCCCGGGAACGGCTCGATGAGGTGTTCAGGATGCGCGAGGCGCAGGCTGAGCTCGCAGAGCTTCTCTCCCCCGAGGAGGGCCGTTCGCTCGCGCTCTCCGAGGTGTTTGGCCCCTTCGCGCGACTTGACCCGTTGCAGGTTAGCGAGTACACCGCACCGCTTTGGGAAGCCGCGCGCGGTGACTACGACCGGCGCATGTCACCGATCGAGGAAAAGATGTCGGAGAAGCTCCGGGAGCACTTTGGCGCGCGCCTGCTTCCGTCGCTTCAGGCGTCGATGAGGAGCCGGGGTGACGATTCCGCCGTGGCGATGGCTCAACCGCACCAAGTTTTGAGAGAGGTTGGGAGGTACGCCGAGCTCCTGCGACGGCCAGCAGTGGCGCAGTCGCTGACATCTGAGCGCAACCTCCTCGCGGATAGCCTCGAGCGGTTCCTCGAGGATATCAAGGCTGAGTGCGACCGCCGAGCGCGTGTGAGCGGCGGTGGCGGCGGTGGCGGCGATGGCTCGGGCGGCGGTGGCAGGAACACCACCGAGAAGGTGGAGGCTGTCGTGTGGGCAACGCAGGCGCAGGAGCGTGTCGCCATCGCGCGCGAGACGTGCGCGGCGCTTGTGATTACCACGCGCGATAAAGGCGGGAACAGGGTTCAGGGAACCGAGCAGGACGCAGCAGGCCGCCGCGGGTCCGACTTGGATCGGGAGGCGAAGCATCTACTTCGCGAGATTGACGACCTTCGCAAGCGGCTCTTCAAGGGCTGGCAAGAGGGCATCGTGGACCGCCTCGGGGAGTTCAAGCTGGATCTGGGGTCTAAGCTGATGGACCTGGATTCGTCGTCGACCGGTCAGGTGAAGCTCCACTACAACTCTGAGCTCGTGAGTTTATTGAGGGAGGTGCGCCAGCTCTCGGCGCTTGGATTCACGATTCGTAGGGACATCGCCGCAGAGGCTGAGACCGCGAGGAAGTTTTACAGGCACGGGATGGTGCTGCGTCAAGTTGCAAACTTCTACAACAACATCGCGTCCGAGATGATCCCCTGCCAGAAGCCGATGATGCTCGACGACGCGGTCAAGTTTGAGGAGGTGCTGACCAACCCGAGGGATGGGCTCGGTAAAGTAATCACCTGGAACAACCCAACTGCGCTAGAGAAATACATCGGCAAGCTTCAAGCCGTCGCCGGGGTTCTCACCGATAAGAACCGCAGGCTGCGAAAGTGGCACGGGTCCCTCGCTGAGAAGGTGTGTGCGCTATTCGCCATGGATCTGGTCCGCCAAAAAGAGGCATGGAAACGGGCGGTGAAGGAACTTCGATCAATCTTTGCCAACCTCGAGGGTGAGTTCCGCAAAGATCTGCAGAGCGCGTGGAGGGTCCACTGGGATCACCAGCTGTACAAGGCGCTCGAGTATCAGTACCATCGCGGGCTGGAGACACTGAACGAGATGCTGCCGCAGGTTAACGTGAGCCTGGTGTTTAAGCAGCGCAGGCTCCAGTTTGAGCCGCCACTCGAGGAAATTCGCACCGCGCACTACAAACAGGTCAAGGATTTTCTGAACCTCCCGCTGGTGTTCAAGGGCGTGAGCGACGTGAGTGAGAAAGCCGGTTTCTTCCGGGGCATGATGGACTCGGCCGTGGGCGCCGCTGGATGCGCTAAGGTTTACGATAAGACCGAGGCGCTCTTCGTGAAACTCGCAGATGAGCAGAAAAAATACGAACACTGGGTTGCGCTGGGGACCGTCGACCTGGACACTTTCGTGGACGAGCGGTTCTCGGAGTCCAAGGAATTCGAGGAGGGGTTCAAGCTCGTGAAATTGGCGAGTAAACAGGCGGATCGGATCCCGCTGGAGATAAAGGTCGACTGCTACACAGTTTCTTGCTTGCCGCTAAAATCCGCAGTTGAGAAGCAGATCAAGGAACTGCAGGACACACTGAGCAATTGCCTGCAGCGTAAGGTCGTGCGCTCGAAGGAGACCATCGAACAGTTCATTCGGTCGGGCAAGGAACTATTGGACACAAAGGCGCAGACCATCGAGGAGATTGGAAACATGCGCAACGATGCCAAAAACCTATCGGCGGAGTTCCAAGGAAAGATTACGCAGCTGCGGTGGCAGGTGGCAGACCTCTCCAAGTTGCTGAAACAGTCCGGCGGATCGGGCGCGCAGGCTGCGGCACAGATTGATTTTTCATCTCTCGATTCCGACTGGGAGAACCTGTCCACCAAGCTCGAGCAGCTGGAGGCGCACCTCGAGATTCAAAAGGACAACCTCAAGGTTCAAATTGTGCACAGAATTTCGGATTTTGGGTCCAAGGCTGAGGCTTTCCGCGAGCGATGGTTTGAGTTCAAGCCCAGGGGCATTCCCCAGGGCGAATCCACCCTGATCATGAACAAACTCGAGGACGACTATCGGTCCCTCGAGGAGCTCAAGGAGGAGAGTGAGCAACTTCGCATGGATTGCGAACACTTCTCGATGGAACGGCCGGAGTTCCCAGTGCTCGACGAGGTTGCCGCCGACATTGAGGTCACCCGCGAGGCATGGAGCCGTATTGGAGATTTCAACAAGGAACGTAACGAGCTCGCTGGGCGCGACTGGATCCTCATACGCGGTAAACTGTATGAGTTCGACGACTTTCTCGCCAAGTGGGACCAGAAGGTCCGATCCAGCGAGAACAAGGACGCCGTTGCGGTCATGCTGCTGGAGCAGATTGAGGAATACAAGAAGGCGCTTCCCGCGCTTAAATTTTGCCGTGGCGAGGGATGGGAGGGCTCGCACTGGGCGCAGCTATTCTCCATGCTGCGGTTTCCGACGAAGGGCCCTGAGGCGGTGACGCGCGAGAACCTGACCCTGCAGCACTTCTTGGACAGGGCAGAGCTGCTCATCGAAAAATTGGACGACCTCAAAAAGCTGCACTCGCAGGCTCAGGGAGAGGTGACGCTTCGCGAGGCGCTTCATCAACTGAAGGTTTGGGGTCTAGATCGGCGGTTCTCCACCATCAAGCACAACATCGCCGGACCCAGGGGCGGTTCAGTATCCCTCATCAAGGACTGGAAAGATCTGTTCACAGAAGTTGCGGATAACCAGAACCTGGTCTCATCCCTCTCGTCGTCGCCGTTTTTCGCTCCGTTCAAGGAGGAGACAAGCATCTGGGAGACGTTGATGTCCAACTTGGCCGACCGATTGAATCACATGAACGCGATCCAACGCAAGTGGCTTTACCTTCAGCCCATCTTCGCGCGCGGCGCATTGCCGCAGGAGCAACCCCGCTTCAGGCGCGTTGACGAGGACTTTCAGGGAATCATGGCCTCCATCGACGCCGACTCGCTCGTGAAATCTTTTGCCGAGATGCGAATGCGGGAGGATCACATGCACGAGATGTCCACGCAACTGGATGTTTGCCAGAAGGCGCTCGCGGATTACCTCGAGGAGAAGCGCTCAATGCTCCCGCGGTTCTACTTCATCGGCGACGATGACCTTTTGGAGATTTTGGGCCAGGCAAAAAACCCGGAGGTGATCCAGGCGCACCTCAAGAAACTCTTCGCCGGGATTCACTCCGTCGTGTTTACGGAGGGCGCGGGAAGCATCACGGCGATGAAATCCATAGCCGGGGAGGTTGTCCCACTGCGGAAACCCGTCGTCGTCAACGAGGCTGTCGAGGTGTGGCTCGCAGACCTGGCTGCGAACATGGTGCAGAGCCTGAGCGGCATGCTCGTCAGGTGCCTCGCAGAGAAGGATTACGAAGCCTTCCCTTCACAGATTCTCAGCCTGGCCGACCAGGTTCACTTTTCGCAAAAGGCCGAGGCAGCCATCTCGAGGGGAACCCTGCCAGATCTCTTGGACGAGCTCCAGGGTCAGCTTCAGGAGTACACGTCCGTCGATGTCGAGGGCATGCGCGTGATGCAGCTCAAGGTTCAGAGCCTGGTGATGGACCTCATCCATTCCATCGACGTCGTGGAGCAGCTCCAGAAGGAGTACTGCTCCAACGTGGGCGAGTGGGTGTGGCAGCGGCAGCTGCGGTATTACGGTGAAGGCCGCGGAGGTGGTGTACAGGTCAGAATGGACAACGGCGCGTTCGCGTACAGCTTCGAGTACCAGGGTAACGCGCCAAGACTCGTGTACACCCCGCTGACCGATAAGTGTTACCTAACGCTGACGCAGGGCATGCACCTTGGGTACGGCGGTAACCCCTACGGACCGGCGGGAACGGGCAAGACAGAATCTGTCAAGGCGCTGGGTCAGGCTATGGGCCGGCAGGTTCTGGTGTTCAACTGCGACGAGGAGTTCGACTTCAAGTCCATGGGAAGGATTTTCACGGGGCTTCTCAAATGCGGCGCGTGGGGTTGCTTTGACGAGTTCAATCGTCTGGAGGAGGAGGTGCTCTCCGCGGTGTCCTCGCAGATTCAGACCATCCAAGCGGCACTCAAGTCGCGGCAGGATTCGATGACCTTTCTCGGGAAAGACATCGAGGTTAACCAGAACGCGGGCATTTTCGTCACGCTAAACCCGGCGGGTAAAGGGTACGGCGGGCGAAGTAAGCTTCCCGACAACCTCAAGCAGCTCTTCCGATCTGTCGCCATGACGGTGC
>Ga0181571_10000479_pt1 | contig 26023 bp, 24 predicted proteins | sample 101ome_17_FD_132440 | JGI IMG/M metagenome (GOLD analysis project Ga0181571, IMG submission 132440) | Coastal salt marsh microbial communities from the Groves Creek Marsh, Skidaway Island, Georgia - 101407AT metaG (megahit assembly) | ecosystem: Environmental > Aquatic > Marine > Intertidal... | reverse complement strand
GATGATGGTTGCCGCACGTCGCTCATGAAGCACAAGGTATGACGCAATGCTGCTCAGACATCCTCTCTTCTTTGTAGTGGGTAGCAATCTAACATTGCTTTTTGCCCTGTATCTTGGAGACGCTTTTGACTTCCAGCATTGGGCTCGTTTTACAGCCCAGATAGCCGCGGTCGTGTTGGCTATGCTAGTTTTCTTGGGCCCACTAGAGCACATGAGATTACTGCCGTCTGGAGCGGTATCAAACGGGGTGCGAAGAGATTTAGGCCTCTCTTACGGTCTCGCAATGGCGATACATGCCTGTGCGATAGTGTTCTTCCTGGTGGTTACCCGGAGGCCCCTCGAGCTTATCCCTGCGCTATTTGGCGCGGTTGTTTATGTTTTTTTGTTTGCCATGGTGATTACTTCGTTCTCGGGGGCTAAAAAGAGGCTTTCTTTTCGCGCATGGAAATGGCTTCATCGTACCGGTTTAGCTCTGCTGGTTTTGGTCTCGATCGTCACCCTCATAGGCGCTATTCCTGAACATGGTTTGTTCAGTACTTCTGCCCTGCTCGGCGCACTCTTATTCTCAGGTTCCTTGTTCAAACTTTGGCTTTACGTTCGCGGAAGGCTAATTTCGGAACCTTTCAATGCTTGAGTCGAGACCCACACTGCTCATTGCCGAGTCTGAAGATTCGTACCTATCTTCACTCTGTCGGAGTGTTTTGCCTACTTCCATCCGAGTTATTCACAGCGAAAAACTGCTTATCGATGAATTTTCAGACGTAAATATCGTACTCGGTGCGCCTGACCGATTGGCGGATTGGCTGCCCTATTTCCCCAAGCTAGAGTGGATCCAATCGACTTGGGCCGGCGTTAAACCGCTTGTTTTAGCGCAACGACACGATTACGTACTGACCGGGTTAAAAGGCGTTTTTGGGCAGGCGATGAGCGAGTATGTGTTGGGTTGGTTGCTCGCTTTGGAGCGCCAAATACTGACCTATGCCGCCGATGTTTCTTGGAACCAGCGACCGCTTTGTTCGGTGCAAGGTAAGCATGTTGGTATCATGGGCACGGGTGATATCGGGCGAGCGGTTGCGAGCACTTTGTCCAATATGGGGATGGTGTGTAGAGGCTTTAATCAGTCAGGTGAGGTTTTTCCAGAGTTTCAAACTTGCTTCTCTGGCTCGAACATGCGCGACTTTGCCTGTGGCTTAGACTACCTTGTTTGCTTGATGCCCGACACACCTAACACTCAGGACTTGGTTTCGCGAGATCTTTTGATGGCCCTGGACTCGGATGCGATTTTAATCAACGCGGGCCGTGGTAATTGCATCGACGAGTCGGATTTACTCTGGGTACTTGATCAGGGTCATTTGAGGTACTGTGTTCTGGATGTTTTTCGCCAAGAGCCTCTGCCGCAGTCACATCCCTTTTGGTCGCACCCTCAAGTCTATGTCACGAGTCACACCTCTGCGCCCACGGACCCGGCGGGTGCGGTTCGTGTTTTTGAAATGAATTTGACTCGTTTTCTGAACGGTGAGTCCCTACTTTACGCAATAGATTTTGAAAAAGGGTATTGATAGACGTCATTTCAATGCTTCGGGTAAACAACCAAGCGGTGATAGTGGATTTCGGGAGTCTCTGGGCTTTCTTGTGTCTGTGTCTAATGCTTGCGCCAATGTGAATAAAAGAGAGGTGTGTGCGTGCGTGTAACAATAATGAAATGGCTCTTAACTGCTTTGGTCGCGAGCGTCGGCACGCATACCTCAGCGGCTACTGATCAATCAAAATCAACGCTTGGTATCCCCTACGCTAAGGCCCCTATCGGTGAGCTGAGATGGGCTGCGCCCGAGGATCTGTTCTTTGATGAAACCGTCAAGATCGAGGGCGAGTTTGGTCCGGTCTGCCCGCAGACAGGAACCGACCTAGAGCAAAGTGAGGACTGTTTGTTCCTGAACGTGTGGACCCCAGACTCGACTGCATCACTGCCGGTCATGGTGTGGATACACGGCGGAGGTTTTCGTGCTGGCAGCGGGAATGTCCCTGGTGCCCTTCTCGCGCAAGAGGGCGTCGTGGTGGTTTCGCTTAATTATCGTTTGGGTCCCATGGGCTTTTTTGCTCACCCGAGCAAAAACAACGCCATTGCCAATTACGGTTTGTTAGATATGGTCTCTGCCTTACGCTGGGTGAAACGTCACATAGCGAAATTTGGGGGTGACGCCAGCAATGTTACGATCTTTGGTGTCTCTGCAGGTGGTATGGCGGTCAATTTGCTCATGGCCAACACCGACGCCGAGGGCTTATTTCACCGCGCTATCGCACAAAGCTCCTACGCTACCTGGCCGCTATGGTATACCGAGACGACTTGGGCGGATTCTGTGAGACATTGGGGCGACCGCCCCGTATTTAAAGCCGAGGAACAAGCCCTCGCTCTTCTTTTGAGAGCGGGTCTGGACGGCCTGTCTGTGGACGCATTGCAAGCCGCACCCGCCGCGGCCTTAGTAGAGGCGCAAGAAGGGTTTCAGATTCCCATTGTTGACGGTACGAGTATTCCTGGAGAGCCAGCTCAGCAATATGCTAAAGGGCGGTTTAACACGTCTTTACTATCCTACATGACGGGTGCGAATAGCTTCGAAGGTTCCGTTATGCCCTGGACTGGCATCACAGACGATGTCTTTGCGCAATGGGTGAAGCCCTGGTCAGGTGAGCTCAAAAACGTGTATCCGAACGATGCGTCCGTTGCCATGACCGATGCAAGACGGCGCCTCTTTGGCGATTTGCGATACTTGGCCTCTGCGCAGACAACACTCTCTGCGGTTTGTTCGCAAGCGATACAGTGCTATGCCTACTTCAATGATTTGCCGCTGAGTCCGGCGGGTGGTTTGAAAGGTGCCGCTCACGGGAGTGATGCCCAGCTCTTTTGGGGCCAGTTTGATGACAAATCGGATGACTTGAAACAGGCCTCGGCTCTCATGCGCGCCGCTTGGGCCGATTTTGCGAAAGGGGATATGTCAGACAAGCAAGGGTGGCCTGAATGGACCCAAGATAGCCCTTTCTGGTCTGCCCTACCGCCAGAGAGCGGCGATCAAACCTTGACTATAAAGACTCGTTTGAGGTTGGTTGAAGATATCTATTCTGAACGCTGGCAAGACTGATGTACGCTTAAAATACGGTCTATAAGGGTCCTGTCATGCTGTTGCTTTTGATTTATGTCGCCTTGGCTTTGGGTGTTTCGTTTTTATGTTCTTTGCTTGAGGCCACTCTACTCTCGCTAACGCCTACCTACTTGGTTGGTCTTGAAACCGATAAGCCTAAGTTGGCCAAGCGTTGGAAGGCATTTAAGCAAGATATAGACAAGCCGCTGGCGGCCATTTTGTCGTTAAATACCATCGCTCATACGGTAGGTGCAGCGGGTGCAGGTGCCCAGGCCACGGCGCTTTTTGGCGATGTTTATTTTGGTGTTATCTCGGCGGTATTAACGCTCCTTATCTTAGTGTTCTCTGAAATTATTCCGAAAACGCTGGGTGCGCGTTATTGGCCACAGTTGGCACCCGCCTGTGCTTATATTCTGCAGTGGGTCCAATGGTCTATGTATCCTTTGGTGATCGCGGCAAAAAGCTTAACGCAGTGGTTATCGCCTTCATCGGATGCACCCTCGGTGTCGCGAGAAGATTTTCATGCTCTGGCGAAAATGGGTCATCGTGAAGGGGTGCTTGATGCGAAAGAGGCGCAGGCGATTGCTGCGCTCGTGGCTTTCCGTGGCCTTACTGTCAAAGATGTGATGACACCGCGTCCCGTGGTTGCCAGTTTGGCCAGCTCATTGAGGGCCAGTGAGGTCCTTGACGAGTACCCGAACCTTAAATTCTCGCGGATTCCCATCTTCGATAGCAGCGGTGACGACATTGTGGGTTTTGTCCGTAAAGACGATATCTACAAAGCGGTAGCGCAAGGAAGGCCTGATACGCCGCTGACCAATCTTAAGCGCAACTTACTCAGTGTCCTTGAGACAAAGTCGCTTCCTGAGTTGATGCAGCAGATGGTTGATCGGCGTTACTCGATGGCTTTGGTGATAAACGAGTATGGCGATCCGCTGGGTATAGCCACCATGGAAGACTTAGTCGAAACGATGATTGGGATGGAAATTGTGGATGAGTCCGATACCCACGTGGATATGCAAGAACGCGCTCGAGACCTTTGGAAACAGCGCGCTAAGGCAGCCGGTCTGCTAGATGAAGCAGACCGGGGATAGGCAAAGTTATTTGTTCTTGGCCTTGAAAGCCCGAATTTCGATATTGAACTGGCCAGCAACTTTTTCTTCGAGCTCGACCGCCTTGTTAAAGGCACTCACCGCGCTTTCATATTCCGCGTTAAGGCGTTTCACCTCGTCCGCATCGCTCGCTTCTTTCATCGCCGCTTTGGCGCTGTCTATATCGGCGGAAATGCAATCGCGATAGGTTGCGAGGGCGTTCTGATAGCTCTTGACAGTGCCTTGCCCAGCGACCATTTGTTCCATGGTTGCCTCGCCACCCTTAGGCAGTGTTGGCGCTTGCGGAAGCTCGCAGGCGATTGCACCGCCGCTAGAGCAAGCGGCTAGAAGAAGCAGGGTCTGTATGGTTTTTTTCATGTTTATCTCCCGTTTGTCTGTTGGACAACCCTACCAATAAAACGTTTCACGAAAAAGGTGGGGACGCAAAAATCTTCGATCAAAATGGGTTTAGTCGATGAGCTAGAGCGCACTTTTGGTTACACTTGCGCGATGGATATTTCTGAACTGTTGAATGGCCTTAATGCGGCTCAAAGGGAAGCGGTTGCTGCCCCGGCCGGCAACGCGCTCGTGTTGGCGGGCGCCGGTAGCGGCAAGACGCGCGTGTTGGTGCATCGTATAGCTTGGTTGATACGAGCCGAGGGTTTGTCACCCCAGGCCATACTGGCGGTGACCTTTACCAATAAAGCCGCAAAAGAGATGCGTGGGCGTATTGAATCTATGCTCCGTGTTTCTACGCATGGATTTTGGGTCGGTACTTTTCATGGTCTTGCCCACAGGCTCCTTAAACTCCACTGGCGTGAAGCCGGTTTGGCTCAAAACTTTCAAATACTCGACAGCGATGATCAGTTGCGTCTGATCAAGCGTATTGTCAAGGAGCTGGGCTTAGACGACAGTCGCTGGCCGCCCAAACAGGTACAGGGGTTCATTAACGCACAAAAAGATGAGGGTCTGCGAGCCGCACATATAGATGCTGGCGGCGATTTTTATCTTCAGACGATGCTGCGTGCCTACACGGCGTACGAAGAAGCGTGCGCTCGAGGCAGTCTAGTCGATTTTGCCGAACTCCTGCTGCGGGCGCACGAATTGTGGCTAAACAATCCCGCTTTGCTCGCGCACTATCAAACGCGTTTTCGCCATATTTTGGTCGATGAGTTTCAGGACACCAACGCGGTTCAGTATGCTTGGCTAAGAGTCTTGGCGGGCAAGCAGGTCCCCGTTATGGCGGTCGGCGACGATGATCAGTCCATATACGGTTGGCGCGGTGCACGCATTGAAAATATTCAGCGCTTTGCGACTGATTTTGCGGAGACTCAAACGATCAGGCTTGAGCAAAACTACCGGTCTACCCAGACCATCCTTAAGGCAGCCAATGGCGTTATTGATCACAACTTTGGGCGTTTAGGAAAGGATCTGTGGACTGAGGGTGATTCGGGCGATCCGATCGACCTTTATGCGGGTTTTAATGAGCACGATGAAGCGCGTTTCGTTGTTGATCGAATTGATGAGTGGATTCGCTCCGGGAAGGAGCGTGCATCGGTTGCTGTGCTGTACCGGTCCAATGCGCAATCACGAGTGTTAGAAGAAGCTTTTCTGCGGGCCGACATTCCCTATCGAATTTACGGTGGTCAGCGATTTTACGAGCGTCTAGAAATCCGCAACGCGCTCGCTTATCTTCGACTCATTCATAACCGAAACGACGATGCGGCCTTCGAGCGCGTTATCAATACGCCTACGCGTGGTGTTGGTGCGAAAACCATTGATACGCTTCGCGCTCGGGCGCGCGAGCTGAATGAGTCGTTGTGGCGATCAGCCAAAGGCCTGTGCGACGCCGGATTGTCGCCTCGCGCTGCTTCGTCTGTTCGCTCTTTCACGGACTTGATTGATGAGCTCGATGCACATACGGATAACTTGCCTCTAGAAGAATTGGTTGATCATGTCGTTACCAAGAGCGGGTTGATCGAATTTCATCAGAAAGAAAAAGGTGAGCGTGGTCAGGCCCGTGTTGAAAACTTGCAGGAGCTTGTAGTGGCTGCAGGACAGTTTCGTGCTGACGATGAATCGCTCACTCCGCTGCAGCAGTTTTTGGATAATGCAGCGCTTGATGCAGGCGATGGACAAGCTGAAGATTTTGAGGACAGTGTGCAGCTTATGACGCTCCACTCGGCTAAGGGTCTCGAGTTTCCACTGGTATTTTTGGTGGGTATGGAAGAAGGCCTATTCCCACATCAGATGTCAATTCAGGATCCGAATCGCCTAGAGGAGGAGCGTCGGCTAGCCTACGTCGGAATCACGCGAGCGATGACGAAGTTGGTGCTTACTTACGCCGAAAGCCGCAGAATGCATGGGTCTGAGAACTACAATAACCCATCGCGATTTGTTCGTGAAATACCCTCAGACTGTCTGCAGGAAGTGCGTTTGCAATCCACCGTGGCCCAACCGGTCAGTCGCATGACTCAAGTACCGGTACCAGACGCAGGCGTTAACCTAGGGCAGCGTGTCTTTCATCAAATTTTTGGTGAGGGCACGGTCGTCAATTTTGAAGGACGGGGCAGCCATGCACGTGTCGAAGTGAACTTTGATACAGAAGGGACAAAGTGGCTTGTTTTGCATTATGCTAATTTACAAGCCGTATAAGAATAGGAAGAACCGATGTCCGATATCTCCGTCGAAAAACGTTTAAGCCCACTGATTATTTTAAGTTTGGTGGCGCTACTCGTCCTGGTGCTTGGTCTGTGGACATTCGATCGAATGGAGCGAGGTCCGTCTGTTGCGGTACAGGCGCAAACGGATGGTATGGACCAACAGGTATACAAGTGGAAAATGGTTACCACTTGGCCCAAAAATTTTCCGGGCTTGGGTTCCGCAGCAGAGAATTTTGCAAAGTTTGTCGGTGAAATGAGTAATGGCCGTTTGCAGGTCCATGTCTACGGCGCAGGGGAGCTTGTCCCGCCCTTTGAGGTGTTTGACGCGGTTTCGCAAGGCGTGGCGGATGCGGGCCATGGAGCGGCGTACTATTGGAAAGGCAAGGTACCGGCTTCGGTATTTTTTACCGCCATTCCCTTCGGCATGACAGCGCAAGAGATGAACGGATGGTTTCATTATGGTGGGGGTGAAGCGCTGTGGCGAGAACTCTACGAGCCCTTTAATTTAGTGCCCTTCTCTGGTGGTAGCACGGGCGTGCAAATGGCGGGATGGTTTAATAAAGAGCTCAATTCTCCCGAGGATCTAAAGGGCTTAAAAATGCGGATCCCCGGTTTAGCTGGCGAAGTATTCACTCGTGCGGGAGGATCTTCTGTTCGTATCGCGGGTGGTGAACTTTACACCTCGCTAGAAACGGGAGTGATTGACGCGGCGGAGTGGGTTGGCCCCTTTAACGACCTGACCTTAGGCTTACATCAGGTCGCACAATATTATTATTACCCAGGTTGGCATGAGCCGGGTGCCATGTTGGAAATAATCGTCAATCAATCGTCACTGGAACGTTTGCCCGATGACCTGCAGGCGATTGTGAAGATCGCGGCCCGCGCGGCGAATCAGGACATGCTGGATGAGTTTACGGCGCGGAACAATGCGGCGCTCAAAGAGCTTGAAGAGGTACATGGTGTTGAACTCAGGCGCCTGCCTGATTCCGTTCTAGAAGCGCTTGCTGTTGCGTCCGAGGAAGTGATTGGAGAGCTGGTTGCCAAGGATCCGATGGCGAAAAAGATCTACGATTCGTTTTCTTCTTTTTATGGCGGCGTACGTGCCTACCATCAGATTTCAGAGCGCGCCTACATCAACGCGCGCGAAGTGGTGGAGCCCCATCTTCCAGACCACTAATCCCCTTGGTCAATCTGTCGCGTGCGGCCGTTATGGTCAATCGCGACGAACACGAACACGCCCTCGGTGACTTTGATGGGTTCCCCATCGTGTTGCGAAGAAATCCAGACTTCAACGACCATGCGAATGGATGATCGCCCGATTTCTAGTACATCTGCGTAGCAGGACACGATTGCACCGACGTGAACCGGCGTTAAGAACGACATCCCCGTAACCGCAACTGTTGCGACACGCCCTCCGGCAACTTCACGAGCGGCAGCCCCGCCCGCCATATCCATTTGCTGCAATAGCCAGCCGCCGTAAATATCTCCATCGGCATTGGTATCCTTTGGCATGGCAATGACTTGTAAGGCAAGTTCGCCTTGTGGCAGTGGAATGGAGTCAAGATCGTTCAAACTCATGCGTTTTCTCTATGTTATTGGCCCAAGACGGAAGGCAAGTAGGTCGCAAGCGGTGGCCACATCCATAAGATGGCCAATACGGCGAGCTGTATAAGTATAAAGGGAATTACCCCTTTATAGATAGCGCCAGTGCTCAATGCCGCAGGTGCAACGCCGCGCAAATAGAACAGCGCAAATCCAAATGGGGGCGTTAAGAAGGAGGTCTGCAAGTTGATCGCGATCATAATACCCAACCAGATTGGATCTACGCCCATCATCAACAAGATGGGGCCGACAATGGGCACCACCACAAAGGTGATTTCGATGAAGTCGAGTATAAACCCGAGCAAAAAGATGACGACCATAACTAACAGGACGGCGCCAAAAGCCCCACCAGGCAGGGAATTAAAAACGCTATGTATGAGTTCTTCACCGCCAAACCCACGAAACACCAAGGAAAACAGTGTCGCGCCGATCAAGATGAAAAAGACCATCGATGTGACGTTCAAGGTTTGCTGCAATACTTCGTTGAGTGACTTTAGATTTAACCGCCTTTTACTGTAAGACAGAAGGAGCGCTCCTATTGCGCCAACGCCCGCAGCTTCTGTGGGGGTCGCGGCGCCCAAGAGGATTGAGCCCAGAACCGCAGCGATGAGCACGAGTGGAGGCAACAGACTGCCCAAAATTTCGCTTAGTGTGGCGGGTTCGGTGTCTGCCGGTGGCGCAATAGACGGGTTGATTCGAGCTCTAAGCCACACATAGCCCGCGTAGGCGGTTACCAACACGAGGCCCGGCCCCAAAGCGGCAATGAAGAGGTCGCCAACAGAGAGCGTTTGGGTGTTGAACACGCCCATCTTGAGTTGGGCTTGCTGGTAGGCATTCGACATGACGTCGCCGAGTAACACCAGAGCGATCGACGGCGGAATAATTTGACCCAAGGTTCCAGTCGCGCAGATCGTGCCCGCGGCGAGAGAGGGCGAGTAATTTGCCTTCAGCATACTCGGAAGTGAAAGCAATCCCATCGTAACGACTGTAGCCCCCACGATTCCGGTGCTGGCCGCGAGCAGCATACCCACCAGAATAACCGATAAGCCGAGTCCACCTGGCTGCCGGCCAAAGGCCTTGGACATCGTTACCAACAGATCTTCTGCGATTCGCGACTTTTCGAGTACCACGCCCATCATCACGAATAAAGGCACGGCGATTAAGGTTTCGTTGGTCATAATGCCGAAGATTCGCGCTGGGATGGCTGCGAGCAAGTGCGGGTCGAAGGTGCTTGTGATCACGCCGATGGCTGCGAATAACAGTGCGGTGCCGCCGAGCGTTAGCGCAACAGGAAATCCAAACAGGAGCAGTAAGCAAATCGCCCCAAATAAGACCAGGGAAATACTACCTTCCATCACAGCCTCCACGAACGAGTCGATCTGCTGAGCTAATCAATAGACTGATTCCCTGCAAGGTGAGCGTGACCATCGCAACTGGAATTACGGTTTTGAGAAGGTAGACTGCCGGAATGCCGCCAGACTCGGGCGAAACCTCTTTGATGGCCCAAGATTCCGAAACGTAACCAAGGCTTGAAAGGCCAATCATGATTGAAACAGGTAACAGGAAAGTAATTACCCCTATGGCATTGACCCAATCGCGATTTCGATGGCTGAAGCGCTGGTAAAAAATATCGACTCGGACGTGTGCATCCCGCTCCAGTGCCACTCCGGCACCCAGTAAAAAAACGGTGGCGTGAAGATAAATGATGGCTTCTTGTAGTGCTACGGTGCCCAGATTGAAGCCGTAGCGCAAGGTTACAACAAGCATGGTAAAGCAGGCCATGAGCAACAGCATCGCGCCTAGCAGAGAGCTTAAAGCCGCTTGAAGGCGGTCATTAAATGTCAAAAATGCGTGCAAGGGTTTATTCCTCGTTATCCCCAAGTCAAACTCAGACTTTAGCATAGCGAAGCCGCGCATAGCCAAGTATCATCTGTACGGCTTTCAAACTGCAGGAGATGCAATCATGCTGATGGTGATTTCACCCGCAAAAACGCTCGACTTTGAGACCCCCGCGGGGATCGATATGTTCACTCAACCCGCTTTCACTGATCAAAGCCAAGCTTTGATTGACGGGTTACGTAAGCTTACGCCCGACGATATACAAGATCTGATGGGTGTCAGTAACAATATAGCCGAGCTAAATCACGCTCGATTTATGAATTTTTCGCTGCCCTTTTCACCTGAAAATGCGAAGCAAGCCTTGTTTGCGTTTAAAGGGGACGTTTACACAGGGCTAGACGCAGAGAGTTTGCCGGTACAGGCGATTCAATACGCGCAGTCACATTTGTTGATGCTTTCTGGCTTGTATGGGCTGCTAAAACCCCTTGATCTCATGCAACCTTACCGGCTCGAAATGGGAACGAAATTTGGCATCGCAGAGGCAAGAAATCTATACCAGTTTTGGGACAACACGATTACCGATGGTATTAATGCGCGTCTGGCTGAAACGGGCGCTGATACCTTGCTCAATTTGGCGTCGAATGAATACTTTAAATCGGTAAAAGTAAAGTCATTGCAGGCTCGTGTGGTTACCCCGGTCTTCAAAGATCTTAAAAACGGTCAATATAAGATGATCAGTTTTTATGCCAAAAAAGCACGGGGCCTGATGGCGCGTTTTGTCCTGTTGAACCAAATTGATTCGGTGGATGACTGCAAAAATTTTGATCTTGAGGGTTATCATTTTGTACCCGAGGCCTCGGACCACCAGACGCTGACCTTCCATCGAGATCACGCCGAATAAAATGACAAACGAATAAGGATAATAACGTGAGTGTGAAACAAGTAGTCGTCATTGGCGCAGGTATGTCTGGTTTGTGTATGGGCGTCAAGCTTAAAGAGCAAGGTATAGATGACTTTGTGATACTGGAGCGTGCAGACGATGTCGCCGGCACTTGGCATTACAACACCTATCCGGGCGCTGGGTGTGATGTCCCCTCTGTCTTTTACTCTTACTCTTTCTACTTAAATCCCAACTGGTCCCGGGTGTATTCATTACATGACGAAATCAAAGACTACTTTAAGGACTCTGCAAAGCACTTCGGTTTGTACCCACATATTCAGTTCAATACCGAGGTAACGTCAGCGAGTTACGATGATTCGCTTGGTGTTTGGTGTGTCGCCACGGCTGACGGTCAGACGATTCGAGCGCGCACTTTGGTGTCGGGCTTAGGGCAGCTGAATGTGCCTTTCACGCCGACTATCCCAGGGCGAGAAACCTTTGGGGGTGAGTCGTTCCACTCTGCGCGCTGGAATCACGACTGCGATCTCAAAGGTAAGCGTGTTGCGATTATTGGCAATGCTGCCAGCGCTCTGCAGTTTATTCCGCATGTGGTTGAAGAGGCTGAGCATGTAATGGTGTACCAACGTAGCGCCAACTATGTTGTGCCGCGCAATGACCGCCCCTACACAGAAGCTGAGCAGGCCCGCTTCGCCCGTTTCCCCTGGTGGCAGAAATTGCACAGATTGGGCGTCTTTTTGAGGGGTGAAATCATGTATGGCGCCATCGCGAATAAAGCGTTTTTTAAGTGGCTACTGGCCCGCGATGCCAAAAATAACCTAGAAGAGCATATTAAAGACCCAGAGCTTCGCCGGAAATTGACACCTAATTATCCGATTGGCTGTAAGCGTATACTCGTGTCAGACAACTATTATCAGGCAATGGCAAAACCCAATCTTAGCTTGGTGACGGAGCCAATTGATTCGATTGAGACTGAGGGGGTAAAAACAAGCGACGGCGAAGTCTTGCCTGCCGATGTACTTATTTTCGGGACGGGGTTCGAAACAACGGAGATTATGGCGCCAGTGAATTTCGTTGGCCGAGACGGGGTATCACTAAAAGAGGCATGGCGCGAGGGCGCCGAGGCTTACAGGGGGGTTTGTACAGCGGGCTTTCCAAACTTATTTATGCTCTATGGGCCCAACACGAATTTAGGCAGTAACTCCATCATCTTTATGGTGGAGCAGCAGGTGAACTACATCGTTAAATGCATATCAAAATTGCTTAAGCATGAGCTGAAAGCGATGGAAGTTAATTCCGATGTGCTTCGAGCCTACAATGAAAAGATGCAGGGCGACATGGCCCATACCGTTTGGGTTGGCGAGTGCGACAGTTGGTACAAGAATGCTGCAGGGAAAGTCACTAATAACTGGCCCAATAGCGCAACGAACTACTTTTTCCACATGCGTGAGCCGGACTTTAGCGACTTCGACTTGGTGGACAGCTAGCCTACTCGACTTTAAAGGGTAAGAGTTCGCGAGCCGCGGTTTGATAATCTTGCACGTGCTCGCACTCCTCCTTGCAGAATTGCTTTACCGCCCGATCAAAGCGTGGATCGGCAATGAAGTGGTGGGACCGCGTAATCGTGGGTTCAAAGCCGCGCTGAATCTTGTGCTCACCCTGCGCGCCAGGGTTAAAGAGCGTGAGCCCATTCTGGATGCAATATTCGATACCCTGGTAATAACACGCCTCAAAATGCAGGCTGTCGTAGTCTCTTAGGGCTCCCCAGTAACGGCCGTACAAGGTAGATTTATCTTTGAAGTAGAGTGCGCCCGCAACCGCCGTGGATCCTTCGTATGCGAAAACAAGCATTAGGGAATCCTGTAGTCTCGGTAGCAATTCGGTAAAGAAGCGTTGAGTCAGGTAGCCGGCATGGCCGCTTCTTTTAGCGTAGGTGACGTGATAAAAACGGTGGAATAGCGCGCAGTGTTCGCTGGTAATTTGGTCGCCGTCTAAGACCTCTAATCGCAGCCCCTGTTCTGCTATTCGCGCACGCTCCTTGCGCAGATTCTTCCTCTTTCGGCTTGAAAATGTCGCCAAAAAGTCCTCAAATGATTTGAAATTCTGATTCCGCCAGTGAAACTGGCAGGTCTGTCGCTCGTGCATACCCTGAGATGCATAGATGGGCGACTCGCTTTCTTCGTGAAAGAGGACATGCCAAGAGCTAAAGTGGTCTCTCACTTCCTGCTGCACTGTTTGAATGATCGTCGCAGCGAGGTCGCTTCCTTCGCAGTTGGGATCTAAAAGTAAACGAGTACCTGTGCATGGAGTGAAAGGTACGGCACTCACCAACTTAGGATAGTAGGCCAAACCCGATCGCCTCCAGGCATCAGCGAACGCCCAATCGAACACGTATTCCCCGTAAGAATGGGTTTTGGCATACAGAGGCACACAGGCAACGACCCGGCCCTCATCATGCGCGACGCAGTGATGCGGGGCCCAACCCGAATCGCTGGTAGTGCATCCGGTATCTTCTAGGCCCTTTAAAAATTCGTATTGTAGGAACGGATAGTCGCTGTGAAGGCAGCGCTGCCAAGCAGAAGGATCAATATGGGTGATCGAACGAACAAAAGATATCTGCATTAAGTCTGGGCTTCAGAGCGAACCATGTGGGTAGAGGTATAAGTCTACGGCAATTCCGACAAAAACGATCAATCCCAACTGTATATTGTCTCTGAACGCTTGGAAGCAGGCCATCCGGTTTCGATCCTTAATGCGCCACTGTTGCAGTATAAAACCGCAGCTCGCCACAATGATGCCGATGTACGCGGGTTCATGAAGTTCGAACTGCCAAGCCATCAAGAGCCATAATGCGGCGGTAATGCCTTGCAATAAACCGATCATGAATCGATCTGCATTACCAAACAGTATGGCAGTGGACTTGATACCCACGATGAGGTCATCGTCGCGGTCGACCATTGCATAGATCGTGTCGTAAGCCATCGTCCAAACCAAATTGGCTAAAAAAATCAGCCATAGATTGGGTGGCAATGCGTTTTGGCTGGCCGAAAAAGCCATGGGTATACCAAACGAGAACGCGATGCCTAGGACGATTTGCGGCAGATGACTGATACGTTTTACAAAGGGGTAGATCGCGGCGACACCAGCGGCTGCGAGCGAGAGTAAAATGGTGAGGGGATTTGTTAATAACACCAACAAAAATGCCAGAGTGATCAGCGCGAAAAAAAGAACAATCGCTTCTTTGGGCGTCACCAAGCCCGTAACGAGCGGTCGACTGGCAGTGCGTTTTACGCCCCCATCCCACCCGCGATCAGCGAAGTCGTTGATAACGCATCCGGCTGCCCGCATCAAAAAAACGCCGGCAGTGAATATAATCAGTAGATTCCACGATGGGAGCCCGTCATTGGCAAGCCAGAGCGCCCAAAGGGTGGGCCACAGTAGCAGGAGTGTTCCAACGGGTTTATCTATGCGCATGAGCTGCGCATAACCAATGAGTTTTTCTTGCACGGTTACCTCTCGTCTGGCTCTGGCAAGCTTAAGCGTTTTGGTGCGGAGAAAAAAGCGCGATTGTTGCCCCTAACCGCGATTTAAGTGTTCAACAAAGACCGGCAGGTAAAATTCTGCAACGCACAAGGGCTTTCTATTTAAGAAAAACAAAGAACGTCGACCCCACAGCACACCTTCACACTTAAGGTCGTGTGGAATGCTCTTGTGGTTGCCACCGATTAAGGTGAATTGGAAATCGCCGCGAGTACACCCCTTGTGTTTAAAGAGGAACTCGCCGAGAGGTCTCGAATCCCAGTGACGTAAGAACCGATTTGAGCCATTCAGGGTATCGGCCGGAAGGACTGTTCGGGCGAAGACCCAAGGCACACCATCAACTTGTAAAGAGACCTCCCTTATAAGTGCGAATTGCTGGGACTGACCCGCCGCAATGAGTTGCTGTCCATCGATTCGAGGCCTCGCCCAAGATTGCTGCCGTTTCGTGACCGTCACCCTACCCTGCTGGCGAAGGTATTGGGTTAGCGAGCCTTGCATAAACAGCGCTTTGGGCGGCTTAGGCCTGTGCAGTGCAGAGTGGCTTTCGCTGTGCCATTTAAAGCGGATGGGTGGTTTCATAGTGGCTCGAATTTGTGCGATGCGAAGCCTAGCACTGAATCGCTTTGGCCGCCATTTAACCAGTATACGGGTTGCACTCCTTTTCCAACCTTATATAGTGCCCTCTTTGAATGAAAATGCAGGAGATGTGCCGTGGCGCGCTGGGAGTGTATTGTTTGTGGTCTGGTTTATGACGAGGCAGAAGGCTGGCCCGATGACGGTATTCCGCCAGGCACCCAATGGGAAGATGTTCCAGAGGACTGGCTGTGCCCTGACTGCGGTGTGGGAAAAGCCGATTTTGAATGTATCGACTCGACGCCAACTACAGCTGCGTCGGTTACCGAAACCACTGAGCAAGCTTCACCTGCACCGTCTCTTGCTGCGTCTTCTGAGATTACGCCTGCGCTTGAATCCAAACAAGATGGTCCATGGGCTAAATGGGAATGTATCGTATGTGGTTTAATTTACGACGAAGCTGAAGGCTGGCCCGATGACGGTATTCCCCCAGGCACCAAGTGGGAAGATGTGCCCGAAGATTGGCTATGCCCCGATTGCGGTGTAGGCAAAGATGACTTCGAGCTCTTGTCGGATGGTGCCGAGCATGCGCCCGCCGCTGAACCGCTCGAATCGAACGATAAGCCCGGCATTGTGGTCCTCGGTACGGGCATGGCGGCTTATGGTTTGGTGCGTGAGTTTCGCAAATCCGATACGCAAACCAAGGTGACTTTGGTTACGTTTGATGACGGCGCTAACTATTCCAAGCCTCTGCTCTCAACGGGTTTTACCAAGAGTCTGACGGCCGAAAAACTGGCTATGCAGTCTGCCGGAGACATGGCTAATATGCTCAATGCGAGTGTGATAACGCACGCTACGGCAACTCGTATTGATACCTCGGCAAAGCAGGTACTATTTGACGATGGAGCAACGCTCGCCTACGACAAGCTGGTTCTCGCGGTCGGGTCGGAAGTGATCAGACCGCCTTTAGAGGGCGATGCTCACGAGCGCATTTTTTCGGTTAACGATCTTCAAGATTACGCCGCGTTCAGGGTGGCCATCGAGCAATACCAAGTTAAAAAGGTTTGCATCATCGGCGGTGGACTGATCGGCTGTGAGTTTACCAACGATTTGCTCAATGGCGGTTTTCAAGTCGAGGCCGTGGACCCTCTCGCCTACTGCTTACCCACTTTACTACCTCAAACGGCCGGTTTATCCGTGCAGGGTGCGCTTGAAGATTTGGGCGCCAAATTCCACTTTGGTCGCTTGGTGAAAGCAGTGAACAAAACGGACTCGGGTGTGGTCGCTGTGCTTGACGATGGATCCACCATAGAAGCCGATATTGTTGTTTCTGCCGTAGGCGTTCGGCCACGAACGCAATTGGCGGTATCGAGCGATATCGAAATCGGCCGTGGGGTCGTGACAGATCGCTATCTCGCCACCTCGGCTGCAGACGTCTATGCCTTGGGTGATTGCGCCGAAGTTGCGGGTCACGTGTTGTTCTATGTGGCGCCTCTGGTAGCCGCCGGTAAAGCACTCGCGAAAACGCTGGCCGGTGAGCCTACGCCAGTGGTCTACCCAGCGATGCCGGTTGCGATTAAAACGCCGGCTTGTCCTTGTATCGTTTCACCCCCACCGCGCGGGGCTGAAGGTCAGTGGACGGAGCTTGGACAGGCCCCGAATATACAGGCCGAATTTCGTGCACCTAATGGCGATTTGCTCGGGTTTGCTTTAACCGGGTCGGCGATTAAGGAAAAAATGGCGCTTCAAAAACAGTTGCCGCCCATTTTGGATTAGTGACCTTTGCGGGCGATGCAAATGGCTGCGTCGCCCGCCCCCGCTCGCTGGTTCGCGGTGGCCCATGCCGATACCTTGCCCTATTTATCTATAGTTCCGGTATGGTACTTGGTATTGTATCGCGCGCGGATTGTCGATTGCGGTAAGGGACTCTGTATTAAGCACCTGCGTAGGCCGCGCGCTCTCCTGTCCAGCGCATCGCAAGGCGCCTGGCTTTGACAGGTTCTTTTGTGAGTAAGTATTCGCTTATCTCGCTCGCCCTATCCAAAAGGTAATCGTGTAGGGGCAGCTCGGCTACGTGAAAACTCATGAGTCCCGTTTGGCGCGTACCCAGCAGCTCGCCAGGCCCCCTCAATAGCAAATCTTGCTCGGCAATGAAGAAGCCGTCTTGGCTGTCGCGCAGTACTTGGAGTCGACTTCGCCCTGTCTGCGACAAAGGCTTTTGGTACATCAAGACGCAGTGACTCGCAATCGTTCCGCGACCTACGCGTCCCCTCAGCTGGTGTAGCTGGGCTAGCCCGAGGCGTTCAGGGTTCTCTATGATCATTAAACTCGCATTCGGGACGTCAACACCTACTTCAATCACGGTTGTCGCAACCAGCAAATGGATTTCACCTGAGGAAAAATCAGCCATAATCGCCTCCTTCTCATCTGCCTTGAGCCGTCCGTGAATGAGGCCAACATTCAGATCGGGCAACGCGCTGTGAAGTTCTTCCCAAGTGGCTTCAGCGGCCTGCGCTTGAAGTTGCTCGCTCTCTTCAATCAGTGTGCAGACCCAATAGGCCTGCCGCCCTGAGCGGCACGCCCGAGCCACGCGATCTATGATTTGAGCGCGTCGCTGAGCATCTATCAGCACCGTGCCGATGGCTTGGCGGCCAGGTGGGAGCTCATCAATGACCGAGCAGTCCAGATCGGCGTAGGCGACCATGGATAGCGATCGAGGAATGGGAGTTGCGGTCATGACTAGCTGGTGGGGCCGGATATCTTTACCCTTGCGCGCGAGCGTCAGTCGCTGCTCCACACCAAATCGGTGTTGCTCATCAATGATCACTAGCCCAAGTAAATGAAATTCGACCTCTTGCTGAAACAAGGCGTGTGTCCCAACGACAATCGCAGCTTCTCCGCTTGCGATCGCTGCTAAGGTGGACTGCCTCACCTTGCCTTTTACCTTTCCACTCAACCACGCAATTTGATGCTGGTCTTGAAACCATTGCTGAAAGTTTCTGAGATGCTGTTCCGCTAGTAGCTCAGTCGGAGCCATGATCGCGACTTGATACCCATTGTGGATGGCCTGCAGAGCAACGCTTGCCGCAACGAGTGTTTTACCCGCGCCGACATCCCCTTGCAACAGGCGAAGCATCGGTATTGGTTTGCATAAATCTGCGCCGATTTCTTCGATCACGCGCAATTGAGCTGCGGTCGGTTCGAAAGGTTGCGATGCTAAGAAGCGTTTCAGTTTATCCGATGTCTTCGCAAGCGCGGGCGCGGGCAATTCAGTTTGTTGTGAGCGCAGCAAATTCAAACTGACTCTGTGCGCGACCAGCTCTTCCAGCGCCAGGCGTTCTTGCGCTGGATGTCTTTTATCAGCGAGAGCACTTAAGGCCACATCGGCCGGAGGTTGGTGCAAAAGCTGGATGGCTGCGCTCAGGCTGGTGCGGCTGTCGATTGTTTGAGGGAGAAGCTCTTCGGGCTCGCTGTGCTTGAGCACATCCAAAGCTGCCTGACACACCTTACGCCAGGTAGCTTGTCCAATTCCTGCGACAGTGGGATAAATGGGCGTGAGCGCCTCTTCCATAGGTTCGCTGAGATCAACGCGCCGATACTCTGGATGTATCATTTCAAAACCCATGGGTCCGCGCCTGATCTGGCCGTAGCAACGCAGTCTGATCCCTTTAGCTAACTGAGTTTGCTGAGCTCTTGAGAAGTGAAAGAATCGGAGCGTGAGTGTGCCTGAACCATCGCGAAGCTTGACGAGAAGGCTCCTGCGTCTACCCATCGCAAGGTTCGCAAGCAGGACTTCGCCCTCAATGACGACATCGCTCATATCTTGAGCGGCGCCGATCGGCGTAATTCGCGTTCGGTCTTGGTAGCGCGAAGGAAGATAAAACCACAGGTCTTTAACTTCACTTATGTTAAGCTCGGCCAACTTCGCGGCAAGCTTAGGGCCGACCCCCGAGAGTGCAGAGACCGGACTTCGCGCATGGAGCGGGTTTTTGTTCGAGGTGATTGGCACAGTCCATTTTTCAAATGACTTTCAGGAGTCTAGTGTAACGTGCTCGCTACCCAGAACAAACATCGGCTGGCAATCGTGGGATTTGGTGATTTGGGATCACGATTGATGGCCTCACTCGATCCCGGTTACTACGCGTTAGGTGTCTTCAAGCGCTCTAGAATAACTCTGGCTTTCCCAGATGCGGTATATTTTGCGGCGGACACGACATCGGGTGAGGGTCTTGAGGCTCTAGTCGGGTATCAGCCGCACACGGTTATGGTCACCTTGACGCCCTCGGAGTCCTCGATCCAAGGATACGCTATGGGCTACGTGCAAGCCGCGTATCAGATTGCCAAACGCCTGCGTGAGTGCGCTAGCGTGACGCGTGTTATTTACGTCAGTAGCACCCGCGTTTACGCAGAGCGAATGGGGGGGTGGGTGACCGAATACTCTGCATTGGATAGAAAAGATGACTATGCACGTTTGCTCCTAGAGGCGGAGGATATTATCCGAGAGCTACCACTCCAAACCACGATTCTGCGGGCTGCCGGCCTCTACAGTGGACCTTCACATTTTTATCTAAGGCGATTGCAAAGTGGGGTTAAATCGTCGAGTGAGCCGCCTGTTTACACCAATCGAATCCATCGCGATGACGTTGCAGGTTTCATGCGCCACCTACTGGAGGCTACTCAAGCCTGGGCTCCAACTTACAATTTATCTGACGGAAGACCGCTTCCAAAACACGAGATAGAGGCTTTGGCTGCTGCGCACTTTGGGTTAGCGATTGACACCTTGGATGACGAGATGCTTGCCGCACCCCCAAGCCACAAACGCATAGCCAACGATCTGATGTTATCGACGGGCTTTGAATTGGCTTTCCCAGATGTGAGGCAAGCTTATTCTGTAGCTTGATGGATTCACACAGCCAGAATGGCTTCTACTTCTATAGCAACGCCTTTGGGTAAGGCCGCAACTTGTACGCAGGCCCTTGCGGGGTAGGGTTCAGCGAAAAAGGATTTCATGACCGTATTGACCGCGTCGAAATCACCGAGGTCAGTAAGTGATATATTGATCTTAACCGCCTGGTTCAAGCTACCACCAGCCGCTTCCGCTATGGCTTGGAGATTGGCGAAGACACGCTGAGCTTGGGCGCTGATGTCTCCTTCAACCACGGTCATAGTTGCTGGATCCAGGGGGATTTGCCCTGAAATCCAAACGGTATTTCCCACCTTGACGGCCTGTGAATAAGGTCCGATAGCAGCGGGTGCGAGTTCTGTTTCAATAATGGCTCGGTTTTTCATGTCTCATTCACCTAATTTTTAACTCGGATGACTTTGCGAACACCATCGATTGCTCGAAGTCGGCGCATAACGCGCGCGAGGTGTACCCTTGATTTGACTTGTAGCTCGAGCTCCACCAGCGCAAACAAAGGATCTTTGTCGCCCGTTGCGATCCGCTCTATGTTTATATCCATGCTATTGATGCGTGTTGCGATAATGGCGATGACACCGCGACGGTTCTCTACTTCAATTTTTAAAGCGGTGATGTAGTCGCCTTCTGTATCGTTGTGCCAGCGAAGTGCGACAAGCCGATCAGGGTTTTCGCGAATTTCCCCTAGATTTCGACAGATCTCACGGTGTACAACAACGCCTTTTTCAGAACTCAAGTAGCCAGCGATAGGGTCACCCGGCAGTGGATGACAGCACTTTGCGTAGGTGACCATAAAACCCTCGGTCCCTCGAATCGCTATGGCATCACTGTTTTTAGTATCGTTCTCCGATTCTGACTTGCCCAAAAGCTGTTGCGCGGTGATGGTCGGCAGACGTTTACCCTGTGCTACATCCACAAGCAATTCATCAAGTGAGGCATAGTTGCGCTCGGACAGGAATCCATCGAGTAGCGGTCCTTTTAGCTTTTGAATAGACGTGTCGTACGGATTGAGTACACGGTCCAGCAGGCGCTCACCCAACGAAATGGAATCTTCGCGTTTTTGCTGTTTTAAAAAGTGGCGAATATTGGTGCGCGCCTTTGCGGTAATCGCATAGTTAAACCAAGCGGGATTCGGTAGCGCGCCTGCTGCGGTGATGATTTCCACGGTTTGACCACTTTGCAAGGGTTCAGAGAGTGGCGCTAAACGGTTGTTAATTCGGCAGGCAACGCAGCGATTACCAACCCCTGTGTGCACCGCGTAAGCGAAGTCGACGGGTGTAGCGCCTCGAGGCAACTCTAAAATTTTACCCTTGGGTGTGAACACATAGATTTCGTCGGGGAATAAATCGATTTTTACGCTCTCGATAAATTCGAGCGAATTACCAGCCACCTGCTGCATCTCGAGCAGGCCTTGTACCCACTTGCGCGCTCGCGCCTGACTGACATTGGTCGCCTTATCGTCACTTTTGTACAGCCAATGTGCCGCGATACCGTTGTTCGCCATGTCCTCCATTTCGCGCGTGCGAATTTGGATTTCGATAGGTACGCCGTGCATCCCACGAAGCACGGTGTGGAGCGATTGATAGCCGTTTGCCTTGGGCATCGCAATGTAGTCGGTAAATTCGCCCGGTACGGGTTTATAGATGCTATGAACGCAGCCGAGCACGCGGTAGCAGGTATCAACTGAATCGACGATGATACGAAAGGCGTAAATATCCATGATTTCAGAGAAGGACTTCCGCTTCTCTTTCATCTTCAAGTAGATACTGTAGAGGTGTTTTTCACGGCCCGTAACCGTAGCTGAGTGCCCTTCTCGGTGTAAGGCGGCCTCGATTTGGCTTCGAATGTTTTCAACGAGCTCTTTTCTGTGTCCCCGAGCTTTCGCTCTGGCGGCGGTAATTCGTGCGCATCGCATGGGGTGGAGCGCCTTGAAACCCAGATCTTCGAACTCCATGCGCACGGTGTTCATGCCCAGACGCATGGCGATTGGCGCGTAAATTTCCAGCGTCTCTCTCGCTATTCTTCGACTTTTCTCTGGGTTGAGAACCCCCAGTGTGCGCATGTTATGGAGTCGATCCGCGAGTTTTACCAGAATGACTCGGATATCCCGCGCCATCGCTAACGCCATTTTTTGGAAGTTCTCGGCCTGTTTTTCGGCGAGTGAGTTGAACTCAATTTGAGTCAGCTTGCTGACACCGTCGACCAGTTCAGCAACGGTCTCGCCAAATTGGCCCGCAAGAGCTTCTTTGGAAACACCGGTATCTTCAATAACGTCGTGCAGTAGTCCCGCCATGATGCTCTGCGGATCCATGTGCATTTCAGCGAGTATGTTTGCGACAGCTAGAGGGTGCGTGACGTAGGGGTCGCCGCTGCGACGAGTTTGCCCATAGTGGGCTTGCTCTGCGTAGAAGAAGGCGCGCTTGACATCCAGACTTTGCTCAGGAGTTAGGTAACCTGAGAGGGTTTGGTCTAGGCGAGCAAGCGCTTCCATGGGATTGAGCGGTGGTTAGAAGCTGACTCCCGTCATAACCTCAGCCAGTTCATCTTCCGCTTGTCTCTGTTCTTCTTGCGACAAGCTCTGGGCAGATACCAGCCCATCGGCGATTTCACGGAGTGCTATAACGGTGGGTTTATCGGACTCTTCCGCTACCAGTGGGTCTTTGCCGCCAGTGGCAATCTGGCGAGCGCGTTTCGTTGCGACCATAACCAGCTCAAAGCGGTTGTCTACTTTGTCCAAGCAATCTTCGACTGTTACTCGTGCCATTATGTTACCTATCGTTAGATCTGAAATAAGGGAAGGCTAAACTAAGCCGGTCAGTATACGATATTTTTCACTTGTTGCGTAGCGTGTGGCTTGGAATTAAGTCACAGAGTAGGCTACTGTGTTTCTGTGCCTGATTTTGTGTGCTCAGTCTATGTGCTTGAACAATAGTTTGAAGTTCGCCTAGCGCTGTCGCGAAGTCATCATTGACTACCATGAAATCACTGATGGTGTAGTGGGTCATCTCCAGTTCGGCTTCGGCTAATCGCTTTGCAATGACCTCGGCACTGTCTTGACCGCGGCCTTCGAGTCTCTCTCTCAAGGTGTCATGTGAGGGGGGCAGGATGAATATCGCGCAGGTTTCGGGCCAAATACGTTTGATTTGTTCTGCGCCCTGCCAGTCGATTTCCAATACGATGTCGCGACCGTCTTGCAGCGCACGTTCAACCCAGGTTTTGGCGGTGCCGTACCAGTTGCCAAATACCTCCGCACACTCAATGAATCCATTTTGATCTTTGAGATCCAGGAAGGCTTCTCGCGTGACAAAGTGATAGTTTAGGCCGTTGATCTCGCCGGGGCGAATAGGTCGCGTCGTGTGTGAAACCGATACCTGTAAAAGCCGGTCGCGGTCCAACAAGGCTTTGACCAAGCTCGTTTTGCCAGCGCCACTCGGTGCTGAAACGGTGAAGAGGTTCCCTGGGAAAGATGGGGTCATGGTATTGCTAGTCACAGTAAAGAAGGGCAAGTATGAAACACACCGAGCCCAACCTCAAGTCAGCGCATTACACGCATCTTTCGACTTTGCGATTTTATCACTTCCGCGTCGCGGGCTTGGGTACGACCAATTTCTCCGCTGCCTAAGGGCCCATTGTCACCTCCCGACAATGTGCCCTGGGCGTCTAGCTCAGGAGGGCAGGAATTATTGTCACGATAGTACAATGCCGCTGCAAGTCTGGCTTCTGTTGGGTCCCCCAGCAGCGAGTCGAAATCGTCTGCTACGGCACAACCTTGAACTTCGACAGCGCCAAAATCTCCCCCGGTGGAGGGCGTAAAGCCGTCCGGGTAGTCACCAAACCCTTTGGCATTAACGCCTTTGAACTGCACGGTGAAGTAAGTCGATCCGCAGTTGGAGGTGGGATAGTAACCGTAGGGCTTGCCGCAGGTGGTTGAGCCGATCTGAATGACGTCTACATCGATGCCGCGGAGCCCGTTAATTAGCGCCTCGCTCGCGGAGCAGGTTCCCCGCCCGGTCAGAACAAAAAGCCGACTCAGATTCAAGGTCGGTAGGGGCTGATTTTCGGGCGCAGAAAAACCTTGAGCACGATTGTGGAATGGAATGGGCTCAATCGTCTGACCGGTTACCGGATTGCGGGTGGGATATTTGTCGTTGAACTGCAAAACTTCAAACGTTTTTCCCGTTGTTCGGGCCCCTGCGACCATGTATCCCAGCTCAGAAGCAATATCAAGGTAGCCGCCGCCGTTATATCGAAGATCAATAATCAGGTCGTTTATGCCCTGCGAGCTAAAATTTGAAATTGCGTTGATGAGCGCTACTTCAGAGGGGGCGATATGGTCATGGAAGGCCATGTAACCCACGTTGCCTGTTGCGGTTGGTATAACTTTGATGGCTTGTAAGGGATCGATCGACACTTCTGCTGGCGATAAAACGATGTCGCGAACTGCGGCTTCGCCAGGGATCAAGACGCCGAAAGTATGGCTTTCGCCTGCGGTATCGGGGCTCAATCCCGCGTTGAGCACGTCGGGATTACCATCAACCACGGGTTCACCATCGATCGAAACAATTTTGGTGCCTCGAATAATTCCTTGCGCCGCAGCATTTGAACTGCTTTGCGCATAAGCGACTCGCACATCTCGCGGTGGCGACGAATTTAGAATGGCGAACTCGATACCGTATCCCAGTGATACACCACTCTGCGACAATTCGTACCACGTTTGCGAATCTATCACAAAGTGATAGCTGTCCTTGGACTTTCCGCTGGGTGTCACGGTGTCGGTTTTTAATAAACTAAAGTAGGCGTTGGGCTCTGTCGGGAATCGTTCCGTTATGTTTTCGGAGTAATCCAAATTGGGATCGCGATCGTCGATCTCGCTGTACCAAAGGTAGGTGTCGTTGCTCCAAGATCGCAGCCAATTTTTTTCGTCGATCGCGGCGCCTTGGCGATCTTCAAACAGGCGATTCGTACTTGGATCTGTCCCCGAGCGAGGGTTTGCACACAAGTTCTCGTATTGAGCTGCGGGTTCGAAGACGCCTGCAACCCAATCGGGCTCGGTGTTGTTGGGCGGGTTATTGCCATTGCTTCCGCCCCCGCCTCCCCCGCCACATGCGGTCAAAAGGGTAAAACTGACGGCGAATACGAATCCTGGTCGTGGCATTGCGATGCGCTCCGGTCCACAATGTGATCTTAAGTTCAAGTTTAATACGAACAAACCAAAGAGTCAGAAATTTTGTGAATAGGTATGTAAGGCGGTGCTCAGACCCCGTGCATCGTCTACACTCTATGGTGTCGTTGATTTTTGCGACGCTTTTTCCCCTCGCTGGACGCCACAACGCGATATGAACCCGAAGCTTGATACAATTTTTTACCATCTTGGTATCGCGAGTCACTACGAGGATTACGCCGGGCGTTATCAGGACATCCCAACTGAGGTCAGGCGGGCTTGCTTAGATCTGATGGAGGGTTCTTCCCTACAGGAAGCCTCGATTGATCAACTTTTCTTTGATCTCGATGTGGCGCCCTGGTTACGTGTGCTACCCGAATTTAGCGTCATTCAAGATGATCGCCTATGTTTTTATTTGCCAGAGACGCACTCTTACACTCAGCTGAGCTGGGCGCTTGAGCGTCATGGTGAACATAAGCAGGAGGGCCGCTGCGAACTTCACGCTTTAAACTGTACGGGCGATTATGTATATCAAGGCGGTCGTTATCTTCGTCTAGAGTTGCCTTTAGACGAGGTGCCCATAGGCTACTATCGTCTCTGGTTG
>Ga0181571_10000465_pt1 | contig 26308 bp, 13 predicted proteins | sample 101ome_17_FD_132440 | JGI IMG/M metagenome (GOLD analysis project Ga0181571, IMG submission 132440) | Coastal salt marsh microbial communities from the Groves Creek Marsh, Skidaway Island, Georgia - 101407AT metaG (megahit assembly) | ecosystem: Environmental > Aquatic > Marine > Intertidal... | reverse complement strand
GGAGCGGCGCGGGGAGGGGTGAAGCGGGAGGCCGCGGCGACGGAGGGAGGGGCGGAGAGTCCGAGCTGACGCCGAGTCGCGCGAGGAACTCCTCTCGGGCCCTCGTCGGCGACGCACGGGCGTGAGTGTAATACATTAGAAACGCGCTCCTCCAGACTCTGCCCCCGGTGGTGGCAGCTCGCCGCGGCGTGACGCGTGAACAAAGAGCGCGGTGCACACAACGTCGGACGTGACGAGCTGTGCAGGTGTTTTCAAAGACAGTCTCGTTGGAGTTGTATTCTTTGCTCTTCACCGGCCTAATTAACTCAAGGATAGACCCTCGACTGCTCCGTCGCATTTTTTTCTTTCTTTGATTATTTGTCGGGCTCCCGCATCTCGGAGTCCTGGTTTTCCCACAAATTCAAGTTTTGCCCTCGCGAGTCGACGAGCTGATTTCCTCGGCGCACGAGATCTTTTCGCCACCTGAACGAGGGTCCCGCCGCCGGTCGCGACCCCCGGGCGGAATGATGCGCGCTGAGTTCATCAGCGGGGAGGTCGGTCCCTCGCCGCACTCGGCGGCGAGCCCCCACGCGCAGTACTCGAGCCGCGGCGGCCTGGCGGCGCTCGACGGAGGCGCCACGCCCGGCGGGTCGGCGATGCGGCATCCTTCCTCGCGGGCCGCGCACGCCGGCGCGCCCGGGACGCCCGGCGCGACGGACAAGATGCCCACGACGTTCGACGAGCTCAACCGCGTGCTGCAGAGCCGCCACGCGTCGCTGAGCTATCGCATCGACAGCGTGATGCACGTGCTGGAAAACAACAGGGACAACCTTCGCGGGTTCTTCAGCGCGTGCTACCAACCGCTTCTGTGGGGGATCTTCAACTTCGACGACGGCGCGAGCGGGTGGCTTCGGTCCGTCTCCGCCGGGCACGACCGCGCGGCGGAGCGCGAGGCGGGCATGCTCCTGGACCTGCTCTCACCCACCGGGCCGCTCATGAAGGAGGTCCTGGCGGCGGACGCGGACGGCCTCATGCAGTTCGCGTTCCCCCTCGAGCGCCTCCCCGAGAGCACGCAGCGGCGGCTTCAGACGGACCCGGGATCGTTGAACCAGCGTCTCCCTTACCGCAACTGCATCCAGCGCGACGCCCACGGAAGGTTCCACGTGCACCTCGGGATGTACCACTACTTCTTCTTCTGGTCCGCGTATTACGCGTGCTCGCAGGCGCGCGGGGGATCGTCGTCGTCGTACGATCGGCGACCGCGATCGTCGAGGCGAAGCTCGCCGTACGGAGCGAGCGGCGGCCGCCAGTGGATGGCGGGCTTCCTCGGCCAGAACGAGCGGGTGCATCCGTACCGCGAGCTGCTCTTATCGCACTTGCGTTACTTTCTCCCGCGCGGCGCGGAGGGGATCGGCCGGGGCGCGCCCTGGGCCGCCGCCGAGAACGGGGCGGGCGGGTGGGCGCGAGGGTCGGAGCTCTTCCACCGCGCGGGCGGCGTCAGCCAGGGCGAGATGCTCGTGAGCATCATGATCGAGTTCTGGATGCCCGGGAGCGACGACGCGCGCGCGTCCCCGAACGCGATGGGGTACCCGCAGCACGTGGGTGGGCACCTCGGGTTCGGCGACGGCACGCGCCGCGACGACGGATGGTCGCGACAGAACGGCGGCTACGCTCGCGTCGCGACGGCGTCGTCCATGTACGGCGACGCGGGGAGCATGCAGCGTCAGTACGCGTACAATCCCCCGAACGAGGACCTCGTGAACGCCGTCGTGTTGTTGACGACGTATCTCTTCGCCGACGCGCCAGGGGAGAGCGTCGACGAGGGGCTCCAGCGGCACTCGCCCGCGTCGAGGCCGACGCCGCGCCGCGCCGCGCCCGGCGGGGACGAGCGCGAAAACGCCAAGGAGGACGTGCGGCGATCGAAGGAGATGCTGCAGACGCCTCTGTATCGCTTCTTGAGGGAGGCGTTCGTGCAGTGGCCCGTGGAGAGCACGGCGAGCCTCTCGCCGCTCATCACCCTGTGGACGACGTATCTCACGCCGTGGTCGCTGGAGCTCCCGAGGCCCGCTCGAACGTCGCGCGCGTCCGGGTCGCCCTCGTCCACGTTATCCAGGGGCATAGAGGCGGTCACCGCGGCGGCGGCGGACGCGCGCAAGGCGTCGTCTCCCAAATTCGCGGGCGACGCCGCGCCCTCGCCCGCCTCGCCCAGGAACGGCAGACGGGACGCGCGATGGGACGAGCTTCACGTGCTGCACAACGTGCCGTTTTATTGCGAGCTCATGCGGCACTTCCTGGAGCTCTGCTGCAAGCGCGTGCCCGTCGACGCCGAGGGCACGACGAACGCGCTGCTCATCGTCCTCAGGGCGCTCGCGTCGTGCCCCGAGGGGCTCCAGATGCTGGAGGAGGTCGAGGAGGCGTACAACGCATTCGTCGACGTCGATCCGTACGCGCCGCGGCCGACGAACGTGGACCCGCCACCGCCCTCACCGTACGACCCGTTCTTGAACATCATCAGGGCACAGATGATGGACTGGGAACCGCCCGCGCCCGTCGCGACGTACGGTCAGGAAGAAACGATGCGAATGAACGCCGAGTACCACCGCGCGCACGGGGTTCCCCCGCCGAAGCTTCCGAAGCTCAACATGTTCGCGCTCGATCAGGAGGGCCAGACGCAGATCGCACTGGCCCTCTTGGAGCGCCTCGATCGCGACATGTCCACGGTCGGGCCCTCGCACCCTCTGCGCTCGAGGGTGCCGAAACTGCGCCACGTGGCGTTCGCGGTGTTCAGGCTGGACCGACTCGGCGAAGAGGCGACGCGGCGGACGTCCATCGGGGGAGCGTCGAAAAACGACGCCGCGGCGCAAGACAACGCCAACTCGAGCAGAGCGAGCAGCAGACCGGCGATCGGCTGGTCGGGTGTGGACAAGACGAAGGCGAACGCCAAGGGGCTGTACCAGGGCGACTGGCTGTTCAGGCCCATCTCGGACATGGAGTTCCCGCCCCTCGCGAGGCTCATGATTGCGCTCAGCGTGCACCTGCGCGAGACGACGGGGGAAAAGACGATCTCGCTGAGGCCTCTCGCGGAATACGGTTCCATGCTTGCGCTGTTCGTCCTGGGGTTCGTCCTCTGGCTTTTTCTCTTTTAGTGGGCGATAGGTAGAACATAGACTCTGAAATACTTCAGGCGCGACACTACAAACTAAACTAAGAAAACGCTGAGCGCGCACAAGAGCAGCGTCAGGTGCATCGAATATCGTCCACGCGCGCCCGCCTTGTCTTCGCAAACCCCGCACAGACCTTCATAATAGCATTTGTCAAAACCAAGGTTCGCGTCAAAGTAAGAGCACCACCCGTTCGCCTGAATCTGCATGCCTTGCTCGGTGCACTGATCGAGCGCCTCCTGTGCGGCAACCTCGTCTTCGGCCATCGTGTTGTAAGCGTTGCACTTGCAAAAAGGAGTTTCTTGAATGCTTACATCGTAAACACAAACGCCGTTATTGCTGCAGTGCTGCTTGAAATCATCCCATGGACACATGTGCTGACAGCGCTCGCCGTACCAAAACCTGTTACGATAAAAATGAGTCAGAATCATTCAAAAAGAAATCAAGAGAACCGCGCTTTAAACGTACTCGTCACATAGACAATCGCCTTTGTCGTCACAAGTCCCGTGTCCAGAGCAAACCTCCCCTGTCATGACGCCGTCTGTGTCCTCTCTGTAGCGAGAATTCGGAAACTTGTCGATGTTGTGATCTGCACGAACGGCGAGATAATCCTCCTCCGTTCCAACGGGACAAGAGTGCTCGCAATAGATACCCTGAGACAAAATCGATTCAGAAAAATTCAAGAAGAAAGAAAAAGAAAAGGAAAACGCACCGCAGTACCGAATGGACATAAGCACGTCGACAAGGCGTCCTCTTCCTCAGCTTCGAGACATTCGCCGATGCCCGAGCAAGGGGTGCCGACGTCATCCGTTGGACAGGGAGATTGCGATATGGCAAACATAGCGCCACCCGCCGCGACTCCAACGAAAGAAAAATTCGTATCCACGCCAAGAGCAAAATGCATGGGCTGATCCATCTTCCAGATATATCCCGTCATGTCCAAATAAGGAGGCGTGCATTCGCACTTCGTGTCCGCTCCAAAGCCGACACAGAATCCCGCGTTGATGGCGTCAGTGTCACCTTGAGGGGGAGTATACACACAGGTTCCTGCTCCCGCACAAGAACATTCGCATTCTTGCTCCCAAATATAATTCGCATAATTAGGCACGAATTCGTAGTTTTCTTCGCTTGTACCAAAGAATGTATCGGCGGTTTCGGGCGATGGTGGCGCTGGCGGAGCAGTTATCGCAGCGCAAGTATCGGCAGCCTCGTAATTATGCATGCACGCCCCGCAGCCGCATGTTCCTTGCTGTCCGAGAGAGTTGGTTCCCCAGGTGTAAATATTTCCTTTGCTCGAAAGCGCGATCGACTGAAAGAATCCAGCGTCGATTTGCGTCACGCGCGCGTCAAGCTCCCATTCGATTTTTCCCGTGACTTGCACGGTGTATTCAACCTGGACGGAGACGTTGCCTTGCATTTCTGTTTTCGTCTCGACTGTCACGTAGTCGAAATGTTCAATGCGCGTCGGCGTGTCGATCATTTCAGGCTCGTTATTCCACTGCGTCTTGAAGAATCTGTCTGGTTCGCGTTGCAGCGACTGATATCCCAAGCCGAGCTGTCCGAAAAAGTTGTCGCCCCATGCAAATATCTCCCCGGTCCGCACCAGCGCGAGGGAATGGTGCGACCCTGCTTTGATTTGAATGATTTCTGGCACGTTCACGTCTTCTTCAGCTGCAGCTGTCAGAGCCGTGTCGTTCTGAACAACCGTTCCTGGAGGGGACGGAAACGCCGGTGGTGGTGGGGGGGGTGGGGGCTGGCTCGTCGTCACGACGAGCGGACCGACGCGCACCGGCATCACCTCGCGGTTGTAGTACTTTCCGGTCACGTTGTCGAACTTATTTGGGGTGTACACCTCCGCGAAGTTCGCCACTTTTGCATAGTCCTGTCTCTTTCCAACTTGCCCGTGAAAGTTGTCGCCCCAGCCCCACACCTCGTCATCCAACGATACGGATAAAGTGTGTCCACCGTCCAACACCTTATCCGTCCCCCCCGCGACGTGTCCGCCCGCGGCCACGAGCTTCATCTGAGGCATAAAGCTCCCTTCCGCGGTTCTGATGATCTTCGTCGGCTTTTTCACGTAGTTGAGACACGGATCGCCGCCGCGACCGTCCACAGACTCGCACCCTCCGAGCCCGAGCTGACCCTCCTGGTTCGCCCCCCAGGTGTACACCCCACCGGTGAATGACAGCGCGACGTTATGACCCGCAGCCGCAGAGACGTTCATCACGGACTCTCCGCCGACGTCGATGGCCGTGGGCACACTCGTGAAGGGCGTCAGATCCGGCGTGACGTCGATGCCGAGCTGCCCGTGCTGATTACTCCCCCACGCGTACACCCTTCCTCCGCTGACGAGGACAACGGTGTGCTCTAGCCCTAAAGCAACGTCTATGACCTCCAGCTTTACCCCGTTCGCGCTGAACAGTTCGAGGAGCGTCGGCTTGTACCGCGTGCGCGTGTCCTCGGCGCCCTGGAAACCGAGACCGAGCTGGCCCATGTCGTTTCGCCCCCACACGTACATGTCCCCCTCTTGCGTGACGGCCACGACGTGATTCTGCCCCGAGACGATCCGCTGCAGGTTCGCACCCTCTGGACCGAGCGCCTCGTGCCCCAGCGTCGGCACGAACTGCGGGTCGCACTGGTTCTCTTTCGCCTGCGACGCCTGCCCTTCGACGTGGTCGATGCCCAGCTCGCCGAAGCGGTTCGAACCCCAAGAGTGCACGCGCCTGTACCCATTCAGCTGCGCGGAGGCTTCAGGCAGCAAGCACGCCGCCACCAGCAAGATGACGCCCCCCCATCGGCACCACCATGGCGCCCGGGGCCGGGTCGCAGGCGCTCCCACCATACTGCCGGTCGTCGTTGTTGGTTTGATTATTTTGATTTTTTCGGGTGCCCGCCCGACGTTTTTTTTTTTCGAGCCCGGCACATGCCAAATCACGAAATGTTCCGGCCACCCCTCCAGAGTTCAGAATCGGCACCACGTCGCTCTCGAGAGCCGAACCCCCCACAGCACGTGACACCCGAACGCGTCTGTCGCGTGAAGAGCTCCCCACGCGCGGGACGTACGGCATGGAATGTTAAGAGCTGCTTCCTCGTGATCCGCTCCTCCACGTGCCATGGCGAACCGCCTCACGCAAGTCGTGCGCTCGCTCCTGGAGGCGAATCGCTCGCCCGGGATGCGAGCGCTGGACCTCCGCGCCAGCGCCGACCTCCGGTGCGTGAACATGATGTGCGAAAAAGTGGGTGAGGCGTGCGTGTGTAGGGTGAGCAGGGTGCTCGAGAAGCACGGCGGGGAGCTGCGCTCCCTGTGTTTGGCCGATAACGAGCTCACGCAGCTGCCCGCCAGCGTGTTCGAGCTGCCACACCTACAGGTGCTGGATCTGAGCGGAAACGCGCTGCGGCAGATCCCGGAGGCGGTGGTGAACCTGAGTAGCCTCAAGGTGCTCGACGTGACGGGTAACCCAATTGAGGGAATCCCCAAGAGTGTCGCTCAGCGGTTCTACGGACTGGTGGAGGTTCGATGGGACGGCACGAACCCGGCTTCATAGAGACTATCATATTCATTCATTCAGAACCCGACGGACTTCCAACCCTTCTTCTGCAGCGCGATGCGGAGCGCCTTGATGCGCTTTCTCTGCGTCTCTCCTGCCTTGGGAGCTTTGTCCACGCGTCCCGAGGTCCTGTACTCCACGCGGCTCCGATCGCCCGGGGGGAAGAAGAACTCGACATCGTCCACGAATCCAAATTTGGGATCCTTGTACTCGACGTAGAGGTAGTCGTCGAGCTTGTTCACGATGGTCGTCTCAAACCCGTCAATGTCCGTGTTCGTCACCACATCCACCAGCTCCGCCATCGCCTCCGCCTGCGTCGCGGGGTTGCGGATCCCGCGCCCTTCGTCGGGGTTATACGTCCACGGGGGGATGTAATGCGAGTCGTCGTTGAGATCCTCCGTCGTGGAGACGCAGTTGGGCTTGGGAGGGCAGAGACTGAGGCTGATGGTGTCGCCGTACTGGCGAAGACCGAGGCTGGGCGCGGACTGCTCCACGAGCCCCCCGAGGGCACCGTCCAGCAACCCACCGAGGACGAGGACGGCACTGCTGTTCAGCACCATCTCTCGGCGACCGCGAGGGGCATCGTCGCGCGAAGCGGCGTTCTTCTCATCCGCGGCGCATCGAACGCTGAGCCCACCGCGCGGCCTCGCGGAAGCACCTCGAGAGGCTTTCGCCAAGCGTCCGCTCGAGGTGGTGGGGAGGAGTCGGGGAGAGAGCGCGATGAAGGTAGACATCGCGAGCGATACCGGGTCGAAGGTCGTGCTCGTAGGGCTGTCGCGAGGAACAGACGAACACCGATCGCGTCGCCGTGGCAACAGAAGTGTCCGGCAGGGTTTGGCGTCGGTGGATAAGGCCACGACATCGCACGCCATCGGGAAAACGTACGAAACTAAACTGCCCGCGCGGCGCGATGACGCGCGCGACGACGAGTCAAGCACGACGCGCCAAAAAGCGCGTGAAGGGAAAGCCTTTTCCTTCGGACCCGCCGTCAGTGGCGCGGCGTGCGCGACGGACGCGGATCCCGCTCGACGGAGGGCTCGAGGGAAGGCACGTTCCTGGAGCGCGGGTCGTTCACGCGGTGGGCGTTCGTCGACGCGCGACGTCTTGCTTCGGCGGTGAGCGAGGAAAGAAGTGGGCACGTCGAGATGGAGCGCGCGGTGGAGCGGCTCTCGAGCCTGCAGAGCCGGAGCGAGAACATACGCAACATATGCGTTCTTGCGCACGTGGACCACGGGAAGACCACCCTGAGCGACGGTCTCATCGCGCACAACGGTTTCATCAGCCAGAAGCTCGCCGGGAAGCTGCGGTTCATGGACTTCCTGGACGACGAGCAGCGGCGAGGGATCACGATGAAGAGCGCCGCCATCTCGCTCTTGTACACGCCCAAGACCGCCCCGAACGCGGCGGCGGACGCGGAGCCCGAGCCCCTCCTGATCAACCTCATCGATTCCCCCGGACACGTCGACTTCTGCAGCGAGGTTTCCACCGCCGCGCGGCTCAGCGACGGCGGCCTCGTCGTCGTGGACGTCGTCGAGGGCGTGTGCGTCCAGACGCACGCGGTTTTGCGTCAGGCTTGGGAGGAGCGCCTGCGAACCTGCCTCGTGTTCAACAAGCTCGACAGGCTCGTCATCGAGATGGGGTACACCCCCCTCGAGGCGTACGAGCGCATGCGCAACTTGCTGCACGAGATCAACGGCGTGATGAGCGCCTTCGTGTCGGAGAAGTTCATATCCCAGGCGGACACGCTGCTCCACTCCGCCGACGCGTTGGGCGCCGCGGACGACGCCGCCGAGCGCACCGACGGCGCGCCGGACGAGGACGTCGCCGAGCTCACCGACGACGCGCTGACGGAGGCGGACCACTCGGACGACGCGTTCTGCGTGGAGCGGGGGAACGTCGCGTTCGCGTGCGCCGCGGAGGGGTGGGCGTTTCGCGTCGACCGCTTCGCGGAGATGTACGCGTCCAAGCTCGGGTGCAGTTCGAAGGCGCTCAGGAAGGGCCTGTGGGGGGATTGGTACTACCACCCCAAGTCGAAGAAGATCGTCGGGAAGAAGACCGCGGCGGGTAAGCTCAAGCCGTTGTTCGTACAGCTCGTTCTCGATCCCATCTGGAAGCTGTACCACGCGGCGGAGGCGGAGAAGCACGGGTACCCCCCCGAGGGGAAGGACCTCGCGGCGATGGCGACGTCTCTCAAGGTGGACGTCGCGGAGAAGGACCTGAAGAGCGCCGACCGCAAGTACGCCCTGAACTGCATCCTCAAGGCGTGGCTCCCGCTCTCGCCCACGGTGCTGGAGATGGTCGCGCACTGCCTCCCGAGCCCGTCGTCCTCGGCGTCGCGACGCGTGCACAGGCTGATGCCGCCGCCGACGCTGAAGAAAGAGCTGGCGGCCGAGGACGCCGCCGTCCTCGCGGCGTCGCGCCGAGCCGTCGCGAGCTGCAGCGCCGACCCCGAAGCGCCCACGTGCGCGTTCGTGAGCAAGATGCTCGCGGTCCCGGCGTCCGCGGTGCACGGGCGCCCGGCCGGATCGGACGAGCAGATCTTCCTGGGCTTCGGCCGCGTGTATTCGGGTGCGCTGAGGAAGGGCCAGACGGCGTTTGTCATCAACGGCGCGTACGACCCGAGCGATCCCGAGGACGGGGCGTGCCGCGAGATCGTCATCGAAGAATTGTACTTGATGATGGGGCAAGGAATGTTCCCGGTGGACTCGGTGCCCGCCGGGAACGTTCTCGCCATCGGCGGTTTGGATGCGCACGTGCTGAAGAGCGCGACGCTGTCGAGCGTGAAGATGTGCGCGCCGTTCGGGAACATGATGTTTCAGGTGGCGCCGATCGTCAAAGTCGCGGTCGAGCCCGTGAACGTGGCGGACATGCCCGCGCTCGCGGAGGGGCTTCGGCTGCTGGACCGTTCGGACGCGTTCGTGGAGGTGGGTTTGATGGACACGGGCGAGCAAGTCATCGCGGCCGCCGGCGAGGTGCACCTGGAGCGGTGCGTCGCGGACTTGCGCGAACGATTCGCGAGGGTGGAGCTGAAGGTGTCGCCGCCGTTGGTGTCGTTCCGAGAGGGCATCGTCGGCGTCGGCACCTCGGAAGCGACGACCCCGAACGGGCTCCTCACCATCAGGGCGACGGTGAGCCCGCTGCCGACGTACTTCCCCCGCGTCATCGAGGATTCCGCGGAGAGCCTGAAACAGATTCTTCTCTCGGCGCGAAACGACGCGGTCGAGGGGAGCGAGGGCGCGCCCGAGATCCTCGCGCGCCTGAAGACGGCGAGGGAAGCCGTCGCCGTGGACGGGGACGGAACGGAGGGCGGCGTGGAGGAGACGCTCTCGAACGCGTGGGCGTTCGGGCCGAAACAAATCGGCCCGAACGCGATGATGGTGGGGAAAATGCTCGACGGGGTGGACGGGGAAGCGATCCGTCGCTTGGGGCGCGCGCGCGTCGGCGAGGCGTTTGGGTTCGAGTCGCGCGAGGGGGAAGCGGGGGTGGCGGCGGGGGATCCGAAACCGGCGACGAACGCGCTCATCGACTTCACGGACCCGAACGTCGTCGGGACGATCGAGGGGAACGCGCTGACGGGGTTTCAGATGGCCGCCGAGCGCGGGCCTCTGTGCGACGAGCCGATGTTTGGCGCGAGCGTTCGCCTGGAGGTGTTCCCGAAGCGTCGGGGCGACGACGACTCGGCAAACGACGCGGGGGCGGGGGAGGAGCAGTACGGTCCGTTCTCGGGGCAGGTCGCGAGCGCGACGAGGGAGGCGATTCGGCGGAGTGTTCTCAAGGCGCAGCCGAGGCTGGTGGAGGCGATGTATCTCTCCGTCATCACCACCACGTCGGAGGCTCTGGGAGGGACGTACTCCGTCCTCGGGCGGCGGCGCGCGAAGGTGCTTTCGGAGACGATTCGCGAGGGCACGGGCGTGTTCATCATTCACAGCTATCTCCCGGTCGCGATGTCGTTCGGGTTCGCCGACGAGCTCCGGCACAGCAGCTCCGGGGCGTCCAACGCTCAGCTCATGCTCAGCCACTGGGAGCACCTGGACGTCGATCCGTTCTTCGTCCCGAAGACGGAGGAGGAGCGAGAGGAGTTCGGCGAGGAGGGCGACGTCGGGCCGAACATCGCGCGCCAACTCGTTGACGCGACGCGGCGGCGAAAGGGGCTCAAGGTGGAAGAGACCATCGTCAAGGTGGCCACGAAGCAGCGCACGCTGTCGAGAAAGGCGTGAGGGTCGAGAAGCTGAGATCGCACGAAGTACTCTCGCGTGCGTCGTTTCCGATCGATCTTCAGAAGAAGTTGTTCGCTCTGTCCTCCTTGGCGTCGGCGAAGAGCGCGCAAAACGCGGCGCGCGCCTCGTCGGCGCTCTTGCCCGTCCACCTCTTGTGGCCCTCCCACGCGGCTTTGCCGGCGTAGTCGACGGCGCCGACATCGTTCCACTGCGGGCACTCATCGGTGACGTCCCCGCTATCAACTTGGGCCTTGGCGCCCGTGATGTCGTAGTATAAAGCGGAGCGAACGGCGACGCCGCCGGGCCTGGGCGGAAGGGTGAACGACGAACCGGGGGGGGGGGCGTCAGCGGCGCGGAGAGAAGAGACGTCGCGGCACCCTTCGCCTCCCGACGGCGTCGGCGCCGCGCCCGGGAGAGAGACGCGACCGGCCCCCGCGAAAGACGCACTTCTTGAAGAGCTTCCATTTTCTAGCGAGCGACTCGTACTCCTCGACGGCCTCGGCGTACGCCTCCTTCGTGACCGGAGCGAACGTGTTCTTCTCGGCCTCCTTCTCGCTCGCCTCCTTCGCCGCGGCGACGTGTTCCTCGGGGGGGAGGAGCTTTTCCTTGGCGAACTTCTCCTTGAACGGCGTGAGGGCGTTCACGCCGTACGTCTGGAAGAAACGCTTGAGGTCGGCGCGCTGCGACGCCTTCTTCTGCGCATCGGCCGCGCCGCCCTGCTTCTCGAACCCGAGATCGAGGGCCATCTCGGCGACCGCGTTGAGCGTGACGTCGGCGCGTCCCTTCCCGGAATCGGCGAGCGTGAGGGTCATCGGAAATGCGGGCGAAAACGCGAAGGGGTGGCGGCGAATGTGTCGGGAGGGGGCGTGGGGTGTCCTCGGTACTGGAGGGAGGCGCGAGGTCGCTGGTTGCGGCCGAAGGAGGTGTGCGGTGCGCGTGCGCGATGGGTGTGCGCGCGCCGGCGCCCGGAACGCGCGCGGTCGTTCCGGAACGAGAAACGCCTCGTATCCCGACAGCTCGAGCGTTTTTCTCGCGCGGGTCTCGCCCGGTCGCGGAAATAAAATTCATCGTCAGTGCCGAAAGAGCCGTTGAGAAAGTCGTCGGGACCCGGACGCGTGCAGAAAAGGGTGACGCCCACTCCGCGGTGGGGACATTGCTGCGCGGTTGCGGGCGGCGACGCACCACGCGGTCGGCGTATCGACTGTGGTAGCGGCACGCACGCAAGACCACGACGCTGCGCACCGCGTCGCGACGCGCCCTTTCCCGGACGGAGAGGCGCGGAGGACGTCGTCGAATCCACACAACTCTCCGCGAGGTTGCCGTCTCTGTGAGCGGGGACTTCGCAACCCGAGGGTCAGTCAGGCGCTCGAGGGCGTCCCGGGGCGCCCGACGCGGCCATGGCCATGTATCAGGAGGCGGACACCGTGTCGGTGACGTCGTCCCATGCCTTTAGGGCGTCCACGAGGGAGCCCAAGGCCCCTTCGCGGTCCAAGGTGCGTGCCTCGCGAACCACGATTCCAACGTTTCGGGGGCATCGGTCCCCCGTCCGTTCATCCTTGCTCTCCGCCTCCACGTGCCCGGTCTCACCGCCTTTCCTGCTTTTCGTTCATCCCGCCTCCGTCGCATAGGTGCCCCCGCCTACCTCGGAGGAGGAGGAGAAGCTCTTGACGCTACAGATGGAGAACCGTCGGCTGAAGAAGGAGGCCATGGAGCGGGACGACAAGCTGAAGCAGACGCTTGCTCGCATGGCCCGCGCCGAGGAGGCGGCGAAGCGCGCGGCGTTGGCGTCCGCTGGAAACCGCTCCCCCGGCGCGAGCCTCAAGGGCTCCTCCGCCTCAGCGCGACTGTTCGCCGCGGAACAGCGCGTGACCGAGCTCGAGGAGGAGGCTCGCGAGCTGACGCGCAAGCTCCAGCGCGAACACGAGCGCGGCGTGCACTTCAAGAACATGTGCAAAGAGTACAAAGTGAAACTGGACGAGGCGCTCAAGGCGGCGCGCGCGAAGCCTTCGAGCGTGCTTCGCGGCGCCGGCCCCGAGTTTCCCGCGCCGCGAGCCAAGCCCACGACGCCACCGCCCGCGAACTCGGCGAGGACGGACGAGCGCGTCGCGGATCAGCTTCGGCAGGAGCGCATGAAAACCGCCGCGCTGGTGAGCGAGCGCGACGAGCTCCGCAGGCTCCTGCACGCCGCGGGCGGAAAGGTCCCTGCGAGCCGGGGCGCTTCCGTCTCCTCGAAGAAGAAGAGCGGCTCCGAGTGGGTCCTCGAGCATTTCACACACGAGAGGCAGCCGTACCTCCTCGATCGCGCCACGCTCAAGGTGTACACCGTGCCGCAGTCGGACGACGACTGGCCGGAGCCGGTGGGGCGGCTGGTTGGCGGTCGCCTGCGCGTGCCGCCGAGGAAGGAGGACCTGTTCAAGCTCCTCGACGCCTACCTGAAGCGCGAGCAGATTCACCTGAAGGAGGCGTTCGACCGGTTCGACAGCGACTCGTCCGGCGCGATGTCCAGCGCGCAGCTCGGGCGGTTCCTGAACGCGGTGATGCCGGGCGTTTCCGTCGCGCAACAGCGGTACTTCCGAGCCATGTGCGACATCAACAACGACGGGAGGGTGACGTACCAGGAGATGGTTGAGTCGCTCAAGAGCTGCATCGGGATCGGCGAGGACGTGGCGACCAAGGGCTCCATCGATTTGGAGGACATGATCAAGCGGCTCAGGGAGTACATCTCGACGTCCAACGCCACCGTCGCTTCCGTGTTCAACCAGTTCGACAAGGACCACAGCGGCGCGCTGGAACAAGCGGAGCTCATCGGCATGTTCGAGAAGCTCGTGCCAAACGTCACGCTGAAGGAGAAGCGATACCTCCTCGCGCACGTCGCGAAGCTCGACCTCGACGGTGACGGGAAGATCTCCCTCGCGGAGCTGCGCAAGGCTCTGCGCGCGGTGAAGACGAAGATTGAGGACTCGCCCGCGCCCGCGCACGAGGCGGATACGCACGCCGGCGGCTACGTCGCGGTGCGCGCTTCCGGCCAGCTCGTCCTGAAGGAGCACATGATTCAGGGCAAGATGTACCTCCTCGACGACAGCAGGATGGTGGTGTACGAGGCGCTCTCCGCCCCCGACGCGTGGCTCAGGCCCCTCGGCAAGGTTCGCGGCGGCGTCATCTCGAGACCCGCGACGGGCGCCGATCTCGTCGCCACCCTCGACGCCACGCTCAAGGCGACGCAGGCGAGGCTGAAGGACGTGTTTGATTCCTTCGACGCGCGCCAGACGGGGTCGCTCGAGACGGCCGAGCTCGCGGCGCTGCTGAAGAAGCTTCTGCCGGCCGCCAGCGCCGCGGACCTCGCGTTCTTCCAGACCTTGCTCGACGTGGACGGGAACGGCGTGGTCGCGTACGACGCGCTCGTCACGCGCATGAAGGATGTCGTCGCCGCCAGCCACGCCTTCTCGGAGCGCGCGAACATGGGCGTCGAGCGCATCTTGCAGAAGCTCAGGGCGGTTGTGAAGGCGAACAGCGGGGACGTCAGGGGCGCGTTCGCGCGGGCCGGGCAGCTCACGTACGCGCAGACGCTCGCGCTTTTCGCGAACCTCGTCCCCGGCAGCGCGCAGGACCGGCGACTCCTCGCGGCGTTCGCGCACCGGCTCGACGTGGACGGCGTCGGCGCGGTGAGCTACGAGGACGTCGCGTACGCGCTGAGGATCATGCACGTCGTCATCTTGGGCGGCGACGGCGTCACCCCGAGCGTGGACGTGCCGCAGCCGCGGCAGGGCACGGCTTCGGAGTGGTACCTCGAGGACATCGTCCTGAACGGTCAGACGTACCTCCTCGATCGTCACAACATGCGCGTGTACGCGCCGCCCACCGGCGCGTCTCGGTGGCCGCAGCTCGCGGGTAAGCTTCAGGGGCGCACTCTGGTGCCGAACACGCAGTCGCAGGAGCAGCGCTTCGTCACCGGGCTGGACAACTTCCTCAAGGCGCAGCACTCGCGCCTGAAGGACGTGTTCGACACGTTCGACGTCAACCGCACGGGCACCCTGGATAAGTCCGAGGCGGCGGCGTTCATTCGCGCCCTCCTCCCAGACGCCACGGGCGGCGATGTGCAGTACTTCAGCATGCTCCTGGATATCAACTGCGACGGCGTCGTGTCGTACAACGAGTTTGTCACCACCATCAAGGAGGCGGTGGCGGCGGGCGCGCTCGTCGCCGCGCCCGAGACGGGGACGGCGCCCGAGATCGTGAACGTGCTCAGCATCCTCAAGGACTACATCGCGTCCAAGAACGTCAGTCTGGCGCAGGCGTTCGATCAGTTCGACGAGGGCAAGACGGGGTTCCTGACCCAGCGCGACCTCATGAACATGGTGAAGACGCTCGTGCCCGCGTTATCCCCCGCGGAGCGCAGGCACATCATCCACCACCTGCGCTCGCTGGACGCCGACGGCGACGGCCGCGTCACGCTCGCGGAGCTGTACCAGGCCTTCCGCCTGTCCGAGGTGAAGCGCGTCGGCGGCGCGTCCTCCGCGACCGCGCCCGCCTACCCCACCTCCGCGCAAGCCGCGGCGTCGTTCGACAAGGCGGACACGTCCGCCGTGCACCAGGCGAAGCAGGCTGGCGAGGTTGCGTTTCTTCGCCAGCAGCTGCAGGAGGCCAAGGCGCGTTGCGGCGAGCTGGAGCGCGCGCTCGAGACGGAGCGCGAGTCCGGCGGTAAGGGCGGCGGTAACGACGGCGCGACCGCGAGCTTCTCCACGGGCGAGCTGCAGGGCGAGATCAAGTCCGCGTGGGAGCGCGCGGGGGTGCTGCAGAAGCGGTACCACGAGGCGCAGTCCGCGCTCGGGACGATGAAGGCGAACCACACGCGCGTATTGCAGCAGCTCGACGACACGCACAAGCGGCTCAACCAGGAGCGCAAGGAGAACCTCAAGCTCTCGGCGGAGGAGAAGCGCCTCGGGATGGAGCTCGAGGCGGCGCGCGAGCTGGAGCCCATGCTCGAGCAGGCCAGGGCGGAGCGTCTGGCGCTGGAGAAGGAGAACCACCAGCTCCTGGCGGCGGCGATGAACGCCCCCTCCGAGGCGCAGTCGGAGACGCGAAGGATGCGCTCGCTGATGGCTGAGGCGCAGCGCGAGCGCGCCGCCGCCGAGCTTCGCGAGGCGGACCTCAAGCGAACCATCCACGCTCTCGGCGGCGGCGGCGTCGAGGGCGCGGCGATGGCGCGCCAGGAGCGAGATCGCTTGCGCGTGGACTGCTCGCGCATGGAAGTCGAGCTCGAGGCGGCGAACGACAAGATTCGCGTGTTGATGGAGATGGGCGGCAGCGCGGCGCTCGCCGAGAAGAAGGTCACCGACGACTCTGAGTTGGCGCTCGCTGACGACGGCATGGACGAGGGGACGCTCCGCGCGGAGCTCCGCGGCCTTCGCGAGACGTACGCGGACCAGGTGGACGAGCTTCGCAAGGCTCAGAAGCTCTTGCAACTGGAGGAGCAGCAGGTGGAGGATCTCCGCGCGGCGCTTCGCGACGAGAAGCAGCGCGCCGACAAGCTCAACGAAAATCTGTACAGAAAGGTTCAGTCGCTCGAGAACGAGTTGGATCGCCGCCAGAAGAAGATCCACAAGCTCGAGGCTCAGCTCAGGAACTCGAAGGACGGTGGGAGCATGGTGGAGCTCCCCGAGGCGAAGACGATGCGCGCGAGCCGCGAGGGCGGCACCGTGCGCATGTCCTCGAAGGCGGAGCAGGACGACCTGGCCGACCTCGCGCCGGATGAGAACATCTTCGAGCTCCGCCTTCTCGGCGTCGACATCGACGGCGCGGCGCTCGGCGAGGAGGACCCGGCGACGTTCATGACCGTCGATTTCTTCGAGCACGAGACGCAGGCGACGGCGGTGCAGCAGGGCCTGACGGTCACCGCGGATCACACGCTGCAGTACGTCGTCAAGGTGGACGATTTCTTCCTGGAGTACATGGACACGAAGCGGTTGCCCGTGGAGTTGAACAAGTCGCTCGGGATGGATTTCGCCACGGTCGGCGTCGCGCGCCTGAACCTCGGCTGGGTCCTGGACGACGCCCTCAGCGGGCACGGCGCGGAGTCCCCGCCCGTTCACTTCTGCGACGTCATCGGACGCGACGGCAAGGTCATCGCGCGGCTTCGGTACGCCGGGTTCATGCGCAAGAACATCGTCTCGGCGGTGCGCGAGTACCGCGCCAACCCCCCGGCGAAGGCGCTGGCCCTGGCGGGGTCCGCCGATCCCTCGGCGCGCGCGTACTCCGCCGCGTACGCGGAAGCCGCGGAGGAGCCCTTCTCCACCGCGGTGCGCGTGGAGATCTCGTGCTGCCGCGACTTGGTGCCCAGGGTCGGGAGCGCGTCCGCGATGGTGCCGTACTGCAGCTACCAGTTCCCGGGCCTCCCGGGGCGCGACACGAGTTACGGCCGCGGCGCCAACCCGGATTTCCACGACGCCGAGGACCTGCCCGTGAACCGCACGAGGGAGGCGGAGGCGAAGCTCGCGAAGGCGGCGATGGAAATCATCGCGTTCGACGACGCGGACGCGGACCTGGAGGGCGCGGGCGTGATCGGGATCGCGCGCGTGGACCTGGAGCCGCTCTCCAGGGGGTTGCCCGTGCAGGGGGCGTTTCCGCTGTTTTCGCAAAACCGCGAGGCGCGCGGGACGGTGTACGTCAGCGTCGCGTGGAAGGACGCGGGCGACTTCGCCGCGCCGGCGCACTTTCAGCTTCCGCCGCCGGCGACCGCGGCGGCGCGCGTGAGCGAGATGGCCGCGGACCCCATGCGGTTCAGCAGGGAGATGGAGGAGGACGTCGCGGCGTCGGCGAAGGCGGCGCCGCCGTCGCCGATGAGCGTCTCGCTCGCCGACGGCGCCAAGGGGAGGCAGAGGTACGGCGACGTCGCCGATTCCGTGGACGCGTCGAGCGGGTGGAAAGGAGGGGCGGGGGATGTGAAAGCGCCGGTGAGCGCGGTGGACACGGTCGTCGTGTCCATCGGCCAGTTCGAGCTCGGGAAGCAGCTCTTCCACGACCACCGCGTGCGGCAGATGTTCATGCTCTTCGAGTTCATGCCCAACTTCCACCGCGACGACGAGCAGCAGACGATGCGCGTGAAGAAGGAGAGCAACGTCGTGGACTTCGCGTACACCAAGGCGTTCCCGATGAAGGACTCGGGCCTCAGGGCGGCGCTCGCGGCGCTGATGAAAAAAGGGGACGAGGAGGAGGCGACGATCCCGTTTTGCCTCGTGTCGGACGATAACGGCATCGACTTCCAGGACGTCGGGTTTTTCGAGATCAAGCTCGCGGACATTTACGAAAACGGCGACTACCTCGACCGACGGGTGCAGGTGTTGGACAAGAACGACGTCCCCATCGGGCGCGTCACCGTCTCGGTGATGGCGCAAGAGGCGCTCCGCGCCATGGTCTTGATGGCTGGGGAGAAATAGAGAAAAGGGAAAGGGAGGCGCGGGGGTTCGTTCTTCAATGCGAAATACGTCAGTAGCGATTACCAATCGCGACGCGCGACGATTTTCCTTCACGCGTCGCCGAGGGTCACCCCCGCCACCTTCTTGGAGAGCTTCTTCGCCTTTTTCGTCCCCTCCGCGTCCTTGGGCTTCTTCGCCTTCTTCTCCTTCTCCGCCTTGGGCGCCGGCGCCTCCGCCGCCTTCTCCGCCTTGGGCTTCTCCGAGGAGGATTTTTTCTTCGGCTTCTTCTCTCCCTTGTCGCCCTTCTCCGCCTTCTTCTTCTCCGCCTTCTTCTCGCCCGAAGCCGCCTTCTTCTTCTCCGCGTGCCGCCGCTTCGCCTCCTCCCGGTTCTCCTCCCGTCGCTCCTTCCTCGCCTTCTTGTCCCTCCTCGCGCGGTCCCGATCCCCCTCTCGCCTCGGCGCGGCGAACGCGTTGTTTCCGTCCGGCCCGCCCTCGTTGGCGTACGGGTCGAACGTCGGGTACGCCTCCACCGAGGGCATCTCCTCGCCCCGGCCGAGGGGCTTGAGCGGGTCGTACCCGCCGAGGCCCGCGTGCAGCGCCGACGCGGCGTTTTTCGGCGCGTACAGCGCGCTCTTCTTGGCGCCGCGAGCGTTCATCCGGTCCTCCTCGTCCTCCTCCTCCGAGGAATCGCTCTCGCCCTTGATCTCGGGTCTCGCCATCTTCACGCCCGCCATGCTCGCGCGCATGTACGCGGGCATCTCCGGCTCGGGCGCGGGGGGCGCGGGGAGCGCCTCGGGGGCCTCCTCGAGCCGGCCCTTCTTCTTCTTCTTCTTCTTCCCGCCAGACGCGTCGTCGACGGGCGGGGCGGCGGGCGCCTCGCCGCCGAGGTAATAGTTCCCCATCTTCTCCCTGTGCCGCGCGAGCATGTCCCTCGCCTCCTGCTCCTCCTTCGCGATCTGCTCCTTGGATTTTTTCTGCGCGAACAGGTCCGTGACGTCCTTGGTCTTGGACTTCTTGCCGCCCTTCTTTCCCTTCTTGCCCTTGCGCGACCCGGCGTACTCGTCGTCGCTCTCCTCGTCGCTGCTCGCGAGCAGATCGTCCCACTCCTTCGAGAGCGGCGCGGAGAGCAGGAGCTCGGGCGGGGGCTCGATCTTGCGCTGCGCCTTCAGGCTCACCGGCTGCACCTCCTCGGACAGGACGACCGCGAACTGCTCGACGATCGCGACGCCCTCGCCGGGGCGCCTCGCCTCGGCGGCGCTCGCGACGTCGAGAATCGTGCGGAGCTGACACGCGCGCTCGCGAACCTCCAGGTGCATGCTCACCGCGAACGGCGCGAGGTTTCTCGCGATCGTCTCGCTCAGATGGGTCAGGTACGGGGACATGGGCACGAGCTCGTCCGCGACAGGCATGGGCGTGTCCTCAGCCTCCGCCGCCGAGTCGTCGCCGAAGGGCGCGGGGGCGGGGGGGGGCGGCGGCGGCGGCGGCCGCGCCGCCCCCGCGTGCGCCGCCACCGCGGACGCGTACACCTTGAGAAGGCTCTGCACGTACACCGCCTGGACGTGCGCGGGGAGGTTCGCGACGTTCGGGTGCGAGAGCGCCTCCACGACCTCGACGTGGTCCACGACGAAGTGCGCGTACTCGCCGACGATCCACGCCACCGCCTTGAGCGCCTCGGGCACCGTCGCGTTCGTCGCCGTGTTTTCGAGCAGCGCCGGATCGAGGAGGAGGGGCTTCAGGATCGCCACCGCGGACTCGCGCACGACCTCGACGCGCAGGCAGATGTCCACGAGCTGATCCCCGACGAGGCCGCCGTGCGAGGAGCTCGGGACGCGGATGAGGTCGGCGAGGACGGTGAGGTACCAGACGAAATCCGTCACGAGCGCGTACCGGTCGTTCATGCACACGTGAATCACGCTCCACACGAGCTCGTCCCTGAACCGCTGCTCCGCCTTGCCCATCGCGCCCATGAGGTGCGCGGTGGTGTCCATGAGCGTCTTCTTTGTGACGAGGCCGCGGACGATCTTCAGGGCGCAGTACTGGATGTTGGTGTCCTCGTGGTCGATGCACCCGAAGATGTTCCCCTTGTGCTCGGCGACGATGCGGGGGTGGGACTCGAGCAAAAAAGTCAGCGCGTGCAGGGCGAGGTACTTGATGTTCGGGTCGTTATCCTCGAGCATGTCCTTGAGCTTGTCCACCGCCTGGCGGACGATCTTCTCCTGGTTCGTCATCCCCGCGACGACGGTGCGGATGCACTCGTACATGAGCGACTTGGCGCTCGTCGTCTCTAAAATCTCCGACAGCGGCCCGACGAGCTTCTTCCCCAGGCGCGGCTCGAGCGGGGTGAGGACCCCGAACACCTTGACGAGCTTGATCGTCATCCAGTTGCTGCTCGAGGTGGTCAGGAGCTTGTAGAACTTGGGCGCGAGTGGGAGGTACGTCTTCGGGTTATGCATGGCGAGCTCGGAGAGCACCGTCACCGCAGCCTGCACCACCGTCTGATCGTCATCCTCCAGGCACTCCGTCAGCCGCGCGAACGACGGCCGGAGCGCCTCGGGGTACCGCAAGAAGCACTTGTACAGGCACAAGCACGCGCGGCGCCTGAGATCGGGCTTGTGGTTGTTCAGGAGCGAGTACACGTCCGCGACGAGCGTCTGCGAGAGCTCGGGGGTGACGATGTTGCCCAAGCAGCTGATCGCGAGCGCCGCCTCGGCGGGGTTAGGCGACGCCAGGTCCTTCTTGAGCAAGTTCGGGATCAGCAGGACGACGTCCGTGTCGTCGCCGAAACTCTGCGTCGCGGCGAGGTAGCCGACGCGCTTGTACTTGACGTTCTGCGTGCTCATCAGCTCCACGACGTGGAACGACGCCCAGTTCATGTTGAAACCGAGCGAGTGCAAGTACGTCGCCTTCTCGATCGCGACAGCCTTGGTGCGGATGTCGGAAGAGACGACCTGGTGAGCGAGCGAGGGGGGCGGACGGGTGCGAGGGGCCGGGGGCGGGGGGGATGAAGGGCGTCAGCGATCGGGGCGAGCCGTCGTCCGTCCGTCGCGAGGGCGAGCGCGGGCGCGGAGGGGGGGCGGGGCGCCGGAGGCGAAGAATTATCCTCGCGCGCGCACCTCGGCTCGGATGTCCTGCAGGCACTTGTTCATGAAGTCCTTCTGGCGCTCCTTGTTGGACCGGATGCCGGTGATGAGGTCGCGGAGGGACTTCTGCCACAGACCCTTCGTGGCGGTCGCCAGCGCGCCCGCGGGGGCGGCCTTGGGGGGTGCCGAGCCCATGGAGGAGGACCTCATGGCGATCGAACGATTCCCCGATCGGTCGACGAGGCGCCTCCGGGGCCGGGAATTGGCGCACCGCCGATTCGCGCGGGCGAAGCGGAGCGGGGACGCGGTGCGGGTCCTCGAACGCGAGCGCGCGAGCGGTTCCGTCCCTCGGGCGCTCGGAACGGCGGGCGCGTCGGTGGAGTCGCGTCTGCGCCAGGCGCGCGCGCGGATCTGACCCCGGCGCGGAGACGGACAAACCTCGCAGGCCGCGGGCTCCCCAGCGAACAGGCCGCGGGTAAAAGAACTGGACGCGCGCCGCGCGCCAACGCGATTTCCCAACGAACCCACGAGCTGCGCAGAGCAGAGAGAGACTCTTTTCCTCCATCCCCACCCCCGCGCGGAGCGCCGACACTCGCACCGCGCGACGTCGGTCGCTCGGGTTTGGCGCGTCGCGACAGCCGCGTTCTTTCGCGGTCACGACTCTTGTCGGAGCTCGCGCAGATCGGCGAACGATGCGCCGAGGCGATGGAGGCGCGGGCACGAGCTCGGCGCTCGGGATGCACGGGGGCTCCGTCATCGGCGCGTCCCCCGGCGCGACGGGCGCCGCGGTGGTGACGGTGCAGGGCGACGGCGTCATCGTCTACGACGTCGAGACGCAGGTGCGCATCCTCGCGGCGAGAAGGCTCGTCGAGCGCGATCGAACGCCGTCGCCACCGCTCTCGCGCCCGTCTCTCGCCCCTCGCCTTTGCTCGCCGCCGCCGCCGCCGCCGGGACGCCCTCGCACCCATCCCCCGCGCGTCGTCCGCGTTTCCCCCGCCCGACCCGCCTCGAGCTCACCCTCGCCTCGGTTCCCCCGCCCCCCGCCCCCAAAACGCCCATCAGGAGCGCCTTCGGAGCTGGGCGGTCGGCCACGGCCACGCGTTCGCCGCGCCCGCGGTGTACGACCCCATCAGCGCGCGGTACTTCGCCGCCCTCGTTCCTCCCGGCGATCCATCCGCCGATCCCTCGCTCGTCTCGTGGTCCGACGACGATCGATCCCCGTCTCTCGACGCCGCCGTCGACTCCGCCGCCGCCGCGCGGCTCCCCGACGGCCTCGCCGCCCTCGTCCCCGCGCAGAGCGGCCGAGGCGGGGTCCTCGCCGTCGACGCCTCGGGCACCGTGCGCTGGTTCGGCGCGGACGCCAGGAAGATCGCCGCGTCCCGTCGCGAATCGGAATCCGCCGACGCCGCCGGCGAAGAGGATGATGATCAGACGCGTCGCGCGAAAAAAGGCCGGGGCGGCGGTCGCGCGCGCGCCGCGGCGTCCACCTCCCCCCGCGCCGTCGTCGTTGAGTCCGCGTCGCGCGTCGCCGGCGGCGGCGGCGTCCTCGTCGTCACGCGCTCGGGTGGAGGCCGCGGCGGTTCCGACGGGATCGCGCGGCGCGCCGTCCTCCACCTCGCCGCCGGCGACGAGAGGGAGAGCGGCGCGTCGGTGACCCCCGCGTGGTCCGTCGCGCTCGCGGCGGCGCCCGGACGCGAGCGCGGCGACGCCACCGATCCTAACGCGCGCGTCGTCGCCGCGAGCGCGACCGCGGACGAGCTCGTCGTGCTCTGGTCCAACGCCGTCTGGGCGGCGTACGATCCGACGGAGACGAAAAAAGCGGACGAGGCGAAGGAAGAAGAGGACGACGAGGCGAAGGAAGGCGACGACGAGGCGACGACGACGCCGCGGACCGTCTCCCCTCGGCGCACGTGTTCGCTCGCTCCGGACGACGCGGGTGACGGCGGCGGCGCGGGGAACAAGAAGAAGCGCGCGGCGGGTGCGGTCGCGTCCGGCGGTTCGGCCTCGGAGACGCGCTCGTCGGAGACGTCGCTCGCGGCGGTTCGTCTGCCCGCGGCTTCGGCGACGTCGCTCGGAGGCGGGCACCACCTCGTCGCTCGCGTCGGCGTCGGCGGCGCGAGAGGCGCGCTGGTGGCGACGCTCGACAGCAAGTACGGCGCCGTGCACGGGGCGATGGACGCCTCCTCCTCCTCGGAAGGGGAGGGCGCGGACGGGTCCGGTCTCAGAGGAAGAGTCGACGGCGGCGTTCGCGTGGAGGCCCTCGTCGGTTCGGGGGGCTCGAGCGCCGCCGCCGCCGGCCCGCTCTCGTCCGCCTCCGCGGTTTTCGGCGGCGCGCCCGCGCAGCGCGCGCTGGTGTGCGTGGACGGCGAGGCGCTGGTGTGTGATCTCCCGCCGCTCGGGCCCGTCACGCTCGCCTCCGCGTTCGGGGCGCTGTCGGTGGATACCGACCGCGGCGCGGCGGCGGCGCTCGCGATGGGGCGAGAGGGCGTCGCGAGGGCGGCGGCGCCGCCCTTCGGCGGCGCCGTCGCCGTCCCTCGGTTGCCGGAAATCCCCCCCGACGCGCGCGGCGACGTGATCGAGTTCGAGGCGTTCGACCCCGGGTCGTTCGAGCCGGACCGCTCGGCGGTCGAGGCGCTGGACGCGGCGCGGGCGGCGTTCGAGTCCGCGACGCTCGAGCCCGGAGGTTCGAAAAAATCCGGGGCGGCGACGACAGAAAAGCAGCCTCTTAAAAAATCCGGCGGCGCGAAACGGGCCGCGGCGGTCACCGCCGCTCTGGAGCCGTACCTCAGACGTACCGAGACGGCCCCGCGCGAGTTCGTCTCCGCCGCGATCGCGGCGTGCGTCCTCGAGTCGCTCTGGGACCCCGTCTTGGCGCTCATCGACGCGGGGCTCGTCCCGGACTCGACCGTCGCCGGGGGGCTCGTGAGCGCCGCGGCGGAGGCGAACCGGCTCGACGTCGCGAAGCGTTTCCTGGTCCGCGCGAACCGCGTCAGCGCAGACGACGTCGCGCTCTGCCTGGACGCGTTCTTAGGCCCCGGCGGCGTTCCCGAGGCGCCCGCGTCGGCGCTTCGCGCGGAGGCGCGGGAATCGGCGGAGGCGGCGGTTCGCGAGGCGGAGGCGGCGGCGCGCGCGGCGGAGGCGGCGGCGGCGAAGCCGCGGGGCGGCGGCGAGAAGGCGTCGCCCGGCGACGCGCTTCGGGCAGCGCGGTCCGAGCGGACGCGACGCTTGGCTTCCGCGCGCGTCGCCGTCGCCGCGGTCGAGGCGTTCAGCGCGGAGGCGTTCCCCGCGGCGCCTCTGCTCCACGCTCTGGTATCGAAGCCCATGGACGCGGTCGGGTTCGCGGAGGCGCTCGGGGGCGCGTCGGCGGCGAACGCGGCGGCGTTTGCTCGGTTCCTCACCGCGTGGCTCGAGGCCTACGCCGACCGCGACCTGGACCCGATCGCGCCGGCGCCGGTGGGGCTTCCGTCTTTATCCGCGGTCGTCGAGTGGACGTCCGCGCTCATCGACGCGCAGTTCACCGCATTCGCGATGGGCGGGGAGGCGAAGGGGGGGGGGTCGGGGGCGAGCGACGACGTCCACGAGGCGACGAGGAGAGCGGCGGCGGCGCTCGAGCGCGCGTGCGCGGCAGCCGGGAGGACCGCGGGCGCGCTCGCGCACGTCGCGGAGGGCGGGCCGGTACCGGAGGACCAGGGCGTGAAGAGCGCCACCTACTCCATCGAGGTCGTGGACTGGTGAGGAGACGATGCGATCGATGAAGACGACGCCGAGGAGGTTCAACATCGGACGAAATGCGTTTTTTTAAGTCTACGCAAACGAGACGAGCCCAAGGGTGAGACCGGGCCTCTCGGGCGGTTTATCATATTAGCGGGAGGGTGGAACGGTGAAAAAAAAGAGAATTGGAGGCGAGAAACCGAAACCGACGCGCTGAAACTAACGCGCACGTTTTTCGGAATTATTTGAGTGACAAGTATTAGATCCCCGATGACGATTCGCTCCGCGATAAAGATCCGAGTGGGGCTCGCGAAAAACAAATCGGAATCGCGAGTCGGTCACGCGACGGTTCGAGGGGTCGCGAAGGGTCAATCCAGGTCATCTCCCGCGCGTTTGCACCGCTCAGCGCGCTCGATTTCTCCCGATGCCCCTCATTTCCCCCGCGGGCTGACGTGGTGTTGGGCCTTTCGCTTTTTCTCGCAGGGCGACTCCGATTCCGCGCCTCTCCGCGCGCGCACACCGCCCCGCGCCGCGCTCCTCGCGTCGCGAAACCGGTCTGGCCGCGCGTCGCACGCGCGTCAATCGCACTCGCGCGGGTATCGCTCGGAGAGACGCGCGGCGCCTCCGCATTCGCGCGTCGCTTTCGCCCCACGTGGCGTCTGCTTTTTCAGTTTCGCATTCGGCTTCGGAATCGCCGAGGACGCCGCCCAGCCGCGCACGAGACCGCGCGCGCCGCCCTCGCTGACCGTTTCAGACCCCGCGCCGACCGCGCCGATCGCCGAAGGACTCGCGACCGCTCGCCATGACCGCCGCGATCGTGTCCCTCGCCGCGGCGCCCGCCCTGAGCGGACGCGCGAACCTCGCGCCTCGACGCCTCCGCCCCTCGCCGCGGTGTCGTGGTTTCCGCCTTCGCCTCCATAACGTGACCGCCGCCACCGCGGCCACGCCCAAGGACGAGGCGGTGTCGTCGAAATCGAGCGCCTCCCAGAGCGCCGCGAGGTTCATGACGAGCAACGTCATCACCCCGAAGCCAGGTGCGTGGCCCCCGAACCGGAAACGCGCGACCCGACGCGCCGCGCGCGGAGAGGGGAGCAGGAGCGTCGGACGGAGACAAATCGAGATGGGTCCGGTGGTCCCTCCCCACCGACGTCGCCGCCCTCGTTGTTGGTTCCCGAACCTCGTTTTCAGACCACCCAACTC
>Ga0181571_10000464_pt1 | contig 26349 bp, 23 predicted proteins | sample 101ome_17_FD_132440 | JGI IMG/M metagenome (GOLD analysis project Ga0181571, IMG submission 132440) | Coastal salt marsh microbial communities from the Groves Creek Marsh, Skidaway Island, Georgia - 101407AT metaG (megahit assembly) | ecosystem: Environmental > Aquatic > Marine > Intertidal... | reverse complement strand
TTTCTCGCTCACCTTGCAGTCAAGATCGCCTTCGGCACGCATGAAATGCAATGATGTTTCTCCGTAGTAGCTTTGGTTAGTTGCATCCACATCAGACGATCCCAGAATAAGCACGGCCGATCCGTCATGCGCCCAGTTGAAATCGACTTCCTGTATGCGGAAGAAAGATTTTCGTGCCAGGGGTGGCAATTCAATCACCGCATCACTATCATTTGGCGGAGGGGTGTATACGCAGACGCTTCCTGGTTGACCGTTGATCTCCGGGACAAAGGTCGCGAGTGTTGCTGGATGACCTGGAGAGAGCTTTGCAGTGACCAGTCTAGGTACGCGCAGACGGAGAGCCTGAGCCCCAAAGTCACTGCAGCGAAGAAAATGAACCTCGTTCGTGACGGCACGACACGCGATTGAGTCGTCAGCACTGAACTGGATATATGGCCAATCCGCCTTGATGAACGACTTCTGGAAGCAGGCATACAGCTTCAGACCTTCCTTAACCTCGTAAACACACAGGTTCTTTTTATCACCCGCGCCGGTCGCGTTGGCCTTTTGATAGACACTCAGGTATTTGCTGGTGGAAGAGAAGTGCAACGCGATAGTCCCAGGGGAAGAGATGGAATGCAATATCATGTTGCTGCCAGTATCACAAATGGTCACCTCATCTGCTTTTATGCTGGCGAGAAAGCGACCGTCCGGGCTGAAGAGAGTGTGGGAAGTTTGCCACGTTCCGAGAGGGTGTTCGTCAAGCTGTCCCTGCTCGCTGTAGGCATGCATGGCAGCACCCGCAGGACCGCGTTCTAAGACGTGCATGGAGGTAGAAAGCTGCTGCGAAGCTGACATGCCAGAACCAAATTCTACTTGCTGCAAGCGCTCTGAGCTGTGGTTAACGACAGGCGTGCGCCGACAACAACTGTCATAGACTACACTAGCTAGACTAGTGAAATGAATGACTTATGGCTAAGTTCGGTTGGCCGCAGCCGAGTACTTCACATCACCCACCGCCTATGTTTGAACTCTCGCGACTGCAAAGAAAGACATCTAACAATACATTTCATTGAGTGCGATAGTTGTGCAAGACAGTCGCAAGATAGCGGACGTTCTCGGTCAGCCATGATGGAACCCGTTCGACGGCTTTGTCCCCTGCTCTTGCAAACCCTCAGCTTTCCTAGTTTCGCCGCGTTGTCGTTGGCTCGGCAGTCGAGCGTTGCGACTCAAGCCACATTATCGAATGACGATAGGATCGATGGCGAATCCGAGCATGGACTCGATGGGTCGCGTCTTATTCCGAGGGAGAATGACAGGAACGAAAGCGAACGAAGCAACCCGCGCTCCAGCGGCACCTCTCATCCGAAACACCTTTTCAGTGGCTTGAAGCTCGGTCGTGTCTCCCAGTCTCGTATATATTATCCGGGGCAGTCCTACGAGACAGATGATCTAGCACCGCGCGAGCGATTCAAATCAGAAATGCACACGCCGACCCAAAAGACAAGACGGGTGCCCATGAAGGGCAAGGACGTCGACGTGGGGCTACTCGAGATGCTTGATTTCAGGAATGCCAGGTTGCTAAGCCAGTTTGTGTCTGAGACTGGGAAACTCCTTCCCCGGAGGAAATCGGGACTATCCGCGAAAGTGCATCGCAAGATGGTGAAACGTGTGAAAACATCACGAATCATGGGGATCATTCCCTTCACCGAGAGACTGTCTCCAACAGGGGTGAGGAAGGGCTGAGAGCGAGACTATCAAGCGGAGAGGGAAGTCGGCATAGGCGATAGTGATCACAGTTCTGGCGAATACTCCACACCTTCGAAGCTGAAGAAACAAGCGTATCACTGCGTCGATTTTACTCATTCCCGGAAGTAGCCTTCACGTAACACAAGCGACAAGCTGGTTTGTACGAGTCGGCGCCCCCAACCAGTTCTTGCGTGCTTGTGTCCCCTGTAGTTCTCAGCGAAAACAGCGCAGGTCGAACAGAACAAACGCCACATTGCGCTGTAAGCTTGGTGACAGTATCGCACAGGGGGAGCAAGTCTAGAACCTCACCGAATCGCTGGCGACGGAAGTCACCGTCAAGCCCTGCTACGATCACTTTCTTCTGATGCTCGTCAGCTGCGTTAACACAGAAAGACACTAAGTCTGGGATGAACTGGGCCTCGTCGATGGCAAGGACGTGAGCTCCATTCCACTGCTCCTCGCCAATGATACCGCGGAGATCACTAAGCTCAGCAACTGCGTTGCATCGTCGTGATGTTCCGTCGTGAGAGACGATTTCATCGTGCGAATATCTGTTGTCTTTGCTGGACTTGACGAGAGTGACGGACATACCGTGAGCCTCTTCCCGCGCAATTTGATCCAAGAGTGCGGTCGTCTTGCCCGCGAACATCGGCCCGAGTATGAGGTGGATTTCGCCAGAAATCGTCGAGTGAGCAGAATAGACTGATGATGTACATACTCTCGCTCTTCCTGCTGCGCGAGATACCGAACAAATTTCGTCAAGTACACGCAGATCAGACGCGGGTCTGGTCCACCGCAGAGTCACTAGGGAAGAAGGTCTTCCGCTCCTTCCGATTGATCGTCCAATGAATTTCGTGTGCACTCCATGACACCCGCGACCATGCCTCGCCGTACATAACACATGCGCAATATGACGTGTCATGTGATAGGAAATGGACCCTACCATGACCATGTCAGTGGCATTGGAAACTGGAAGGGATGGAATTCAGGCACATGATTTTCTGTAACAATTTTTTGACAAGCACTTCGCGAATCTGTAGGCGCGCCCGTCGCTCGCACACTATCGCGATTTAAGATTTTCAATCACCGTACTTAACGCTTCTTCATCAAGGCCGGCAAGACTCTTCATCGCCTCAACGATTGATGCCTCACGTCCGAGGGAGGCAACCTCTTCCTTGACAGTCTCTGCCTGTGTGTTGATCCAGTTCGACACGTCCACATCCTTGCACCAGTCAACACCAGCTTCCTCAGCAGCGGCCTGCAGGTGCTTCTCGACATCAGTATGGTCAGCGCCCGCTTCCGCAGCAAGTTTATCGATCGCAAGTCGGCGCTCGAGACGAGCATGGAAATATGCGCGGGCATCCTCCCATTCGACGACATCTCTGATCACACCTTTAGCGAGCATGCGCCCGCTGCGATCGTGAAGGTCTGCGAACTCATGCGCAACCTGTGTGTACATCGGCAACAGCTGCGCTTCGCGAGCTGATATCTCCTCCTGGTTAGCCTCCGGGTCCTGATCGAGTTCCAGAAGGACCGGATCGAGGCGATGCATCGATGCTTTCTGATCCTTATCTCGAAACTTAACCTCACAGATCCCAGGAGGTTCGAGGATCCCACCTCTACTCTCTGCATCGGCGTACATTTCCATGCGAGCTTCGTTGATGGTAGGGTCCACCACAACCCAAGCGCCACCACGTAGCTCCCCATTGGGAGGGATGTACACAAAGACAGGGTGACGGTACACTCGTAACTCGTCCACAATCATCGCACCAAATTTCAGGATCTCGCCGTACATGTCACGTGTGCCGCCAGAGAAGCCACGCCAGTTGGCAAAAATGATGAGAGGGAGGTTTTCGGCGTTGTTGAAGTCGCGGATCGCAGTTGCCGTCTTGTGCGCTGAGTCAGGGAACCAAACCTGACCTGCCTGAGCGAGAACAGCCTCACGCGATTCGGGGTTGGCCGGATCTGCGGGAATGCGCTGTTCCATTAAGCGAGTCTCAACAGCGATGACACCCATAGGGATACCACCAAGACGGGCGCGACCACAGACAACGGACTTGCCCCAGTCAGCAAGGGTTTCAGTCCACGAATCTTTGTCGAAGAAGCCTCCAACCCAGTTTCCGTCCGCGTCTTCCGTGCCAGCGATCATGTGACGTGGGTCGTAAGGTGTCTTCGTAGGCTTAAACGCGATCTTGCGCGACACGGAATCCGAGGATGGGAGCGCAGGTGATCGCGTGAAGCAGTTGCTAGGCACATAAGACAGCCAGCGCAAGATAGCCTTAACGCCCTCCTGATCGTCCTCAACCTGCATGTGGCTCACACCGTTGGGCATCATCACCTGAGGTCCACCCAACTGATCTTGAGAGGTGTACACGTCACGTCCCAGCAACTTATTCAGAGCCAAATAGCCAGTCAGAATGAGTGGACCGTTCGTCATCTGAATATTTCGCTGGCCAAGGCGACAGAGGTACGCTCCGATCCCGACCGACCGGCCAGTGACATACGAGAGTGTAAAAGCTTCAGCGTACGCAGCAGACTGCTCACCAGCGATCATACCAGACCCTCGGAGATTTTCGACGCCGATTCCATGAATTTGCCCAATGATGTCATCAAGTTTCATTCGTTTCTCGCCATCATCGACTAGCTCAGTAACATTCACTGTGCCAGGCGGGAATGCAGCATAGTCGTCAGGCGAGAGATACAGATACTTGAAACCTTGAGCAGGGTTGGAGGCATCGTTCCAGGCAACTTTGAAATAAGGCTTGAGCTCTTCTACAAGACCGATGCGGGCACCAGAGTTTGAAGCAATATACACTCGGGGAAGGCCCTTTTCGCGTGCGTACTGTGAGACTGCGTGGTAAAAGTCGTCTTCCTTGACACCGAAGGAACCAGACATGAAGGTGCAGTCGTTGCCAACGAGCACAATCTGGCGACCTTCTGGATATTCTGGGGTCTTCATAAAGCACTCCCAAGCGACCATGCCAATATCGTTGGAACCAGCGATGCGACTCGCCTCAGCTTTGGAGAGCGTACCGTCTTCGCTGTTGAGAACGAGCTCCTCAGCGCAAAACATATCCACAGGAACATCCCCATCGCCGTTGGCTGCCACAAAATGACGCCATTCAAGAACCATAGCCTTTTCAATTAGCCCGAGGAAGTCATAGATGTACGTCGTACCAATGGCACGAGCGATGGAGCGCTTTTGCTGCAACGTTCCAGGCATGGGGTAAGGCTCCAAGAAGCAAGCTTCCTCGGCACCATCGGTTCCTAGCATGCAAAACTGAGTGGCTTTGCCGGTCAGCGGATCAAGGTATTCACGATACACGTCAACCTTCAGCCACTGTCCTGACATCGATGTCGCCATGATTCTAACAGGAATCTGCACAGGCGAACCTGGGTTCTCAGCGATGCGGAATCGAATCTCCATCTCGTCCACTTGGCGAGCGAGTAGCTCCGTAGAGTTACGACTGATAAACTCGAGAACCTTGGTCTTAAGAGTGCTCACAGCAGCATCAAACGGGCCATCCGTCTGTACTGGCAAAAAATTGATGTAAATCCTGCCGGAGCTCGCGCCCTTCGTACGAGGATCAAGGCTCGCAAGATCAAGAGCTTCCACAGCCTTTGCAAGAACCCGCTCAATGCCTCCTTCGGTAGCATCACGAGAGTGGCTGATACGACGCAGCAGCATGTGCTTTTGGAAACCTCGCTTGCCAAAACCCTGTTTGGACTCCCCAACATAGATATGTAAGTCCCGGTTGACTGTCGGCAAGCGAGTGAGATTATAGTTCTCCAGTCGAGCGAGCTCCAAAAGATGAGCGACTGTGGGACGTTCGCCGCGATACAGAGGGTCTTCTTGATATCCACTAGCAGCGGTGAATGTATAGTAATGAGGAAGATTCGGGGGAACATAGCTGATGACGTTCACAAACTTGATGCCGAGCTCAGCCATACGCCCGCGGTGCTCGCTCAGAACAGCGGCACACCTGTCTGGAAGAGTTGAATCCTCAGCCTGGGAACTCAATGCAAGATGAAGGACATGAATCGGGGTGTCGGTGGAAGCGCCGTCGATGTGAGCCGCGAGGCGATCAAGAATGGAGGTCATCTGCTCCTTGGCCTTCTCAAGTGTTGAAGTCACGACCATGATGCCGAAGCGCAACGGAGACTCCTCAGGATAAGTACTGAATTGGAATTTGAAGTTCATCGAGTCAAGGCCGTCCTCACGGATAATGTCAGTAGAGATGACGTTGTGAGCGCGGTACACGCGCTTTGTGTACACTTCAAGCGCAGCATCGGCCACGACCACATCTTCGTCGACAAACAAAGAGGGCAGTAGATCGACGGCGAGAGTGGGGGATTCACTCAAGCTCTTCAGATCCCCGGCCTCGGCAGTTCCCCACGATCGGTCCAGACCAGTGCCCCCAGCGAGGATGCTTCTCAGTTCATCAAGTCGCTTGTCAATGGAAGGAAGCCTTTTCTCAAGCAGAATGTTGGAAGCGATGAGTGCAAGCTCTCCATAATCAGCACCTCGCAGGTTGGAGAGTCGCTCGATGGATGCTCGGAAGTCATCAGAGATAGGCGAGTGATCATCAGCCCAGCCGATCGGGCCACCCATCACGCGCTGGGGCAGAGTTGGAGCTTGCTTCAGCAAGCTGATGACCAGGCGCGTGCTCTGTTTTATGCGGGCATGCGCAAGGACGAGCTTAAGCAGTCCATCGAGGTCACTGCCCTTCTCGCGAGTCAGCTCGCGCATCACGGAATCACTCTTCTTCCCAGCAAAGATACTCTCAACTGCAAGATAGCGGTCGATAATAGAGTTGAGGATGGAACACGCGCGATGCCAGCGGCCACCATCAACATCGGGTAGAGAGGGCTCACAGAGCCTTTCAATGAGATTGCTGACCGTCTCATCGACTGGAAGGACATAACCATCCAGGAGCAGATTAGTAGCGGCAATTGCCTCTTCAAGTGCTTCAGAAGCAGACGGAGGTGTCTCAGGGCCCTCATCGGCCGCACATCTAAACTCACCACCGAAGGGTGAAATCTTCTTCACCTTGTTGGGGTCCTTCAGAGTGAGGCTACCAAGAAGATCGCCAGCTTCGATGACCGCACCCCCAGACTTCTCGTGTGAAATAGTACCACTTTCACCCGCAATAAGAGGCATGACCATCTTCATCGCCTCGACCTCTGCGTAGGGCTTTCCGGCAATAACTTCGCCGCCATCATCTTGCAGGAAGCGAATGAGCTTGCCAGTGACATCTGTGCGCAACTCGGAGGGATCAAACTGATTCGGCAGCAACCAAGTCTGACCGTCAAGCACCATGCGCAGACCAAGCGGTTCTTCAAGGCCATCTATCTCGTGGGTGCGTCCACCCCATATGCCAAGGAGCACACCATCAGAACGCTCTCGGATACGTGCATCAATTATGTCTTCGCCTCGGAGTGAGAGAACTAGGGAATCAGGGCCTCGGCGCATCACAGTGAAGGAATACTTTACATCCTGATAAGTGATTTCCATAGGAAATTCAGTGAGACGTTCGATTCCTTGCGTCGCCGTCTGTCCCTTTTGCCAGAACTCCTTGAAGGCAGCTTCCTCATCCTGAACGATTCGGAAAGCGCGATAAAGTACGGCTGAGGCGACGATGGTGTGAGGATCTTCTTTCATCGCGATCGACTTGGCCTTGATGATGCCATCCAACCAACTGGTGTCGATGTTGTTCGTCCGAAAGTCGTCCGTCTCAAGCAGCTGCACCAGATACTCGACTGCTGTTCGAATTTCACCACGTACAACCATACCCTTCAAGGCGAGCACCAGAGATTTTCGGGCCTCCTCACGATTGTTTCCAGTGGCAAAGATATGGCCAAATTGAGAATCAGCGAATTCATGCACGCCTCCATTGGCACCAACAGAGAAGTAGCCCCAGACATCGGGTGTAGACTGAAACGAGACTCGCTCTATGCCACCTGACGTTGGCTTGAATCCCTCGTCAGGGTTCTCGGCGGTGATGCGCGCCGCAATGAGATGACGTTCAGGTAACACGTACTCATCTTGCATGAAGTCAATGTCAGAAACTGACTCCGGATCGAGGTTATAAAACCTCCTGATGTCCGGAATACGGCTGAGAGGAATTCCCATCGCAACCTGCAGCTGTGTGGCAGGCAAGTTCACATTAGTGATTCCCTCGGTCACAGGGTGCTCAACCTGGAGACGAGGGTTCAACTCGAGGAAATAGTAGTTGCCGGTATCGGCGTTGTAGAGATATTCAACAGTGCCAGCACCAATATAGCCGATGTTCTGGGTCAGACGTTGGGCAGCTTTCTCCATCTCGCGAAAGACTTTCGCGTCAGCAATAGTAGGGGGACCTTCCTCAAAAATCTTTTGGAAGCGTCGCTGCGTCGAGCAGTCGCGGCCACTGAGAGCGACAGCGTTGCCGTACTCATCGCCAACGATTTGCACCTCGAGATGTCTTGCTTGGGTGCAAAGCTGCATCATGAACATTGGCGAGCCTGGAACCTCAGCCTTGACCATCTCAAAGTTGACACGCATCTCGTCATCATTGTCGCTCATACGGATGCCTTTGCCGCCACCGCCTTCAGAAGCTTTGAGCATAACCGGGTATCCGATTCGATTAGCAGCATCTAGCGCTTCTTCCACAGTCGTGACCATCGCCTTGTTAAAAATCTCGTCGGGGATAGTACCTTCATCGTTTAAGGTTGCCTCAAGTCCATCGCCAGACCACGGGATGGAGGGCACCTTGGCAGTCTGTGCGAGAATATTTGCAGCAATCTTATCGCCAAGAACAGACATGACTGGCGCCGTCGGACCGATGAACTGAATGCCACGTTGTTTCAGCGAAGTTGGCAGCTTCGGGTTCTCCGATGCGTGTCCCCAGCCGGGCCAAACAGCGTCCACGCCTTCACGCTCTGCAATGTCAACGATGAGGTCGACGTCCGCGTAGTTGTTCTTATTTGACCCCCCTGGGACCTCCACGAAGTCATCTGCGAAGCGGATAAATTCCGCGTTCGCCTTCAGATCCTCAGGGGTGGCCATGACGAGGAACTCGATAGCGTTTTCGTCTCCAAGCTCGTTATACGCCCAACGGCGCATGGAGATGATCGACTTTGTTGCAGCCATCCCGTTGTTGGCGATGAGAACCTTGCGAATCACGCGCTTTCCACCATGAGCGGCAACGTAGCGAGCGAGAGCCTCCGTTGATGTGGTGTCGACGCTAGTGTCCGCCGGCGCAGAAACAGCAGCGTTAGCGCTCACATCCCCTGGAAGTGCTGCGCCGCGCGTAGACCGCCGATTGCTAGAGGCAAGCAGCGAAGCAGCAGGAACAGGCGCACTGGACTTTGCACGGTGGCCCACAGTCGTGAGATCACCGAAGACTGGACGTGAGGGATTGAAGATTGAGTAATACATCAGGGAAGTTTCAGTATTGGTGATAAACGTGGGATGCAAACGACGTGGAAACGGAGAGTGCCACGCAGCGGGAGCAAGTGAGCCCTCTTCCAGAAGATTTGTATTCGGGGTTGGGGTTTGCCGAGACAGGCGGGAAAAACGGAAGGCACTCTGCCGGAGAAGCGAGCCTCGACAGGAGGTCGGAGGAATACTCACATCCAGAACGCCGCACGGTATTGCATCGGACATTTGCCGATGCGGAATGGCGAGCGGTGGGCGTAGAAGCCCTCGACGGGGCGGCCGCGCTCAACGCCTGCATCCCGACTCCGGCCGGGTAATCCCAGAGGCCGGCGAAGGCTGTTCGCGACTCGATCAGAACCTAGAAGAGAGTACACGATCGACGTCAATATCGACGCCCCGAACGACGATTGCACCTCGGCGAAGAGAACCGTGGCGAGATCGCTCGTTACCGTGTCGCCCTCCTTCGTGGCGTATTTTACACTGCGGTTCCGGTCCCGGAGGTCTCCGAGCTCGGTGTTATCCTTTCGGCGAAAAAGCCAGAAGGCCCAGTCAGCCATCTTAGAAGCTAAATTTCAGAATCCTTATTTCACGGTTTAATCTTCAGGAATGTCGGCCAGCACGGCACTCGCACCTCTGGAAGCTAAGGTTTCATCAAGTAGACGAATCTCATTGGCTGAGAACGGAGAGGGGAGAAATCGTCGATCTTGGAAGATAAAGATATCCGAGAGGGATCGACAACAGACGCCGCTCTCGCACTCGCAGAGGTGGACATTAACGCGCTTGCATCCGCACACGCACTCGCGAAGCTCAAGATGTCCGTCTTTGTGTTCCCTACCTGCGGCGTTGCTCCTTCTATCGTATCCTGTAACTCCAGGAGGGCGCAACGCCTTGCCGCCTCGGCGAAGGCCTTGGACGTGGACGTCAACTTGGCTCCACCCACGACGCGGATCGCTCCCAGGGTTCCCGAAGGTGCGCCGCCCGACTTCACAACAACCCACGTGGAGTTGAAATAGAAAGATGGACCTGCGTGTCAATGATCTTGGCTCTACGTCCGCATCTTTGTGCCAGCCGGCTTCGTCTTTCAGATTCAACCGAGCCTGGTGGGCCGCTTCGCTGACGTCAGTACTCCCTGGCTACGCAAATCTTTAGGCGCACCCGTTGTCCCGCCTCAGGATCTCGCATCTCGTCCTCGCCGTAACCGTCGCAGCTCTACCGTGCGCGAAGCATTCCGTGAGGTACGTGTATGCCAATCCCGATTTTTCCAATTTCCTCTCATACATGGTAGTTCATTGTGTCGTAGTGTCACGCTTTGTTATTGTCGTCGCTTCATTCTCACTTCCTACCCGTATCTCTTCGTGGGAGCGCAGACGATCCTAACCCCGTCAAACTTCATCTATCCTATTTTCGTTCATGATGGCGAGGATGATATTCCTATTGAGTCGATGCCCGGCCAGTCCCGCCTAGGCTGGAAGACCGGTATGATCGATAAGGTTCGCGAGGCTCGCGCTGCGGGTGTGAACCAAGTTGTTGTCTTCCCCAAGACTCCCGACAACCTCAAGTCCGAAACTGCGGAGGAGTGCTTCAACCCCAACGGTCTGGCGCAGCGCTCCATCTCTCTTCTGAAGGACACTTTCCCTGACCTTGAGGTGTATACGGACGTCGCCCTCGACCCTTACAACACGATGGGCCATGATGGCATGGTTCGCTCCGACGGTGTTGTCATGAATGACGAGACTGTCTACTATCTCTGCAAGCAGGCTGTGTCTCAGGCTCGAGCTGGCGCGGACGTCATTTCTCCTTCCGACATGATGGACGGCCGCGTCGGTGCAATTCGTGAGGCGCTTGATGCTGAGGGGTTTACCAACGTTGCCATCATGTCGTACACCGCGAAGTGCGTATACGGTATTTTTTTTTACCAAACCTCGTGCCACGGTTTCTCCACGATGCTTGCCTGCGGATCTCTCGCCACCACCGTGTCACATAACCGCAAGTTGACCTTTTCACACACCCTCGTCCATGAACAGGTACAACTCTGCTTACTACGGCCCGTTCCGTGACGCTCTTGCCAGTGCCCCTCGTCCGGGAAGTGAGGACTGGAAGATCCCAAAGGACAAGGCTGAGTATCAGATGGATCCTGCTAACTTCCGTGAGTGCCTTCGCGAGGCTGCACTCGATGAGGCTGAGGGTGCGGATATCATGATGGTCAAGCCTGCAGGCGCCTACTTAGACATCATTCGCGCTTTGAAGGATAACACGACGTTACCTATTAGTGCCTACCAAGTTTCCGGCGAGTATTCTATGCTCAAAGCGGCATCGGCCGCTGGTTATCTCAATGAGAAGGATGCAGTGCTCGAGAGTTTGATCGCCATCAAGCGAGCGGGCGCGGACCTCACGCTCACGTACTACGCGGTTGACGCTGCGAAGTGGCTCCAGGAGATGTGACTTTGTGAATCAGGATGTTTACATTTCAACTCGTCAACACACCCTGCAACAGCGACGTCCATTAGTTCGAGATCTCAATCGCTGAAGTCCTCAACACTTAGTAGAAGAAGCCTGCACATGTGACAGGGTTTTCACAAAAAAAACATGGGAAGTCGTCAGTGGGAAATAAAGAAGAGAACACGATCGAAAAGCAGTGTCCCTGATGTCTTCTGATTTTGAGGAGCAGTTTGCGAAATCAACTGGCGAACTTACCGAGGACCTTGCCGCCGACCTTCTTGCGCCTCGCCTCCTCGTGATCGAGAATGCCGTTGGCAGTGGTCAGCACGATGACTCCAAACTGCGGATGTGGAACAGGGTTTTTTACAGCAGAGTCAGATTTGCTTGATCACCTTCATGGATCTAAGGGAAAACCAAACGCTACTGGTCTTGTGCCGTCGGCGAGCGAGCATAGAATATGAGAGAGCTCGATGAATTTGTTCGGCTATCCTGTGCACAGAACTTTCGATGATCCGAGCGTGGGAGACAGGAGAGAACGCACCAGACGAGAGGGCAGGAGGCGACCGACCCAATCCTCGACGTCCGTGTGGGAGAGATCATAGCGAGGGCTGATAACACCACACTTGTTGATGCGCCCGTTGAGCTCAACCACGATCTTACCCGCCCGGTGGTCATCGATGAATTCGAACTCGTTGATGTAACCTACGGCGGGAAGATGGGCGAGGTACACAAGGTCACAACGGTCTCTCGAAAATCGGCTTGTCGACTGCGCGGAACGAGGGCGGGAAGCGCACATGGAGAAAACAGTTTAGGGGGGCACTCACCGTGCTTCTGCATGACCTGGAGGAACTTAATAACCACTTTAGACACGGGGCGAACCAAAACTTGGCGCTTTCCGCGCTTTTCGGCGTTGTACATGGCCTGCAGGAGGAGAGGCGTCCAAGGATTAGCAAGAAAACCCTAAAAAAGTGCAAGTTCCCGTACTGCCGGAAGCGGCGCGCGATCGATAAGCGAAGATAGCACCGGGTAAAGTGAGTCTTTGATGTGCAGCGTAACGCGCGAACCTTCAAGGTGTCATTGAGGACGCTGATGCGAACCATTGCGCCGGAACTACGGTGCGTATCTCGCGCGAGAGAAAGAAGGACACAGTTAGCGCCTGCGACGAAGCCAGGTTGACGCGGTTGTCTCATGAGTCCACGGCCGTCATTTGCCAACATAAATAAGATAGAATACAAGAATTGTGTTACAACTAAAACGAAGGTAATACGAAGGTAGGTACCTTTTATACTTCGAACGTACTTTACTTTCGAAAGTCCTTTCGTACGAAAGTATGATATCGTAAGTATGCGTGCGCATCCCCCTCAAAAAACCGGGTCTAAATTTTCCACTGTATGTGGTTCCGAAAATCTCAGTGTTCTCCTGGTAAGAACGGCATGCCCTTCAGGCTTTGCCGAATAATAATATCATATGATATATAGTCTACTTTCGAAAGTAATACGAAAGTAGATAGGTACGAAGCAGGTAATATACTTTCGAAAGTAAGTAATAAGGCAGGTAGACTGACTTGACATGATGACTCATCATACTTCTCAACTACGAACGTCTCGGAGAGGAGGCTATGTCCGCAGCTCGACTTGCGCCAGTGACGTAAGGTATGCGTTCCAGGGTGTATGTGGCATTTATGAGTGTCGCCTCCATCGTATTTCGGCTTGCCCTGGCATCAAGTGGTGCTTTAAAGGCTGATGTAGATGTAGATCTTGCCTCTTCTGTTTCGTCGTACGCTATCGCTCGGAGCGACCGGTTTGAGAGTTCCGGAGACGCGAATCGGAACGACGCTTGCGGAGCTCACGTTGAGGCCACTGCAAGAGCGACCTTGTGCGTTGCGTTCCTGGACAAAATGTTCGTTCAGAATGCTGAAAGTGAAGTGCATGGCACTGCGAGAAGTTGGGTCGAATACGGTAGTGATGGCAAGATGCTCGCGCACTACATCCAGAGCCATGTCGCTGATGACGCAAGCCTCATACAGATCTACGACAGATCCCGTGAATTAAGAATTTTTTTGGACGCACGAGATGGTGACTCAGTGTTGGCATATTGGTGCACAGCAAGATCGCCCTGCATCTGGAAGGTTCTGGTAGCTGACGGTGAACTGCGACGAGGTTTTGGGATTGATTGCGAAAACTTAAGACAGTTTGATCAGGCGCGTCACATAGCGGCGACGACGATAAGGAGAGTTGACCCAATAATTCGCGTTGCTTCGAATGTGACTAAGGGAGGCGTTGCAATGGTCACAGCAGGGACGCAGAATCTAGCTCCTACGTCAGATTTATCCTCAGAGCTTAACGCAAAATACGCCGAGATCAGAGGTTACTCCTTTTATGTATACAAAGATATCATGGTTCCAAAGCGCATTGTGACTTGGAACAAAGTAAGGGTGGTGATGGATATGCTCAATCGGACAGGGCATGAATGGATAATGTGGCTTGACACTGATGCAGTGGTTACGAATCGGAGTGTCGCTGTTGAAGACATCGTCACAGATGCTCAAATTTCATCTAATCTTGGGACTGTTGATCTCATCCTTTGCAACGATATCGGTGGGTGGGAGGTGAACACTGGAGTGATGCTGTGGCGTAACTCTAACTGGTCACGAGAAATCTTGCAGCAGCTTTGGAATATGGAGCATCTTCCTCACATGCAGGGTGCCGAGCAGGCGCAACTTATTAAGCTATTGCGACTGGCAGATCCGGAAAAGTTGCATCATCAAATCATGGATCAAACTATCTTCAACACACACCCAAATGTTCACAAGGAAGGGATGTTCATCATCCACATGATGGGTATGTCAGGGAATGAGCGTGTTAAGAAGTTTACCAAAATTCGAGAGAGATTAGATGGATTGTAATTGAAGATAGATCGGTGGCAGGTTGAGGGATGCCATATCCAAAGATTATTTGTTCGATTCCTCGAAGAAAAGGTTACTTTCAAAAGTACCTTCGAAGGTAGATCAGACTATCGAAGATTACTTGCACGAGACACCCCACGACTTGGTCCGTCCATCAGGAATGGAAAATAACGTGATCGGCGTGCGTATGTCCTGAAAAGGTACGTCGACGATGAAATAGCCTTTTCGTTCGAGTTGCAGCACGTCACCTTTCTGCAATGTACGCATATTTGGATCGCCAAGTGCTGTTGAGTCGATCCTTGAATTATGGTTCACGATATCACTGAAATCATCGTCTTCTTCAGCTTTTTTCTTCGTGATGAGGTAATCAAAGTCAGAAAGAATGAGAGGTAGAAGCTCATCGCTGTTCGGCAGCCACGTCAGCTTCAACTTGGTGGATTTAACCGAACCTTCGAGATGTAACTCCCCAGTTACACTAACGACGGACCCTAGAGAGTTAGTGGACACCGCTCGTATGATGCAGTTACCCCAGTCCATCAGAGTTACTTCATCTCCATCTCTAAGCAGTGCGGCGTCAACTTGCTCAAGCCAGATCTTCGACATTCGTGTGGTGCTTTTTACGCCTGCAGGAGGATACTTCTTGTGCTTGGGCACAGAAATGACCTCTGGCTCATTAGGGCCGTTGGTGAGTGTCAACTCGACTCGATCGCTTTGGATGAGTGCAACATGCCGCGGACAAACAGGGTCAATTATGCGTTTGTTAAGTGTCCAAAGTTTCTCCCATTCCATCAAATTGGCGTTACGGCTAGCGCCTTGCAATAGGATGAATTCCTTTAGAGCGTCAATTTGAAGTCCACGGCGTTTCATTCCCTGCACAGTTGGGAATCGCGGATCGTCCCAGCTGTCCGCATGTCCTTGATCAACGAACCACTGCAACTTGCGCTTGGAAAGAGTTGTGTACACGAAGTTCAGCCGAGAATAGTCCCAGATGTGAACTTTTTGCACCCCCTGCATGTTCGGTCGAGTTGCAAGCAAAAGAAGTCAGAAACAGGTTGCAAAAAAAAAGGAAGCGATCTCAGGAATTCTCTTAAAAAAAGGAAGAAAGTTTGAAATGAGCAAAAGGCGGCGAGTTTGCAGTGATTCTTTTCCAGGACGAACCATCATATCTTGTATCCATCGATACTGTGCTTCGCGATCTCGATACTCCGAAGTTCTGAGAGCGTGTGTCACTCCCTTGATGAGTGGTTTGGGGTACGAGTATGACAGTCAGCAGAAAGAATTCCAGGATTTCGCAGAAACAGAAGTGTGAGAAGGGATTGCAATCAGGGCCTTACCTCCAGAGCATCCACGAATGGACATGCGCAATCATAAGTAGGATATACTTTGAACTTCGTTCCAGTGCGATGATGGGGTGTGAGGTTGCATCTGAAAGCGACAGGATCTCGAAGTGCTCCGTTATCGTTTTGCATGTCCATCCGGAAGCGTGCGGCGCACTCCAATCCCTTGCCTTTTCCATCAATCATTTCATGCCAGAGTTTGAGGTTAGTCTCAACCGAGTGGGATCGGGCAATAGAGTCAATCCGGTTGATTCGCTCATCTCTCATTTTTTCCATAGGCGTATCGTCAACATACATTTTGCCTTCTTTGATGAGTTTTGTGCCCATTTCCAAAATTTGTGAGAAAGAATCGGAGGTGTATGTGATGACGTCCGGGTCAAGCCCAAGTGTTTTGCAGTCTTGCAAGATATTTTCGACGAATTCGTCCTTCTCTTTTGAAGGGTTGGTGTCGTCAAAACGGATGATAAGCTTTCCCTTATAATGGCGGGCAAAATATTGATTCAGAAGCGCAGCTTTAGCGTGCCCAATATGCAAATATCCCGAAGGTTCTGGTGGAAAACGGGTGACAACTTTTCCTTCAGAAGCATCTGCCAAATTGATTTCAAAAGAACCCCCATGTTCACCAGCGCTGGACTTTCTCTGGGTCTGGTCATTCTGAGTGCTCTGACGCTGTGAAGCCTGACGTGTGCTGAGAACATGTTCGACGACTTCTTTCACGATTTCATTCGCACCACAAAGCTCTTGCCAGCGCACGAGGTGCACAAGTGTTGGGAGCTTCTTAACGGCATCCCACTGTCGTGCTGCTCTGAGCTGTCCCCAGATGGCGAGATCACCAACTGTGAGAGTATTCCCAACGAAATAAGTCCGTGTCGCAAGATGTCGTGAAAGTATCTCGCATACTGATTGAAACGTGCTTCCACTCACCACTGCAGCTGCTTGATCAAGAACCTTATCAATCTGTGTTTTGGAGAAGTGAAACAGGTGAGCCAAGTTAGGGGGGCAAAGAAAGAGGTACTAACGGCAACGGAGGACGCGGAGGGGCTCCCTTCTGGAGAGTCGAAGGCTGACCGTGGGCGTGAGTCGTACCAACGTTGAGTCAATGCTATCTTGCCCGTACATAGCCCTCGAAGTTGTGGAAGACCGTGCAACATATCTCAACAGGGAGGCGACGCCAGTAATCTTCGTGCCGTCCTCAAAGGTAAGAGTCGGGGCGGCGGAGAGAGACCGACCTTTCTCAGGCTTCGTATTCAACTCGACGTCACCGAGCCGCGCGGCAACAATAACCGCGGCGGGTGGCAGTTTCCCCGAGTACTGTAAAATCGGTAATGCCCCCATGGTAATCTTCTGCCGTTTGTGAAGTTCTGCGGCCGGGAGCGTTCCGGCCGCCTCCAGGTAGCAAACCGAATGGGAACCTGGAAACTTTGCACAGCTCGCGCCGCCGTCATCTTATACATATAGAAAGTACTAGCTAGTCTAATAAGTAGACTACATAGAGCTTTATTTGCAGATTGGCTCTCTATGAAATACATGCTCTGGTTTCTCGCATTTAGTGTGGATCCAGTGCCCATTTAGTACGTAAGCTACTAAATTTAATTAGAATAGACTAGACTAGACTAGTCTATTTTACTTTCGTATTATTAATTTAATCGCGAATTTGGGAAATTAGTACGTCAGGAGGCGGAATTCGCGATTTAGCATCGATTTAGCATTGATCTAGCTAGCTAGCTAGCTAGAGGTATGGATTTAGTACGTCAGCCTCTTTAGACTAGACTAGCTAGTGACACGCTCTGGCAGTAACCACGGATTAATGCGAAAGTACTTTCGAAAGGTATAGGATATCATGCATGTTACCGTCGTTACCGAACATATTCCTATAGCCAGGACCGAGTTTAATTGCAAGTTTAATTGCAAGATCGCCCTGCGGTGAACACAAACCTGACGAACTACCAACCACGTGTCACTAGAAAACTGCGGTGCGGAACGTACTTGAGAGATGCAGCCGGTGGGGGGATCCACATGCCGATATGACAGGTGCGCAACTGTTGTTCGTGTCCAGGATTAATTACAATCCGTCTTCGCCGGCTGACTTCCCCGCTCCCCGGTGTCTTCTCTTCAGCTCTCTAAGCTTGCTTACTAAAAAGTTTGTATCACTGATGGAACAAGCCGAGCAAGGTACAATCGATCTGAACCGGGCCGCGGATTCCTTGAGCGTTCAGAAACGGCGCATATATGATATCACCAATGTGCTCGAGGGAATCGGCCTGATCGAGAAGAAGTCGAAGAACAACATCCAGTGGAAAGCGGTTGGCTTTTCTGGAGCGAACGAAACACAGACGGACCTCTCTGATATTACGGTATGATTGCGTTTCGTATCGCCGACGCATCTTATGTCAGCATCGTTCTGCGTCCCGTTGACGAAATTCTTTGTCTTTCGCAGGAGGACTTGAGAGCGCTGCAGGAGGAGGAGTGCAACCTAGAGCAGCACGTACAAAACGTGCATAAAAGTATGCAACTGCTCCTTGAAGACCCCCTTCACAAGGTGCGATGACTGAATCTATTCACTTACGACTCTTCAGTCTCTCATGATGCAACGCTTGCAATACTTTCTGTCGATCTCTTGAGATACTTCCACTGAACTCGTAAGTTAACCTGTCCGGCGTTCAGGGAAATCTGTACATCGCTGAGGAGGACATCAAGAACCTCGCGTGTTTCCAGTCAGAAACGTTATTGGCAGTAAGAGCACCACACGGCACCACCCTTGAAGTACCCGACCCTGAGGAGGGGATGGAATATCCGAAGAAGCGTTACCAAATCTTATTGAAGTCGTCTTCCGGGCCAGTGGAGGTGTTTCTTGTGTCACTCCATGATCAGCTTGCGAAGAGTGAACCGGGAGAGACAAGAAGTTCAGTCGCGATGCGCGACGAGAAACCGACGGTGATGTTATCAGAAGTGGAGGCTGGCAATCATTGTGATGGGCTCAAAATATTTGCGGGCGCTGACGGGCGAAAAGAATCCCCTCATGCTGCGGGAGACGCTCGAAAACTGGAGGCAGGGCCCTGGCCACAACCACTCGAGACATTAGTGTCATCTGGCAAGAAGATTGTGGGGTCTGCAGGCGAAAACGTTTCCAACAGTCCTGCGATTTTGCGCGTCATGCCTCCCTCCTGCGATCCTGACTATTGGTTTTCAGATGAGGGCAAGGTGTTCGGATTGAACGACATTTTTGTGCCCTCGGAGACTGATGGTTAGTTTCACGAACACCGCTCCCTCTGACCTAACAGCCCCCTTATTTCACGTCCATCTTTGAGCACACGTGACTCACACTAGACTACCCATTTCTCGTCCTTGTCGCAGAGTGTTTCTACAGAGACGAAATATTGACGAACGAGTGAGAATGTGGCACGGAAAGAGACGCGATATTGCGGAATACCTTCGTACTAAACCCAAATTCTGAACTCGATGTTACTTTTTTGTTACTGAAGAAAGTCACTCTCGTGCGCTTTGCTTGCCAAGAGCCTTCACCACCTTGCAGGCGAACTCTGAAAACCGTTGTAGGTCTGCCAACAAAACTTGTTCCACTAGAGGACTCACTGCAGAGCCGAACGGCACGAGCACATCTGGCACCTCATAACAAATCTGGATCTCGACTCTGGTGCTGGTTTCGATGCCAGGAGAACTAGAGAACTGCACAGCCCCTCGATTGTTCAGCCCTTCTTCGGATTCCCAGTGTATTTTTTGTAACTTGACCGGTGGCAAGTCACGTGCAACCCAGGAAAACTCGAAGTGCTGACCAAACTGGTCCGTTGAGAGCAACCACCGGGACCGATCATTCTTCAAGGGCTCCACAGAAGATATCCACGGCATCCAGGTGGGAATTCGAGACTTATCCTGCCAAAGTTCCCAAACGACCGGAAGGGGGGCTGGTACGGTGATCTCTGCAGTGTTATTTACCCACCCAGACATCACAAATCGTGACCCATTTGACCATGAACAAGGTAACTGAATTGTCCCAGAACTCCGGAACCCACGAGACGACAAAGAAGGAAGATTCGAAGACGGAGAAGTCGATTTCTTGCGATGCTGCCGATTGTACTGTATGCGATGCGGAAGTGCACAGATGCGAGCAGCAGTATCACTCGCCGATACTTGACAGACGTTGCGCTCGTACATCCGCGAGCCGCAAACGCAAGGCTCCAGTGTGCTGGTGGTGTTCACGAGAAGTGCTCCTACTGGACGAAATACGTACACAGGCATAGCACAATAAGTAGCTAGTCTAATCTATGCTAGACTAAGTAGGTAGCTAGATAACACGAAAGTAATATCATATCATACGTTAGTCTAGTCTAGTTATTAGCTTGCTTCGCTTCGTACCTTCCGAAGGTACCTTCGGAAGGTATGAATAAATATTTAACTAGTCTAGACTAGTCTGTCTAGCTAGTCTATGCACACTTTATTTTGTGACATAAAATATCTCGTGTCGATAATCTTCATTGATGGAATACATTTGATTGTCAGTGGTGTGAGGATTTCTCGTTGTGTTCACCATAGTGACGTACTGATCAAGTTCCTTATCTTCGTCGTCGAGCGAAAGCTCATCAAACTCTTGGAGTTCTTTGATGTCGTCAATCTCAAGATTTGTTTCTTCGGTGTAAGGAATCATTTTGTACAGCATGTTTGGATTGGAGGTGTTGAACATGGTTTTCTGTACATATACTTGCAGGCTGAACCAATTAAACTAAGCCAAATCAAACGCAAGTACCTGAGTACTTGATTTCGATGCTATTGTGGACGCAGATTTGCTTCCACTTGGTGCCAAGTAATTCTCTGGCAGAGGATGTCAGAGTTGAAATCTCGTATTAATATCTGAAAATCAACCATCGCTTCATCGCTCGGCATTGTTCTGTCGCACTTTATTATTGGGCAGGAAGGCTAGCAAGCTAGCTAGCTAGCTAGCTAATCTGCACTCACTCCGTACCCAGTTGCTGGGCTCATAACTGATGCCGAGTTCACTGAATATGTTATCGCGCGATTATCTCTTGAGGAGTAATCCAGTGATGAGTTTTCACTGATGTTGCTAACAGATGTGTTGCGCCACATAATGTTCTGCACGTTTCCGACATCGGCGAGCGAAGCCTGTCGGGACATACTAACGACACTGTTCTGTCTCGCCAGCTCCGCAAGTGAGCGTGTTGAACCCAGGCTAGATTCGGTATCGAACTGAAGAAGCTCCACCCTACCTTTGCCATCGTCGAGGTTATTTGTAAGCATCACGAGAAGTTCCGCAATATCGTCCGAGTCGTTGACAAAATATCCAGCATCAGACCGCTTGCGCCCAACAGTGCACGTTATGGGAGTACCGAACGTAGTCACGATGTTTGGTGGACCATCTTCACTGCTGAATTGTTTACTTTCATCCGAACCACGCCCCGATAGAAAGACGCCCGACGAGCCAACGTCCTTGATATCATCATCTGCAGCAGCATTCCTCCCATCAACCCCAGCCTTAACTTTTCCTTTCGCCAGTTTACTATCTGCTGTCCCGCCCCCGAATTTTCCTTTTGATTTCGACACCGGTTGTACTGGAGGAGTGTCATCTGAACCAAACAACGCAGTCGAGCAGCGATCGATGTACTCAAATATGTCCTCATCGCGCCCAAGGAAGTGCCCGCAACACATGACAAAATCGATTTCTCGGCGCTCCAGTGTAGAAGTGCTCATTTGTCGTCCTTCTGTTTGTAGCTTTGATTCCCTGCCTTCGTTGCCATGAACAACACTACTTTGAAAATCTGGAAAATCATCAGTCCTGTTTGCATCGTCGTCGAACACGAACGTTCTCTTAGAGTTCACCATCTTCTGATTACTTGTACTGATAGTGTCAATGGTAGTCTGCCTCTCCATCTCAACCAAGGAGGAAGAGCCTCCCTCGCCCATCATTGATACAATTCGTGCCACTGCAGCGCCCTTACTAACTCCAATTGGGCGCACTTCCACAGATTTGGCTCCCTGTATAACATCCACGGCTGCGTTCGAAATTGGACCAGTCCACAAGTGCTGGAGAAGATCTCGTGCCTGTTGGCGTCCAAAATCAGGGTCAGCATATTTATAGCTCCATACCAAAGAAGTCTCTCGAGTTTCGACGTAGCTTCGAGGGGTTCGTTCACAGAAGTAGTCAAACACGAGCTGTACACTCTCAATCCAATCAAGATTTGAGGTCTCAACCATGGTGATCCACTTTCCAGGCTCATTAGGTCCCAGCTTGCTGTGCTTTCCTTCGAGTGGCGGTCGGATGAAACAACCGTTTTCTGCTGCGATCCAAAGCTTTGGAAGGTGTGCAAAAGCCTGACTTAAACGATTACGCTCTGATCCACTAAAGATGCAAAGCGTTGTAGTCGGATCATCACACAGACGTTGCAAACACTCTTGTGAAACCGGATGGATGCGCGAGCTTGTCTTCATAGGCTTCATGGGCAAAACACCAGAGCGAGTCTGCTTCTTCGAGCTATCCGTCTGCAAAGTTAGCGTAGCATTGTACCCCTGCATCATAATATGAACAAGAATATTGAGTGCAAAATCGAAGTGTCAAGTATGAAAAGAAACGAGTCAGTTGAGGTGATCTTGAAAGGGTCTGAAGGAGGATTCGTACCAGGATAATCAGCCTGTGACGAGCTGCGGTGAAGGTTCGGAGGACATTTGCAGGGAAAAGTTGCGGAGGAATCCTCTTCCGACGCAGCTCTGCCTCAACATGTGTGTCGTTCAGTTCTGAGACAAATGTATCCGCCCACGCTTGCGCAGTATGAATAGAGACATGTGTGAAATTTTGTCTCTGCCGCTCCCTCCTCTCGACATCCGGCATAGTGAGGGCATCTTCGATTGCAGCAGCCATGTCGTTTACATTCCAAGGGTTGACAAGAAGTGCTCCTGCTCCAAGGCTCTGTGCAGCTCCTGCAAACTCTGACAGAACAAGCACCCCTGCATTCTTACTCTGGCAAGAGACAAATTCATAACTGACAAGATTCATCCCATCACGGAGTGACGTCACTAAGCAGACATCTGTCACAGCATATAAAGCGCACAGTTCCGTGAAAGCTAGTGAACAGTCAAGGTGTTGAATTGGAACAGAACCAAGAGTGCCAAATCGTCCATTTATACGGCCAACTATCTCATGCACTTGGGACGTGAGTCTCTGGTACTCTGGGACATCAGTCCGGGTCGGAACGGCTATCTGCACCAGTAATACTCGATCACGCCATTCGGGATGCTCGGACAGAAACTTTTCAAACCCTAAGAGCTTCTGCGGAATGCCCTTTATCATGTCCAAGCGATCGACCCCGAGCATCACCTTGCGTCCCTGAAAACGCTGCCTAAGCTCATGAATGTGAGCCTGAACACGCTCAGTCTCGAGTGCCTGAGTGAAACGTCCAGGGTCGATGCCTATAGGGAACGCTGCGACACGGGTGAAATTTCCATTGTCCTCCACACCTTCTGGAGTGCCCTCAAATCCAAGAATACGGGAGCAAGCAGATACAAAATGTCGTGCATAGTCATATGTGTGAAACCCAATGAGGTCAGCTGCCAGCACTGAAAGTAGCAACTCTTCTCGCACCGGCAACATACGATATATCTCGCTTGAGGGGAACGGAGTATGCAGGAACCAACCAACTTTCATGCTTGGATACTCTTCCTTCAGCCTAGTCGGCAAAAGCATGAGGTGGTAGTCATGGCACCAGACCGCATCACCGGGTTGATAGGCGTTCAAAATGACTCTTGCAAAAAGCTCGTTCGCTTCTTGGTAAGCAGTCCATTGCAGTCCCATGTTCTGTGTCTCGCTGAGCTTCGACTCGAAAGCGATCGGGACATAGTGAAATAATGGCCATAACACATTGTTGCAGTAACCATTGTAATATAGATCCACCTCACTTCGGGAAAGATAGATCGGTAGGCAGGAACGGCGAAGTAGAAGCTGCGTGAGTGCATCTCTATCTGGTCCCTCTTCAACAAAGACACCGGGCCATCCGACCCAGAGCATTTCATAATTATTTCCCACACCAGAGAGTGCGCTCACGAGACCTCCTGCCGATTGGTTTAAACCCCACTTTCCATCTGGTTTACGCTGAGCGGATATGGGCAAACGGTTCGCTGCGATGATGAGGCGTTGCCGCACGCGCAACGGGTCCCCAACGTGCTCTTCTGAAGGGCAAGTATCATCGTCTTCATCAGATAGAAGCGTAACACTTTTCACTCTTTTCATGGATCTTTGTCTTTCTTGAAGTAGCCGTTCGACCCGTGTCGAACTTTCTCTGCCCACGCTACCGGTATCTAAAGCAGCCTCGACAGCAGCTGCCGCAGCTGCCGCCGCAGCTGCTGCCGCAGCTGCGGCATTGGTGCTGAGGTCACCAAGAGCATCTGTGCTGCCAAGAGTCGACAGAGATTCGAGTTGACGACGGAGTTCTTTTAGCGGGCCGCTCTCTATTGATGCATTTTTTTTGGAGCTTTCACGCGACGGCCTCCGGCTTTGGTCCCTGCTAGGGTACGTGGGCTCAGGATCGGAAGCTCGGGGGGCTCGAAAGTTACCCTCGTTTCCAGAGCTAAGCCTACTCGACTGACGCGGCGGGGACAACCCAGCCGATGCCTGAGAGCTCGAGCCTTTCAAAGTTTCATTAGAGCCGGAGGGTGAGTCGAGAGAAGAGCGTTTTTGATGTCGTGTCTCTTTTGGCTGTGGACCCGAACTGGGTTCGTGTCTGTCTTCTTTGCCCTCTTCCATTCTCACTTTTTCGAGCTGAAGTACGTGGTGCAAAATTGACCAGCGAGCCTTTCCCTCCGGTCTTCAAGAAAATTAGCGAGTCATCATGTGTTCGTAGCGCATCCAAAGATAGATGCTGACAGTGGGAGAAGGATTACAGTGGCGCGAGCTTCGGCGTCGGTTTCGCGGGTTCGAGAAAGCTAGCTCTGAAAGCGTGAGAACGCTTCCTGCCTTGCGTGTGAGCAAAGAACTTATGCTCGAAGATATTCTGATAGACAGGTAGTCTAGCTAGAGCTAGCTAGCTAGCTAGCTAGCTGGAGCTACTAGTAGCTAGCTAGTAGCTTAGCTATATTTTATAGCTAGCTTAGCTATCTCTAGTAGCTTAGCTAGCTAGCTAGCTTAGCTAGCTGGAGCTAGCTAGTAGCTACTAGCTATCTATTACTTCGAAAGTAGCTAGTAGCTTAGCTAGCTGGAGCTAGCTGGCTAGGTACGAAAGTAGTAGCTTAGCGAGCCCTAGAGCTAGCTAGCTAGAGCTAGCTAGCTAGCTATCTTATTATAGCTGGGTAGATAACAACGACGTGCGTCGAATGTTTCGTTGAGCCTATTTTTGACAGTGGATGAACACGTCACCCTTTCCCGCAGTTGCACTTGGTTCGTCCGCAACATTCACACACGCCGCCATGCAAACCGTCTCTCAAAACCTCCGTCTTATTCGTACGAATCGTCTGTTTCGGAGGAGATCTTCTTCGGTTCTTGCGTTCACGCGCACTTTCAACAGGCCGATAGTTCGCGCCGTGGAGGAATTTGTCCCAGAGGAAATCGAGATGGATGCGTTGGAGCGGATGGAGAAGTCCATCGACTCTATCCGCGTGAACTTCAACACCGTTCGCACTGGCCGTGCGAACACTTCAATCTTGGATCGAATTGAGGTTGATTATTACGGCGCCATGACTCCGTTAAATACCATTGCGAACGCGACGACCCCAGACGCGCGAACGATTCTCATCCAGCCATTTGATAAGAGTGCCATCAACGAAATCGAAAAGGCGATCATGACGAGTGATCTTGGTCTCAACCCCGGAAATGACGGGAACTGCATTCGACTGAACATTCCTCCACTGACTGCAGAGCGAAGGAAAGAACTCGCGAAACTAGTTTCCAAACTTGGAGAAGATGGAAAGGTGGCGCTCCGGAACGTTAGAAGAGATGCACTGAAGTCGATAAGCAAACTCGAGGGTATCTCAGAAGACGAAATTAAATTTCTTGAGGACGGAATCGACAAGCTCACCTCCGAGCACGTCAAGCTCGTGGACGAGATGGTGAAGCAGAAAGAAGAGGACATTGCAAATGTGTAACTGCAATACGAGATGATACTTTCAAAATAAAACATGTCGCACTGAAACATTCTTGTACATGTCGTTCTGATGTGTTATTGTGCGCAGGTTGGAACACTGTCTTCTCATCCAAGAGGAAAGGTCGCTTCAAGTTGATTGAAATGTAGCAGAATCAGTCAACAAAGGTTATATTCATATCCCCGTCCAACACCCACACGTCTAAACTGGCATACTCGTCGAGACAAGCGTCGAGCACCTACGACAAAAGCCCAAAAACACCAGTCAGCGCAAATTATGGCAAGATACTACGTAGTGTAACTTACCTCTTTGGAATGTCCTTTGCTCACGAGCAGTGCCACTGCACGGTCATACGGCACTTCCGTCGTTTTCTGTCCATCCGCCCAGTCCCTGATTGCCTGAGGACAGAGATGGTGATGGAGATACAA
>Ga0181571_10000453_pt1 | contig 26516 bp, 18 predicted proteins | sample 101ome_17_FD_132440 | JGI IMG/M metagenome (GOLD analysis project Ga0181571, IMG submission 132440) | Coastal salt marsh microbial communities from the Groves Creek Marsh, Skidaway Island, Georgia - 101407AT metaG (megahit assembly) | ecosystem: Environmental > Aquatic > Marine > Intertidal... | reverse complement strand
GTTACCCAAACTGTCCCACAGCTTATGGCCGCTGTCAGCATTGATAAAATGCACTAGAATTAGGATATCGATGTCAGGGGGCTGCGCCTGTGCCAAACGACGTTCAAACCATTATGGAAAACGATTGGGTGGTCTTTGCGCTGCCCGCTTTTTTTGCCGCACTGCTCATTGAGTGGCTTTGGGCGCGGCGCCAACTTCGACCCTACTACCAAAAAGATGATTTCCTAACCTCAATGGGTATTATGCTGCTCACGGTGGTGGTGGATTTATTGCCCAAAATCGCCGGTATCGGTCTCTTATTTGTTTGTTATCAGGCCTCGCCCCTGAGCGGCATTGTGGGTCAGAGCGCTGGCTGGTGGCTGTTGCTGTTCTTTCTTGACGATATTACCTATTACTTTTTTCATCGTGCTAATCATGAGGTTCGCTTCATGTGGGCCGGACACGCATCTCATCACAACTCAGAGTATTACAACTTGGGAACGGCACTGCGTCAGGGTGTGGGTGAGCGCGTTATAAAATATTTATTCTGGTGTCCATTGGCGTTACTAGGTTTTCATCCCTTTATGATCGTCACAATGCTGAGCCTGAGTTTGATTTATCAGTACTGGATTCACACTCAGGCAATAGATCGTATGCCGCCGTGGTATGAATTTATTTTTAATACGCCCTCTCATCACCGGGTGCATCATGGCGCTAACGTGCGTTATTTGGATCGCAACCACGGGGCAACCTTAATTTTATGGGACCGGTTGTTTGGTACCTTTGCCCAAGAGACCGATAGTGAGCCGGTTCGCTATGGCTTAACGCAGAACATTAATACCCACAATGTGTTCCGAGCCGCGTTTGGTGAGTACCAAAAGCTAGGGCGTGACATTGCCCGCGCGCCTTTGTTGAAGGACAAATGGCGCTACCTATTCATGGCGCCGGGCTGGAGTCATGACGGCGAGGACAAACGGTCCAATACGCTCAGGGCCCAAGTTGCAGCTGGAGGCAGTTAACGGCCAGCGCACTGGTCATTAACTACTCTTCGAAGTCCATGACACAGGCGCGCCAGTAGGGGATACTGGTCAGTAATGCCTACATCCACTGCGAGGCGACGTTTCGTCGCTTGGACGGGAGTGGGCTGGTCTCGTATTTGAACAGGAATGATCACCCATGAAGACTCGTGCCGCCGTTGCCTTTGAGGCAGGTAAACCCTTAGAAATTGCCGAAGTGGATCTGCAGGGACCCCAAGCCGGTGAAGTAATGGTTGAGATAAAGGCAACCGGTGTTTGTCACACCGATGCTTTTACCCTTTCAGGCGACGACCCCGAAGGCGCCTTCCCAGCTATCTTGGGTCACGAAGGCGCTGGCGTGGTGGTAGAAGTGGGTGCCGGGGTGACCAGCGTGAAACCGGGGGATCACGTTATTCCGCTTTACACGCCGGAATGTCGCGAATGCGATTTTTGTTTGCACCCAAAAACCAATCTCTGTCAGGCCATACGAGAGACTCAGGGGCAGGGATTGATGCCCGATCGCAGTAGCCGGTTTTCATTAGACGGTAAGCCGTTATTGCATTACATGGGCTGCTCGACATTTTCAAACTTTACCGTGTTACCCGAGATTGCCGTGGCCAAGGTACGTGAAGACGCCCCCTTCGACAAAATTTGTTACATCGGCTGCGGTGTCACCACCGGGATTGGTGCTGTTGCCTTCACCATGAAGGTTGAGCCGGGCTCAACGGTGGCCGTGTTCGGTTTGGGAGGCATTGGCCTCAATGTCATTCAGGGTGCTCGCATGGTGGGTGCCACGCGCATTATTGGTGTCGACCTTAATAGCGATAAAGAGGCCTTGGGGCGTCAATTTGGCATGACCGATTTTGTTAATCCGGCCGATCATGAAAACGTGGTCGATACCCTGATTCAAATGACCGGAGGCGGTGTCGACTACAGCTTCGAATGCATTGGCAATGTCAATGTCATGCGCCAGGCGCTTGAGTGCTGCCATAAGGGTTGGGGGCAAAGCTGCATTATTGGTGTGGCAGGAGCCGGTCAAGAAATTGCTACCCGACCGTTTCAGCTTGTCACGGGGCGCTCTTGGCGAGGCACGGCTTTTGGCGGTGCGCGCGGGCGTACCGATGTACCCAAAATTGTTGACTGGTACATGGAGGGCAAGATCAACATCGACGATTTGATTACCCACACCATGCCACTCAACGATATCAACAAAGCTTTTGATTTAATGCACTCGGGAGAAAGTATCCGGTCGGTCGTGGTGTTCTGATGAGTTCACTGGAGCAGATTGGCGAGCAGAAAGTTGCTGGTGGCCGACAGCTACGGTTTCAACACGCCGCACAAAGCGTGTCTTGTGAAATGGTATTTTCGCTGTTTCTGCCGCCCCAGGCGGAGGCTCAGGCCGTGCCAGTTCTGTACTGGCTATCGGGGCTTACCTGTACCGATGAAAATTTTGTGACCAAAGCGGGGGCGCAGCGTTATGCGGCAGAGCACGGTATTGCCATTGTGGCACCTGACACCAGCCCCCGCGGTGAGGGCGTTCCCGATGATGCCGACGGGGCCTGGGATTTTGGCTTGGGCGCGGGATTTTATGTTAATGCCACTGAGGCTCCCTGGAGCCGCCATTACCACATGTACGACTACGTGGCAGAGGAACTGCCGGCGGCACTTGCGTCGATCACAGCATTAGACCTGTCTCGGGAATCCATCTCCGGGCACTCCATGGGCGGACACGGTGCTCTAACGCTAGCGCTCAATCAGCCCGCACGCTATCGATCGATCTCTGCGTTTGCACCGATTAGCTCTCCGACCCGATGTCCCTGGGGTGAAAAAGCCTTGGGGTCATATTTGGGTAACAATAAGGCGAGCTGGGAGCGCCACGACGCGGCCCTTCTACTGAGTGCTGTTGAAACCACGCCACCGATTCTGGTGGATCAGGGTGGTGCAGATAATTTCCTGGAAGAGCAGTTAAAACCGGAACTGTTACAGGAGGCCGTGGCGGGAAGGAATTTGCCGGTGGAGCTTCGTCTGCAACCCGGTTACGACCACAGCTACTTTTTCATATCGACGTTCATTGGTGAGCATGTGGCGTTTCACGCCAAGCACTTGCAGGCATGACTACCCAGGGGCGAAGGTGGCGCTGTAGCGCTGAATTAAGCTACTGATCTCGCTCCGAGACCAGCACTGTGGCCAGATAAAACACGTCGCCCAAACCCGGCTGATTGGGTAAAGCTTTTGCTACCTCGTCCATAAGCGTCCCAATGAAATGGATGTTTTTGGGAAAGATGCTCACCGCCTGCGCGCGAAACAATACAGTGGCCGACAAGCGATTGTCGTTGAGGTAGAAATGGATTTCGCGCAAGCATTTAGCATCATCGTCACTGCCATGATGGGCGCTGGGGTTGTTACTGATGGTAATCACGGCACGTTTTGACTGCGGGAACCGCGATAAGCAGTCAACAACATTGGCAATTTTTTCGGGCATGCCCTTGCGATAGTCACCCTGTCCGCCACCGCGTTCTGCGTTAAACAGACTTTGATCGATGTCATCGACTGGTCTGCCCAGATTCCATGCGCTGTAGGCTTTCAATACTGGGGCTGGGAACAACGGTGTCTCTACGCAATAGTCCGCCATGTCGAGGCGCTGGAAATAGTTGTGAACGGGGCCGTGCTTACAGGCCGCCTGCATACTTTCCCAGGCACTTTGGCAGGATTTGGGTGTCATGGGTGCTCTGGGGTTTAAAAATAATGTGAATAGGATTTTTTGAGTTCGGGCCACTCGTCGCTAAAAAATACTTTCAGCCGAGCTGTGCTGTCGACAGAAGTGGACCCCCAGCCACTATGAATCGGCATGTAGTCTGAGTCCTCGCCGAGGAAGGCTTCGGGTGTTGCCGCATAGTGCCAGGGCATGTGATCAAAGTTGCGCATGCCCATCGATATTCGCCCATGTTCGAGTTTTGGTACTCGGTGTCGCCAGCGCACATTGTCAAAAACGATCATATCGCCTGCATGCAGAGTTGGCTTTATCACGGTATCGGCATTGATGAGCTCGATACCGCGACCGTCATTGTCATTACTCACCACGAGCAGAGACACGTAGCGAGGCAGAATGCCTTCTAGCAGTTCAAAGTCGATGCCATTTTCGCTGCGCTGGGTTCGCAGATACTCGCCATCAAAATGCTCGCCAACGGGTTTGCTGCCCGATTCGTAGCATTGGTAATTCACCATGCAGCGCGCCCCATCCGGGACGGGCGCTTGTGTAAAGTCAGACAGCAGGGCGTTATGGTCTCTAAGCAACTGATTAATCTGGGGACAATCACTGTGATCGACCTGTGGAAATTCACTTCGCCCCTCAGCGATCATCATGGCATGACTTACTCTAGCCTCACTTTTATCCGAGGGATAAACGCTATGATTGAGCAGATTTTCTTGGGTGTAGTGTCGCGCAATGAGGCGCTCGGCCTCGATTTGAAGTTCGGCGAGTTGTTGAGCTTGCAGGTACTGATTGAGCACCACATAACCGTGGTTTTTCATCGGCTCGAGGTAAGACATGCGACTTGTCCCGTGCTTTTTGCCCAGTATAGGTAACGGCGGTATCAGAACAAGCCTGAACCTTTACGAAATTAGCGGGTTTCAAAGGTGGCAGGAAGCCCTAGTGGGCAGCGCTATGGCATTCAAACAATGACTTTGCTGGGAATCACGGTCAGGGTGTTAATTTTCCAGACACCGTTTTGTTTAACTAATTCGCCTGTGTAGTCGTTAAACTGCAGCCCGGCTGGCTCAGTACTCCAGTCGGTAACCAGGGTCCGTAACCGCACGTTTACGGCATCAGCGCTGTCGGTGGGCGTGACCAAGATGTTAGTGGCCATATGACGCCAGTGCCCTTGGCTGCCGTTGATCACCATCTCTGCCATGCTGCGAAGGCCTTCTTGCCCAACGAAGTCATCCAAGCCGGGCACTATGAAAGCACCTTCAGCCGTAAACAGACTAATCCAGGTGCCGGCATCGCCATCATCAATGGCATACACGTAGGCAGAGAATAGGTTATCGATATCGACACGGTCTTGCAGGTTTACAGCTTGGTAATCCATAGCGACTCTCCATGGGAAGACTTGTATTTACTTGGGCTTTTTATTCATGCCAATGAGCCGCTTAGCGCCGCCGCCTTCCCTAATTACGGTAGCGGCGGGCCTTCAAGAGCGCGCCGTTTAGCCCGCTTTGCGTACCTCGGGAACACTCATGCTGTCAGCTTGCGCCGCATGTAGACCCGCTTGGCGTCCAAAATACGAACCTGGGCCTAAGCTCATGCCACTGGCATAACTTTTGCCGTCACGGGGAATGTGCGCGCTGCAAGCACCGGCGGCATAAAGACCAGGAACGGGATGCCCGTCACTATCTAGGGCTTGAGCATGGCGGTTGGTCTGTAGACCACCAAGCGTTATGTACAAGTAAATCGATTTTCTAAAGGAAATATTGAACGCTGCCCACGGACCTTTATCCAGCGGTTTTAACCAGTCAGCGTGTTTGTTCAGAAAGGTATCCTCGCCGGCGGCAGCGTCGCGGTTATAACGCTCCATAGTGGCTTGGAGGGCACCCTCAGGCAAGTTCAATCCCTTTTCCATCTCTTCAATGGAATCCCAGCCATCGATCAGTTCGTGGCGTGCGGTTTCGATTTCGGGGTAGGCAAAGACTTCGCTATCGACAATCAAGAAGGCTTCTTGATCGGGTTGTTCCATGATGAAAGACGCGGTTCGGCCGTGGTATGAATCTTCGGCAACAAAGCGCTCACCGCGGTTGTTCACAACAATACCTTTAATGAGCTGTCCCGGCGGGTAGATGGAGGCCGTGGCAATTAAGCCTTCCATACCCTCGGTCACGGCACCCGCGGCCTCCGCCATCATGACGCCCTCACCGGTATTGTGCGGGGTTCCAAGAGGAGTCGCAGAGGGGCTTAGCTGCGGGAAATATTTCTTAACCATGTCAGGGTTGTAGTTGAAACCACCCGTGGAGACGATGACGCCCTTGGCTGCATGGGCATAAAACGTCACACCATCGCGGATGGCATGAACGCCACGAATACGACCGGTTTCATCTTGTACCAGCGCATCTACTTTGCAGTCATAGAGTGCAGGCACTTGCTCGTCCTCGCAGCGCGCGAGAAGGGCTTGCATTGCGGCAGCGCCAGCGTGATCCCCGGAGCCCGCCGTCTTGTGCCCCCGGGGAGCAGGTTTGGCCGCCAAGTTGTAGGGCCAAACCTTCTCATTACCTGTGGACAATAAGCAGGTGGTGTCGGTCAGGAACACGGCTTTACCTTTGAAACAGGTGCGCTCGAAAGGCACGCCTTGGGCCTCGAGCCAATTGAAATGCTCAACACTACTAAAGGCATAGTCTTGGGCGGCGCTGGGATCCAACGGGTTCATGGAGGCGCTGATGAATTTGTACATGTCCTCGGGCGTGTCTTCATACCCGCAGGCCTTTTGGACATCGGTGCCACCGCCGATGTAGAAGATGCCCGAGCTGAGTGCGCTGGCGCCACCGCCACCACTGGCCCGGTCCATGACTAACACGTTGGCGCCGGCGCGATGCGCTTCCAAGGCGGCACATGTACCGGCAATACCTTGACCAATAACAATAACGTCGACGTCGTAATCCCAGCGCTTTACGTCGCTGTAGCTATGCGGAGCAAACATAAAATCCCCCAAAAATTTTGTGCCTATTTTTTATAGGTGCACGCTACCAGTAGCCGGCAAAACAGACAAGTACGTTTTTTTTTTCTAGAAGCCCGTTCGCCACACTCGGGCCCGAAGGTTTTTGATTAGCAAACTGTGCTCTAATACGGGATGGATCTATCGCAAATAAGGAGAAAATGATGCGAAGTAGAGCGGGTTTTCTGGGGGCTGTTTTGGCCCTTTTCATGACACTGTCTGCGGGCGGCGCACAAGCCGAAAATGATGCGGTGGCCATGATGGTTGCCAAGCAAGAGATTGAATATCTCAGGCGACAATACGCGCTAGCGACGGATCTCATTGGCACTAACGACGAGAGTAATATTGCTCGGGGTCGGGAAATTTATCATCGTATTTTCACTCCCGATGCGCACATTCAGACCACCAGTGGCGGTGAGATCGGTTTCGAGGCCGTTGGTCCCGAGGCATGGGTAACCGTGGTTGCGGGTGCGTTAAAGGTATTTGATGCGACCCAGCATTTAATCGGAACGCAGCTTGCCGAGGTGCAGAGCCTGCCCAACGCAGCGGGTGAGGGCGGAGAGGGCCGTATGAGCAGCTACATTCAGGCATGGCACTCCGATCCTGACCGTGTCCTAGATATCTTTATTGGGACCTACTACGACAAGGTTCGCTATACCCAAGGCATTGGTTGGCAGATTTATGACATGAATCTGGAGCAAGTCTCGGGAGAGGTTACCGATAAAAGCTGAGTGGTACGGTAGTTTTACCAGGGCGGCGTCTGCCGCCCTTTTCAATACAGAGTCAGTCATCGTTGAGCCAGCGCTTGCCAGCCGCTAAATAAGCCCCGAGCTTGGCAGGCCCGCGCAAGCGATCTCAAAGTTCCGCGCGAATACCAATCGAGATAGAACCGCGGTCTAGGTCTTCATAACCGCCCCAGTATTCTCCTTCGATAAATCCCATCCAGCCGTTGGGCATAACCAGAGTCACACCCAGATTACCGACGTAGTAGCTCTCGTCGGCTTCGTCAGTGACAACTTCGAGCTCGTTGTTACTGCCGTCAAGCAGGTAGCGGGATGAAATTTTAACTTCATCACCGTTGAATCCACCTATAAAACCCACTCGAGCAAAAGGCACCACGACACCGAAGTCGGTGGAGATCGCGCGCTGAGCACTGAGATTGATGCGCAGCTCATCAGAGCTTTGTTTTGCGGCATCAAAATGCATTGCTAACCCAGTATTAGAAAGGTCTTTTTCATCAAAAGCATCGATTTCAGTGCTGACATAGGAAAGCTCGGCAGACGCACCCAGGGTCCAGGCACCACGCTGCCAGTCCGCGCCAACAGCAATACTCGCCCAGGTTGATTCGATATCTGTTTCTCCCTCAGTCACCGAGTTGGTCTGGGCAACGACACGATTTGATTCCTGAAAGACGCTGTTTCGGCGGTATTTTCGATCGCCTTGGCTCATGCCGACCTTGGCGTCTACGTAGACGTGGTCTGTAAGCCAAGAGGTCAAGAACAGGCCGCCTCCTATGGCATCTGACTCTACCCGCCCAGCACTATTGGGGGGTGTGAAGTTACGGCCTACGTTATTGCCACCATAGGTGAGATCATCGCGCTCTGCAGATAGCATAAAGCCCATCTGCGTATCGGCCGAGAAACTATAGTCAAGGGTAAGCGCCGCCCAACTGCCATCGGCGTCATAACTGCGCTCGTTATCAACATCTTGTTCGCGATCAAACGATTCCCAGCTTCGCCCTGCACTTACCCCGAGTGCCCAGTCGCCAATCTCGATTGTGGTGGCCGGCGCTTCTTCATTGTGCTCTTCGCTGGGACCTTGCTGATTACGCGATAGTAATTCGCGAGTGCCCTGTTGATGGCCGGATAAGACCTGCGATGGGTTCAGAGATGTTTCGCTGTCACCGGATAGGTTACCAAGGCCGTCGGTGGTTTGGGCGCAGCGTTCAGCCAGTGCACCCGTGGGGTTATTACAGGCTGCAAAGAACAAACCCTGCAGGGCGTCGTTGGTGGCGGTCGCTGACTGACTCGCCAGTAGCAAGCCAGTTAGTAAAAGACGGGCAGAAGGTGTGCGTGTCGGGAAAGTTGCGTGCATAGTTGGCTCCACTTCAAGATCGCGTTACCAAGGAATATACACCTCTTGCTAAAAATTTCTTAGAGCAAAGTTATCGCCCGGTTGCTGAAATACTTATCTCTGCGTTATTGAGCATCACCTAAATTTAGGCCTGCACTGGCGATTGCCGCTAAACCGTGCAACTGTGTACGCTCGATCATCAGTCGAGTGTGAGGCCTATATAAGAATGCAAAGTGCGAGATCATGCTTGGGCACATTAGGCGGCAACTTCCTGTGTGTGCTGCAACAATAGGGCGGCTTTATCAGTGTGAATAACCCCCCCTTAGACAAAGCCACCCAATTGGCCTACGGCGTTGGTGCCATTGCCTATGGCATCAAAGACAACGGTTTTGCCTACTTCTTGTTGCTGTTTTATGGCACCGTGGTGGGCTTAGAGCCAGCGCTTGCCGGTATCGCCGTCTTTATCGCTTTAGTATTCGATGCCGTTAGTGACCCCTTAGTGGGGTATTGGTCAGATAACACGCGGTCGCATTGGGGACGGCGCCACCCGTTTATGTACGCTTCAGCCTTGCCGGTCGCCCTGTGCTATTTCCTTTTGTGGCGACCGCCAGATTGGGGCGAGCACGGTCTATTCTTGTACTTGGTGATTTTGGCCGCACTCATCCGCACGCTGATCACGTTTTTTGAAACCCCTAGCTCTGCGCTGATGCCCGAGCTGACTCGTGATTACGATGAGCGCACGCGTGTGCAAGCGTGGCGGTCATTCTTTGGTTGGCTGGGTGGATCAGGCCTCGCCATTTTTATGTTTGGCTTTTTGCTCGTACCCACCGATGAATTTCCAGTTGGCACACTAAATCGCGACGGTTACGAAACATACGGTGTTATTGCTGGGGTGCTGATATTCTTCGCTATTGTGATATCTGCCCTGGGTACCCATCACCGCATTCCGTATCTGCATGTGCCGGCCGTGCGACAGCAGCGTGAACTGAGACAGATTTATCGAGATCTGCGCGAAACCCTTTTTGAGAAGAGTTTTGGGGCGCTCTTCATCGCCAGTATCGCCGGTGCAGTCGCCACGGGTTTGTATACCGCACTAGTATTTTTATTGCTCACTTATTTTTGGCAGTTCTCGTCTGAGCAAATTTTTTATTGGCTGTGCTTGGTACCCATATCAGCCGGTATGGGACTGTTCATGGCGCCCAGAGTGGGCCGACGCCTGGGCAAAAAGCGTGCGGTGCTGGTTTTAGGCGCCATCGCCTTTACCGTGCAGCCGCTACCTTTACTGGGGAGACTGCTCGGCGTGCTGCCGGCAAATGGTGATCCTCTGTTATTCCCCCTGGTCGCAGGGATAAACACGCTTGATTTGGGTTTTATCATCGCGCTGCAGGCACTGTTGGCATCGATGCTGGCGGATTTGGTCGATCACAGTGAGGCGCGAACAGGTCGTCGCAGTGAGGGCGTTTTTTACGCGGCCCTAACCTTTATACGAAAGACCAATCAGGGCATTGGCGCATTTATTGCCGGCTTGTTACTGCAGTGGGTCGCGTTTCCAGATAACGCCATACCGGGTGAGGTGAGCGTCAATACACTCAATGTGCTGGCCGCCACCATGATCCCAGCACTGTGGGGCTTGTGGAGTGTGATGCTGTGGTCTGTCAGCCGTTACCAAATTGATCGTGCGGGTCACGAGGCGAATTTACGCGCGTTGGCTGAGCAGTCCTAGCGTCAACAGCCACTTTCTGGAGCCATTTTTGCGCAAATCGGCTGTGCTAAATCCAAAACCCAAGCGCCCAACAAGTAAAAATTCCACATTTTTTTAATCCAGCCGGCTCTCAAGGGCGTAACCACTAAGCGAAACCACTGCTGTCCGGGCTCTGTCTAGCCTAGCAGCAGGCGCAGTTGGTGGCGGTACTCAATCCACGACAATCAGTCTCAATCCCCGAATTTTCTATCTTTGTGTTAACGCGGCTGGCCCGCGGGCGTTGTGGTCGGCGCCGAAAATTCAACAGTTAAGGAGTGGTTATGACAGTCCCGTTTGCTTGGGAGAATATTGAATCCCAGGCGCAAGAAAACAGCTTGCGTGACTTCATTGTTGATCAACCCGAGTCCTTTTTTGGCGACTTGGCCAAAGCGCATCTGCACTGGTATGACACCTCGGCGCACAGCTGGGTGACCTTCGATACCCAGAGCAGCGCTTGGGTAGGTTTTGATGGCGGCTCGGGTGCCGGCGTGGCAGACGCCGGTCATAACGCGGATTGGACGCCCTGGACGCAGGTGCATGAGGGCTCTCGGGCGCCGTATCGCCGCTGGTTCGTAGACGGGCAAACCAACGCCAGCTTCAATTTGTTAGACCGCCATGTATTGGCGGGACGTGGTGCTAATAAAGCTCTGGTTTTTGAGGGCGACCGCTGGGACCCCTCTAAAAACAAGGGTCGTGGCGGCCCCGTAAGTGAAACCACATTTTCTTATCGAGACCTGCTATTAGCGGTGGTACTGCGTGCCCGCGTATTAGTGGATTTGGGCCTAAAGAAAGGTGATCGGATTGCGCTGAATCTGCCCAACGTTCCCGAGCAAATCTTTTACATCCTTGCTGCACAGCGCTTGGGCATTCTGTACACCCCTGTGTTCGGTGGATTTTCGGCAAAGACCTTGTCCGATCGTATCCACGACGCAGGGGCTAAATTGGTTATCACAGCCGACGGCGGCTACCGCAACGCTGAGACGGTCCCTTATAAGGGCCAGTATGCTGATCCCGCGCTTGATAATTACGTACCCCGCGAGCGGGCTTTGGCCGCGCTAAATGCGACGCTAGCGGAGTTCTCGGCGGTCGCTGATACCGACACCATCGCCCAACGAGTTGCCGCCGCGCTTGCCGGTGAAATCACTTTAGAGCGCGCTGACCTTATGCGCGAGTTGGGACTAGTGCTCAGTGAGCGTACAGATATCGTAGCGGAAGAGGCTGCGCGACTGCGAACGCGGGTGGCGTCTGCGCTGGCGGCCACGGGCCACGATATTGATCACGTCCTGGTGGTGAACCACACTGGTCAGGAAGTCATAGAATACGAGCGCGACCTTTGGTCATCTGAGTGCGTGGAGCGCGCCCAATCGGCACTGTTATCTCAGGCCGGCGTAGCAGAACTCCAGGATTTAAGCGGCCTCACTGATCAGGCCTTGTGGGCGCTTTTGCAAGGCTTTCAGCCCACGGAGGTGGTGGAGAGTAACTGGCCACTTTTCATTATTTACACCTCAGGTTCTACCGGTAAACCCAAAGGTGTTGTGCATACTCACGGCGGCTGGTTAGCCGGTGTTAGTCAGTCGATGCACACGGTATTTTCTGCAACGCCCGAGGATGTCTTGTATGTGATTGGCGATCCTGGTTGGATCACTGGGCAGTCGTACATGATTGCTGCTCCACTGTCGCTGGGGATGACAACGGTTGTGTCCGAGGGCTCGCCCTTGTTCCCGCATGCAGGTCGGTTTGCGTCCATTATCGAGCGCAACAGGGTGACGCTTTTCAAAGCCGGTTCCACGTTCTTGAAGGCTGTCATGACCGACCCCGCCGCTAAAAGCGAGATGGCCGCTTACGATGTATCCAGTTTGCGCGCCGCGACCTTTTGCGCCGAACCGGTATCGCCGGCGGTGCAAAAATTTGCCATGGATAACATCTGTCCTCACTACATAAATTCTTATTGGGCGACAGAGCATGGTGGCATTGTCTTTTCGTGTCCCATGGGCGGTTACAAAGATCTCCAGCCCGACGCCAAGACCTGGGCTTTACCCTGGGTGCAAGCTGAAGTGCGGGTGGCCGAGGCTGTGGCCGACAATGGTCAGGTCAGCACGTGGCGTCGCGCTGAACCCGGTGAGAAGGGTGAGCTGGTGATTACCCAGCCGTATCCGTACCTCGCTCACACCTTATGGGGTCACGGAGAAGCGTTAGGGACGCCGGAGTGGTGCGGTGATCTCGAGCGTTTCCGAGAGGTGTATTTCGATCGTTGGGAAGGCGAAACGGTATACACACAGGGCGATTACGCACGCGGTCACGACGACGGGGGCTTCACCCTCCATGGTCGCTCCGATGATGTGATTAATGTATCCGGTCACCGTATCGGTACTGAAGAGGTGGAAGGTGCGATCCTGCGCGATAAGACCCTGCGTGAGGACTCACCCGTTGGTAACGTGGTAGTGGTGGGTGCGCCCCACGATGAGAAGGGTGAGACGCCGGTCGCCTTCATTGTTGCCGCCGCAGGAAGAAAGCTCTCCGATGATGATTTTGGTCGCTTGCAAAACCTTGTCCGGACGGAGAAAGGTGCAACAGCGGTACCCGGCGACTTTTTGGTGGTTTCCGGCTTTCCAGAGACGCGCTCGGGCAAATACATGCGACGCACTTTGCGCGCGATACTATTGGATGAACCCTTGGGTGACTTGTCGACTCTGCGCAATCCTGAGGTGGTGGAAGAGATTCGCGCTGCTGTAGCGCAGTGGCGCGATCATGGTGCCTTGGCAGCGGCGCGTCAGATAGTTCAAACCTGGCGTTATCTCCGTGTCGAGACCCATCGCATTACTGAGCAGCACCGGGTTGCCCTGGTGGTGATCAATAATCCACCGGTCAACGCATTGAACGAACGCACCCTCGATGAGTTACACACGGTGGTGCAGCAGCTCAGCAAGCAAAAGGATATCGACGCGCTGGTGATTACCGGTGCGCGCGGAACCTTTGTCGCCGGCGCTGACGTGAAAGAGCTACTTAAGATAGGAGAAGCTGGTGACATAGAGTCGGCACGAACGCCGCCCAACGCAGCACAAACCGCATTTGCGTCAATCGAACGCTTTGGAAAGCCCGTTATTGCCGCCGTGAACGGACCAGCTTTGGGAGGCGGTAATGAGTTGTTATTGGCGTGTAGTTACGCCATCGCGGCTGACCGCGCTACCTTTGGTCAGCCCGAAATTAACTTAAATCTATTGCCGGGCTATGGCGGTACTCAGCGACTAGTGCGCAAACTGTATTCTGCTCGGGGTATTGACGGGGCTGCTGATGCATTGGCCATGATGGTCCGTGGCCGACCCAGTGATGCTGCCAGCGCACTTCGACTGGGCCTGGTGGATGAGGTGTTACCCACAGGCGCAGAGTCAGCAGTGGAGCGCGCATTCAGTCGACTACGCGAGTTCTTTAATGACCAAGGGCCCTTGGTTGATGCCATGGCGGCGCGTTGGGTTTATCTATCTGGTCTCGATCAGCCGCTGCCGATTGACACTGCTATTACTGAGCACGAGCGTGTGGCGCCCGCCATTCGTCAGTTGCTTGCCAGCGGTCGGCAAAGACCCTACGAACGTATTATCGATGCGCTTTTGCACGGCGCCGCCCATGGTCAGGCCGCCGGCTTAGCACGCGAAGCCGAACTGTTTGCGGAGGCCGTTTGTGACCCAGCCGCTGGGCCCGAAGGTATAACCGCCTTTTTGGAAAAACGCAGTGCGCCGCTTCCCTTGCAGCCGAGCGAGGTGCCGGCCCTAGCGGACGACCAACTACAGCAACAATTATTGGCGGACGGTCGCTTGTTGCCTTGGGGCGCAAGCTTTTACCCCGGCGTCACGCCCATCCCAGAGTATCAGTACGGATTGGGTGTCCCGCGTTCAGAGCTCGATGGCGCACCAATGCATGGTGATCCGAATGAGGCTGAGCGCAACTTGGTCTTCAAAACGCCCGAACCCAGTGCCAACGAGGCTCTCGTCTATGTCTTGGCCTCAGAAATGAACTTCAATGACATCTGGGCCATAACGGGTATCCCGGTATCACCGTTTGATGCACGTGAGTCCGATGTGCAAGTTACCGGTTCGGGTGGTGTCGGGTTGATTGCCCAGCTGGGTAGTGCACTGACAGAAGAGGGGCGTCTGGCCGTCGGAGATTTAGTCACCCTGTACTCAGGTCAAAGTGAGCTGCTGTCCCCGGATCAAGGCTTAGACCCTATGGCGGCGGATTTCCGCATTCAGGGCTATGAGCGCAATGACGGTAGCCATGCGCAGTTCTTGACCTTGCAGGGCCCACAACTGCACCCCAAGCTAGGCAAGCTCAGTATTGAAGAGGCCGGCTCGTATGGTCTAACCATGGGGACTATTCATCGAGCCTTGTATACCACGTTGGGCATTGAGCCAGGCAAGCGCTTGTTTGTTGAGGGCGCGTCTACGGGCACAGGTTATGACTGTTTGCGCAGCGCCCGCGCTTCCGGTCTAGATGTCGTGGGTATGGTTTCTAGCGACAGCCGCGCAGAGCGTGTTACAGCAGCGGGCGGTGCCGCGGTGAATCGTAAAGACACTCGCTGGTCTGATATTTTCACCGCTATCCCGGACGATCCCGCCGAGTGGTCGCAATGGGAGCGAGCCGGAGATGAGTTCGTTGCAGCTTCACGCGAACTAGCGGGCGGCGATATTGATTACGCGGTATCGCATGCGGGTGAGAATGCCTTTCCTCGTAGCTTCCAATTACTGGGTGATGGCGGCGTTATGGCGTTCTTCGGTGCGTCATCGGGTTACCGTTTCACCTTCATGGGTAAGGCAGGCGCTTCAACCCCAAGAGATATGCTGCAACGAGCGGGTATGCGCGCCGGGATGACGCTGCTGGTGGTTTATGGCCCGGGTGCCGATGATGGCATCGTTGATGATATTGCGATCCAAGCTATCGAGGTGGCGTGCCAACGTGGTGTTCAAACCGCGGTACTGGTGGACACCGTCGCACAACGCGAATTTGTCTCTTCGCTGGGCTTTGGTCCACTGGTACGCGGCGTAGTCAGTCTGGAGGAAATCGCCAAGCGATTGGGTGACGAGTTTGTGCCGCCGCAAGCGTTCCCCGCAATGCCAGACCCCTTTACCGAATCTGCAGCTTTTAAAGAAGCGGTGCGATTGTTTAGCGAGCGCACACTGAAGCCCATTGGTTCGGCCATAGCGCCGGCGCTTCGCAACACCATGGACAAGCGTGGTTTGCCCGATGTCGTGTTTGAGCGGCGCGGTCGTGATGGTCTGGCGTTGGCGACATCTCTGGTTAAGCCAAACGTGGGCAAGGTGGTGTACTGCGAAGATCTGTCGGGTCAACGCTTCAGTTTTTACGCACCGCAGGTTTGGACGCGGCAGCGTCGAATCCTCATGCCTACCGCCGAAATCCGTGGCACACACTTAAACACCGCGCGCGAGTTTGCGGAGATGCAGGAGCGCATTGCTTCTGGGCATATCGACGTGCTTGCGCCTGTGGCAATTGGGCTTGATGAGGTGCCTGAGGCGCACCAGGCAATGTGGGAAAACCGGCATCAGGGTGCCAACTACGTGGCCATGCATGCCTTGCCGCGTGCCGGCCTCAAATCAAAAGACGAGCTTTATCGTGCTTGGGCACTGCGTGACGCAGAGCAACGCGGTGAGGCGATCGAACAGATTGAAACTGGATCAGCAGGAGCACTGCGATGAATGAGATGGTCAAAATTTCCCCCGATATGATGGGGGAGGGTGTAACCGGTAAGCGGCTGGAGAACAAATGCGTGGTGCTGACAGGTGCCGCCGGTTCCATCGGTCGCTACGTCACGCGGCAGCTGCTTCGCGAAGGCGCTAACGTCATGATGACTGGTCGCGACCAATCTAAGCTGGATGCTTTTGTTGATGAATTGGTGCACGAAGGTTTTGCCGCGGATACGATGACGACCGCGACAGGAGATTGCGCTGACCCGCAGGTTTGCCGTGACATCGTTGCTGCGACTGTCGAGGCATTCGGTCCCATCGACGTATTGGTAAACAACGCGGGTGCAGCGGGTCCCAAGTATACGCTCCGTGACATTCCGTTCTCAGACGTAGAAATGCGTTCGGCAGGCTCTGATCAAACCATGTTTGATTCGGCCATGAACCTGTTGGGCGCGCCATGGAACATGGCGCGAGCAGCGGCGAGCCATATGGCCATGGGTGCTTCTATCATTAACGTCTCTACCATTTTCTCGCGAACTCATTATTACGGGCGCATCCCCTACGTGGTGCCCAAGTCAGGGCTCAACGCGCTGTCCAAGGGCCTGGCGCTTGAATTGGGCGAGGAACGCGGCATTCGGGTGAACACACTGTTCCCCGGCCCCATTGAGTCTGAGCGTATTGATACTGTGTTTGCGCGCATGGACGAACTCCAAGGTTTAGAGCCAGGTAGCACCAGTCAAGAGTTTATTGATCTGATGATCACCACTCGCGATACCGGTGAGGGTTTGCAGTATCGCTACCCAACCCCAGACGATGTGGCTTCGTCGATTATGTGGCTTGCTACGCCCGAATCAGCGGCCGTATCGGGTCACCATGTGGAGGTGACCAACGGTATGCAGGTGCCAGCCCAGAGCCGAGCGCACTTGGTATCTTGGCCAGATAAGCGCCTTGAGGACTTAACAGACAGTATTGTCTTGGTGCTTGGCGGATCTGATTACGACGAAGCGCTGACGTTTGCCCAGCGTCACACCGAAAGTGGCGCGCGGGTGTTGCTAGCATTTCGCAATCTCGAGTCGGTAGGTCATGCCCGCGCTGCTTTACAGGCGCGTGGCGTAGACGGTGTACAGCTGTCGCACTTGGACCCACTACGCCGGGAGTCTGTAGACCGAACGATGCAGTTTATCGACGACCATTTTGGGCGTCTCGATGGCGTCATCGTGTTGCCCCAGAAGCGCAACGGGCAGCACGGTTATTCGTTGTGCACTGCCAGCGATGAAGATGTTGAAAACTTTGTTCGCGAAGAAGTTGTCGCGCCAGTAGCGTTCGCATCTTATCTTGCCACCAATCTGAGTCGCTGGTTCGGCAAGTGCGACCCGCCGGCTATTACCTATGTCACCAACCCCAATGATGGACACGGCAATTACCTCAATGAGGTAATCCGAGCGTCAACCGAGGCCCTTATCCGCGGCTGGCGGCACGAGGACGAAACCCTTAAGAACGCCGGCGAACTCGCCTGGTCGGTACACCCCAATCAGCTAGTCCGTTTCGATACCGAAGACAGTGACACCCTGGCCTTCTCAGCTGATTGGGCGGCTACGCTGACTAATCGTGTTCGCCAAATGGCGCCAATTAACCTGTGGGTGCCCAGAGACATAAAACGCACGACCGGTAAGAGCGCATCACCCAGTTCTATCATGCGCGTGCTACCAGGTTTGCACAAAGGTAAGACAGCGGTTATTACCGGTGGTAGCCTGGGCATAGGATTGCAGTTAGGGCGCTTTTTGGCCGTTGCTGGTGCGCGGGTACTGTTGAGTGCGCGCAGTGAAAGCAAGTTGCGAGAGGCGCACGCCGACATCGTTGAAGAGCTCAAGACTGTAGGCTATCCCAACGCCGAGAACCGGGTACACATTCTGCCCGACATCGATGTGGGTGATCCTGCGGCGCTCAATACCTTGTATGACAGGGCAGTAGCACTGTTCGGGAAAGTCGATTTTCTTATCAATAACGCGGGCATCTCGGGGGCTGAGGAGATGGTGGTCGATATGGGTCTCAAAGATTGGGACCGCACCATGGAGGCCAACCTAATCTCTAACTATTCATTAATCCGTAAATTCGGACCCTTAATGAAAGAGAAAGGGCGAGGCTCAGTGCTCAACGTATCAAGCTATTTTGGCGGTGAGAAATACGTGGCAGTGGCTTATCCCAACCGTGCGGACTATGCCGTCTCGAAAGCGGGGCAGCGTGTGCTGGCAGAGATCTTATCGCGCCACCTAGGGCCAGAGATCCAGATCAACGCGCTGGCACCGGGGCCGGTTGACGGCGCGCGCTTGCGTGGTCTGGGCGATGCGCCGGGCTTATTCGATCGACGCGGTAGACTGGTGCTTGAGAACAAGCGGCTTAATCAGGTACACGCCGCGATGATCGCGGCCGTTGATCAGGGCTATCCGGTAGAGTCACTGGTAAAACTGTCAGCTAACGCGCTGAGTGTGCTGCCAGATCGCGACCTACCTAAGGCGCTGTCTCGTCTGTTCAAGCAAGTATACGAGTCGGGTGGTACTGGCTCGGCCAACCAATGTTTATTGCACATGGGTATGGCGGTGAAGTTGATGGAGCGACTGGTCAATGCCGGTATATTCAATGACGCTCAGCGTGATGAGTTCTTAGGTACCTTTGTCGATGCGCCTTCGCCGTTTTTCGATACCGAGGCATGTAAAAAATCGGCGCAACAAATTGAGTCGGGTATTTTGAATCGCCTGCATCTTCACAAGATGCCTACAGATGAGCAGGTGGGCTTGTCGACGGTATTCCACTTGGCCGACGAAATTGTTAGCGGTGAAACCTTCCACCCCTCAGGCGGTTTGAAGTTTGATCGGTCGGTAACCGAAGGTGAATTGTTACTACCACCCAGCGAGGGTGCGTTGGAAAACCTCAAGGGCAAACGGGTGGTCCTGGTTGGCGACAGTATGCGCAAAGAGCTCACTGCTATTGCCAACGGCTTTGTAGCGCAAGGGGTATCCAGGCTCTGTGTACTGACAAAAAGCGAGGAGGCAGCAACAGAGCTTCGCCACAGTATTAACGCCGGAGATGACATGGGTTTCGAGGTTCGGTGCATTGAAGATGATATTGAAGGTGGCCTTGATCATATACTGCGAAACGAGGGCGGTTTCGATGTTGTAGTTAGTAGCCCATTCCCGCGCTTGCCTTTAAATGCCTTGGCGGCGAGTCGAGGTGAATCGTGGGATCGAGTGTTATCTGACGATGACTTCCGGCAATTGGTTCGCGATCAACTGACACACCACTTCCGTGTGGCGCGTATTGCGGCGTTGGTACCTAGGTGTCAGATTGTGTTGTTGACCCCCGATACCTCATTGGCGTCGACCCGGGAAGAGTTTGCTCTGGCGTTGTTTGTGAAGAACTCGCTGCATGCCTTTACAGTGACCTTGGGTGTGGAGGGCGAGCGCCTGCCCACTGTACCGGCGATCAACCAGGTACAGCTCACTCGTCGTGCCCATACTGAAGAGCCCTCTAATGATCAGGAGCTTTCTGAGGAAATGGAGCGCCTGGTGGCAGCGGTTATGCAGTGCTCGGTTGCAGCGCCGTCTCCCAAGGAGAGTCGTTATCTGTCGAAGATCTTTAGGGGTAATGCGGTGACGGTTTAACGATCCTCGCAAGCTGACGACAGCTAAACTAAAAACCGCGCTTAGCGCGGTTTTTTATTTTGATTTTCTAATTGGAGGAGGGCTTTTCTAAAGCAATATCGCAGCGTTGCTCGGCCAGAAACTCAGAGACGTTGTCATCGTAAACAAAGGCCTTGCGATAATCTTCCATGTGGTTGCTGGCGTGTTGCCGCAGCCGCTTTCGTTGCAGTGCTGAACAAAAGCGACGGACGTCTTCTTCCGACTCCAAGATCAGTCTGGGCACTTCAGCCGTTTGGCCGTCTGGACTTTTGGCCACCATATTGAAGTAGCAGGTGTTGGTATGGCGCTGTATGCCTGCTTGAATATTCTCAGCGACCACTTTGATGCCTACCACCAACGATTTGTTGCCGACGTAGTTTACTGATCCCATAAGGGATACTACCTCCCCCACCTCAACGGGGCTTAAGAACTCCACCGCATCAACGGAGACTGTGACGCAGTAATTCCCTGCGTGCTTGCTGGCGCAGACATAGGCCAGCTTATCCATCAGCGATAACAGCGTGCCGCCGTGGACCTTGCCACCGAAATTCGCGTAAGTGGGCACCATGAGCTCGGTAATGGTGCTTCTGGAGTAGGATACTGGGTGAGCGGTGGGGTGAGGCATGGTACAGATCCAAGTGGTTTATAAACCGTGTAGTGATGGGTGACTTACGCCGTCTGGCCGCGCAAACCCTGGGCCCGGCGAAATAAGCTGAACGTTTAGTGTATACGCGCTAATGCCTATTCTGGCTCGCTAAAACCTTTAAACCAGAGTCTGGTGCGTATTAGGTGTCGTGTGTCATCAAGGGCGATTTTTTTAAAGCACCTGCTTTTCAACTGTGGACGCGCAGCACCCGGAAGCTACTGTAGACTACCTGCGGTAAGCTCATTGTTAGACGAGCGAGAAATGAGATCACGGTAAGCCATGAGTAAGCTTTTTTTTCGATACGGCGCTATGAATAGCGGCAAAAGCACCGCATTACTGCAAGTAGCACATAACTATGAGGAGCGCGAGCAGGCGGTGCTTCTGGCTAAGCCGCGAGTCGACACCAAAGGGCAAGATCAGGTGGTGTCTCGCCTTGGTGTGAAGCGCAGCGTAGACCTTATGATCGATAGCCAAGAGGATTTACGTCGCAGGTTCAATACCTTGCGTGCTGAGCGTGATCAGACGGGGCCCGCTGTCGCGTGTTTGTTAATTGATGAAGCACAGTTTTTGAGTCCTGCACAGGTAGATCAGGCCCTCGCCATTGCGGTATTCGATAACATACCGGTTCTGGCCTACGGTATACGCACCGATTTCCGTACCCAGTCATTCCCCGGTAGTCAGCGGTTACTGGAAGTGGCCCATTCGCTGGAAGAGATGAAAACCATATGTCGCTGCGGCAGCAAAGCGATCTTCACCGCTCGGATGGGCCCTGACGGTATAGATCGCGATGGCGAACAAATCAAAATTGATGCTGGTGACGTTCGCTACGAGGCACTGTGTGGGCGCTGCTACTTATCATCATGACTGATGTTAAGACATTACCTAGATTAAACAGATTGCATCGCCGAGGCCCTATCGGTGCCACACGGCGAGCGGCAGTCGTTGCATGAATGTGCTCTTGGCCGGTGCCAGCGGTACCGTGGGGAGCGCGGTACTCCAAAGATTACTGGCTGCCGGTCATCATGTGATGGCGCCGGTGCGGCGTCATTCACTCTCTAAAATCCCATCCGCAGATGCTTGTATCCCCATAGTCTGGCCTGATGAGGGTCTTACGGTTTCGTCTTTAGATGGGGCCGAGATCGATGTCATTATCTCTTGTATTGCAAGTCGCTCGGGCAGTCCAAAAGATGCCCAGCGAGTGGAGTACGCCCTTAACAAGGAACTGTTAGCACTGGCATCCTCGCTGTCAGTAAAACGCTTTGTACTGCTATCTGCTATCTGTGTGCAAAAACCTCGGCTGGCCTTTCAGCACCAAAAGTTGGCTTTTGAGCAGGCGCTACAGGCCTCGGGACTGAGCTACACCATAGTTCGCCCTACAGCGTTTTTTAAGTCGTTATCGGGTCAAATCGAGCGCGTGATGGCGGGTAAGTCTTTCTTGCTTTTCGGTAATGGCGATCTTACGGCGTGTAAGCCTATTTCTGATCGTGATCTGGCTGCGTTTATTGTGGACTCCATGGGTGCGAATAATTGTATAAATCGCATTTTACCCATTGGTGGTCCCGGTCCCGCCCTAACCCCACGCGAGCAAGGCCAGTTATTGTTTCGGGCATTCAATAAGCCACCAAAATGGCGGTCTGTATCTCCGAGGCTATTCGATGTTTTGGCGCTTTTGATAACACCGTTAGCCTGGGTTAGCGAGTGGGGGCGCGCGCGCCGTGAGTTTTTGAGTATTGGTAAATATTATGCGACCGAATCGATGTTGATCTGGGACGCTGAGCGTCAACGTTATGACGCGGCACTCACGCCAGAAGCCGGTGCCGATACGCTGGCAGATTTTTATCAACGAATTGCGAGCGGACAAGAATCGCTACCAGTGAAAGATGCATCCCAATCGCTTTTCTAGCCCGAATTGGGGTACTGAAATCTAACTTATCAGAGAGGTGCTTCAGACCTCCGTCGACGATCGTGGTGGCGTAGCAATTGCGCTTTGCTGCGACTACACTGCTTTGCATATATAACGTTGAGAAAACAATAATGTTGAAAGTTTTATCAGCTGTGCTCTTGTCTATATTGGCCCTGGGCGGTTGTTCCCGCGGTGATTCTTTGGCAGATCGCACGTCGGAGTTTGGTGGCCGTGGCGAAAATAATCCCAACACCCAGTTGCAGCCAGTCATGGATATTTTGGATCGATCTGTGCCCGCGCCCAGCGAGACCCGCAATGCCTATTTTGGCGATTTGCATGTGCATACCGAGTATTCCTTTGACGCTTATAACTTTGGTACCACGGCCTCACCTTTTGACGCCTATCGCTATGCCAAGGGTGCGGCTATTGCGCACCCCAACGGTTATCAAATTCAGCTAAAGACGCCGCTTGATTTCTATGCGGTGACCGATCACGCCATGTTTATGGGGCTTGCCCGTGAGGCGGCCAATACTCGTACCGCATTTTCTACCTACGAGGTAGCCAAGTCGCTACATAACATTAATGCACCCGATAACATGGGCACGAGTAGCTTTGTTGATCGCTTGGATAATTTCGGTAGCTTCATACCCAACACGTTAGAGGCGGTATTAGCGGGTGTTGTGCCTGAAGATCTGGTTATCGATGTAACCCGTCGTGCCTGGTTGGACATGATTGATGCCGCCGAGCAGTTCAACGACCCGGGCAAGTTCACCACGTTTGTGGCCTATGAATACACCACCGCCACCGATGACCGCGGAAACTTACACCGCAATGTGATTTTCCGTGGCGCGGACAAGCTACCCGCCGTACCATTCTCTCGACTCAACTCCCAAAACCCTGAGGGCCTGTGGGATTGGATGGATACTTTACGTGCTCAGGGTATTGAGAGCCTGGCTATCCCCCACAATTCCAACGGCTCTAATGGGCAGATGTTCAAATTAGTCGACTGGGCGGGCAACCCGCTAGATGACGATTACGTCACCCAGCGACTGCGCAACGAACCCCTGGTGGAAGTTACTCAAGTGAAAGGTACGTCGGATACACACCCGCTGTTATCACCCAATGACGAGTGGGCCGACTTTGAGATTTACCCCTTGCGGGTCGGTACCACACTGCCTAGTGAGCCCAATGGCAGTTACGTCCGCCAAGCGCTTCGAAATGGCGTGATGCTCGAGCAGCAGGGTGTCTCTAACCCTTACCAATTTGGTCTTGTTGCCGCCAGTGATACCCATGTTGCCGGCACTTCCGATGACGAGGAAACGTACTTTTCTAAAGTCGGACTGTTAGATGCTACGCCTATGCGCCGTGGCTCGGTGCCGGTGACACTAACCTATGGTGCTTTGCTGAAGTTTATGGCGCCTGAAACCGTGGTAGATATCGACGGTCGAGATTATCAAGGCGGTTTTGGTTTTGAGACCTGGAGTGCTTCGGGCGTTACCGGCGTATGGGCTGAAGAAAATACCCGCGATTCTATTTACGAGGCATTCCGTCGTAAGGAAACCTTCGCTACCACCGGTCCACGCTTGAAAGTCCGTTTCTTCGCCAGTGCAGATTACGACGACAGCCTACTGCAAGCCGACGACGTGGTAGCGGAAGCTTATGCCAAGGGTGTTCCCATGGGGGGGGAGTTGTCAGCAGATGCGGGCGCGCCGACGTTTTTGGTTTGGGCGAGTGCCGATCCTATTGGTACCCCGTTACAACGTATGCAAGTAATAAAAGGTTGGAGCAAGGACGGTGAAACCTTTGAAGAGATCTACGACGTAGCCTGTTCGGATGGTGGTACGCCCGATCCTAAGACCCACCGCTGTCCCGATAACGGCGCGCGGGTTAATCTCAGCGATTGCAGTATCACGCCCAATGTAGGTGACGCTGAGCTCATGACCTTGTGGCGTGACCCCGATTTTGATCCACAAGCGAACGCGTTTTATTACGTTAGAGCCTTGGAGAATCCCACCTGTCGTTGGTCAACTTGGGATGCTATTCGCGAAGGCGTAGAGCCCCGTGCTGATTTACACAAAACACTGCAGGAACGCGTCTGGAGCTCACCCATTTGGGTGCACCCCGTAGGTAACTGAAAGAGCTCTTTAGTGCGCACTAGAGCCGCTGGTCAACCGATTCGGTGGCGCCGGTGCCAGATTCGTCGTCGTTAGGCTCGGCGCGCGGATCTTGCTCAAATGACACCGGTGCGACCGCGGAGGTGGCGGCGACGAAGGGGCTCTGCTCCTCCACCGCCACAGCCGTTCGGCCCTTGGGTTGTACAAAGATGAAGCCAGCAGCCAGTAGGCTCACGCCAGCGATACCATAAAGTAGCGCATCGGGGCCAAAGAGCCGCATAGCCCCACCAAAAAGCAGTGATCCTGTCGATGCGCCTAAGGCATTAAGCAGCAATACTGTCGAGCCTAAGGTTACAAATTCGGCACGCGGCGCATTATCGGCTGCTTTGGCAAGTGACACCGCATACAGTGAGTGTCCGCCGGCACCAAAGGCGGCCACACTCCATAGCATGCCCGATTCAGTACTACTGGTGACCACGAGTAACGCCGTCAGACTGCACAGTAGACACAGTGCCGCCAAGACGAAGCGGCGATCAATGCGATCTGATGCCAGACCAATAGGATACTGCGCTAGCGCGCCGCCCACGATCATGGCGGCCACGAAGCTGGGTACAAAACTGGGGTTATCACTGGTTCGCAGTGCATAAAGTGCACCCAGAGACCAGAAGCTGCCCATAACCATGCCCGAGCCCAAGGCGCCCGCGAAAGCAGTGTGCGACCGGTGGTACAGCCGCTTGAAACTAAATCGGGTGGCGGGCACCGGCGCCGGTGCTAACGATCGCGTTAGGCTTACGGGAATAATGGCGCAGCCAATTAGGAAGGCCACCAAGAGAAACGGGGAGAGGGGGTTGGCTTTGGTGGCGCCCAGTAAATATTGACCGCCCGCCATGGCAACCAATACCACCACGGTATACACCGACAGGACTCTACCGTGTTGTGTTGGTTCGCTTTGATCGGCCAGCCAGCTCTCTACTACGGTGTACGCGCCACACATAGCCGCACCGAGCAAGAAGCGCACGGCAATCCACACCAGGCCCTCGTCGGTCACACTCAGGATCAGGAAGCTACATAAAAAACCCGCCATCAGCGCGGTAAAACTTCGAATATGACCCACTCGAGCAATGACCGGGGGGATGAGTAAAGCGCCGCATATAAAGCCGGCGAAGTAGGCGGATCCGCTTATGCCCACTAAGTCGGCGGATAGACCTAGCTCGCTTGCGCGCAACGGCAGAAATGTCATGTGCAAGCCGTGGCCTGCCAGCAGGAAGGCGGTCGTCAGTAATAGTGAGAAGACGGAGCGCAGGCTGGCCATAATTCATGTTTATAGGGTGAAAAGGGGATCGGTATTTTCCGCGTCTTATTGATCTGCACAAGTGACTTAATTGGCAGTAACCCGCGGCAATTTTGAACACGCAGTGCGGCCCACGCAGGCGCCTACAATTAAGCAGGTATTGTGCAATAACCGATAGCGGTTGCGGATCCCAGGGGCGGCTAACTTGTGGTTTGTGATCGGTAGTTATGAACCGCTTCAAGCAGCGCTTTCACACAGTGCTGCTCTTCTTCACTGAGCTCGGGGCGCCAGACGTCAAAAAGCAAGATAATTCGGTCGCTATCGCTACGGTTCCAAGCTTCGTGATTAATGCTGTCATCGAATGCCCAAGCTTGGCCACGTTCCACACTGCGGGTGTCTGCACCTACCCGCAGTGAACAGTCCGCTGGTACGGATAGGGGAAGGTGACAAATCAGGCGCGTATTAATCATGCCGCTGTGCGGCTCGATATGCCCACCTGCGCTTAACTTAGAAAACAACACCGAGGGCGAAAAGCCGTTGATACCCGTCAGCGGTAGCGCTTGCATGAGTTCAGTGGTTCGGGGGCATGCTGCCATGACGTCGGGTATAGGTGAGCCGTCTTGCCAGAGATAGGATGATGTCCAGGTGTCACTGTTTGCCAGCGTCGTTTGGGCATGCTGG